>Ga0326728_10001537_pt1 | contig 81103 bp, 75 predicted proteins | sample MB3enrmetagenome_FD_207602 | JGI IMG/M metagenome (GOLD analysis project Ga0326728, IMG submission 207602) | Lab enriched peat soil microbial communities from McLean, Ithaca, NY, United States - MB31MN | ecosystem: Environmental > Terrestrial > Soil > Wetlands > Peat | place: USA: New York...
CGGCTTGACCTAGCTTCTTTGCCGGTTGTGCGCACGCCGGGAACAAAACAGTTTGTAGTTGAAGAAACCTACACATGCGACAGCAGCGGCAATCTCGCAGTGTCGATTTCCAACAAATCCACGGGTTACGAGAAAACATTCCGCCTTGGCCGTTGGTCCGCGAAGCAGACGAAAATGTCGGGTCGCGCAAGAGCGCACCGCGCATAGAGAGTAGATTTCCGCGGGGTGGCGATGAAACCTCACGCGCTTAGCCGAGCCATGGGCGAACGCAATCCTCTGCTGCTGGCTTTCTATTGGAACTTATGAAATTGAACGTGGAGTGCTATTCGGGTCGAAAGGCAAATGAGCGACCCGTTCGGTTCTGGGTCGAAGGAAGGCCGTATCTTGTCGAGACGGTGCTGGACCAGTGGCACGGCCCCAGAGAGCGTCTTTTATAAGGTTCAGGCCGACGACGGCAATCTCTACATCCTTCGACAACAGACATCGGCGCCCGATGGAGTGTGGGATTTGGTTTCGTTTCGCAAGACAGAATAGTAGCGCGAGGCGTGGGAACTAGCGGCGCCGTGCGATCCGCATCTGCCGTCCGTAGAGCGCAAGGTTCAGAGCGCAGATGCTCAGCCCAGCGACTGTTAACAAGGTTGCCGAAATATCCGGGTAGACCAGTTTGTCGAGGTAATGGAGCAGGAACCCACCTTGGTATGGTTCGACTCCAGCCTTGGCTTCGAACCAGTTCTCCAGCAGCGTCAGGGGACATGGCCAAGGAAGCAGTTCCGTGAGAATTCCCCAGATCAGAGAACCGATATACAACCAGCGAAGAACCGGGCGAGAGCGTGTCAGTAAAGCGCCGAAGACAACCCACGAAATGAACAGCGCATGCAGGACGAGGACAAAAACCGCGAGTGCAGAATAGTAATTCAAAGCCTCCGTGATTGTGTCAAAAGTCTTCGTGTTTCACTCAACACGTTCCGCAGCTCTCACTTTTCGTCCTTGTCCTCGTCGAGTTGCTCTCCGCGCCTACCCTTGTAGTAAGCTTCGCTGTCGGGGTGATTGACAGGGATGTCGATCAACGCCTGCTCGAACACGCCCTTATCCCGGTCGCGGCGGCCCTCCTCATACTCTTCTCTATCCTTCTTTGATACGGCCATAAGATACCTCCGCAGGGCACTCACACCTTACGTCGTGAGCGTCTTGCAAGAACCGATCATACGCCTTTCGAAATGCCGGGTTACAGGAGTTTTGGGTGTTGCTATCGAAAAAGCTTGCCGTCCAGAAACTTCCGGGAGGAAGCTAGCTCCTATGGAGCAGTCAGGCAAAGGCACAGTGGACTACCGACGAGTTCTCGCCGAGGGTTCCAGCGGGTCGCGCGGAGTAGTGGAGTTCCTTTTGGAGGAGCTACCTTATCTCTGGCGAGACGCATACCTCGAAATGACATCCCACCCGACCGATATCGTTCGCTGGCAGCGGGGCCCTTTCGAGTACATCTACGACGACTATGCTTCGCTCGAAGCGAGCGGAAACGTGCCATACGACCCGAAAGCGGAGGTTAGGCTTGTCGCTGCACTGGGCCGTTCTGAACCACGAAAAACAGCGCGCGACGACTATCGTCTCCGGGGATGGGTTGGGGCCACAGAGAAAATGTTTGGTCGTGGATGGGACAAGGGACATTTCATCGCACACTCAATCGGAGGCGCGGTGGACGGGCTGGAAGCGAACGTCTTTGTCCAACGTCGCGACCTCAACCGCGGTTGGTCGGTGGAGGGCAAGCGGTTTCGTGAAATGGAGAAATACTGCGTTCTGAATCCGTGTACATTCTGTTTTAGCCGTCCGCTTTACGCGGATCAGACCGCAAAGCCCGCATTTCTGGAGTTCGGAGTCCTCAAGAGTGACGGTGAACTCTGGGTAGAGCGCTTCGACAACCGGTAGTATCAGTAATGGCGGGTGTCTCCCTTCATTTGCCTCGTCTCGCTGCTTTCCATTTCGCCCAACGGGCGCGCTGGGCCGCTGCGATTCGTTTGCGTGCTGCCGCTGACATGGGTCTGCGTTTCTTGCCCGCCCTCTGACTACCGCCAGACCTTCGGCTTGCTCCGCTGAGACTGCCCAGAACCTTCAAAGCCGCATCTAGCTGTCCTGGCTTCCTCTCCGCTTGGTCCCTTTCCATCTTCAACTGCGGGACTGCGTTAGCCAGATTCAGCATGGTTTCCCTCGGGCAGGAACCGTACCAGCGTGTCTGTGGTTGAGAGATTCTTCCGATCCGGTTTCCCGCACACCTACCCCGATTTCACAAAGTCCCCACAGGAGGAGTGCCATGAGGCTCCGTCGCAATGAATTCTGTCCAATCCACAAATCCGTCTCTTGCTGTGGCCGTGAACCTATTCCTAAGCCCAGGCTGATAAGGCTCGGAGTGCAGCGGGTCGAAGACCCTCATCACCCGCGAGGATATCGAGAACTCCGATCCCCGGCCGAGATGCGGAAACTGCTGAACCGAAAGATTGTCGAGCAGAATGGGATCTGCCCGATCTGCGAGGAGGAGTTCACCGACTATAACGACGTTGCTCCGGACCATAACGAGCCGAAGGGAATGGGCGGAGCCTGGAGGGATGATCATCCGGACAATATCCAGGCAACACATTCCTGGTGTAACGAAGAAAAGGGATCAGTCAGAATGGATTAGCGAGAGCAAGCACGTCGCGGGGTCTTCGAGCATCGCCTCATAGCCTACTGTTGACCGTGAGTGAGTTTCTTCTCAAAATATTTCGCGAAGAGCGCGCGAGACTGCTTCACGCCTTCCTCGGTGACCACGACTGATTTAGCCTTGCTTCTGGGGTCTGAAATGTAGCCCTTTGCATGGAGCCGATCGAGTACGTTCCAGTCGTGCCCTTTCCAGGCCCGCGCTCCATACGGACTCTCCTCAAAAGTGGTTAGGAAAAGTAACGCCAACACCATTTCATCCACTTTGTTTTCGTCGTATTCCATGTCTGGAAAGCGTACCAGACCTGACCGTCTGCCGCATCGCATGGCCACGCTATGTCTTGGGCGGACGCAGAAAAAGAATATCTGCCGATAGAGGCGGGCGTTCCATCGGGCGAAACTTCGGTCGGAAACAGAAGCACTCGCCCCTGACCGCATGACGGCCGATAAGCCGCATTTCACATCAAATTGGCCGATGATGCCGTCTTGGACTTGGGCAGATGTGCGAGGAGTGTGCCTGTGTTTGGCACCCAATTGCCAATTCGCTGTTAGGCAATACTTATTCTGTCCTCGTCCCTCGAAAAAAGTTTCTGCCGCTGCGCCGCCGAAAAATGGATCATGCAGCGATCAGCAGATTGAGACTTGATTGTGTCTCCGGTTGACCGCTACGTTCCTTTTCTGACCTGCGTGACGAGAGGCGACTCCTTGAACGCGTACATCAGGTGCACGGAGCTCATGGCACGCGTCAGGCCGACGTAAAACAGGCGGCCGGCTTCCTCGATCGCTTCTTTCGTGCGATCGTAAGTGCTGGGAATCGCTCCCTCCTCAAGCCCGATCATGATCACAGCGTGAAATTCCAGCCCCTTCGAGCTGTGGAGCGTCATCAGGTTGATCTGGTCCGGACTCCTTCCCTGATTTCCGAACGTCTCAATCGTATATCCCGCGAGCTTCCCGCCGGACTTGGCGCCTTCAAGCAATTCCTCGAAAATCTCCTGCTCGTCACCCAGCCCCGGCTCCGCTTCGAAAAGTTCGTTTACGCAGGCGGCCCCGATACCCACTAGCCACGTTTGCAGGGGGATGGCACCATCGCGGTTCGCGAATAAGAACGTGATCAGTTTCGCACGCGCGGCGAGAAGGTCGGCTTCCCGGGTCAGGGAACGCCGGAGTGGACGCCAGCTCTTGAGAATCTCTCCTAAAGTCACCATACCGGAATGCCAGCCGCCGGCGCACCAGCGAGCGCAGTCCGTCAGCCACTCCGTGACCCTCGACCGCTTGATAGGCGATCCGTTGTCTATGCGGAAATATTCATAACCGAGCTTGTCGGCCGCGGCCGCGGCGGAATTGCCCTCGTTGAAGCTTCTGTACAACAATGCGATGTCGCCGGGTTTCCATTTCTCGTTCTCCTTGAGCAGCATGGGAACAATCTTTTCAAGCGCGTAGTCCGCCTGTCCGCGTACGTCGCACCCAAGTTGGTAGAAGAGAATCGTACCCTGGCGACCGTCGTGCGATTTGAACTCGACCGGGTCCGGCAGCAGCGTTTTGGAGGCGGCGATAATCTGATCCGCGCATCGGTAGTTCAGCTTGAGCCGAACGGCTTGGACGTTCGACAGGGCGGCGAGCGCCTTCAGCAGCCAGGGCTGGGCGCCGGTGAAGCCGTAGATGGACTGGTCGGGGTCTCCCACGGCTATGATTCTGCCTCCCGCCTTGTTCATCAGCGCGAGCACCATCCGGTGCAGCGGCAAACCGAGATCCTGGTATTCGTCAATGACGATGATCGGATATTTCGCGCGGAGGCATTGCCGAACCCATCCATGGTTTTCAATCAGCCGCAGAGCGGTCAGGATGATCCCATCGAAATCGATGAGGCCATTGTCAAGCAGCAGTTGCTGATAGGCCTCAACGACCGCTGTTTCACGCCGGTTCCAGCTCTGCCATTCCTTGCTGCCCAGATCGACAATCGTGCGTCGCAGCCTATCGCATTCCGTGCGAAACCACTGCGGTGCCGGGCTGCCGAGAGTCTCCATGTGAGCTTGCTCAAAGAGCTTCCGCGATTGCGCCGGCGAGGCAACAACGAGCGGATCGGGCACGTCCAGACCGGCAAGCCGCCCGTAAGGCAGAACCAGCTCCGTGAGGCAGAAAGAATGAACGGTCGCTACATGCAGCCGGCCATCTTCCGCCACGCCCAGCTTTCTTAGACGGCCGCGCAGTTCGCCGACACATGCGTTGCTGTATGTAATGCAGGCCAGCCGCTGTGGTGCCCTCACCTCTTCTTCCAGCAGCCGCGCGAGCTTGATCGTGATCGTCTTAGTTTTGCCGGCGCCAGGACCTGCCAAGACAACACAATTGCCGCCGGATTCGTACGCTTCAAGCTGCCCGTCGTTGCCTTTAAGCGAATCGGCCGCCACCGCATACAGAGGTTTGCTCATGCCAGCTTCCCCTTCATGTAGTCGAGCGCGGCCTTGATGTACGGCGGACACACGTCGGCGCCAACCGCAAGGAACAGCGAGGCCAGCCTCTGCGCGAGCCGCCCCTTGCCGACGGAATTGATGTCTTTCAGGAACTGTTTCGGTTCGAGCTTTTCCGGATGTTTCGAGAGCTCGTCGAAACGCTTGTGCATCTCCTTGTTGTCGGTCAATTCCTTCATCGCTTGCGCGAACTCGTCTTCAGTGTCTTCTTTGAATAGGTCGATCTCGAAGGTGTAACCGTTCAGGAAAACGCCAAAGCTCTTGGCTTTCTTCATCACTTCGTCGAACGACAATTTGCTCCATTCGTTCTCATCCAGAAGCCGGAATATGATCTGATTGACCACACGGTTTTTGCCATACGATTTGCCGATTTCGGCTTCTGGGTCTGCGTCTTCCTGGGTTCCGGGCTCTCCCATCGGATCGAAATCCGTCAGTACGACGAACGGAATGTCGAGTCCGTGCGGACCGAGGAGCTGGACATAAGGCCCGAAGTTCGTCCCGGCAATCGAGCACACGCTGATGCCGAGGGCGTCGAAGTCCATCGCCGGATCGTGCAGCTTCGCGAGCGCAGGCAACAGAAAACGCTCGGCATCACCTTCCACGAGGATCACACCTTTCGAAAAGAACAGCTCTCCGCGAGTGACATCGATGTAGCGCTCAAGGTCCTCGCTCTCCGCTTTTTCGAGCTTCATTCCGCGCAGCGATCTGCCGATCGTGTGAGCTTCGCCGGGAACGGTGCGCAACAGGACGATATTCGATAGCGGGGCGACGCTCGCGACATTGGGCGAATGAGTCGTGAGGAGGATGCTACGCACGTCCGAGGTTCTTTCTTTTTCCTCGCGGGTTCGCAAGTAATTGCGATAAATCAACCGCTGCAGATGAGGATGCAAATGGGCTTCCGGCTCCTCGATCGCGAGAAATGTGTGTTGCCGTTCGCCCTCTTCGACGAGGTAGCGGTGCTCCAGCTCTTTGAGCGCCAGATAGAGTACATTAGCCGATCCCAGGCTCGCCTCGGCGATGCCCCGTTTGCCGCCATCGATCATCAGTTGCAAGGCGCGCAACAGCCGCTCCGGATCGGTCGGCGCAAATCCTAGCACGGTCTCGATTGCGTGCTGGTCGCCCACCATCGACGTGAGTTGGGTGTTCACTTGGGAGACCACGTCGTCGAGTTCGTGAAGTGCGGCCAATTTGGAGCTGGTCTTGTGGACCTCCTTAGCGATCTTCTTAAGCTCGTCCGGGTCGATCGTGCGCGCTGCGCGGTCCAGCAAAGGGCGCAACGGAGAGCGTGCCCAGCGGGCCAAGTCCGACTCGGCATCGCGCAGGGCCGGGAACAGGTCCATCGGCATCCATCGCCGCAGTTCGTAGCCGACATGATTGTCGGGCCGATTACCGCCGAAGATCACGAACTCATAATCGGCTTCGCTTTTCGGCGCTTCCTCGCGCCCGAGAATGGGACGTAAGAGATAGGTGATGCGCGCAACCATCGGGTCAGGTTTTACGAGGTGATCGGCCAGAACCGCGAGGAGGTTTTCATTGTCCTCGAAATCGCGAAACTCCGCAGAAATTTCAATAACATCTTCCTTCTTGAGCGGACGCTCCAGCCCATCCCAGAAATCCTCAAGCCGCAGGCGCCGAGCCGAATCCGGCAGGGACGGATCGAGAATCAGCCGGAGGCCGAACAACAAATTCGTCTTTCCGACTTTGTTTTCTCCGAGCACGACCGCGTGCTCGCCTAGTCTCACATCCAGCGATTTGAAGTTGCGGAAGTTCTTGATGATGATCCTGCTGATCCGCATAGCTGCCGCCTGCCCTTCTATACCACGTCATTCCTGCTGTGCACGTCCGCAGCGGACACATTCCGCTGAAGCTGGCGAGCGTGTTTGGGAAGGCTGGGACATTTAGACGCCCTCGCCGCACCGATCAGCTCGACCACCCATTTCAGGTGCTTTGGCAAGACCCTCATCCTGCCGTTTTTCAGCGCGTAGAATACGGCGTCGGCTAGCAAGCTCCCGCCGAGCGTCCGGCGAACGTCCGCATGCAACAGGATGTCAACCGTTGAACTGATCCGAAGTTTTGGAAAAAGTACCGCGCAAAGGCGCGTCGCCTTGCGCTCATCAATAACGGCGGTCATGCCCGTCCCGGCAGCATAAGCAATGGTCGCCGCCTCGCCGTCGTCGAGAGTCTCGGCGGCGGGACCGACGACCAGCCTTTCGAAGTGCTCTTCAGCGTCTTCATCGAGACTGACGATCTCGACCAGCTTTTCCGCGATGAGCTTTTCAAGGATGTCCGCATCCGACCGGCCGCGGTGCCGTCCGCGATCGAGCTCTTTCGAAACGACATCGACCACAAGAAATCTGTTCGGGAATGCCCGCAGGATCTCACGCGCGCACCCAGTGGCGTTGAGGTTGATTACAGCGCTCGTGTCGCCGACGAGACCTGCAGGGTCAGTCAAGCGGTTTCGCGACCCCATCGGTCCCGCTCCCTTCTGCCTCCTGCGCGCCCAGAATTTCGCGCAGCTCGATCCGGTCGAGACCCAACAGCCTGGCAAGTTGTCCCTCACTGAGAAGATTCTGCCGGTATGCTTCCGCCGCCAGCAGGTTGAGCCGCAACGTCGTAGGCTGCTCCGCCTCGGCTCGCTCCCGATCCGGAGCCACCAGATCGCCTAGAACCTGCACGGCCTGTTCGTCGGTGATGCCGCCTTGGTTCTGGAACCAGCCCCAGGTGCCAGGCTTCGTCAGCCCGAGTTCTTCAAGACGGCGCACCATCGCTTCCCGCGACACGCCGAAGAAATGAGCGAGAATGATGACATGGCGCCGCGTCAGCCGGTCCGAACCGGCGGTGACCTCATGGAATTTCTGCATCACGCCGCGGGCCGGCGTCAAGAACGCTCTGCCGAACGCATTCGCGTATCGCTCCTCTCGGCTGTTTTCCGTTTCGTGCCGATGAAAAATCTCCGGGCTGCGCCGCGAAGAAATGAAGTGCCCTGTTTCATGGCCGGCGGTCTGCGTCCGCCGCTCGCGCGGATGATTGGCGTTCAGCAGCACGCATGGACCCAGGGCTTCGTCATATACGAAGAGCCCTGAAATACGGCTGTCGAGTTTGCGGATGAAAACGCGAACGCCAAGCTCCAGTTCGAGCAGCGTCACGATGTCCGGCACAGGCCTGATGCCGAGGCCCAATGCATGGCGGAGTTCCATCGCGTCGTGCTCGGCCTGCGCGCGAACATCGCCAGAGAGGAGTGGCCGTTCCGGCGGATAATTCCGGGGCCGCGTCACACCGAGCAGGCTCTCCAGCTCAACCTCCGCTTTCGCCAGATTGTCGATGAGATCGGCGGCCTCGGCTTCGGCCTTGTCGTTGCTGTTGAACAGCTTGCGAAAACGGGGCGCGAGATCGACATGAACGGCTTCCCGCCGCAGCAGCGCGTTAACGGATGTGCCGTACGCCTCGGCAAGCTTCTGGACTTCCGCGAAACGCGCGCGTCGCTGTCCCTTTTCGATCGCGGTCAGCGTCGTCCGGGCCACGTCGATGGACTTGGCGGCGTCCTCCTGCGTCAGGTTCGCCTTCTCCCGGGCTATGCGCAACCGCTCGCCGACCTCCTCGGCGCTCACTTGATCGAGTACGCTCATTTCCGCGCCCCAGCCGCCCAATTCACCAAGAACGAATTATTACCTAGTGACCCCATGAAGTCCTTCCATTCGGTTTCGTGCTGCGTTAACAATCTTTCGAGCTTGCCACGTGCCTCAGTCTCCTTGATACCAAGAGAGCCCGCCAGTTGAAAAGAAAACAGGTCGAGCAGACCGGCATTTGACGCAGAATGCCGGAGCTGCGCGAGATGGTCGAGATGCAGTGCGCCCGCGATTGCATACTCGCGCAGCGCCCTTGTTATCCTGCGTTTTGGAAAGGACGGCGCGGCGCCGCGTTCGAAGCTCGCAGCACCGAGGTTTTCCCACACGTACGTCTCCGGCGCTTCCGTCAGGCCGGCCGCGTGCACGCTCATGCGGCGCAACAGGCAGGCGGCACAGATGCCGCATTGACGCTTCTTGCCGTCGACACTGACCTGCCGCGTCTGTTGCCAGCAGGACCAAGTCTGCGACCATGAGTCGCCGCTCTTGGTTGAAGAGGCGAAATCGCGCAGCGTCTCCGCCTTGGTCTGCCAGAGTTGCGTGAAATCGAACGTCACTTTGTGCCGCAACAACGCCTCGAGAAACCCTGCCATGCGGCCGGTGAAGAGCGGGTGGCTCCGGTAATCGGCGTAGCCTTGGCCTACGGTAATCAGGGCGGGCCCGAGCGCGCCCTGTCCGCTCTCGGGAATGAGCACCCGTTGCGCTTTAGTCAAATAGGCGGCGAGGCCGCTGATGAGAGCGAACTTGAATCCGCGCGACCGGGCACTCGATTCGACAAAGGCGCGGTGACCCGCCCTTACGCGATACGGGATCGAGGTGAAGGGCTGCCTTTGTTGCGGAAGCGCTTTCGCATCCCGTATCCGCGACCCGAGCCGCACGCGGATCAACCTGTCTCCGAGCGTCCGGTCGAGAAGCCCCGCGACGCAACGCGAGTCCATGCCGTCGCTGTAGGGAATGATCGCGTTCACCGTCGAAGGGAGATCGAAGTGCTGCTGCTTCGGCTCCGCCAGCGGCGCGATGCGTTCGGTGAATTCAATCCGCCACCGATCGCCGGTCAAGAAATCCAATGCATCGTGCAGCGCGTCGGCAACAGAAATGTCGTTCCACCGGGCTGGCTCGTGGACCGGGATCACGAGGTTGAATTTCCGCTGCCAGCTCAGGGACGGACGCTTCAACGTCCGGTCCGCGAATTCGACGGCCGCTCCGACAATCAACGCGTCATAGATCACGGGTTCCCAGGTAGCGACGCAGTAGGATTCGAGCTTGTCCGTCGAGAATTCGACATTGTGGCCGATCCGGCAGGGCGTCCAGTGACTCCGGGCATGGGCGCGCGGTTCCAGGACGTGCACTTTTAGCTCGGGCGAGGCGTAGACATCATTGTCGGATTTCATAATTTCACCCCGTCATCCAGCCCTTGCCGCTTCGACGGCTTGAGCCCCCCGTTCTTCTGCCGACCGTCCAGCAAGCGGCGTGCCGCCGTATCGATGTCCGCGCCGCTGATGGCGCACTCCATGCGGCCTCTCACGTTGTGCGCGCGCCTTGCGGTCGATTTCCGCAAGTAGTGCTCTTCCACTTGCCGGATGCCGCTGGCGCCACGATCCTTCAGGGCTTGGCCGACCGCCTTTTCGGCGACTCCGCGTCCGCTCGTCCCGTTCGCGGCCGCGTGAATTGCGTGGTCGAGGACGAGACGCTCCATGCCCACAATTGCCGCGCGTCGCAGCCCTACCAGAACAGGGCACATGTCGGTTTTGAACAGCGATGCCTCCTGATCGGCGCACACCCTGCGGAGATCATCGAGAAACTCGCGGCGCATTTCGCGCCGGCAGTCATTCTCTAGGGCGGGAAGGATGACTTCACGGATTTCCTCGACTTCGAACGCGGCGTTATCCGCGCACTCGGCGACCGCTCTCCACGGTCGTCGCATGGGCAGGCTTCGATGAGGGCCGTCGCTCATGGTCCTTCCTTTGTCAGGACTATAGTTCATATAATCTGACAATGTCAAGTGTCATGTTTTATTGCAAAAAAACTTGACAACCATCATTTAGGAGATGATCCTCTATGCATGGACAAGGAAAGGACAGCTCCCAGGAGCGCCAGACACGCCATGACCATCGTCCGCCAGCGTATCGAGGCCGACGGAGAGAAGTTGTGGCGCCTCGGGGATTTCCGCGACCTTCCGGTCTCGGCTGTCGCCCAGGCCCTTTCGCGCCTCGCCCAGCAGAGGAAGATCGAGCGCCTGAGCAAGGGCATCTACTATCGTCCCCGCGATACCGCCTTCGGCAAAAGCAAACCGAACCCAGCGCAGATCAGGGAGCTTATTCCGAAGGACACGACCGTCTTTCCGTCGGGAATCGCCGCCGCCAATCTTCTTGGATTCACGACCCAGAACGCCGCCCGGATCGAGGTCGCCACCAGCGCCCTCAGCCTGCCCCGCAAACTTGTCGGCGCCGACACCGCCGTTCATGGCCGCCGCCCTGACGCGTGGTCCGGGCTCTCCGAGACAGATGCCGCCATTCTCGATTTTCTCCGCCGATCCGGCAGGACAAGCGGACTGGCACCTGATGAAACCGTCCGCCGCCTCCTCTCCCTGTTTTCAGGGAAAGATCGCTTCGATCGCTTGCTCAAGGTCGCTGATACGGAGCCGCCGCGCGTTCGCGCCATGCTCGGCGCGATTGGAGAACAGCTCTCGCCCGGCAGTCCGGCACTTCAGCGGCTCCGTTCCTCGCTCAATCCGCTTTCACGCTTTGACTTCGGGCTTCTCAGCAGCCTGCCGCACGCCCGGCACTGGCAGGCCAAGGAGCCCGATCGATGAGGCTCTTCGAACACGCGGATTTCGATCAGGCGGTCCTCAGGGCCGCCGAGCACTTCAAGACGCAGGGGTTGCGTCCCGCCATGATCGAAAAGGATTACTACGTCACAGAAATCCTGCGGATCGTCGCGGCAAGCGACGACAAAGTCATCTTCAAGGGCGGGACGAGCCTGCTGAAAGGCTGGGATCTTATTGCGCGTTTTTCCGAAGACATCGACATCTTTCTCGATCCGCTCGCCTTCGATCCTCATTTGGGTGGGAACGGAATTAACCGGGAGCTCAAGAAATTGCGCGACGCAGTCGCGGCGCACCCGGACTTGGCGTTCCTGCCAAAGGAGAGCCAAACGATTGGCGGATTCGGGCGTAATGATCGCTTCTCCTTCAAACAGCGTTTTGGCGGGGCCGGTGAAGTCGGGAACCGGATATTGCTGGAAGCGGGCACTGCCAGCGGCCGCGAGCCGACCACGACCGTCCATCTGCGTTCGTATCTCGGCCGGTTTTTGGCCGAGACCTCAGCCACTCTAGGCGCGGAGGACGAAACGTCCTTCCCGATGCGGCTCCTGCATTTCCGGCGCACCTTCGTCGAGAAGATGTTCGCCATTCACGGCAAGGTCGAGCTGCTGAAACGTGATAAACAACCCCTTGGCCCCTACCCGCGCCACTACTACGACCTCTATCAATTGAGCGGGCGCGCCGAAGTGATCGCGATGCTTAAATCCGACGAATACTACGCCATCAAGGCCGACTACGACCGGATCAGCCGTGAGCACTTCGAAAAAAGCTACTTTCATCCAGCCGACATGCGCTTTGCCAACAGCGATGCCCTGTTTCCGCCCGACGAGCTTTCCGCCGAAATTGCCGCAGTATATGAAGAACAATGCCGACTGCTTTGCTACGGCCCGTATCCATCGTGGCAAGAGGTTCGGGCACGTTTCAACGAGCTGCGCGACCTGCTCTGAGCATCAGGTCCAGGTCCTGTGTGAAGGCGAGAAAAGCTATGTCCTGGTCATCGCGCGACATGGTCGCCAGCCCTACTTCTCTACACAACATTCGGCTCTCAAGACTAGTCTAGAGCGTTCTCACAGTCACACCGACTAACATTCCAACAGTCAGTTGTAGTCGCAACCACGACGATAATTCGCGGCCGCTCTAATGCAAGTGTGCCGCTAATGTGCGGCATAAGCGTGTACAACGGGGGAGCGCACCGTAGCAAACAAAGTCGCTCTAAGCTTCCCGCGCACCGTATCTCTCGTCCTGCTCTGGCTGTGGAACGGGTATTTTGGCACGTCTGAAATAGTGGAGAGGTCTGCTTACGGCGACAAGTTCCCAACCATCTTGCGCTAGCTTGTTAATGATTTGTGCCGTTCCGCCGGCATCCGCGGTTCGGATCTCCTCTACCAGATACTCCCAGTTCCGACCCATCGCTCACCTCCAGTGGCCAAGTCCAGCGCATCTTGACGTATGCGAGTGAAGTTGCTATTGCAAGGCTGCCTGCTTAGGATGAAGTTTCCCGCTGCTGCCTTTCGATAACGAACTGACCGTTGCTCATTGATTGTCGAATCACGTGATCGCGAGCTTCAGGCGTGCTGAGCCACTGCCATTCCTGTACAACCTTCCTTGTGGCGGGATCTAGCAATCTGAATCCGTATTCCTTTCGTGTGCTGGCTTGTTGGGCTGCGCGCGGCAGCGATTCCTCACGATGTTCAAGGGAAACCGCACCCCCCTCCTCACTCGGAATCAGGACGTGAGGGCGTTCTTTCTTCAAGTCTCTGTGCGGGTCGACATACTGGTTCGTGAGTTGGTTCTCCTGATCTCTCTCCGGTTTCCGAGTCACGAGGTTCCTCCTAGCAATTCTGATTTCAGCGCTTCTTAATCTTATAGCGCACGGGTTCATTCTCTGCGGAGTTTTCAACGGTTTCGTCAGCCGATCCCTTAGACTGTCTGTATGGGAGAACAGAGCGCCGCTCGCCTAGCCGGGGACGACTACCAGCACCTTTATAGCTGGTTTGAGTTGTTGCAATTGCTGCCGCTGGATTCGTCATATAGCCACGGGTTTGTGGAACACCCTCAGGCCGGCTCGGCAGACGATGTCACCCTGCACTCGGAGAACCAAGGACGCGCAGCCAAATATATTCAGGTCAAGTTCCACGTGGACCACCGGGCGGCCTACTCGGGCGAAAAACTGGTGGAAACGCAGGCCGCCGAGGCACGTTCGGTGCTCCATAAGTTGTTTGACAGCTGGCGGGAGTTGAAACAGAAGGAACCTCGCGGTGTCGAAATCTGGCTGGTGAGCAACTGGGCATCGACAGAGGACTTGGGACGCTTTCTGTTGGAGAGCTACTCTCTGTCACGAGATTTCTACACTGGGGGACCGCGAAGCCAAGCCGGCAAAATTCGGAGTTTGTGGGCGAAGGAGTTGGGAACGTCTCCTGAGGGCCTGGCCGAGTTTTGTCGTGCACTACGCCTACGCCTCGGCTTTTCCGGGCTCGAGGAATTGACGGAGCGGGTTGATGAGCGCATGAAACTCAACAGCCTGCGCCTTGGCAAGGTGCCTCAGGATCTGGCAATCGGCATTGTCCGGGAATGGATCCAGGCGGGCGGCAAGAACAAACGGATTACTCGCAAGGAGCTTGAACAGGCGATCGCGGAACGAGGCTTGAGGGCCGATCCGGCCGAGCATCCGAAGGCCAACCTTACCATCCATGGTTGGGACCGAAGGCATTTCGATATCCAGCCCACAATCGAACTCGACTGGACGAAGTTTTTCGATTTTGATTCCCGGAAGGTACCGGCTCAGGAGACCTGGACGGATATCCTGGTTCCACAACTCAAGAAGGCCAAGGAGAAACTTGCTCACCTCGCTGGACCAAACCTTCTGGAGTTCCGCGGCAAGCTTCCGCTCTCGGCGCTTCTCCAAGTGGGGCGTACGTTTCCCGAAGCCGGAGGTTTCCGATTCCGGGTTGAGCAACCAACCGCCGGGGAGACATTCCTGTGGCGGTCCGATGTACCAGCTGGCGTCTTTGATCTGGAAGTTTCTGCGACGCCCGTGCCGGGGAACGGAACTGATCTCTTGTTTTCGCTGTCCATTACGGGCGACGCTTCAAATGATGTCCATCGCTTGTTGAGCGAAGATTCGCGGTTCAAGTTGTGGGTGGACGTCAGACCGAAACAAGGAGTAACGAGCACTGTCTTGAAATCTGCCAACGATGCAGTCGCCATCGCGGTCCAATGCAAGGAACTCATGCGGGACTACCGCACACGGTCGAACGCAGAGCGGATCGGCCTGGTGCTCTATTGCCCGGCCTCTGTGGCATTGTTCCTCGGGCAGCGGTTTAACGCTCTGGGGGAAATCATCGCGTATGAGAGACGAGTGTCCGGCGGCTACCAGAAAGCGGCTGTCATCCAGACCGGCTGATCAAATCATGAAAGTGGAAACTTGGGGCCAAACAGATCACGCCAAGCTTTCAATGCGTCGCCATTCTTTCCTTGGCGGGCTAGGTCAATGGCGAGCGTGCACTGACGGGCCGCTTGTCGTAGCGCCGCTTGCGCTGCAGTTTTTTGTCCCGCGTCCATCATGTCACTGACGGGTGGGCCAAGACCAGCCGGATCCTCCCAGGTGTCGTGAATCCGATCCGCGAGTGTCGCAAACATCGACTGGAACTCGTAGTCAAACCGGCCACCGAATGGAGGGGCGAGGCACTCCAGGGCCATGACTTCGAGCAGGAAAGAAGGCTTGATCGGCTTGCTATGGTGGTTGTTCCAATATTTCACCATGCGTACCAATCCCTTCCACTCGTTGCTGTAGGCCTGATGGGCTTCGGTTGCCTTTTCTTCGTGAATTTTGGGATTGGTTTTGATCCACTTTCCCGACGTTCCATCCGGGATCTCGTAGTTTTCCCCATCCTCGAAGGCGGGAATCACATCCATACTCACGACCCGATAGTCAGTGTTGTCCTCCGCATCCACGACAACTCCGAAATCGACCGTCGTAGACCGCCGCTGCCGAGTCACAGCCGTGGCGCCGTACTTGTCGGCCAGGGCGCTCTCGAAAGCCATTAGGACTTTCGACGGGTGCTCCTTACGGTAATGCGCTTCCTTCTGGCCGAGCACGCAAAAAATGTCGACATCTTTGAGAGGCTTGGTTTTCGTATAGCGACGGTAGGAGCCACTCAGAAAATCATCCTCGATGTCGAAGCGAGATCGCATATGTTCGCGGATCTCCTGGTGTCGAGTCGAGGCATTCCTCTGCTCTCTTTCGTTCAGCTCCAAGCGACTTTTGAACTTGCGAAAAGCTTCGTCAATGGTCAGCATCAGGATCTCTTTCGGTAGTAGCTTGCCGCGGCGCCAAGGCCGCTGTGCTCAATCGTTGTGCCCAGACTCTGCCTAATGAATCCATCCGTTGAGCGCAACGAGCACGGTCCCCAGCCCTCGACATCGGGTCGACCGGTCTTGTTGCTCAGGATGATGTCGTACTTACAATCGGAGGGCCAGACTCCAGTTTTCTTAATTGCGTTTTTCAACTGTTCGGTGTCCACCCAAAACCGGCCGCTGCCATCGCTCCATCCGTATTCGATTTCCAGATCCCAGCGAATGACCAGGTTCTGCGTATTCGGGTTGTAGACCTCCAAGATGACTTTTTCGAGGTGCCTCGATTCCATCCACGTCGTCAGTGCCCGTTGAATGCTCGGCCACTGATCCGCGATCTTCTCGGGATTGAGGCCACTCAGCCGCACGACATCCTGCAAACTGCGCAAGATGTTGTCCACCAAGTATGTGACCGAATAGGTATATGTGTTGACCGAAACTGAGACGCTCATGGCTTGAGAAAGGCCTCCATGTCGATGCCGGTGCTGCCATCGGTGCGCGTCACCTTGGCTGCTTCCGAAGTGCCGTCCGAGCTGACTTCCTCTGCCTGGTCGCGGGCGGTGATTCTTTTCGTCTTCTTTGCCAGCGCGCCCGTAACCCAATCCAAATCGTCAGATGGGCTGGGCAGAGACATGTGCCAATCGCCATCGGTGGCATCGAACGCCAACTTGTTCTCATTGGCGGTGTCGCCCGTTATCGCGTCTTCGTTGTAGACACAGTAGATTCGAACCCGGGGGCCGCAGCCATACACGACAATCGGCGAGTTCATCGCTTCTCGCGTGATCAGGGAACTGGCAATTCCCGCCACAGACTCGAGTTCGCGGCGGGCCTCCGAACCGGCCTTGGGAGCAAGCAGAGTCACAATCGCCGTCCAAGTCTCGAGTGCCGATCGCTTCGGAATCGAGCAGAAGGTGCGCGCCACAACCGTCATAGCTTCATTCCTTTCTGCGCTCGTTCGGCGGCCATCAGAATGGCCTTGACCGTCAATCTTGAGGGATCGGCGGCGACTCGCTTGTCGAACGTGCACGCGGCAGCAACAACCTTCCGGATTTGCCGTCCATCCAATCCCACGCAGGCTTGAGCCGCCGCATCAAGCTCTGGGTCATTCAACAGTTTCTTCAGCGGCGAGAACGCTTCTGCCATGGCGCGAACCGTATCCAGAAGGATCTGTCTGCAGGCGTTGGCGTCGGGCAACGGCATATTCAAGATCAAATCGGTGCGCGAGAGGAAGGCCGAATCGATGGCCTCGGGAAAGTTGCTGGTAGCAACCAGCAACAGGTTGTTGTACTCTGCCGCCAAGCGGTCAAGTTGCACGAGAGCTGCGTCCGTCGCACGATGAACATCAATCGGGTTGGCCTGGAGGCTGAGTTTCGCGCGATCGGCGAGGATGGTTTCTACCTCGTCCAGGAGGACGAAGGTCGGTCCTTGCATGGCAAGTTCAGCGATGGTGACGCCAAACAGTTCTGTGACAGCCTTCTGAGTCTTTCCATGAGCCGCGCTGGCAAGAGAGTGGGGCTCCACTTCGGTGTAACGCAAGCCCTTCCCATTCAGGCTCTCGGCCGTGCGCGACGCCAGACCCCTGGCCAAAGAAGTTTTTCCCGTTCCGGGTTTTCCCGTAATGAGAATGATTCCGTGCAGCGGTACCACGGCGCGGTCAACTTTCGGGCGCAATGTAAAGTTGAGGATTGCTTGCGAGAGCAGCGAGTCCTTGATCTGCTGGTCGACAACAATCGCATCCCAAAGCGCGGAGAATTCTCCCGCAGAGACAATATGGCTGGCATAGGTGCCGGTTGGTTCGGTGGTCGAATTCAAATGGGTCATCCTCGAACTTTCTGCGGGCCGAACGGACTTTTGGGCCCCACGGCCAATGTATGATTAAGATACTATCATCGAATATATATGATTGACAAGAGTTTGCTTTTATGCCATAGTTTCGATGTAAGTTATTGGATAGAAAGGAGCCGCCATGTCTCTCGACGCAACCGAGCTGGGTCGCAGAATCCGCAAGATTCGTGAAAATCGTGGGTTCACGCAGCAAGATCTGGCGGATTTGATTGGCATTCCCCGGCCCGCCGTGGTGCAGATGGAGGCAGGCAACCGGTCCCTCGACAGCGTCGAGCTCATGAAGCTGGCGAAGGAGCTAGGCTTTGATCCGAAGGACCTTTTCGCGGAAGTTTTCAACGAGGATCAGGATTCCGTGACGGTGCTATTCCGGTCCGACTCGGAAATGGCAACGAATCACCAACTCAATCAGGCTGTTTCGCATTGGTCGGTGCTCTGCCGTCAATTTACGGAACTCGAAAAGTTGGTGGGAGCAGACCGCAAGTTCATCAGTCCCGCCGTATATGAACTTGTGCCTCCCGGGAGCAAATGGGAGGCAATCCAACAGGGCAATATCATTGCCGACTACGAGCGGGGCCGACTGAAGCTCGGTACGGCGCCGTTGCCTGATTTGCCCGAGATTATCGAGGGCCAAGGTGTACGAGTGGGCCGGTTGCCACTCGAAGACTGCATCTCTGGATTGTTCTTAGCTGATGACAAGAATGGATTGGCGATACTGGTCAACGCAGAACACAGCGAACAGCGCCAGCTCTTCTCGTGTGCTCACGAATACGGACATCTGCTGTTTGACCGGAAGGAAAAGGCCACCATTAGCCGCCGGGCGGAACGCGAGAAGTTGAACGAGATTCGGGCCAATTCGTTTGCCGCAGCCCTTCTTCTTCCCGAAGAAGGCGTGCGAGAGTTCCTGATGCGTGTCGGCAAGAGCCGGGACCTGTTTCAGGTCCAGGAGATCTACGACGAAGAAGGCGAATCGGTGCGCGCACAGCGTCGCTCGGCCGCGGAACCTTTCTCGGTGCAGTTCTATGACGTCGTCCATCTGGCTTTCTACTTCGGGGTAAGCTACGAGTCAGCACTCTGGCGTTTGAAAGCCCTGAAGATCATCTCGGAAGAAGAGCGCGAGGAGTTGTCGTCCAGGGAAGAGTCTGCCCGCGAATTTCGAACTCTGTTGTGGCGGCAGAGCGGTCGGCAGGAGCGAATCCAGGGGGGGAATTTTCAGCACAAGCTGTTGATGCTTGCGCTGGAGGCCTATCGGCTGGGCGAAATCAGCAAAGCCAAGTTGCGTGAAATCGGCGCAACTCTGGACGTCCCTCCCCACCAGATCGATGCGTTTTCGCGAAGCTCCGAGCCTGCCGAAACGGCCGAAGGACCGCTGCTTCCTCATTAATGTGCGATGGACGTCGCGACCGACACCTGCGTCTTGATTAATCTCGCAGTGGTCGGTCGCCTCGATTTGCTTAAGCTGATTCCGCCGTACATTTTCCACGCGGCGAGCGAAGTCCTAGACGAAATTAAGGATCTTGACCAAAGAGCTGCGGTTGATGAGGCGATTGCCGCGGGACATCTTGATGAGATCAAGTTGGATCAAGCGGGCGAACTCAGCCTGTTCGTCAACTTCAATGCAACACTGGGCAAAGGTGAGAGCGCGTGTCTCGCGCTCGCCAAGGCGCGCGGGTGGACAATTGCCACCGATGAGTCGAAGGATCCGAAATGGAAGAGGATGATTGCTGGCGGCGGCTTTGCGATCATCAACACACCCGGAATCCTGCTTGCGGCGATCCGTGCAGGAGCCCTGTCCGTTGCGGAAGCGGACCAAATAAAGGAGCGGTTGGAGCAAAGGCGATTCACAATGAAATTTGATTCATTTGGATCGCTGATATAGGCCCCTGCCTTTGGAGGCCAAAACGTGACCGATGAAAAAGCCCATTCTCGCGTTGAGGCCAGCAATCGCGCAAATCGATAGTTGTCCTTGGGATGTGCCCTTCTGTAGAAGGCGACCCTCGCCGCTTACACAGGAATCGTCTTATGGGTTACGATTCGAAAGTCCCGGTCGCTCATATTTCGGGCAGTAGATTCAACTGTTCTGTCCCGCCGTTGCCGATGACGAAGTCCGCATCGCTTAATTCCGGAAAGCGTCTCCCTAGCGCAGCCTTTAGTTGAGTACAAACGTCATAAGGGTCAGCACAGGCATTGATTAGCTCTGTTTCTCCGATGTCCTTCCCAGCGGCCTCGCGATACGCCTGAGCAACTCGGTCGAGATATTCCCGCCCGCGAAGTTCAAATCTGTTCTTCCGACCCGTGTTGCTGAATCTTCGGAGCGCTTCCGCTCCACTAATGTCAAGCAACAAAGTGAAGTCAATCTTGAGAAGTGAGTCAAGCACGGAACGGAGTTCAGAAACAAGTTGTGGCCTGCTGCCGTCGGCCGAGCCGTATGCCGCCAGCGCGAGCGACCACCGTTCCAAAACAAGCGTCAAGCCAGGCATTGGACCTAGCTCTTGGACAATGTGTTGGGCTCCTTCGGCACGCAGCGCAGCGAAGAGAACAGCATCAAGGTCCGCATTATCGCGGAAGCTAGGATCGACAATGCGCTCCCGTAGCAGTTTGCCTATCGGGCCAAATGCTGCTGGATCTACGACCTTACATTGAAGCCCAAGCCCGTGGATCGCTGTACCAATGGCCTTGCCTACGGATGTCTTACCAGCAGCATTGATTCCTTCAAGAACAATAACCCTCATCTAGTTGCCACGACTGCAACCTAGTCGCAGTCTGCCTCATACTGAACTCAAGGAGTTCATGGACCCCATAGCCCTGGGTAATGCCGTGAATAACATTGGAGGAAAACAGAGAACCAGGTCCCAGCATACTCGCTGGCAGGATCGTGGACGGCGGTAGGTAGAACACCCCTGAAGCCGAAGCCGCGACCGCACCTCCCTGACCCATCGTTACAAATACCATGTGAGACCGCAACCTCGTCAGGAGCTGATGAGCACAATCACAAACCTCTTGGGTGCTCCGTTCCGGCGACACACTTAGCTGCACAGCAAAGGGAGAGAATGGCAGCGGTGGAACACTCGACAAGTCTGATACCGAACTGAGGTTGGCAAACACCCGCCGTTCATTCAGTAACGCGACATTCTCCTCTCCACTCAAGTACTTTGCAAGTTCAGGGTAATAATCAACGTAGACAAGACCATCTTCCAGATTGGGAATCGGCGTGACTGGATGGCAAACCCGTGAGAATAGCCAGTGGCGGACTCCGTTGCGCGTCTCCAGGCACAAGGATCGGGTGAGTTTTCCGATTTCTTTGTCAATGACAATAACCCTTTGTGGCGAAACGGAAACGTTCACGGCTATCACGTCCTCGTTTGTAGGGTTGAGGAGGCAGCATCCCGATCGCAATCCGATTCGCCCCAATTCCGTAGCCACGATCACGGCATCGTTGCCTAGCAAGGAGCCACAAAACACGCCCGTGTCGCTTGGGGTGCTGAAAGGGCGATCACCCACGCGCCACAAACTAATCATGGCGCATGTGCCAATACATGTCACCGTCCTAATATCAGGCATCACGGCGCTTCCCCAGATGCGCGAGAGAAAATTCTGCGTCGCCTGCATCCACGCCGCCGGATGCCTCCCGCACGCAAGCCCACAATTCTCGCAATTGAATGTCGGACAGCTGTTCTTCGCTTAGACAGCTAAGCAAACGCGAGTCGATGGTTCCGGTACATTTACGCCACTGCTCTTCGTTGAGAGCGCCCGCATCTCTAGCCTGTGTCACCAGAAGCGCGAACGTCGCTTCGCGGTAGCTGCGTATTGCAGCACGAAATATGTGTCTTAATGCTGGATTCGTTCGACTCGACAGCCGCATTCGATAGACGGCAGCGAACGTTCCCTCCGTCCACACTCGGCACCAAGAAGCGATGCGACCAATGTGCGAGTCATTGTAATCACATCGAAACCGAGCAAAGGAAGCATCATAATCTCGAACAAGCTCAGGAAAGTGTGCTTTCAAGCGTGCCGCCATGGTGCTGCCCGCGAACACCTCCAGTTCTGTCGCCATATAAGCAACGCGGGTAAAAAGAGGATCAGCCCCTGTGATGTCGTTTGCTCGGACTAAATCAAGAATCTCGTCGGCCGGTTTGTCAACAACAGGCGTCAGCAGAACATCGGTACGGCATAGAAACAAAATGTTCTCAGTCAGTTCGCCCAATGTGATGAGGGGATCAAAAGTGATAAATCCGAATTCCATGGGCAGATCAAGCAGCGAGCCGGCTCGCAGCGCATAAACGATATCCTGAACAGACTGGCCCTTTTTATATCTTGCCAACTGCGTATCGCAACCAGATTCGACACCTATGAACACTCGTGTGAGGCGAGGTCGCAAAGACGCCAACTGACGAAGGCACCGAACTGAATCAGATCTTCGCCAAGATCTATTAAACAACTGTTCGGCGCGGGTGTAGATTTCGAAGGATACCTTATCGACGCCCCCTGCGTTTATGACTTGAATAATTGAAGGCTCGGGTCCGTGAGGGTTGATGCCTTCGCTGCCGAACGCATCCTCGTCAACAATCGACACAACCGCTCCATTAGCTCGACTCGACATGTCGGCAGCCATGGCATGAACAACGGCCACGGCATCGTTTATAGCTGGGCGACGCCAGCCCCGAGTTCTGTGATCTCGAGGACAGAACGTGCATTGACTGTATTGGCATCCGAAACTAGTCTCGATAGATGCTTGGCCGCCGTGGATCAGAGTTTCTTGGAGCAGACGCTCGTCTGGATAAACGATTGCGGTCGGGTGAGTAGCTCCGCCCGTCCGCACAATCGGAAGGGACGTGATACTGGTACCGCCATTGACTCGATCCAACGCGCGACGGCATGCTTGTTCAATGACGGGTTCGCCGTAGGACGGAGAAATGTAATGTTCGAACTCTCTACAAATGGTCCGGACGGCTGATGGTTCCCACGCGGCGAGTACGTTGCCTAAGCATAGAATCGGTTTCGAATCGCAAGTTCTGAGGAGCGTCTTGACTACCAGTTCCAATGTTAATAATTCGCCGAAATTGACCGAAACCCCAATCACGTCTGGTTCGGATTTGACGATATCGGCACAAAGGTCGTTGATGGAACCATTAAACGAAAGCGCGAGATCGCTGACACATACTTTCGCGATGTGATGAAACCGTGCCCATTGGGCCAATCGCGAGACATTAAGCGGATACCGGCGTGTCTGATATCGCTCCGTATTAGTCAAAGTGGTCAGGTAAAGCTTTGGCACGGCTAACGAAGACCGTAGCGTAGGCGTCGTTGGCGCACTCATCACTGCGGGGTTGCCAGTTCGTTCTTCTCTCGCTTGCCAGGTGCCGGCCTCAAAAGCTGCGGCTATTCTGGGAGGAACAAGATTGGTCTGTTGCGCAACGATCCACACTCGATCATCACACTGCACTGTCAAATAAGGCCTAAGTCTATCGCCACCGAGAAACACGTCTCGTACTATGACTGTGTCTGAGAGAGTGCCTGCGAGACACTGACATGCGTTCTTCTGACGTGAGTTCCAGTCAGTACCAAATGGTTCCGCAATAGCCGAATTAAAGGCCCTCACAAGTGCGTCAACCACCCACTTAGGTTCCTCCGAACAAGAACTGCGGCACTGCCTCCCTGAAAAGCCCGCGTTGAGCTTCTGCATCGATCGCATTGCGACCGCAATTTCGCCAGTACGGCTGGATCGGGAACCGCGCGTACAAGTCTTGGAGTCCCCTTGCGACGCTCGCCAGATAGGAGAATGAAGGCCGAACAGATAGCCCCAGTAGGGAGAAACGATCGGAGTGATAAATATTTATGATTGGAGACACTCCCATGTTCGCCAGTGCGGTGGCACCTGCAATCGTTGAATCGGTAGGCTCAAGTCCCGTAACAAGCAATGAATGCACGCGGTAAGGCGACATGATGCGGGCCAAGCGATCCAGCGCAGTAAGAATGCCTTCGCGGCCATAGTCCTTATGCTTCCCAGGGCAGATTGAGCGGAACAATGTGGCGTCCCATACTTCCAGATTGAACATAACATGCAGATTAACGAAATCTCCCGCCAGAGTCAGGAGCTCAAGATTACGTGGTGGCATCGTCGCCACGTGAACTGATGTAGTATCCTCAACTCCAGCGGCGCGTAACTCACTCTCTGCGGCTTTCGCCAGCTCCATGTGATGTTCAAATCCGCGGTCGAGGTCACGCATGTTGCCACCAACGACCATTATTTGCTCAATTCGTTCACGGTCCGTTTCGAGTGCTGCACGTACCGCAAATCGTACGTCATCTGCGGACAGGAGTCCTTGAAACTCAGAGCTTTCCTCAGCCGTCCCAGCCAATGAGCAGAACGTACACTGCGTCCCATCCGCGAAGAAGTAACACGCCCGTGGTGAGAAAAACGCCAGTGCACCGCCGCCATAAAGATTTGCTATACGAGCAGCCCGGCTCTGTCTGGTAAATACCTGTAAGTCGGTTAAAAGATGTACGTCGAATGCCTCGCCAGTGTTGTGCTTTAGAATCAGCCTTGGGTGCGACGACGAGCATTCGAGAAGCCACGGCGACGAACCATAGGCATTGGCGCCGACAATACACCCAAGAACGACAACCTCCTGTGGCAGGAGCGCACCGCCGGGGTCCCAGACTGGAGAGTTGTAGAAGTTCTTTCGCGTTGCGATCCCGCGGATCTCACGCAAGGCTTCACGTGCGGACTCTCCGATCTGGATTCCATGAGACAACAGGTCCAGCTTAATCCATGCCGCCCCGTTTCCTTGTGGGACCATTTGTTCTCCTACCACGGTCAGAACAGCGCTGATTGACGAGGAGTACCGACTGCGTACGTGTCCAACTCAGATACTGAGTCCATCTCCAACCTCACCGCCACAGCTGAGTGGTCCGTGATCCCTCCTCGACGGCGAGTATTGTGGTCATACCGGAAACCGCGTACCCGTCCTGCCAGCCTTAAGTCAATGAACACATGATCGTAAGTATAGCCCTCACCCGAAGCGGCGACCCAAGTGTCTTCATGGGCGTTAGCGTTATGCCGGACAGGAGCGTCGTATAGGCCACATTTCTCAATGACATCCCTATACCACGAATATTCAAATGGCAATTGCGGGAGAAGGTTCGGGTGCTGGGCGGGTGGCACGATGTTTAAATCGCCTATGAGGATCCTGCATGGTTGTCGATTGTGTTTTGCCGACAGCTGCTTCAGCCAACAATCCAAGTACGCCTTCTTACGATCCATCTTAGTTGGATCATTCCCTCGATTGGGAACGTACATGCCAATCAATTCGACCTGCGGCGTTGTATCCAAAACGGCAATCGCAGCACGGCCCTTACCGGGATCGTTGGCCGGATACACGGCGTCAGTCTTGATTCCTACGCGGCTTGCTATAGCGACACCTCGGTCGTTAGTTGCACAAGGCACCCTCACAACAGTCCAGTTGACGTCGTGAAATGCGGCAAGAATCAGGTTCGTTCCGTCACCGTCAGACACTTCAGTAAATACGTAGATATCGAATTCAGATGACTTGACCCACTCATCCAGAATTCGCTGGGCCCGCTCTTTTGAAGCAGCGCCTATATTGAGAGTCACAATATTAACGAAGGCCACAATGGGAAGTCTCCACCGGTAAAATCTTCAGAACGTAGTATAGTGCCGCCCATATTGTCCGCTTCGATTAATGTGGGCGGTACATTCACCGCTTCACTCCACTCCCTTGAACAGGTCAGAACTCTTGCACGTCCCTGCCTTGGACCACCGTTTTTTGTGTTGACTGACTGGTTGACTGACTGTCGGCAAGTCGTTCGCCGCCAGATGCGAAAACTTCCGAGATGCCGACTTCACAGGACTTATGTGAATACCCTAACCACCAGGATGGGTTTGGTGAATCTTTTTCGCTATCATTTTTGTGGTCAAGGTGCAGTCCTTTTATTCTCCTCAACGGAACGGAGGAAGCGCACGGATGCGGCGACGCTTTGATAGATAAAATAGGCTTCCTCTTTGCTGATTAGCTCTGGATTGTCGTGCGCTAGCGTCTGGTTGTTTCGCACATAATTGAACTCATCGAGCACTCGCGCCGAGGACTTTAGAATCTCGGAAGTCATTTTGGACTGAATAACGCCCTTCTGACGAAGATCGTTTGCGAACTCGCCAAGGAGGCTATTCGCTGTCGCCGTTCGACTTGGGGATCGGCCAAAATGACGCTCATAGATAGTCCGGATGTACTTAAGAACGAATGTATGCAAGCGGTCCAACCCAAGTTCAGGCGTTCCATCCTCGATAGCTGATCGAACTTGCTTCGCAAGCACATCGAAATTCTCATCATCTTGGTTCGGTTCGAGCGAGTCAATTCCTTCGAGGCGGCCGCTTGTGCGAAGGGCTGTATGTGCCGCGAGGCGCAGATACTTTGCCTTCTGACACTGCTCAGCAATTGAGTCACAGAGGATCGGTCCTTCTTCGCACACGTGATACCGGTAATTCGATTCCAACGTATCGGCGATACGTGGTTGCCGCCTTAGCTCTTCGAGTTTACGTTTTGTGTCCGAGACAAAACGCCGAAGGTCCTCATACTCCTCATCTGAAAAGTGGCGATAATCTAATGCGATCATCTCCTCAATATGCAACAGAAGGCGAGTCAATGCGGGTCTCAGAGGCGCATTAGGTAATGCACGTAAAAATCCGCCAGCATCGCCGTGTCGGACGAGAAACTCCGCGACTAAGGGCAACTCAGAGTTGGTCCGGTTGGTCTTCCCAGCGCCAAGAACTTCCTGCCCCACAACCTTGAAGGGATTCGGATCAGATATGCGCTGGCGAACCTTTGCAAGAAACAATGGACGCTCGCTGGGGGCGATTTCCTCGAAGAACGACTTCAGGAGCTCGTAGTTACGGCTTTGCAGATAATAGTAGCCAGGGTTTTCGGATACTGGTCTAGGATGCCGGCCTCGCTGACCGAGTGCACTCGCAGCCATTGCGAGCTGATTGGCAAACGGAGCTGGCGACATATAATTCGTTGTCGATGCGGTACGTTCTGCATCGAGGATTTGACTTGCATTCTGTTGAGCTTCTATTAAAGTCATGGCGAAATGGCCCTCAATTCATGGCGGCGAGCGCAACGGTCAGGAATACGCGAGACCAGCGGTCCGTCCAGACCGCTTCCAGTTTGTACCGCAGTGCCCGCATTTCGCGCCATTATAGATGTCCGCACCTCGGTTCGCGTCATGGTGGGCGGCGGCATCACAGCATCGAGGCTTCTCGGCGACCTGTCGAGGGCGCACATCAGGCCGAAGCACCGACGGCAAATCGTCTTCTCAAATCCCGGAGCCCGTCATCGAGGTCGCTGAAACTCTCGGGAGGCGGCCAAACGACCCTCTGGTTCTCGACAGGCCAGATTTGCACGAGCTTTTTGTCCCACGGGCCGGACCTCATTCGGAGTCGCAGGCTCCCGTGCATCGCGTTGGGTTTACGCTTCACGGACAAGACCTGCATGACAAGCCTGCCGATGACGAACGTCGTCGCGCATCCGTCTTCGAGCGGGTTCGTCGCTGTCGGATTCGAGACATGGAGCTTTCTAGCCTCGCCGTGCAGATTGTTGCTCTGGGCGCATCGTCCGAGCCAGACTGCTGTTTGCACGGGAGGAACGAGGGTCTGGCGGAATGCACTGCGCTCCTCCGGCGTGTAGAAGCCGTTCTTCGCCTGCTTGACTCCCTCAATGACCATCGCCGTTTTGACAGCCCACAGAGCCAGCGCCCGTTGTTGCTCCGCGTCAAGCTCCATCGCGATGTCGTTGATGAGACCTCCCATTGTCCGGCGGACGGCGCTTTCGAGGCGGCTCATCCATCCGTTGTTGCAATTGCGGCAGAACTTCTTCGTTGTGAACTTCGGTCCCGGCCAACGCAGCGGCGGAGCGTTCACCGTGTTCCAGAACTCGGTGGGAGAAACCGGGTCCGCACCGACAGACTTGATGACCCAGAGCGGCCAAATGTCTTCCAGCGTCCCGGCTCGGTTCGGACAAAAGAGACAAACTCTCACTCAATAATTGTTTCACAGCGGAGTTCTATAATTGCTCGGTCGCTGGAGCGCAACATGGCATACTTCCCGGCTGAACTTCTCAAATGCGTCGTCTTTCTTGGATACAAAGACCAAGACGAGAAGTTTCACTTCGCAGGGTCCGCTTTCTGGGTCTCTCGTGCTGGTCCAGAGGACATCAAGAATGAGTACCGTCCTGCCTATCTCGTTACCGCAGCCCACGTCATCGACAAAGTGCAAACCTCTGGTGTGGGCAATCGGGTCTGGGTCAGAATCAACACGAAGAGCGGGAATCAGGATTCGTTCGATACTCCGCTGACTTCATGGAGAGGCCACTCGGACGGGAACGTTGACATTGCGGTTATGAAAATCGGGGTCGGCGATAACTTCGACCACGCCACATGGCCCCTGGAACTGTGCGTCATCAACAGCGAGTTCAATACTCCCGAGAGCGGCAACAGAAAAATTGAACTCGGTGACGAAATCTGCTTTGCTGGTCTCTTCTATCCTCGCCCCGGCCAACGAAGGAATCTGCCCATCGTTCGCATCGGCACCGTCGCTGCGTTGAGAGAAGAACCCGTGTTGGGCCGAGAAGGCCGTCCGATGGATGTCTACCTTGTGGAGTCGCAGTCCATCGGCGGACTTAGCGGCTCTCCAGTTTTCATCGACGTTCGGACAGCGCAGACAACTTCACCGCCAGAGTGGGGATATACGCCACGAGCGGACGAAGCATCATCTTCAGTGAGATTCAGGCTACTGGGTTTGATTCATGGGCACTTCGGCATCGACGACGTTGCTGATTCCATCGCCGATGACGGAAAAGAAAAGATACATATCAACATGGGAATCGCAATGGTCGTCCCCGCCGAGAAGATTCTGGAAGCGTTGGCCGGATACGCAAGTGAAGAAGAAATAGAAGCGAATGACTTCCGCGAGAGAAAGAAAGCACAGACCATCAATGTGGGCGATGCGAGTGTTCAACAACCCAACGTCACAATCGGGGTCTTCACTACTAGCTCCGAATCTCGAAAAGATTGACCGTTGTACGGCTAGACATTTACCCCGAAACACCATAGCGAACAACAGGCGAATCTGATAGACTCCCAGCGTGCGCGACTGCCGGGATGAGGACAAGCCACTGACCGAGACAGAGTTGAGAGAGCTTCGCAACAATCTGTCGAAGCTCTCCGGGCCGGGTGTCGTTGACTTCTATCGGACAGCGCACCGCGACTGCTCGGTCGAGCGGAAGCCGAGTGCGAAAGCAATTCAGAGTCTCGTCACCGCGTGGAAGATACTGCGACGATGGAATTGGAGGTGACGTATGCCCGATGCTGGAAATGTCCGCCGCGTTTTTGCGTTTCCTGATTTCTTCAGGACGGTCGATGCAGAGTATCCGAAATTCTTCGAGGTCGGCCAACATGCACTCGATGCGATGCACAGCGTCGCGGACAGACGTTACGAAAACCCAGAGCCGCACCAGCGTGCGATTCTCAATCTCAGCATGTTAGCTGGAGTCGCATTCGTTGAAGTCGTCACCCTGACGGGGAATGGACTCGGCTCCGGTGCGATGCGCATCCTGCGGAGTCTTCTCGAAACAGCCATCAACATAGAGTTCTTCCGCCTGCGACCGGAAGCATTTGAAGACTATAAGGAGTGGTATCACGTAGAGCGATTCAAGGAGTTCGAGTTTCTGCGCCAACATGCAGCAGACGCTTTCGCATTGCTCGACCCGCAAGCTGTCACTAACGCAGAACGCGAAATGACCAGAGTACGCCCGAGATTCGAGCAAGGGAGGTATGACGGGGCTGCACGTTTACGGGGTAGCTGGTCATCGCTTGACCTCGGGGCACGAGCAGTGGCGACTGACTTTGCGAATTCGTATCGGCTCATCAATCCGCTGGCATCGAGTTTCGTTCACGAGACGATGTATGGAATGCTCCGGCATTTCGACGCCGCCAGGGATGAAAACCGTATCGAAGTGCCGCCGACACTCCGCTGGTCGAAGGAAGCATTGAGTGGAGCGCACCACGTCATGGTCAAGGTCGTTGAATCGCTGGGCAGGACGTTTGATGTCGCGCCGGAGCCGACTGTCGAGACGCTCGTAAAGGAATGGCACTACGCATGGCCCCCTCCACAGGAGAACCAGCAAGTTCGGGAACCGGAACAACCCGCGCAGTGACGGGCTACAATCGTCGCAGACATCGTCATAGACATGGCTGAGTTCAAAGACACAATTCGTGCCGCCGGAGGACGCTTAGATTATCTCTTTCAGCCGGACGGACGACTGGCGTATCAGATTTCCGGGGATATGCGTGCCCTCTACATGGTCGCTGTCAGTATGGATGGCTCGCACTTCCTCGACGAGGTTCCAGCAGTGGGCATCGGTGGGACTGCCGTTTATCGCCAGCCGTCAGTCGTCGCTTATGTCCAATCGGACGAGCAGGGGATGTGGGGACGCAACTGTCCTGCGTGCGAGCGATACTTCAGGACGACCCACATTTCTCACGATAGTGTTTGTCCCTACTGTGCGAGGTCCGCACCGAGCCTGACTTTCATATCGAAGGCACAGCGGACATACATCGCTGCGAGTTACGACGCCTGGGCACGAGCCATGTATACGCACAAGAACACATCACTCAGTCTCGACGACGTTACCGACAAGACTCCTGCATGGCACTACTCTGAAGAAAAGCAGCAGACCCATTTCAAATGCAAAACTGACCGCTGCGGCGTCGAGACAGACATTCTCGGAATCTACGGATTCTGTCCCCGGTGCGGACGGACGAATGCACGAGCCGCGTTCTCGGATGTGATGAGCCGGATGCTCACACGTTGGGAGGAGACCAGCAAGACAGTGACCGACCGCGAACGACGAGCCGAAGTCTGGGCAGACCTCACAGTCAAGAGCCTGACCGAGTTCGAGACGCTGGCGAAGCATCTCCGCCGGAGGCTCCTCATTTTTCCAATGACGCGGAGAAGGTGGGAAGAATTGGAGGCGTTGAATTTCCAGAGTCCGCTGGAAACTGACGTGTTCCTTCGGCAATGGTTCGACATCGGTATTGTGGAATGGAGCGGCAATGCGACGGCTCCTCCCCGAGCACTCAAAGACACAGAGCGTCCATTCATCAAGAAGATGCTGCAACGTCGGCATATCTTGATTCACAACAGCGGAGTCGTCGATGAAGATTATTTGAAGCTGAGTGGAGACACGCAGGCTCGATTGCACGAACAAATCAGGATACCCAGCAATGAAGCCAGACACTTTGTCGAGCTTGTCACCGAGATGGGAATTAACTTACTCGATGGCGTCGAATTCGGAATCGTGGGGGCAAAATGATAGACGAATCACAACTCTCTTACCCACGCGGCACTCTTGTCGAGTTCCGACTTCATCTGGGCGGCGGAACAAAGACTTGTCGCGGATTGGTTCTCAACACAGCAGTATGCGTAGGCAAAGGAGCACGGCAAGTGTGGGTTTTGGACATGGACGACCCGACTCCCGCACTTGAAGCCCAGTGGACAAGAAAGAAATTTATCGTGCCAGAGAGCGACATCCTTTGCATCATTCCAAGGACCGTCATCGGTCAAGAAACACTTCTTCGAGACAACCCCGTCTGCTATCCGGTGCGAGACCTGCATGGTGAACGTGAAATTCCGGCTGTCGAGGTCACAGTTCCGTTGCCCGTCGCCCAGTCATCGCAGAGCATTCAGGAGGGCAAAGAAGCTAACGGCCAGAAGGGGAGCTAAGCCAAGTTCGTCTCTCATTCACCTGCATTCCTCCCAAAATCATCAGGAGTTCGCAACCTAACCCATCGAGGTCTGGAAAAATGACCGACTCTGTCACACCTGCTTGCCGAAGCTCACTGCCACGCCGGCCAGCAAGCAGCGTTACGCTACTCACCCGGATGTTACGTTTCAGGCGGACCCTGACAACGTAGTCCCGAAGTCGGCTTGTGGGAGGTTTCACCTAGCGGTATCAATCTGGTTCCGTAATAAGATCCCAGCGGATGTTGGGGTCTGTTGCGATGTGGCCAAATTCAGCCCTGACGGTATGGAGTGGTGGATGGCTCGACGGGGAAGGGTTGGAGAATAAAGTCGTCGCAGTAGCCAATTTGAGCGAGGTTTATATCTCGGGGGCTGTAGCTGATCGCTGGGCCGATCAGGGTGTGCACTGTAAACTTCGGATCGGATTTGTCTTTCGCGATGACGAATGGGCCAAAGCCCACAATGATGCGTCGATTCTAACCTGATCACGGCCATATTCGAAAAACTGACAGGGCCTGCAGAATGCACCCGACGAGACTCAATGTGGTGCCCGGCGTGTTCCGCGGTGTATCCTATACTCGCAGGGAAGGGGGGCACATGGCCAAAAATGAGCTGTATATCGAAAGGCGCGAACAGGGAGATTATGCGGTAAGAAAACCAGGCTCGGAAAGGGCCAGTGCAATACTCCCAACCCAAGCTGAAGCCATTGAGCGGGCGCGCGATATCAACCCGGATGCAGCCGTTCATGTTGAGCGCGTCCGTGACACCAATGTCGGCGGCAGGGACAAATGGCGGAAACCCTAACGGCTCACTACGTCACCGCGCCATTTTAAAGAACCGAACCGTCCTGCTCCTCCACCGTGTCTCGGTTTGAATTTCCGCTTTTGCCAGTTCGCAAATTAGTCTTCAGCCGAGGCCCTAACTACATTGTGTAACGGTTCTTGATCCGTGCTGCGGCCTTGTCGATCTCAGGGAAGAGTGTGCTTTCATTGATGCCAATATTTTCGAGCGCTTTTCGGATAGTGCTCTTCTGATCCTTCGGAACAATGAATTGTTTTGGGTCAATCCGGGTAGGGAGATATATCTTCGGTTCATCTAGGCCGTAGAGGATGAAGGCACCGGATTGCGCCAGAATTCGCCTGTTGCTCATCTTGGGATGAACAAAATACGGCACAAACAAATCTATGGGGTTGATAATTGGCTGGAAATATGGTTTTTCAGACCGGATAAATTGATGAAGTCGCTGTATAACGTCGTATTTATTGAATTTCTTGATGTTACTAGCACTCGATATATCTCCCTTTAGATCCTTCCTCAATCGATTGATCTCGGTCTTCTCCTCGGATGTCATATTGGACAAATTGGCAATGCAACTCACCGTATCGCTGTCAAACCATTTCTCGTGTTCCGGCTGAATTGCGAAAGCGGTCACCATGCCGTCACTCGGTATGCCACCAACAGCGCCAGGGTCAGTTGCAAAATAAAGCGCGACCAGTGCATTCAGCGAAACATCCATTAATCGAGTGGGCAGTCCAAAATGCTGCATCCGGACGAGTTTATCAAACATGGTTTCGTCGGATGCAAACTCATGCGGCTGAACTGAGATCAGTTCACGAACTGCCCTTTTCTCATCCTTAAGAAGCTCTTTGAGATCAGGCCGGAATATACCCGCTACGTTTGGCCAAGAGGAGTCCTGCTGGCCGCGAAAGCATTTCAAGTAGTCAGAGCCGGACGAGTATCGCGCAAACTCTTCTATGAAGTCGGTGAGAGTCTTTGGCGAGACAGATTTGGTCGTGCTTCTCCTAGCCATTCGACACCTAAGATGTTCCGATACAGAAAGGGCAGCGCGCAGCTTTCTGAACCAGCTATTTATAGTAAATGGCAAAAATCAACGTCTGCAATGGCGCAGGTGGGGGCCCAGATCTCGGAGAACTGATCTAATCACAAAAGATGGGGTGCACCAGATCCCTCACCTTTGGGGACTTGGGAAACCTTGGACCCAAACCGGCGGGATTCGAATCGCGATTTTCAGGATCAGTTCCCTGAAACGCGCATCTCGTCAGTGCTTGATTTCCTGACGAGAAACCGACTTGCACTAAGACTTGTGAGGAGTAATAGTCTTTCCGACTAAACCTTTCGTGTCTAGAGCGCGGCGGAGACATTGCCAAGCGCATGGCCGAACAAATGTCAAGACGACGGAACTGTACGACCGGCGCGGCGATGAAATCAGCTTCAGCGAGATTGAGCGCGTTGGGATTTAGCCGTCCACGAGCCTACGAGCCTGGTATCATGCGCCAACTGGAGGCGGTGTGAAAGGGCGACTCACGAAGGACAGGACATTGCAGGAAGCCGCTATGCGGGCTGGGCTTCGTATTGTGCACATGGACATTGAGGCCGGTGTCGAGTTCTATGACCAGACACGTAGCCACTACCGCAAGAAGGTGCAAAAGCAGAAGGAAAGATATGACGCGCATCCCGCGTCATACTGGGAAGAGGATGTCGGGTACGGCACGACAAGGGGGGAGCTTGCGTCCGAGGAATATCAGGAGTCGCAAGAGATGCTGCAACTCAACAGCTATTTCGGAGTACTCACCGTCTTCGCTGCTTTCGAGCGGTGCTTCTTACGCATTTTTCAGGACATGAAAGACCTGAACCTGGTCAAAGACAAGTGGCAGAAGAAACAAGGGTTTTTGAAACTCGATGAGTACAAGGAAGCCCTGAAGTCAATCGGTGTTTACGTTGCCCAAGCGCCCTTTAGATGGAGTGACATTATCAAGCTGCAAGACCTTCGGAACGCAATCGCTCATCAAAACGGCTTCGTTACAGAAGAGAACATTAAGAGACTCAAGGGCTACGGCTACAAGGAAGGCCAAAGAGTTGAAATCCGCGACACAGACTTTCGCGCCGCTGTCGATTTAGTCAGGGACTCGTCCACGCTGCTGGTCAAGGAATACAGTACAGCGCTGCGGAAGGTTAGACGCAAGACTTCGATATGCTCAACTCGCATAATCGCTTCAATCTTCTTCGTTCCATTTCTGCTCATCGGGATTATGCAGATATTTAATGTGCGGACAGAGTAAGGCTGCAGGTCAGAGGGTGCTTGCATAATTCCTGAATTGGGCGAGGTTTCGATATGCTTGTTTCAACGATACCGCCTCTTAGGGCAAGTAGGCGAAGGTGGGGGTCTAATTGGTGAACACCATCGAAGTCAAACATGCCGCTACAGCCGCCGAGTTCTGGAGCTTGCTGTCGCCTGAAAAACCGCTCTTCCCGCAGCCGTGCAAACTCTTATACCGTGGCCAGGGCGACGACGGTTGGAATCTGACACCCGGCATTTTGCGCAGGGGTATGTCGTCAATGGCGGACTTCCAGGTTTTCAAGGAGTGGGCGTACATCGAGATGTTTGTCCGTCACTGTGATTCAGTTGGCCTCCCGGTTCCAAATGACTCACCGACTTTCCGTGAGCAATTTCTGAACCAAAACAGTCCGAAGGGGCCTGGAGGCGCCGTCTCCGAATGGCCCCCGACAGAATTGCACCCACTGATGGCCTTGGCACAACATTACCGATTGCCTACACGCCTGCTCGATTGGTCAACCCGAGCTTATGTAGCAGCGTACTTCGCAATATCAGACGTACTTGCAAAGAGGATTGACGCCGATACTGAGCGACTTGCCGTTTGGATTCTGGATATTGAAAAAAGAGCACTCTTTCACGAATTGAAGGTGGTCACGGTTCCGGGCGGCAATAATGCTAATCTCGCGGCGCAATCAGGGCGGTTCACACTGCTGACCCAAAAAGGCGGTAGGGGCACGCCATTCAACGGAAAAATAGAACTAGATTTGTACTTCGCGGAGCAATCGCTGCCGCCTCCATTGAAAAAAGTAACCTTGCCAATTGCCGAGGCTCCTGAGGCGCTGGGCCTTTGCTCGCTCTACGGCGTGACAGGAGCAACATTGTTTCCTGATTACTACGGAGCAGCGCGGGCCACTGAAGATGCGTTGAGTACGACGCCAGCTAACGGAACGCTTAGCCTCTGGAGTTGGGACTTAAAATGAAGTCTCCACGCGCTGCACGCGCTGGCGAGCCCCTCACGCCTGTCGTTGGAGCGCGTCATCAAATCCTACAGGCTTAAGTTGCCAAGATCTTATTCCATTCGGGCTCAGATCCCTTCTCAGCCCGCGGCAGAGTGTGAAGGCGCAGATTAATATCGGTAAACGAGCTTCAGATCATCGCGCGCGGGGAGCGAAGGTGGCTCGTCCGCGTTTACCTGGGGCGCGATCGCGAAACGCGCAAGCGCACCTACCACAATCGAACAATCTACGCCTCGCTACGGCATGCACAGGCGTACCTGACAAGAAGGTTGCATGAACGCGACCTATCCCGCGGCGTCGAAGGGTTTCAAGTCACCGTAGACGAATTCTTGGATCACTGGCTGAAAACGGCTGTCAAACCAAAAGTCCGAGAGAAAACGTACGGCGACTACGCGGCCATGCTGCGGAGATACATCCGTCCTGCGATTGGCGCAAGAATGTTGGCCTCGGTCTCGCCTATTGAAATCCAGGCCGCATATCAGCGCATGATCGACCGGAAACGGACGGTTCGATACGCGCATGCCGTTTTGCGTGCTGCAATCAGGCAGGCTATACGTTGGCAGTTGCTCCTCGCAGATCCGACGCAGGGAGTTCAGCTCCCTAGTCAGCAGCATAGAGAAATGTCAGTTCTGACCACAGAGCAAGCTCGATCATTTCTCAGGACTGCAGCGCATTCTCCGCAAGCATGCCTTTTTGCCGTGGCCCTCACTACCGGAATGCGCCCCAGCGAATACCTCGCCCTCTGCTGGCGGGACATCGACTGGGATCGTGGAACCATCAGAGTCGTTCGAACTCTCCACAAGAATGAAGGGCGATGGACTTTCGCGGACACGAAGTGGGCCCGCAGTCGTCGAGTCGTTAAACTGCAAATGTGGGTGCTCGATCTGCTCCGGAAGTTGAAAGGCCGGGCAGATGTGGTTGGGGCGGCGGCGTGCGACTCCGTGTTCGCTGATCTGATCTTTACCACCGCGCGTGGCGAACCGATCAACGAGGAGTACTTGGTCAAGAAGCATTTCAAACCACTCCTGCGAGAAGCTGGTTTGCCGAACATCCGGCTCTACGATCTCCGCCACACATCTGCCACTCTTGCTCTCACGGTTGGGGTCGCGCCCAAAGTAGTGTCCGAGCAACTTGGACATGCGAGCGCTGCGTTCACCCAGGACACCTAGTCCCACGTGCTGCCGCACATGCAGGAGGAAGCCGCCGCGAAGATGGAAGCGGCCCTGATGAACGGCCTCCGGTTGTAGCCCAGTTCCCTCGACTCCCAGAAAACCAACAATACCGCTGCTCCGCACACGTGAGCAGAGAAAGGCGGTGTCACCATGTCTCGAAAGTTAGGTCAGATCATCGCCGTTCGCGAGAACACCTGGATGATTCGCATCCCGATGGGTTGCGATCCCCAAACTAAGCAACGCAGTTACTACAACCGTACTGTTCATGGCTCTCTGCGCCAGGCTCAGAAGTTTCTCGGAAAGAAGATCAATGAACTCGGAGCCTATATTGAAAGAGATGGCGCAAAGATTCGCTTGGATCAATACCTCGATCAGTGGCTCAAGACAATCAAGTCGCGGATTTGCGGCAAGACGTATGAAAGCTACGAGAGCTTGCTCGCAAAATACATCCGCCCATCATTGGGTAAGAGACCCTTGGTAGCAATTAGGCCGTTGGACGTCCAAGCGGTTTACCAGCAGATGTCAGATCGCGGTCTTTCGCCAAGAACGGTCCAAGGGGCTCATTGGGTGCTCAATGCGGCGTTCAGACAGGCATTGCAGTGGGAAATGATCTTGGAGGTTCCGACCAAAGGCGTGAAGCTGCCACGGATTCGAAGGCGCGAGATGCGAGTCTTTAGTGTAGAGGAGGCAAAAACCTTTCTGAAAGTTGCGCTGCCTACGATGTACGGGACTCTGTTTGCTGTTGCCGTCACCACTGGAATGCGTCCCAGCGAGTACATTGGGCTCAAGTGGCAAGACGTTGACTGGGAGCGTAGAACTGTCAGCGTGAAGAGAACCTTGCGAAAAGGGCCCACAGGTCAGTGGGAATATGGTGAAACGAAGCGTGCGGGAAGTCGGAGAATCATCCGGCTGCAAAATTGGGTTCTCGCGAAGTTAAAGGATTTGAAACAGCGCCAGACAGAGAACCCGGTCGTTGATCCCGAAGAGTGGCCTGAAGCAGTCGATCTGATCTTCGTCACGGAGTTTGGAAGGCCGGTGAATGTGAATAGCCTGGTCTACAAGCACTTCAAACCCATCCTGAAAAGGGCCGGACTGCCAAACATCAGACTCTATGACCTGCGACATACGGCGGCAACCTTGGCGTTGACCGTAGGCGTTTCACCAAAGGTCGTATCAGAGCAACTGGGACACACGAGCGCAGCGTTCACTCTAGATGTATATTCACACGTCCTGCCTCACATGCAGGACGATGCTGCTGCAAAAGTGGAAGCTGCTTTAACAGGAAGCTTCTAACAAGCCAGAGCGGTGAAGGTTTTAGCCTATCGAATCAGGATGTTTTGAATAACATCCGCATTACCCGTTACTGCCGGCGTGCCCTACTGCGAGTTCGGGAAGATTCTTTGTCGAAAGTGAATAGACCAGCGACTGGCATCTTGAGAGCAGTAGCCATGCGCTGGAGCTTTTCAAAAGAGGGAGCATTCCTCCCCCGCTCAATCAGGCTAAGAAAATCCACCGACATCCCTATCATCTCGGCAAAATCTTCCTGACTCTTCCCAAGATCATGCCTGATCTGGAGGAGTCGAAGGCCGAATTGCTTTCGGAGGTTGTTCAAAATTAGCTTGCAACCTTCCGAAAGTCTGGCGTAATGTGATTCCGGGTACCACCGAATGAGATTACGGGTCCCGCAGAATTAGCTATTCTGGCGTGGCGCGTTGTCCTCGAACACAAAAAGCTCATGAACAGGGATGCCGAGCCGGGTGGAGAAAACTTCCAGATTCTCAAAGGATGGAGCGTTGATTCCGCGTTCGATCAGGCTAAGGAAATCGACAGATATCTCTAGCAGTTCCGCGAATTGCTCTTGGCTCATGCTCCGAGCCAGTCGAATGGACTTAATGCGGTTGCCGAATTTTTCGCGAAGGGCCGACAAGCATTGCACCTGTGGGCCGAATGTCGCTCATACTCAGCTTTCTAACCACCGAATGAGATTACGGGTCGTGATCAGATTACGGATGGAGGCTTCATATCCGGTTTGCGCTTGCCGTTGACGAAGTGCGTTGCCCATGATCTTTGGGGAAATCAAAGGCTGCAAGGTAAGACTGAGTCCGCTCCCCAGCGCAATCTTTGTAAGTGATTGAGCAATAACGGTTTATATGTGCCACGATATGTGCGGCTTTCGTCCTCGCTTCAACGAGTTTCTCGGAGAGGATCGTATCTATTTGAAAACAATTGGGTTCAAGGCGAGTCCTGAAACCTGCTCGGGGGAGCGACCAAGCCCTGTAGGGAACTGACTCTCATGGATGCCTCCGTTACCTTTCGGCTTCCTTCGCTTGCAGTGCCGGACGACACCGAGGAAGCGTCTCGGCAATTAGCGCCCACCGCAGCAGAGGCTGAGACCTCGGACGAAGCGCTGATGGCCCTGATTTCCGAAGGGGACAGAGAAGCCCTGGGATTGCTCTTTCGCCGCTACGCACGCGTTATCCGTGGCGTAGCCTACCGAGTCTTGCGAGACACATCCGAAGCAGACGACCTGCTTCAGGACATCTTCTTGTTGATTCACCGCCTGTGCGCGACCTTTGACAGTTCCAAGGGCCCGGCCCGCTTCTGGATCCTGCAAATGACGTATCGCCGGGCCATCTCTCGCCGGCGCTACTTGACTTCGCGCCACTTCTACACCCGCTTGGATCTGGACCAGGCCACAAATCAACTGAGCGACGTATCTGCGAAGTCCGGCCGCCCAGAAGACTTGATTGGTGGCACCATTGAGCGAAGAGAATCCCTGCAAAGCTGGTTCGCCGAACTTTCGGAGAGCCAGCGACAGACACTTCATCTCTTTTTCTTCGAGGGCTACACGTTCGAGGAGATCGCTGCCAAGTTGGGCCAAACTGTAGGTAACGCGAGAAATCACTATTACCGTGGGCTGGACAAGCTGCGGAAGCAGATTTCTGCTGGTAAATTGCCGGGTAAAGAAGCAGTATGATAAAACGTACTAGCCGTAATAGGAGCGGGGGCGTTGTTGCCAAGCGGACCCCATGACGAATTCCTGGAGCTTTGTGCCGTCTCGACCTCCGGCCAGCTCAGCGAGGAACAGCAGAAGCGGCTTCGGGAACACCTAGCCATCTGCCCTGAGTGCCGTGAAGCCCTCCGCGAGTACGAATCTGTAGTCCACGACGCCATTCCAGCCATCGGCGCAGAGAAATCATTGGAACAATCATCGCGGATTGACCCTGGGCCTTCGTGGTCTCAGGCGAAAGCGGAAAAAGCCCTCTTCGAGCGCTTGGCACAAGAAGAAAAGCACCAGTCAGGCGGTGCCGAGAAGAAGAACGGAGTGCCCGCGGATTTCCGTCGAGTTCTTCCGATCGCTTCTGAATCAACTTGGCGCCACGTTTGGATGCTGTACGCTGCTGGAATCCTGTTGTTTGTAACGCTGTGTCTCTCGGCCTATTGGATGGGTGTAAGGCACGGTACGGATGTGGCCAAATCGACCCCATCGCCGGCGATTCAGCCTCCGGTTGCCGCCGAGAACGTTGCGTCTCTAGAAGAGCAACTCAGCGACGCCGCCCACGAACGGGAAATTGCCCGCGCCCAGATCGCGCAGCGTGATAAGGCCCTCGCAGATCTTCGGCGGCAACTGGGAAAACAGTCGGTCGAGATTACTGGCATGAAGGAAGAGCAGGATCGCCTGGAGACTGATTTGCGCAGTGACCAAGCCGGCAAACAGGATCTCGTTCAACAACGAACTGAATTGGGGCAGAAACTGGAAACAGCGCAAGCGGAATCGCAGGCCCTTCAGCAGCAGGTGACTTCGCTTGCGCGGCAGTCGACGGACGAAACCGCGCAGGCCAAGGCGCTGGGAGCCAAGGTGGACGATCTCACCCGCTTGCTTCGGGACCGCGACACGTCCATCAGTCAGCAGGAAGAACTGCTGGCCCATGACCGCGACATTCGGGAGTTGATGGGCGCCCGCAATCTCTACATCGCCGAGGTGTATGACAGCGACGAGAAGGGGGCAACGCGCAAGCCCTACGGTCGCTTGTTCTACACGAAGGAAAAGTCTCTCATCTTTTACGCTTACGACCTTGATCAGCAGGATGGCAAACGTGGCCAGACATTTCAGGCGTGGGGCCGGCGCGGCCCGGACTGGAAGCAGGCGGTAAACCTCGGAATCTTCTACGAGGACAATGCCTCGAAGAAGCGGTGGGTTCTAAAGTCCGAGGATCCCATAACCCTCGCACAAATTGACGCTGTTTTCGTGACGGTAGAACCGCACGGCGGAAGCGAAAAGCCGAGCGGGAAACCCCTTCTCTTTGCCTATCTTCGAGTCAACCCCAATCACCCTTAGTCTTAGCTCTCGGCCTGTCAGTTCGTTCTAGAATCAATCGTAGCTGATAAAAGCGGCGGGACTTCCTGCGAACAACTTAAGAGTGGCTGAGACTTGTTGCTCGCTGGAGAATCAGTATGCGCTTCCCCCGGATCACGCTTCGGATCACCCTTCAAATTGCTTGCTTCGTGCTGTTCGCCCTTCGTGCTGGGGCACAGTCACCCAATGGGAACATCAACGGCCTGGTCCTCGACCCCACCAACCGGGTGATCGTCGGTGCTGAGATCATTGCTGTGAACGACGTAACCAACGTGCAATTCACCACGAAAACGAACGACGACGGAGTATATGTCTTGCCAAGCCTGCCGCCTGGTGCCTACCGCCTCCAGGTTTCCAAGATCGGTTTCAAGACCATCATCAAGCCTGACATCGTTCTCAATGTTCAGGATGCCCTTTCCATAAACTTCACTCTGCCGATCGGAGCGTTGCTGGAGACGGTAACCGTACAGGGCGGCGCGCCCCTGGTGAATACAGAGTCGGCCGCAGTCAGCACGGTCGTTGATCACCAATTTGTGGAGAACATGCCGCTCAACGGCAGAAGCTTCCAGACCTTGATTATGCTCACACCCGGTGTGGTGCTGACGCCGGCAAGCTATAGCAGCCAGGGACAATTCAGCGTTAACGGCCAGCGCTCTGATTCAAACTATTTCACGGTTGACGGAACCAGCGCCAACATTGGCATTTCAGGGGGCAGTGGCTTGGGTCAATCCACGGGCGGGGCACTCCCCGGATTAAGTCCTCTGGGCGGCACGAACACGCTGGTTTCAGTGGATGCTATGCAGGAGTTTCGAATCCAGACATCCTCTTTCGCGCCGGAGTTCGGCAGTACGCCGGGCGGGCAAGTATCGATCGTGACGCGCTCTGGCACGAATGAGCTTCATGGCGACTTGTTCGATTACTTCCGGAACACCGTCCTTGACGCCAATGATTGGTTTGCCAACCATGAGGTGCCGCCACTGCCGCGCGCGCCTGAGCACCAGAACGATTTCGGAGGTGTGATTGGCGGACCAATTATCAAACAGAGGACCTTCTTCTTTTTCTCCTACGAAGGTTTGCGGTTGCGCCAGCCCGAGACCCAAGAAACCATCGTGCCCGACGCCGCGGCACGGCAGATGGCTCCCGCGGCGATTCGGCCATTTCTGAATGCGTTTCCTCTCCAGAATGGCTCAGAACTTGGGAACAATCTGGCTGGTTTTAACGCCAGCTATTCAAGCGCATCGACACTCGATGCGTACAGCCTCCGAATCGACCACGTGATAAACCAGAAGCTTACTCTGTTCGGCCGCTACAACTACGCTCCATCTAAGACTGCGGCCCCGGAAGGAGGGAATCTCAGTGATGTGTTGGCGTCTCCGGTTAGCACCCAGACCTTCACACTTGGCCTGACTGGAATGCCCTCCCAGAACATTGGCAATGAACTGCGGGCAAACTACAGCAACTACAGAGCTGGCAGCGCGCTGCACCTTACGAGCTTCGGAGGGGCCGTGCCGGTCGAGGATTCGGAACTGTTTCCGCCCGGTTTCTCTTCTCAGAATGGACTTTTCATTTTCGATGTTCTGGGAGGTGTCGTCTTCTTGCAAGGCAAGAATGCGACCAACGAACAGCGTCAACTAAACCTGGTGGATAACTTGTCGATTACAGTCGGCACCCACCAACTCAAATTTGGAATCGACTATCGCTGGCTCGCCCCTTTCTCCAGTCCCGTCGCCTACGACCAGCTCGCATTTTTCTACGGAATGAGCGGGCCAGGGGGCGTGCTTCCGGGAACGGTTCCCTATGACAACATTTCAGCGAACCAGTCCAATGCACTCTTGTCGCGAAAGTTGTCTCTGTACGGCCAGGACAGCTGGAAGGCCACGCGCCGATTGACCATAACCTACGGTTTGCGCTGGGACGTTAGCCCTCCAATTAAGGGAAAGAACTCAGCCAGTGAGCCGTTTACGGTTCTCGGTCTCAATGACCCTGCGAACCTGAGCTTGGCTCCACGAGGGACTCCGCTCTACACGACGAGCTATGGAAATGTTGCCCCTAGGCTCGGCGTCGCCTATCAGTTGAGGCAGCAACAAGGATGGGAATCAGTCGTGCGCGCAGGTGTGGGAGTTTTCTATGATCTCGGGTCTGGTTCTCTGGGGAATGTGACCCAAGGATTTCCCTACACAGCCGTCACAAGCCTGTCCAATGTCCCCTTTCCCGTTCCCGCTCAGATGGCGGTTCCTCCCCCGTTCAGTGTAAATCCGCCGGTAACGGACTCTCTGTATGTGACCGTTCCAGACCTGAAGCTGCCACACACCTACCAATGGAACGCAGCCTGGGAGCAGTCCCTCGGCCCCAACCAATCACTATCTCTGACGTATCTTGGCGCCGTTGGCAGGGAGTTGCTGAGACAATACTTCCTCAATCAACCGAACGCCGATTTTTCCGGTGTGTACGTGACGACAAACACCGGAGCATCGAACTACAACGCTCTGCAGCTCAAGTTTCAGCGACGACTCTCACGTGGCTTGCAGGCCCTAGCCTCGTACACTTTTTCGCACTCCATTGACAACGCTTCCGACGACTCTGGTTTATTTACACCCCCCAGCCAGGCAAGCTCGAACATCGATCGCGGTAACTCGGATTTCGACATACGGCACTCTCTCACAGGGGCACTCACGTACAACATCCCGTCTCCAGCAGCGCCAACCCATTTACAGGCATTGCTGGGCAACTGGTTGGTGGATGCGTTCATCTTCGCAAGGTCAGCCGCGCCAGTGAACATTTACGGTTCATCTTCCGTGGTGAGTGGAGTCGAATCACAGGCACGCCCGGATGTTGTCGTGGGCAAGCCGCTGTACCTCTTTGGTTCTCAGTATCCAGGCAACAAGGCATTCAACCCTGCTGCGTTTACCCCGCCACCGTCAGGCGAGCAAGGCGATTTTGGACGGAATGTCCTCCGCGGTTTCGGCGCCTGGCAAACGGACTTTGCACTGCATCGCTCGTTCAAGTTGACCGACCTCTTCGGTCTCCAATTCCGGGCCGAATTCTTCAACGTCTTCAATCATCCGAACTTCGGCGATCCTACGATGCAAAACCGATTCATTACCAGCCCGGCTTTTGGGCAGTCCACGAACCTTCTGGCGAGCAGCCTCGGATCTGGCGGAGCAGGTGGCGGATTCAACCCTCTATATCAGATCGGCGGGCCCCGCTCTGTCCAGTTGGCGCTGAAACTCCAGTTTTGACATCTACGTCTTGCCGCCGTCGCGGGTTTGCGCGGGAAAACCCATGAATCGACTGAGGCCATCGGTGAAGAGTCTTGTGTGGGTGCTGTTCCTGGTTGTTCTCGCTGCCGACCAATGCTGGGCTACCAGCGGACAGCGCGCCGGTCCGCTGCGCATTGAGGATCTTCTTGACGCGCGACAGTTCGGCGAGCTTGGTCCGATACAGTTTTCTCCAAATGGAAAATGGATCCTCTATACGCTTCAGGATGCTCGCAAGACCACAACCGAGGATCCTTCCGAATTCGCCCGGACTGGTGTGCCTTCCTTCGCGAAAGGTGTGGACATTTTCATAGTCAATACCGAGACCCGCGAGAGCCGCGCACTGACCGCTGGCAAAGGTGCAAACTGGGCGCCCGCGTGGTCACCCGACGGACGCTACATTGCTTTTCTCTCGGATCGAGACGGTAGCGGACAAGCGAAAGTGTGGGTCTGGCAGTCTGCCACAAGCCAACTGAGCAAGTTGTCAGATGTTATGGTGCGAAGCGCCAAGGTCGTATGGATGTCCGACGGCGACCAACTCTTGACGACGGTCCTTCCGGAAAACATGAGCCCCGAAGACTATGCCGCCCGTGTCCTTTCTTCCGGAGCGACACCGCACGGGCCACAGACACCCAGTTCGCCAGTCCTGGTGTACAAGAGCGAGCCCCAACCCACTCAGGAGAATGCCTCCGCGAGGAACTCCGATCCGTGGTCGCTGGAAGCCTGCCACGCAGATTTGGCACTTCTGGATATCCGAGACAGAACGGTTCGACGTTTGGTCCGAAGCGCCCGCATTGCGAGGTACGAACCTTCCCCCAACGGTTCTCTGGTGGTGTTCAGCAGTCCCAGTCATTTTGAGAGACCCGGCTCACAGCAGATCGACTGGAGCCTCAACGTAGTCTCGATTTCCACCGGACAGGTAGCAGAACTGGCGAAGAATGTTCGTTTCGACTATGACGGGGCCTCGTTCAGTTGGTCGCCGGATTCCACCCATTTGGCCTTCGTGACGGGCGGTCCCCTAGAGGCCCAATTTGGGGCCGCTGATTGCTTCGTAGCGGTTCCAGGCGCCGGACCGCCACAAAACGTCACAGCATTCCCTTCTCCGAGCCGCGTTTACAAGCAGAGCGCTCCGCTCTGGAGCGCCGGCGGAGAATTCATATATGTCAATCGCGGCGATTCAATCTGGGCAACGACTCCCCACTCGGCCAAGGGCCGTCCGTTGGCGACGTTCGCAGGCAACCGGGTTATGGAAGTCGTCACGGAAGACAACAACCATTTGTGGTCACCGGACAGCGGCAGGTCAGCGGTCGTTCTGACATTCGATGAAAGCGAGAGGCAATCGGCATTCTACGGTATTGCACTTGGAACTGGCCAAGTTACCGAACTGTGGGAGAACGGCCAGTGCTACTCCTGCGTCAACACTGACAAGCATGTCGTTGCGCAGCCGAATGGGAACAAACTCGCCTATCTATCGCAGGATTCACAGCACGGCGACGACCTCTGGATGGCCGATTCCTCATTTCACAGCCCGAGGCGCCTGACCAACGTCAATCCGCAGTTGGAAAACTACCAGATGGGTGAAGCCCGGTTGATTGCATGGCGAAGCCTTGACGGTGAACCACTGCACGGAGCATTACTGCTGCCTTCCGGATACCAACAAGGATCGCGGTATCCGCTCATAGTGTGGGTATATGGCGGTGCGAGAGGGTCCGATTACCTGAATCACTTCGGTCTTGATTACGGCGGCGCACTTAACATGCAGTTGTTTGCGACCCGCGGCTATGCGGTTCTGTTTCCCGACGCCCCTCAACATCTGGGCACGCCCATGATTGACCTTGCGAAAGGGGTGCTGCCGGGCATCGACAAGGTGGTTGAATTGGGCATCGCCGATCCCGATCGGCTCGCAGTCATGGGACACAGCTATGGTGCATACTCGGTGCTTTCCCTCTTGGTCCAGACAACACGCTTCAAGGCGGCGGTAATGGAAGATGGAACCGGGAACTTAATTGCGGCGTATGGCCAGATGCAGCAGGACGGCACGGCATTCGGCACGTCCGTTGCCGAACAGGGCCAGGAACTGATGGGAGGGACGCCTTGGGAATTCCGCGACAGGTATATCGAGAACTCACCAGTCTTTTTTCTGGACAGAGTCGTGACACCGCTTCTGATTGTCCACGGCGGAGACGATACAACCATCGCACCGTTCCTTGGGGATGAGGTCTTCGTGGACCTGCGTAGATTAGGGAAAGAAGTACAGTATGCCAAGTATGAGGCCGAAGGGCACTCGCCGATCTATTGGAGCTACGCCAACCAAGTCGATGTGAGCAACCGGATCATTTCCTGGATCAACGGACATCTACAACGACCCACACGATAAAGGAAGCCGGAGCGCCCGACGTCAGAGCGCTCCGGCTGGTGGTTACTCGTCGGCAGCATACGCATTGATCGATTGATACGTTGCTGGCATTACCGAGAAGTTGTCACGAGGGAGCCCGCTTCCCTTTTCCGTCGGATGAGCGACGCTGGAGATAGCAGACCCCACGATCTGAAGTTCCGGTTTCTCGTATTTCATCTCGATTCACCTCCTTTCTTTTGCGGTTCATTCTCAGCTGAGAAAACTCTGGATTGCGCCCTCGGCCCACTGCTAGCGGGCCTTAGCGCGGTCCCCCAAGTTCGGCGGCCGCGCACGGCTCACGGCTCGCGCTTAGCCCCTCGTGAAAAGTGAAGCCATTCCGACCAAGGGACATGACTTTCCCTGGTCGCTGTCGTCTGCTTAATCTGCGAAGCCAACTCTCGATGCCTAGCGTGCGTAGCAAAGGAACCATTGGAACCTCGAAACCACGCCGAGCCAACTCCAAGGCTTCCGAGAAGATCCGAAGATCAATGATTCCTAACGAACTGGCGACCATCCCTGAGCCGGTCTCGGACGGGCTGGCCAGTTCCGTCGGTGCAGCCGGCAGCGGTGCTCGCACAACAAACGCTTTTCTTTTCCTGTTCAGAACCTCGTCAGGCACGATCCCAACCAGTGCGCGGCGCATCAAGGCGCGTCGCTGGCCTGGACGGACCAGTTGTTCGCGCGGAATTGCATAGAGGAATTCCAGCAGATCGCGGTCAAGATAGGGGTAGCGCCTCTCGCAGACGGGCTCGAACGAGAGAACCTCGCACGCGAGTTGCCTTCTCAAAGCCTCAAGCGTGCCCAAGTTGCCTTGGAAACTTGGTCGCGGACCGAACAATTTCAGAGGGGATTCATAGCCGTTGAGGGCGTCCAAGTTGCGTCCAACAAAATCAGTGCAAAGCCACGGCGCTGGCCGTCTGTGTTTGGGGACAGGGACGAGGCCTCCCGGCAAAAAGCCACGCGCAGTTTCAAATAACAGATGGAACCACGGCCGCCTTTTGTCTAGGGCCCAGACCTTGAGCTGACGCGCTAGCGCGAGAACCCGCAGCCGGGCCATCAGGTCAGCCAGTTCCGGTAATGGTGTTGGCACTCCACCAGTGACCTCGTCGCCGCCTATACCGGAAAGCAGTACCCGATTCCCTTGTGCCGCCATGCAGTAGGCGAGTTTCTTGGTTGGCTCTGTGGGACGATGGCCGGAACCGGGAGTGACCGGAAAAACACCGCTGCAGTCATCGAGGAAGTGGCTCTGCACCGGACTGACATCAATGTGACAGCCAGCTCGGCCCCTCCTCTCCTCTACCTTGGTGAAATAAGGTCTCTCGTTCCAGTTTGGCTCCGAATCGCAGTAATACGAAGCGGTGTCGAGTCGCGGCGTCTCGCAGTTCCCGCGTGCCAGAATCGCGTCGGCCATGCAAACAATGGACGACGAATCCATACCACCGCTTAGCTCCGCCAGTACCGGAGCATCGGAACGAAGCCGACGTCGCACCGATTGCATGAAAACGGAACGAAAGTGCTCCTCGTACTCGGCGTCCTTGTGATTGTAGATTCTCTTCCCTGGATCGAAGTCCCAATACCTGCGTACGCACTGTGTGCCTTTGTCTAGGCGGACGAAACTAGATGGCTGAACCGAACGGATTTCGAAGTAGGGCGTCAACTGTGACGCAGGGAAAAAGGCCAGCCAGCCAGCGATGTATTCCTCCTGAAGTGTTAGCGGGTGGTTAGCGAGCCCAACGAGTGGATCGAGAATGGTGCACCATGAAACCTGGTCCTTTTCGACAATGTAGTGCAGATGGCGTGTGCCGACGAAATCCTTCGCCAAGACGAGCGACTGATCCTTGGGATTCCAAATGGATAGTGCCCAATCACCGACCATCTCTGCAAAAGCATTGGTCCCCCAACGCTCATACGCCGCAGCGACAATCTCCAGGTCCGTGAAATGAGGAGAACCCTCACCCAGCTTCTCAATGAGATCTTCTCGATTGTCGAGTCGGCCATCCCAAGTGATGACCGCACCAGATTTCGCGACATGGGGTTGTATTTCGCGTCGGGATTCTTTGGTGGTGTGGAAGGCCCGATAGAGAATTCCCAGGTTATCTTTGCAAATGAATCCTTCGCCGTCCGGTCCGTAGGGCGCGAGTACTGGACGGACTTCGTCGAGGTCGTGGGGATCCACTGGCTTCCCGTCGAAATTGCATTTGCCGAACTGAGCACTCACGACATCCTCTCTTCCATTGGGCAAGGGGCTAACACCTGTCGAGCACCGCGTACATCTCTCGCATGTACGGCTTGTCATTGACAACACGACCATCGACTTCGACCCAGGCGTGGGCCTTGAACGGCATCTGTTGGGCGCCAATCATCATCTGTGCCCGCACTCCGGAACGTTTCAGCAGGCAAGTCGTTGCCGCCGACCGCTGCAGACAGAGCACTTCTTTCCAGTACCAAATGCACGCCATATCGACCGCCGCACAGATCTGTTCGACTGCGTTCGTCGGTGTTGGCTTCTTTCCAACAGGAGATTTCCGCACCTTGCCGTACAGCGCGTTGAAATTGCCGCGCGCTAAGTAGAGGTCGAACTGAATCAGATTCAAATACGCTCGCAGCGTGAGCAACGACATGGCACGAAACTCCACTTCATACGGTTAATTGCAGTTGGTCGCAAAGAAACGCCATCCGGTCCGTAAGCGCTTCGATCCGTTCGCTTAGCGGCAACACCGGGGAGTGGCCGCGGTAGTGGCTGTAGTCCAGCAATATCGGGTAGCCGGATACATTCGCGGCCTGCAGCCGCGCTGTCATCTTCCTCGCGTGCAGTGGATTGCAGTTCTGGTCTGAGTCCCCGGAAACCAGCATCGTGGCCGGATACGCGGTGTTGTCCCGCACGTTGTGATACGGGGAATAGCCGAGCAACGCCGAGAAATCGTCGGGTTCTTCGGCTGTGCCAAACTCATCCTTCCAGACGTGCGCGTTGTCGAAGAGGTGATAACGCAGCATGTCGAGCATGGGCGCCATGCAGACAACCGCTCGAAACAGGTCCGGCCGCTGCGTCATCGCCGCTCCGACAAGCAGCCCGGAATTGGAACCGCCGAAAATGGCGAGCTTCCCCGCCTCGGTGCGTCCAGTCTCAATGAGCCACTCGGCAGCGGCGATGAAGTCATCGAATGCCCTCTGACGATTGCGGCGTTTGGCCGCCTCGTGCCATTCGGCGCCGAACTCCGAGCCACCGCGAATGCTAGGCAGAGCAAATAGGCATCCTCTCTCGATCAGGAAGGCCACGAACACACTGAACTGTGGCGTCATAGGCACGCCATACCCGCCATAGGAGGTCATGATCGTGGGGTGCGGTGCCCCGTCGAGAGTGTCAGCGCGTCCGAACAAGAACATCGGGATCTGTGTCCCATCTTTCGCGGGAAACGAAACCCGAGTGTGACGGAAGGCTGTAGAGTCGAAGGGTACGTTTCGCTTCGCCCAGATGGTCACCGCGGAGTCGAAGTGCCGGAAGACGCAGGTTTCAAGTGGTTTTGAAAACGATTCGCGCTCGAAGAAGAGTTCCTGACCATCTTCGGAGCCTCCCGCAAGACGTGCGGTCTCGCCGTCTTTGACTGCCACTTCGCCGAGTCGTTTGCCCGACAGATCAAAGATCTCGATCACGGTCTGAAGTCGTCGAAGGTAAGAGACAACAATCCTGTCTTTTTGGGGAACCCAACCCTGGATGCGCGAGTCACTGTGGGGAACAATGTCGATGAATTCTGCCTCCGATTCCTTGTCACCGTGAACCTCGACGATCTTCAGGTTGGGAGCATCTCGATCGGTAATGGCCAGGATGCGGCCATCATCGAGCAGAGTCGGCCCGAACTGGTATGACGCATTTCGGATTACGGCTTCGGGCTTTTCGGTGCTCCTGAGTTTCCACACGTAGAAGTCAGAGACGGCAGTCTGCCCAAACCGGACCACGAGAAATCCCAGGGACGCCTGGCCGGCGACGATATGGAGTCGGAGATCGTCGCCCTCACCTGCAACAAAGATTTCTTCGTCTTCGTCGAAGCTCGTTCCGAGAAGGTGCTTGTATGCAACGCGGCGAGAATGCGCCTGAGTGCCTGGAGTTTCGTGAACGTAGTAAAAGGCTTTCGAATCCGGCGCAAATGCAAAGCCTCGCAGGTAGCCGCGTGGAAGTACGTCGGGAAGAACTTTGCGCGTCTCTATATCCAGGAGTTCGAAAGTTCCAGTGCGCTCTCCGCCTTGCTTGGCCTCGTAGAGCAACAAGCGCCCGTCGGCCGAAACGCGAACGGGTTTGACGGCTGTATGCGGCCCGGCGCCGCGAAGCGACGGATCGACGAGGATCTGGTCTGGCCCGTCCATGCCTTCACGCATGTATATCGATGGTTGTTCCTGACCAGGCAGACGATTGCGGAAGAAATAGCGCTCACCAACCTTCTGAAGTGAGTCGTATGTTTCAACATCGAGCAGTTCGCGGATACGTGCTCGAATATGCTCTCGGCCCGGGAGGAAATCTAGGTACGCGCGGGCATATCGTGTTTGTGCAGAAATCCATTCTCGTGTCCGCGGTGATTCCTGATCCTCCAGCCAACGGTATGGGTCCGTGATCTCCATACCGTGCAGAACTTCCGTCACGGCTTCCATCGCGGAGTATGGCGGACGTTCCATCACTGCCGACATAGCAGCCTCCGATCGGCCAACTCATTGGCCTCACGATGCATTCGTCTTGCTAGGCTGCGCAGGTATCCCGCAGTTCCCGGTTCTTGCAGTCTTTCGGGTTGCTGCCAAGCGTCGTTTCCGGCCGCATAGGCAAAGACTGCGAGCAATGGCGCGAACGCCCAGGCCTCGACTATGGCACCAGGTGAGAGCACGCCGCCCCATTGAGCGCAATAGGCTTGGGTAATCCCACTTTCAATTGCCGAACTTGTCCCGAATTCGCGGCGTGCATGCTGAAGCAAGTATTCGAGGCTGAAGAACGGATTGCCGATGTACGCCTCTACCCAATCCAGAAATGCGCAGCGAGTGTTCGAGACGACGATGTTCCCAGGGTTCAGATCGAGATGTCCGAGCGTTTCGGGAATGCCTGTGGCTCCCATCGCATCCACCGCGCTGTGCAGGGAGTCCGCCAATACCAACAGATTCTTGCGGTTGAGAACGGGAGGTGGGACCTTCGTCTGACGCTCCATCAATTGCGCAACGACGTTTATGAACGGTTGAATGAGTTTGGAGAGCGTAGCCGAGCCAAGATCACGGGCGCACGCGCCAAGAATTTGCGCACCGTGGTCGATGGACTGGATTTGCAGTCTGGCCAACGCTGTAGCCGCACGTTCCCAAACCAGCCGATCCCGAATGTTGGAGAGCAGTTCGCCTGGAACCTCCCGCGTAAGCCATCCATTCCAGTCCGGTCGGCGCGCTAGAACTCGCGGGAGAAATTCTGGGAAGAGCTGCGCCAGCAGACACGTGATGGCGAATTCTCTCTGGTTGGGTTCACCTACCGCTTTGAACCACACGGTCGGGCCACTGGTTGCGAATCGGACCAGGCTGAACGCCGGGCTGGCGTTTAACTGCCGGAAGTCTCCATTGACATGAAAGCCCGCGGGTTCGATTACCGACTCGATCCAATTGCGGAGTTCGCGAAACCACCCGAGCCGCGCGAACGGACCAACAGCGATCCCCTCGGTTTCTCCGCTGCAGATACCAACCACATGCCTTATTGCCGCGTAGTCGCGTGCGTCAATCAGTGAGTCTTGGCCCAAGGCTGACAGCGGCGTCCAGCGCGTTGGGAGCTTGGGATCGCCGCACGTACGCAGGTGTTCTGCAGCTTGATACGTGGCAACATCACTGTTGGCCCGCGGCCCAGTTGCGGCGTCGAAGAGAGAGACGACTTCTTCTCCCCAGTCGCTTTTGACTGCGGCCGTGAGATTCTCTGCGACTCGCTGCCAACGCAGAATTGTCACCGACGGAAGCGCGAGCTGGTCGCCAGTCGGCACCAGAAGGACCTTTGTCCCATCTCTGCCCAGTATGATGACCCGGTAGATCTCGCACTCGTTTTGTTCTTCGGTCGCCAATTTCTCGCTTCCATTCCGGACTGTGCACTTGGCTAGTGCTCTGCAACCAGCTTGTGCTGCTTCAGTGCTTCGATGAATTCGCGCACGTCATTTGCGACAACTTCCGGGCTCGCATCGAAGTCGCGGCTGATCACATTCACGATGTCAGCCTCGGCCGACCCCTTTTCAAGAAGCTCAAGAATCTTCGACCCAACAAGATTCAGGTTGAACATTTGGCCTTGCTGGACGTCGAGGACAATGGCCCCATCCTGCCCATGCGTGCTGCGAACCCCTTCTGAGACTCTGTGCATCGAATCGCTCCGCTCGGCGCGGCTCCCCATTGGAACTGCGTGTGTGCACACGTTGCCACTTGCGGCGGTGGAAACGCCAGCGATTCTTGAATTTGTTCGGGAAACGATCAAGCTGCTGGAGGCAACCCAAATGACTCAACGAGATGCATGATTCGTGGCAGGCTTCGCGAAAACAGAATGTGTTCGCCTTTCCGGTCTAGTTCGGCGGGAACGGGACCTGTTGCTCAGATGTGTTAGCCGAATCTCGAGCGTTGATTAGTGCGCGGGCGTCCGTCCGATTCTCATTTGCGCGAGAATTGTCGCGTCCGTGATTTTGGTGTCGGCTGCCAGCAACAGCGCCTTGCCAGAATGATGTATCTGGTCGCCAGCGAAAGGAAGTTAGAGTGGCCCCTTTTGCCACGTTGTATGACCACGACTAGGTGGTCAAGTTCATCGGGGAATCGCCGGAAATTCTGGAGGAACCGGTAGCGGTGAACGAACGTCGCGCTATGCTTGCCTGGGTACAACGTAGTAATAGATCGCCAGATAATGGCACACACTTCCTGCCAACACGAACACGTGCCAGATAGCGTGACTGTAGGGTAGCCGCCGCCACAGATAGAATCCAACCCCGGTGATGTAGGCAGTTCCACCCGCTACTAGCCACCGCACTCCCGGGACTTGTACCGCAGACAACAAAGGTTTGAACGCAATCACCACGAGCAGCCCCATGGCGATGTAGAGCGGAGTCGAGATTCTCCGCACATGCTCATGATCGAACCAGAGCATCTTCATGAGCACGCCCAGAAAACAGAGTCCCCAGACGAGGCCGAACAGCGTCCAACCCCAACCTCCGCGCAGGCTGACCAGCGTGACCGGCGTGTAGGTTCCTGCCATCAAAAAGTAGATGCAGCAGTGGTCGATGGTCTCAAGTGTGCGCGCCCATCGGAGAGACCGAACGCTATGCAGCGTGGTCGACGCGGCATACAGGCTCACTAGAGTTGCCGCATAGACACAGCAACTCACGATAACCCACGCGTTCCGACTCCAGGCCGCCGCCACAATCAGCAGCACCGCGCCCAGAAGGCTGAGCGCCAGTCCAATTCCGTGCGTCACTGCATTTGCGAGTTCTTCCATTTTCAGAGGTTATAACCGCGAGAGGGCCCCACAAAAGCAGGCAACACCCAGCCGTCGGCGAATGCCGTTGAACGGTCCCAGCGAGACACCAGAGTTGATGTATCTCATGCGAATTCCGGCGCGCTTCAGACGCAGACTCTTTGCCATTCGACCCACTGCCCGTTTCGGCTAGCTCATTGGACCTGGGCCGACAACGCCTTCAGCACGTGGCCGGCTTTAACCGGGATGTGGTCCAACGGGTGAGGGCGCAAGGCCACGAACCTTGAGATCAGAGTTCAATTCTCTGTGAGCTTTCGGAAAGCCTGCGTGAAGCCCGCCAGCCGTAAATGGTACGGTCGTTCTGCTGCCCGTTGATCGGATGGATCACAGTAACAACGCAATGCAGCGAAGAAAGCATGAAGGTCTCGGTTTGAGCTGTTCCCCGGTGAAATCCTGCGTTAGCGCGTGGATCAGAGATCGCGAATCATCCGTATAAAGCCTGGTGATCCCAGTAAGGCTTCAAAACCAGCACATCTGTTTTCGTCGACAACTCTGAACCCACTTTCTTTGATACGCGGCACACGCTTCGTCGTTGCCGATGCCCCGCTCTGGAAAAACGCAGCTTGTGAAACGCGCACGAGCCAGGGCTGCGGAACTAGCATGAACGGTCGAAAGCGTTCGGATACTTCCGGTGCGGGATCGTTTCGTGATTTCGCTTGAAGAGATATTGGTAGACGCGGAAGTTAGTGTCTAAGAGCCGGAGCGCGGATTCGAGACGCTTCGTCGGCATGTCGAGCGCGTTTCCGTCGAGGCATTCGTAATCCACGCCGTGAACCTGGAGGACCACACCCAGATCGCCGGATTTCGTGAGGTAGGCATGCTTGTAACACTTCGCTCGTCTCGACTGAGGACTTGATTGGGGCGAAGTCGTTACAGTCCGGGCCGCGAAAACAGTGGACCTACGGCGGGAATTGTGTTCGAGCTGTTTCGCCAGCGCGAACACACGGCCGTCGACGAATCGGTCGGCCTGCGCGTCGTGGAGACCTCTCACCCGACGCGTAGGACCTCTCTCTTATCGTTGAAGCTTGAGGCGTCCGCCCGCTGCGAGCACCGCAATGCCGGCGGCATACGCGCGGCGATGCTCTTCGGTCCAGGGCGGCCCTGGTGGACGCCCGGCGATGCTGACGAACGACTCCATTTCGCGAACGGCAACCTGGAGGCCCGCTGCCGCGCGAGCGATTTCGTCGCCCCGCCGGCATCGATGCACCTCAACACCAAGGTCTCTTGCCGCGTTGCACAGCGCCAGCTGATACATCACGCCGTCGGCGGCGCACTGGAGTTGGTACGACTGCCGCACGACTGCCACGGTGTCAGGCAGCTCGGGAAATGTCGGTTCGCGAATCGCCAGCGCGATCACGCGATATGCGGGCGCAAGATCCGCGACCATCTCGCGGAGTGTACGTGACGTACACTCCGCCACGGACCGCCGCACGCGCGCGATCAGCGCGTTCGCGTCCTCCACACTCAGAGCGAGCGATTCGTGGTGATATGGCATCGTTGGCAGCCCCGCACCGATCATGGTCACCCGCCGTCGCTCGATAACGCTGGGCACGTGGCCCGGTGCAGCCACGCACACGAAGTGGGCCCAACCTGCGTGATCGGCCGCGGAGATGACGAATGGTGCGGAGGTCACGTTCGTCGCCTGCGGCTGTTGTCGCCGCCCGTCAGATAGGGCCGAAGCACCGCTTCGAGATCCTCGCGCAACCAGTCGGCCGCAGCGCCTTCCCGATACAACGCCCAGCTCAGAAATGATCCGCGAAGCGTGGCCTCGATCAACCGAGCGAGCGGCCGGACGTCAGTCACACGGTGTAACTCGCCCGCTGCGATCGCATCGGTGAGCAGCTGCTCGTACCACACGCGCGCAGTGCGCGACATCCGCAACAAGTGACGCCGCAGCGCCGGATCGCCGAGATCGTTGAGAAGATAGGCAAGATTCCGGACCGCGGCGCGGGGCGAGTCAGCCAGCGACGCATATATGCCTGCGGCGGTACGCAGCGTTCCCAGGGGCGATGAGGTCCGCGGCTCAGAGACGGTCAGACCGGCGTCGCCTGTGGCCGCCGCATGACGGGCATGCGCCAGAAGCATAGCGCGCTTGGAACCGAACCGCTGCACCAGCGCGCCAGCTGTGACGCCTGCCTCTCTCGCAATCTCCCGCAGCGTCAGTTCTGCCGGGCCGCGGCGCAACATCACGCGCACCAGCGCTGCAAAGACATCCTTATCTTCCGCCTTCCGTCGTCGTGGGCTCATATACGTGGCATCCGGCTTTGGCAGGATTTGCTCGCTTGACAGTATCTAAACACCAGTTTAGTTTTGATGCAAGGAGAGACTATGGAGAGCGAACAGTCGCGGGTCACGATTCATATGGCGGCAAGTCTCGACGGCTTCATCGCGAGGCGCGACGGACGCGTGGACTGGCTCGAAACATCGGATCATTTTGAGGGCGGGGATACGCTGACGCCGGAATCAGTCCGGACCTTCCTCAAATCGATCGGCTGCTACGTGATGGGCTCGCGAACATATGAGACGGCGCTCAACTTCGAAGCCAAGGGTCTGGGATGGTCCTACGGCGACAAGCCGACGTTCGTTCTCACCCGCCGCACGCTGCCGAAAAACAGAACGAGCATCGAGTTCTTCGCGGGCGATCTCCGGCAGTTGGTGGACGAGAGGCTGAAGCCGCGATTCCGCAGCATCTGGTTTGTCGGCGGCGGTGAAGTGGCCGCTGAATGCCTGCGCCTCGGGCTCGCTGACGAAGTGCGTTATTCGATCGTGCCGATGGTGATTGGGGACGGCATCTCATTTTTCCAGGGGCTCAACCGCGACGTCGCTCTGCACCTTGTCGAGACGATGGCGTACACAAGTGGCATCGTGGCGCTGCGCTACGACGTGCGGAAGTAGTACGTTCGCTCTCCTTCACGCCTCATTCGCGCGCGCGACGGGCGGTAGATAACCCGCGAGAAGCGCCACGGCGGTCAGTTCCGTTGTCGACACCATCTCATAAACGGCCGATCCATCCGCATCTTCGCGGCGACCTTGACGAATTTCGACCGGCATTCTCGGTACAGGCTCCCGCGTGTGATCCCGTGCCGCCGGCACAGCTCGTCGGGGGCCATCCCCGCCTCCGCCTCCTTCAGGATGGCGATGATTTGTTCTTCGTTAAAGCGACTCTTGCGCACGACTCCTCCTTTTGGCCCTGAGCGGGCATCGTAAATGGAGAAGTCACATTTCCGCTGGACTAATTTCTGGGGGGCAGGTCACGACAAGTTTCTCGTGGACGGCTCCTTCCTCGGGGCGATTGACAGGCTGGAGCAAGAACGGGGCGTTCACCAACGCTACTACAACCATGATCAGGACATCATTCCGGCATTCTTTCTCGAGCGAGGCGAACACTTCTCCACGTTCGGCACCAATGAGTATGAGTTCCAGAATGGTAGCGAGCAGCGGCAAGTTTACGTTCTTCACGGGGCAGTGCTCAAAAGGTACGACATACGGATGAACGGCCGCCGGAGCGATGCCGTTTTGTCAGCGGCTTTGTTCCATCTGACATCGGCTGGCGGGACCGAATCTCTCACGGGAAATGAAATGGAGGTCTTGAAAACATTGGGTTGGATCGAAAATGACCGTCTCCAAGTTCCCGTGATGCAGGCAAAAACTGTGCAAGCCCTAATGCCTCTGGTGGAAAAGATCGGTGCGGATGCTGGTAATGTCGTTCTCGACGAACACTCTGCCATCATTAAGGCATTCGATCACTCCCCATATTCCCGGTTTCAGCACAGCAGTGGGGATTACATCCAAGCCTGCTACCACGTATTGTTCGACCTCGTCTTGGAGCAGTTGGCCGCGACCGGTGTGCCGTCGGCGTTTCCGCAGCCGGCGCCAGAGCATTTCGGTGTTTTCATCATCATGGGCCAAGTGTCGTGATACGTGTGCGACGTCGAGAAAGCTGCAGAGGCCGTTCTTCAAGTGCGCGAGAGGGCACGGTTGAGCAAGAAAAACTCCAATTCCTGCGTGTCGTTTGGGGCGAAAGCGTGTCAGACGCAGTCAGAACCAGGATGCTGACTGCTTTCTGCTGTTTATGTTAACGGGACCACCGATCGTCGCGAAAACGGTCCACATACCGGACCCACTCCCAACCGTCTGTTTTGCAACGATTTGGCTCGCAAGGCACCAGTCAGCGTGGTCCAACGCCGAGGCAACGAAGCTTCCTTGCAATTGTGCCATGGCGTGGCATGATTGCAAGGATGACTCGCTAGCGGTCAGACTTCCGGTCGCCGGACTTTTCGGGTTGAATCAACGACAGGCAGCAGATTCATTGATGACGAGAATGCGTGGCCTTCCGGTGGAGATCGCTAAACGCGGGCGCTGCTTCATCAGGACCGTTATCGCGCATATCGTAAAATAGTTCAGACCATTTTGCGATGGACGGGAAAATGGTCCGCCCTTCTGGTGCTTTTTTCAGAGCTGAACAAAGTCGCTCGGATGGTTCCGGTCACGGTCCCCGGTGCCAACCGGCGACGGAGTACCTGCTCCGTGTTGATGCAGGTCTTGAGATCGAACTGCATCGCGACCCAAATCTTCCGCAATCTGACCGCCGGAAAGAACCAGGACTCTGCCAAATGTCGATAGTGTCGAGAGCCGGTGGGACACGACAATCAAGGTGGCAGCGGAAAGGTTTTGCCGGACGTTGCAAAGAATCAGAGCTTCCGCAGCGGGGTCGAGGCAGGAAGTGGCTTCGTCCAGGATCAAGATGCTCGGCCTTTGCAGGAGTGCTCTTGCAATTGCCAGGCGCTGGCGCTGGCCTCCTGAAAGTTGGCAACCGTCGGGTCCAATGCGCTCGTGCAGACCCTCTGGAAGGGCTGCAACCACGCTAGCAAGGTCAGCCAGTTGGATGACTTCACGCAACTCGCGATCTGAGGCCCCCGGACGAACAAACCTAAGATTGGATACCAGACTCCCGTCGAACAGGACCGGATCTCGCGGTAGATAGCAGACATGCTGACGCAAGCTCTTCAACCGAATGTCCCTGATATCCGTGCCGCCCACCTGGATCGATCCCGTCTTCACGTCATAGAGCCGCGTCATCAATCTCGCCAGTGTGCTCTTTCCGGCAGCATTCTCCCCGACGATGGCGACCTTCTCGCCAGCGGCGATTCGGAGAGACGGAACGCGAAGCACACGCTCCCGTCGTTCATACCCGAACTCGACCGCCGTGAATTCCAATTCCCAATGTCGCTTCGGAAACTCAGCGCACACCGGGGGATCGGCTATGCTCGGGTGCAAGGCACAAACCCCCTGCAGTTGCCGGATACTGGCGAACGTCCTCTGGGCTCGTGCGTAAAGCTCGGCCGCTCCACTCAACGGATCAAACAGTTGGGTGACGAAGGTGTAGAAGGCTACTAAGCTGCCCAGACTCAGAGTTCCAGCGACGACGCTCCAGCCCCCATACCCGATCACCGCCGACATGGCCAGCACAACTGCCACGGAAGTACACACCGTGAACCACACGCCTGTCTTGAAGAGCGTGAGATGCGCCCGAGTAGTCCTTGCCAGTAGGCGGAATGCTCTTCTTTCCTGGTACTTTTCGCGGCCTAGAAGCTGGATGGATAGAACGGAAGAGATGTGTTCCTCAAGAAAGCTACTCCAGGCAATCAGGTTCCCTTGTACGGTATCGGAATCCCCCGACAGCTTCGTTCGGAAGTGCTGCCGGGTAACAAGGAATACTGGAATGAGCGGCAGGATGGCCAACGTCAACACCGGGCTCAACACGAACATCGTGACGATCGTGAAGCCTGTGGTCAGGCACATGCGCAGGATTGAGGGGAGGAGATCGGAGCCGAAGTACGCGACTTCTTCGATCGGCTCTTTCAGCGGATACATCACTGCTCCTGGCGTGGTGTTCTCGTAGTAGTCCGCCGAGAGTCGGTCCAGGTGACGCAGCAGGTCCATCCGCAACCGCAACGCCATCTTCTGCACGGCGTTCAGGGTTAGGTAGCTACCCAGACCCGTCAGCGCCGTCCTTCCTTGGTAGCTGAGGAAGATCAGGACTGCCGCACACAGGAGCAGTCCAGCCTCTCTTCGCGGCAAAACTTCGTCGATGAGCCACCTGAGAACCAGCGGGGTGAGAAGCGCAAGAAGGCTGCCTGCAGTGATGCAGAGAAAACTGGCAACGTGCCAGGGCACAAATGGTTTGATCTGTTTCGCGAGCCAGCGCAACTCACTCGGGATCTTTGGGGACAGAACGACCTCACATGGGTGCAAATCGGTTTCCTGCAGGCGCTCCGAAAATGAAGCATAGTTTTGTCGATCTGCAGCGTCCACAAGAATTGGTCGCCGTTCGCTTTTCCCTCAATTCCGCCGGATTTCGTTGAAAATGCAGGACTGCTAGCGACGCGGTGTCCTGCCACTCTGTTCGCAAATTCAACCTTGATGCTCAGCAAGCACTGCCGTGGCGAGGCGCGTTTTCAGTCTCGGGTGAAACATTGAAACAGGCGGGATCCCTGGTTTCAGGACCAGGGGTTCGAGTCCCTTCCTACTCCGCCAGGCTCGTGATGGCGACGGTGGTGTTGAGGCAGAAATGCCACCTTTGTTGAGGAATACGGCCTTCTCTAAGCATGACAGTGGGATACAGCCATAGGCGCGGTGGGGAGGCGTGTCATGTTAGTTCTATGATGGAAGCATATTGACATGGCTCCCGAAGTCACCGTCTTCGGTTGCTTTGGTTAGGCCGACGATTCTGCATCCTTGGACTCTTGCAAGAGAAGAAGTCGTCGCCTAATTCCTGCCGCCACCGACGACGCAACCTGCCCAGGAAACTTTTTTGGCAGCTTCGACAGAACAGAATCGACCGCGGCACTCGTTCCATCCAACAGTTCTTGGATGATAGATTCGATCACTTGCCGTCCTACGCCTGCTTTGGCTGCGGTTTGGAAAAAATGCCTCGGGGCAATCTGCCTGATCTGGTAGTGCGGTTTTGTGCCAAAAGCCATAGCGAGGCGAAACTGCTTCCATAAAATCTGTTTCGTGTCGACACTCGGTTGAGCTGAGATGACGTCGTACAGTGGCGCCATGTGGAAACGTCCACCCGGCGAAAGAAAAACGCTGAAATTTTTCGCATGACCGTCGGTAGCTCCGAGCAGCCAGAAGACGATACTCGCCTTTAGGAACGAGCGTTGATCCGAGACCGCTTCGTCACTGCCCCTCAGTAGCCGAACAATTTCCGGAATGCCCGGCCCGCCGTCGCTTTCATATTTTAGGTTGGGGGGCACGGAGAGGGCCTGGCAACAGTCCTCTTGTGGAAGACGGAGCAATCTCTTGTCTTGAGTCCAGAGTCGGTCGAAGCGTTCAACGATCAGAACACGCCTATCGTCAAATGTCTTCATGTCCGCATTGGTGGCCGGAAGACCCAACTCTCTTAGAATTTTCAGACACAGATATTCGTTCTCGACGCTTGCAGTAAGATCCACGCCATTGGGCAGCTTTCCGATGGAGGGTTTGAAGATGTGGGTGGTAGCCGTTGTGCCGCGCGGCTTGTACCATCGATCGTTCCAACGGAGAAGTGCGGTTTTCTCTTGTGCACCTGCGATCGAGATGCGGAAGCTCTCGTCTTCTGTTATGCCGAGAGGCGCTGTGGCGAGGTTGTCGAGAATGGCGGTGATTCCGCGGTCACTGACGGGCACGGCATCGATGGCGCCAGCGGCAGCGGGTTGTGAATCCCTGGGAAGGAACTGCAGCGCCCCAACACAATCGTGACCAATCGCTGCCAGCAGGCTATACGCATCGGTTCCTTCGGCGCGCGCGCGCGCGGCGATCTGGCGCCGCAATCGCTCATTGTCCGGCAGAAGATTCTCAAAGACTGCCAAAACCGGCGCACCGATATATGGCTGTTCCCGCATGGGTAAGGAGAGTGACACGGAGAGCGCCGACTCCCACTCCCGCCAGGATTGGTCATATTGGAAAGAGATTGCCCCCGAGGTCTCACGCCGGAGTTGGCCGACCAGACGGCTGTTGAGAAACACATTGAGAGGTTCGTAACGCGCTCGACGTGGCATCAGAAGAGCCTCTCAATATCCTGTGGCGAGCCTTTGGTGCGTGGGCGGATTACCAATTCGAGGTCGAGTGCGGCAAGGGTCCGCAGCACGGTATCGAGCCGTGCTGCCGCGGAGGTCTCGATGTCGGAAACCGTCCGTTGGCGCACCCCGATTTTGGCCGCCAAGCTCTCTTGGGTCATGCCGAGTTCGCGCCTGCGCTCTCGAATGTAATTGCCGAGTTGCAAGGGTGTTCGGGCGATTTTGTCGATGTTTGCCATTGGGCTAGGCGGTTATCCGCCTAAAGCTATGTTAGGCGTTTTGCCGCCTAGTGTCAAGCTAGGCGCTTTTTAGCCTAAAGGTCGGTTAGGCGTTGTTCCGCCTAGAGCCGCCGGGAGCATTTGCGAGCCACTGACACGATTTGCCCGATGATCTCAGCATCGCGGTTTCGGAATTGCTCCCGCTGATGAACGCCGCCTGGATAGGTGTGGACGACCAGGCTGTTGTTCTCCCGGCTGCAGCACCCACACAAATAAGTGCCGTCCCGGCTGAGAATGACATACAGCGGTTGTTGCCATAACGGCTTCGCGCCGCAGTTGTTCGGTTTTTTCTTTTGCCGGTTCACGACAGCGAGCACGCCACCCTCGAGATATGGGTGGGAAGCGCTTCGCATCCTGCCAATCCAGAAGAAGTCTCTTAGCGACGGCCTTGTCAAACCGCAGAGCACCTTCAGAGATCCCCGCAGAAAGAACGGGATCTCCCCAAACTCGGTAACGAGTTCCCCGAAAAATCCGGTTCGTTCGACCTCGTCCATCTCAGCCGCCGCCTCGACCGCCGTCGTCAAAGGTCGGCCCACGAGGATGTCTGGCATCGGTTTCTGTCCAGCTTCTTGGACACTGATGCCAAGAACCTCCAATATCGCATTCAGGCGGAGCGAATAGGCAGCGCAGAACGTCAGGATCTTGTGAAAGTGGCGGGGTGGGATGTCCTGAGTTTCGTAGTCTGACACGGAGCCGGGAGCTATGAAGTAGCGTTCATCGCCGAGCACATCTGCGATCTCTCGACTGATCGCTGAGGCTGCGCGGAACGACAGTCCCATTCGCAACCTAGCGCGGCGAAGGAGTGACCCCAGTTGAGATGGTTCGGGAGCTAGCACGGCCGGCTTCCAGCGTTTCGCGAGATCCTTCGCAACCTCCGGTTGCTGAGGCCGCAGCAGGCTACGGATCTCGAGATCCACTAAACCAATGAGCCTTGCTTCTTCGGGGACTTTGAACTCCACTTGAGCATAGGGGAGTTGAGTGCTAATGGCGGCAATGCGGCCACCTCCAACAGCCTGGATGTGGCAACAACACAGTCCTTTGGCGTGCTCAATCAGAAAAAGGTTCCTGGACCCCGCAGTGTTGATTGGCTTGAGAAGGTCGGTGGCGACTTCAGGGCTTATCCTCACGATGCTGCCCGCGAGCACTTCTGGAAAAGCAAGGGCGTCCTCGTAACCGATCTTCGCGTATAAGAAGCCTTTGTCCTTCAGCCCAGCGAGCGAACCAAGGCGTCGGGGGCTCGTCCATTCCAGAAGCTGGGACAGCGGCGTCACGGCAGCGGCAGGGGTGCTGCCGGGCAAATTCCGGAGCCATGGGATGAACTCATTCGGATCAGTCAGTGATGAATCCAAGAGGATCGTGCGTCTCGAAGGAAGCTGGATTTGCAAGCGAGGAATTGCCTCGACATCAAAGCCGAAGACCTGCAACCAGTCGGTGAGCCGGTAATTGGAGATTCTGCTGAAGGCAGACAATTGGAAGAGACTGGGGCTGACGCTTCCGTGTCGGAGGTCGTAGTAGAGATTATGCGGGAGGTAGTGCGGCGACAACCGGCCAAAAGTTGCTGCAGATCTTTCCGACGCCTGGTGCAACGTAAGCTTCTTGCTCGCCAGGATGGACCTGACGCGTTCCGCAATGTCACCGTTTGATCCTCGTTTTGTCCGGGAGTTCAACGTCAGAAGCCTTCCTCGCATCTTTCTCGCGAGAAGTGCGGCCTAGCGTCGGTCGAAGGTCAGAGATACTATCGACGCCAGTACGACCTGAACTCATAGTCGGGTCGATCGTCATCCGCTCGCAGAGATTTTGTCGGTTGTAGACATTTCGCCTTGGCGTTGTCAGAAGTATCTGCAACTTGCCCGCTTTTTCGGACAGAGGTGTCGATTTCAGCCTAGAAATGCAGTTTCTTTGACGATGGACAGCAGATCTACAGGTGAGATAGTGGTCGGAATTCCGACCAGCTTCGTCAAAGTTAGCCGAGTGAAGAATCGGCCAACTGTTGAGAGAGCTCCACGGAATATGTCGGATTCCCGAACATTATTTAATCCCAATGGACAAAGCCGCTGATTTGTGCCTACCATACCGAAACGCCAACCTGAGCCGTTCCCGATGTTGGCCCTGTGGTCAAGTTACGAAGCTGGCAAGCGTCTCCGAGCGAAACGCGAGCGGCGGCGTTTGTCCATCCGTGATGTCGAGCGTTTCAGCAAGAAAATTGCAGGGGAAAAGAACAACCCAGCTTATTATGTGCCTCACAATTGGGTAAGCGACCTCGAAAACGGGAAATCCAAACCACGTCTGGCGAAGTTCTACAGCCTCAGCCTCATCTACGAATGCGACATCAACGAGATCTTGGCCCTGTTCGGACTCAACATCTGCGATCTTGACAAGGAGCGAGGGTTGATAGCGCTGCCGCACACACATCTGAGCGACCTGACGATCTCACGAGCGGGGCCTATTGTGCCGGGCCCTCTGACATTGCCAGACAAGCTTCTCTTGGAGCAGACGAATTTGGTCCATCGAATGTTCCAGGGGTTGGGCGAGATGCCTTTCTTCCTGGTGCAGCAGGCCGGTGTTCGGGATGTGCTTTACGGCTACGTCGGGACCAAGGACTACACGCTCGATCCCCTGATTCGTCCAGGCGCCTTCGTCCAGATCGATCCACGTCAAAACAAGATTATCAAGGGTGTATGGCCGAGTGAATACGATCGTCCGGTCTATTTTGTAGAGCTTCGCGACAATCGTTACGCCTGCAGTTGGTGCGCCCTCGAGGGGAGCCGCTTGCTCCTTGTCCCGTCCCCCAGATCGCCGGTACCAATCCGAAACTTTCGTTATCCTCAAGACGCCGAGATCGTAGGCCGCGTCACTGGGATTGCGATGCGAATTGCTGAGTGGGAGCCGGATACCTTGGAGGACTTTTCTCAGCGCACGCCCATACGTTGATATGCCTCCCGCCGCTTAAGTCCGGCGCTTTCCCCCCTCGAACTTAACAACGCGAAGCCGTTGCTCAAGCCCACCGGTGAAGTCGTTCGTCCGCGGTAGATGGTTCAGAAGAAACACTGGCACTGCCTCTGTCAATATTCTTCCGTTATGGCGCCAAGTTGACCTGCACCATTCTTGGTTTCGCGGACTCACTTCTGGCAGGATTCGCTGGTTTCCGGTAAAGCCAGCATGAGACGCGCTGCGCTAGTGATCAGCGAGAGAAGGTAGGCGGTCATACCATGGTGTCGTTTTCGTGGTCAAAAAAGAAATTCCCGGCCGATAGTTAGTAGAACTCATCGTTCGTACGTCTTGGATGCAGTGGCAAAGGGAAAGTTGGCCGCCAGTGGACTGGGTGGCCTTTCGGAAATGATGCTGCCTCGCGGGGACCGCGAGATAGCAATTTCGGGTTGATCCACGACTGACTTTTTTCACAACCAGAGTAGTATGGCCAAACACGATGAGACCGCTGCCTTCGTTTACAACCTGGTCAAACAGGTGTAAGGGTTGCCCGGCATCGATGTTTCGCCACAGCGGGAAAACAATTTCAGGAGAACACTAAGACCCTGAAGGCAAGCTGATCGGATTCTGAACCAGCGTTTTGCTAGGAAAACCAACAAGGAGATGTCCATGAAACGTTCCATCGCGTTGCTGACGGTTACGGTTGCTGCCGCAGCACTATTCTTGGTGTTTGCTTCATCCATGCCAGTCACTTTTGCTCAGGAAGGCAACCGCGTTATCGTTCCCCCTTCCAGCATCGTACACCCCGAGGATCTCGGCGTGCGCGCTCATACCAACTATGCTATTGTCGTTCCCGAGAGGGTCGAAATCGGAGACAACGGCGCCCCCATTGCAGAGAACCCGTTATCTCTGGCGTGCATCTATCATATGGTCAAACAAACCAAGGGTTGCCCCAAGACCAGCAAGATTCCTCCCACCGGCGGAACCAAAGCCATTGCTTTGGTTGATGCCTATGACAACCCCGATGCCGCGGCCGATCTCAGAGCCTTTGCGGCCGCCTACGGCTACGGCACGCCGAACCTCAAGATTGTAGAGATCGGCAATCCTTCACCGGATCCCGACTGGGCTCTGGAATCGTCACTGGATATTGAGTACGCTTTCGGCATGGCACCGAATGCCAACATCTACCTGGTGGAAGCGAACACGCAGAACCTTTCTGACTTGTTAGCGGCCGAGGACAAGGCGACCGAGTTGGTGCAAGCGGCCGGCGGCGGCGAAGCCTCCAATAGCTGGTGTTATGAAGATTTCCAAGGCGAGAATACTAATGACTCGCACTTCAAGGGTAAGGGCATAGTTTATTTTGCCTCGTCCGGCGACACGGGTAGTGAGGTATGTTATCCGAGCGCTTCTCCCTTCGTGGTTTCCATAGGCGGCACTACCATCAATCGTGACGGAAACGGCAATTTCACGTATGAATCTGGTTGGAGCGACGGGGGCGGTGGGCCCAGCCGGTACGAGCCCCGTCCCAGCTATCAGAACATCACCAAGAAAATCGTGGGCAGCCACCGGGGCACGCCCGACATTTCCGGTGATGCCGACTATCCGAACTCTCCCGTGGCGGTCCACGCCGAATACGCCTGCAACAATGGCTACGGGGATTATTGTCAGAACGACTGGATTCTGGTGGGCGGCACCAGCGTTTCATCCCCCACCATCGCCGGTATCGTTAATGCCGCCGGCACATTCAACGCTTCATCCACCGCCGAACTCACCGAAGTCTATAAGGATTACGGGAACCTCACCAAGTACAAGGCAGATTTCACCGACATCACCAAGGGCAACAACGGCCACGCCTGCGTGAAGGGCTGGGATTTCTGCACCGGCCTCGGCTCGCCCAAGACCTACAAAGGGAAGTAACTTTCGTTTCGCTTGCTTCTCGCTATCTAAGCCCGCTCCACCCGAAGCGGGCTTTCTTGTACAGTATCAATCTTGCCGCTTGGGGCAGCGGCGTTTCCCTCGCCTTGCCCGGCAAGCTGGCGGTGTTCTCCCGTTTCTGTATCCACAAACGCAATTTGTTGAAAGCCCGGATGGTAATCGCATCCTACAATGATCATGTTGGCTCCTTTCTCCGGGCCTTGGTTGGTTTGCACCACCAAAGTCTATCCCGGGGCTGGGAGCCGACATTGTCATGGAATCAATAGCACTCAATGACCGGCAGTCAAAACGTGTAATCGCCTCCCTAGAAAAGAGCCGTAACTCACTGCAAACACGGGGCTGGCGCGGAGCCTCTTTAGCATGCTTCGCTGTGACCGGATTCCGGTCATGCTGACCTGTTAACAACAATGATCGCCAAGAGTGGCCCTCGGGCATGGCTGACCGCTTAGAAGTGTCAAAGTCTGCCGCTCCGCGTCACCGAGTAGCCAACTTCCGCGCGCGGGAGAATGCCGTATTGCGGCCTTCTTGGCACAGGTCAATTGAACTGGACGCAAGAAACGGCGGCTTGCCTACTTGGTGACGGGGAGGCGCAAATTGTCTGAATCCTCGCACCGGCCCGGTAAATCTGAAGGGTAAGTCTGAAGCGGTCGGGTGGGGTAGTTTGTGGCTAATATCCCTGGCCACTCGAACTCGTAATCGACGCTGGGGTGTGCCGTAGATGTTACTGCTCCCTGTCTCGGAAAGTTCGCGGTTGTGCCAACCGTCTTCTGCACTCAAAGCTACCTAGCTGCTTCTCCTAAGAGTCTTGTGGATGAAGTTGCCGGACTTTGCTCACGATCGGAGTACGCATGGCGAAACGGATGATCTTGATGTTGACGGCGGCCGCGGTGGTGATCGCGGGCCTCGGATTCGTGAAGTACCGCCAAATACAGGCAGCCACCCGGATGGTCATGGAGCCGCCTCCGGAGGCAGTAACCACGGTTATGGCGAAGCAGGAGAAATGGCCGTCGACTGTGAACGTGATCGGTACCATGGCAGCTGTGCAGGGTGTTACGGTCAGCGCTGACCTGCCGGGTACGGTTGCCCGGATCGCCTTCGGGTCAGGCAATTCGGTTAATGCCGGCGACGTGCTGGTCGAGCTCGACACAAGGCAGGAACAGGCTCAACTGGAGGCCGCAGAGGCACAGCGCGACCTTGCTCGAATCAATTACGAGCGGGCCCAGGAGCTCTCCAAAGAAGGTGTCGTAGCGCGAGTGGAATATGACAACGCGAGAGCCCAGCGACTGGCGACAGAGGCCCAGGTCGGCGAAATCCGCGCTACCATTGCGCGAAAGACCATTCGGGCGCCTTTCTCTGGAATCCTCGGCATCAGGCAGGTCAATTTAGGGCAGTACCTTTCAGCCGGCGAGGCCATCGTTTCTTTGCAGTCACTGAATCCCATCTACGTCAATTTCGGCGTGCCGCAGCAGGATGGCGGCATGGTGCATGTCGGCGGCAGACTTCGGGTGGCGAGCAGCGATGTTTCAGGTACGGAGTTCAGTGGCCGCATAACGGCGCTCGATTCGGTGGTAAGCGAAGCAACCCGCAACGTCCAGGTGCAAGCGACGCTGGCGAATCCTGGAGGCAAACTGCGTCCCGGCATGTTCGTTCAGGTCGAAGTGGTGACCGGGGCAGACCGGCCGGTGATCCCGATTCCGGCTTCAGCGATCAATTACGCGCCATACGGGGATTCGGTGTTTGTGGTTTCCGATCTTACCAACCCGGGCGGCAAGATCTATCGGGGAGTTCGCCAGCAATTTGTGAAAGTGGACGGCTCGCGAGGCGATCAGGTTGCGGTGGTTTCCGGCATCAATCCAGGCGATGAAGTTGTGAGCTCCGGGGCTTTTAAGCTCCGCAACGGCGCGGCGGTTCAGGTTAACAACAAGGTCCAGCCGGAAAATAATCCCGCTCCCAAACCAGAGGATAGCTAGAGGAACAGCCGAATGAAATTCACTGACCTTTTCGTCAAGCGGCCGGTTCTGGCTATCGTCGTGAATCTGGTGATTCTGATTGCCGGCCTGCAGGCCGTCCGTTCGCTAAGTGTACGTCAGTATCCGCGCAGCGACATCGCGGTCATACAGGTCACAACCCTCTATGTGGGTGCGAACGCCGATCTGGTCCGCGGTTTCATCACCACTCCGCTGGAGCGTGTGATCGCCAGCGCCGACGGAATCGACTACATGGAATCGTCGAGCGCCCAGGGCCTGAGCACGATCACCGTGCACCTGAAGCTCAACTACGACACCAATGCTGCGCTCACCCAGATTCAGGCCAAGTTGGCTCAGGTCCGCAATGATCTGCCTCCGGAATCCCAGGCGCCGGTCATTGACCTGCAGACGGCGGACAACGAATTTGCCGCGATGTATCTCGGTTTCTCTTCTGCCAACCTGGATCAAAACCAGATCACCGATTACTTGACCCGAGTCGTGCAGCCGAAGTTAAGCGCCATCAGCGGCGTGCAGCGAGCGGACATCCTCGGCGACCGCACTTTTGCCATGCGCATCTGGCTGAAGCCGGAGAAAATGGCGGCGCTCGGGATTTCAGCCTCTGCGGTGCGCGATGCGTTATCGAAGAACAATCATCTTTCCGCGATCGGCCAGACAAAAGGTTCCATGGTATCGGTGAACCTGATCGCCAACACCGATCTGCGAACCGCCGACGATTTCAAGCAACTGGTAGTGAAACAGGACAAAGGAGTCGTCGTACGGCTCGGCGAGATCGCTGACGTCGTTCTGGGTGCGCAGAACTATGAACAGGATGTCCGCTTTAATGGCGAGACAGCGACGTTCATGGGTATCTGGGTGCTCCCAACGGCAAACTCGCTCGAGGTCATCAAGAATGTCCGGGCGGCCATGCCCGAGATTCAAGCGCAATTGCCTCCCGGCATGAAGGCAGGCATTCCTTACGATTCCACGGAATACATTCAGGATGCGATCAATGAAGTTCTGCACACTCTGAGCGAGACGCTGATTATTGTCATCATCGTCATCTTCCTGTTCCTCGGATCGTTTCGTTCCGTGCTTATCCCGGTGGTCGCCATTCCGATTTCATTGATTGGCGCCGTTTTCTTGATGCTGGTAGCGGGCTTTACTGTTAACTTGCTGACCTTGCTGGCGATCGTGCTCTCGGTCGGCCTGGTGGTCGATGACGCAATCGTGATGGTGGAGAACGTTGAGCGGCATCTGCACATGGGCAAGACGCCTGTGCAGGCGGCCAAGGATGCGGCTCGCGAACTGGTTGGCCCGATCATCGCCATGACGATCACTCTGGCCGCGGTGTACGCGCCAGTCGGCATTCAAGGTGGTCTGACCGGAGCATTGTTCCGCGAGTTTGCATTCACTCTTGCCGGAGCTGTGATCGTATCGGGAGTGGTCGCGCTTACCCTTTCGCCGATGATGGGGTCAAAGCTGCTGCGCGGAGGAGACACAGAACGTGGCTTCGCCGGCATGATCAATCGTCACTTCGAGAAAGTTCGCAATGTCTACTCGCGGCTGCTGGCGGGAACGCTTCAGTACAGGCCAGTAGTTCTGGTTCTCTGGGCGATTGTCGTTTTGTTAATCGTGCCTTTCTACATCTTCTCGCAGCGAGAGCTGGCACCTGCGGAGGACCAGGGAGTCGTTTTCGGCGTCATACAGTCGTCGGCAAATTCGACGCTTGATCAGACGAACCTGTTCACCAACGAGGTCTACAACGTCTATCACTCGTTTCCTGAGAGCGAGAGCATCTTTCAAATTACCTCGCCGAACGGCGGCTTTGGCGGCATGGTCACCAAGCCCTGGAGCCAGCGAAAGAAAACCGCCCAGCAACTTCTGGTGGAGTCCGTCGGGCCATTGTCGAAGATCCCGGGGATTCGCGTAATTCCACTGACGCCGCCTCCACTGCCAGGAGGCGGAAACTTTCCGGTGGAGTTCGTGATCACCTCAGCGGCGGAGCCAAAGCAGCTCAGCGTATTCGCCAACGAGCTCGTGAAAAAAGCATTCGCCAGTGGCCTGTTCATCTACGCCGACACGGACTTGAAATTCGATCAACCGCAGGCCGAAGTCGTCTTCGACCGTGACAAGCTTCGCTCCCAGGGAGTCGACCTCAGCCAGGCCGGTCAGGATCTCGCCACCATGCTTGGCGGCGACTACGTCAATCGCTTTAGCATCCAGGGACGCAGCTATAAGGTCATTCCGCAGATTAAGCGCGCGGACCGCTTGACCCCGGAGCAACTCTCGCAGATTTACGTTACCGGGTCCGATCACGAACTCGTTCCGTTATCTACGTTCGCCAGTTTGAAGACGACGACTGAACCGCGGCAGTTGAATAAGTTTCAACAGCTCAATGCTGTAACCATCCAAGGAGTGATTCCGCCCCCGGTTCCGCTCGACAAGGCTCTGCGCTTTCTCGAGGACCAGGCCAAAGCCATCCTGCCACAGGGATTCACCGTCGACTACTCGGGCGAATCGCGTCAGCTCAGAGTAGAGGGCAGCAAATTCCTCGGAACCTTCTTATTATCAGGAATCCTGATCTACCTGGTGCTGGCCGCGCAGTTTGAGAGTTTCCGCGATCCCTTCATCATCCTTGCGGGATCCGTGCCATTGGCGCTGTCGGGAGCGCTGATGTTCTCTTTCCTGGGTTTGACGACCCTCAACATTTATAGCCAGGTAGGACTCATCACGCTGGTCGGTTTGGTGTCAAAGAACGGAATCCTCATTGTGGAGTTCGCCAACCACCTCCAGGAAGCGGGCAGAGACAAGCTCGGCGCCATCATCGAGGCGGCGAGCACACGATTGCGTCCCATCCTTATGACCACGGCAGCAACGGTGGTCGGCCACTTCCCATTAGTACTGGCGAAGGGACCCGGCGCAGGAGCGCGCAACAGCATCGGCATTATGCTGGTCAGCGGCATGATCATCGGGACAATGTTCACGCTATTTGTGGTGCCATCGATTTATATGTTGGTAGCGCGAACCCATTCCCAGGTGGCTGAAGAAGAACACAACATGGAAAGCGCCATTGCCGAGGTGGCGTAATGTTCGTCGTGAGGAGCAGTAGATCCGACAGCTCGGGAGACGGGCCAAGCTCCGCGCCGGCTGGAAGGCCGTCTATGAGATGACGGGCTTCCACCGGTAGTTGCCGAGTCACGGTGCGGGCGCGAAATCACGCAAACGCAGAACCGTTTTGCTGTCGAGTTTGGCCAGTACGGCCACAAGTAGATTCACCGTGCGGTCAAGATCCGCCCGGTTGATGATAGTGCATGGCGAAGTCCTGATAGGTGGGATTGAGATCGGGATCGTAGCGGCAGGCGCGTCACCGCCGTTTTCGTGTTGTCGGGCACGGCCAGCGTCGGTACCCCGCCGAAAAACCCAGCGCGTGGATGTGCGCTTGAATCCAAGCTTCCAGTTGCTGGGCACGCGTGGCTTCAGCATAGGTGTAACTACTGGCGCCCAGCACCGCAACAAACACCGAAGCCGACCACGCCTTACCGGTCGTGGCGTCACATTCTGTCCTAGATCTGCCCTCCGAGTCGCCTGCGCCTGCGCCGTACCCTGACAAGATCTGCCTTGGTTGCGGGCTGCGACTCGAGAAGGACGGCATTGTCCGAAGTGTAGGCGTGAAATATCCGGAAAAAAGTTAACTGAACTTAGCAAGATTGGCCGAATTGCGGCGCAAACTCCGGAAGCACAGGCACGCCGATCAGCCACCAAACGCCGTCATGACGCGGCTCGGCGCGGTTGGGTCGGGTCCGATCTACCGGCTTAGCTCAATCCCGAAACTTATCTGGACGAGATTCAGCCAAAGCTTGCCGGAATCACGAACACGGCCATCGCATCAGCTCTCGGGGTCTCGATGCCATACGCGGCGGACATCCGGGCGGGCCGACGCCGACCGCATCCACGGCATTGGCAGGCGCTGGCGAACTTGCTCAACCTTTCAAATGAAACCGTGAGTTACAGCCAGGGTTGCCTTTCAGGTCACTCCCATCGAGCACAGCGAAGCCGACTACGGTACGATTTCAAAAACCGAGCCCTCATACTGCGAATCATAAAATGACGAGGTGGTCCCATAGAGATTTCCGTGGAGACCGAAGATCAGGCCAGCCATCGGATCTGCTCCGTCGCCGACACCTCCGAAACTGTGCAGAACCCCTATCTCCCACCCTTTCTTGTGTTGCATCCGATACGCAACCCCATAGCCGTACTTGCCGCCGAACAAGGTTGTCCCGTAAAGTGTTTCACCTTTGCCGAGAACAAGGTTGGGGTTGGGGTAGTCACCATCGCTTCCCTCAAACTCGTGAATGATGGTTTCGTTCCACTGATGATGAGAGTAGGTTAACTCGAAGATTGCACCGCATGGAGAATCGCTACAAGTATTAGTACCGCCCAACGTTGTGCCATAGATATTGCCTTTTCCGTCCAGCGTTAGGCCACTCGTTGGGTCTTCATTGCCTGATCCGGTAAAATTGTAGAGTACAAGTTCATTCCATCCATGCTTGCCAGGCTTCAGCTCGAACACTATTCCATAACCGGTGGCCCCGCCCGCGTAGGTGGTCCCGTAGATGTTGCCGGAAGCGTCCAGGCTGACGCCACCTAGGCCGGGATAGTAGCCGTCACCCTCGGTACTGAACTGGTGGAGAACCTTTTCGGTCCAGCCCTGTTTAGAGCGAGTCAGCTTGTAAACGGTGCCGCAGCCGTACTCACAGGACGTCCCTCCCGCGTCAGTTGAGCCAATCAGATTTCCAGCCTTATCGAAGGCAAGACCGTAGGGGGCTGCCCCGTCGGCACAGCCGCTGACAGAACAAAAGCTGTAAAGCACTTCGTGTTTCCATATGCCGTTCTCCGCCTTCAGCGCGAACACAGTGCCACCGCAATCATAAGAACCCGGAGTGCACCCAACGCCGGTTCCCCCGTATAGAGTGGTGCCATACAGATTACCGTTCGCATCAATCAAGAGATTGCCTACCGGATTGAAACCATCGCTGCTGCCAAGAAAGCTGTAAAGGACTTTTTGTTTCCAGCCATGACTTGTGGGTTCAAGGCTAAACACCGTGCCCCAACCGTAACTGCCCCCATAGTAGGTTGTGCCATAGATGTTGCCCTGGCCGTCGAACACTACGCCCGTTTGTGGTTGGTTTCCGTTGTCTCCCCCAAGAAAATCATAGAGCGTCCTCTCCCGTTTGCTGGCGAACGCGTAGGATCCAAGGGCGGCAAGCAATATGCCTGCGAGCAATACTTTGATCGAAAAGCGAGGAGCGTTGCACATATGCGCCTCCTATGCGTGTGAGCGGCATGGCGGTCAGCCGATTCTGCACACGGTTTGATGCTGTTCCAACCCCCGCTTCTGCCTGCATTTCTCTGGGAGCGGTGCCGTAACTCCAAGGATTAACGAGGGGAAGCTAGAGCTGCAACGGGAACTGAGTATACCACGGATTTCGTGGGAGGGCTGCGTTTCCTTCTAGGGTCTATAGACCATGTTGTTGCAACCAGAAAATGTCGTATTAACTGCAACGAGACTTTGTCACCCCCTTATCGATTAAGGCTGCCACAGCGGGGTGGCCGGAGAGGTTGTAGGCAGCCAGGATCTGGCTGGTGGCGTCGTCCTGCAAGCCCATGAGAGTGAGTTGGGGGCCGCGGCCTTGGAGCCAGTCATGACGGCTGGCATCGGTGAGGGCCATCATGCCCAAGCGCGGGCGGGGCGGGCGGCGGGAGCGGTATTTTCGCGGGCGCCGTTTCTGGAGAGACGCCAGTTTCGCGGCGCGTAAGATGCGGCGCACGGTCTCGCGCCTGAGCGGGAGATTCTCTTGGTCGCGCAGTTTTTCGGCGAGATGAGAATCGTTGAAGCCCTGGCACTTGCCGCGGGCCAGAGTCAAGATCCACTGCTTCTGGGGAAGGGAAACGGCCCAGGGCATGGGGCGTCCGCGATTGCCGTGGTGCACCCAGGCGGTGGAATCGGGCCGCTTGAGGCGCTGCACCTGGCGTTGGCTCAGTTGCAGTTATGGGGTGACATTATCTTGGAGCATCTACACTAGGGTCTATAGACCATTGACTGGCCGGGGAGACCCATGAGATGATTGTGCCGTTTCGATTGCCCGCTGTCCTGTATACCACTAAGCGGCTTGCAGGAATGAACTCCAGATCGCCTCCGGGCAGGTTCTTTCACTTTGGAGAAGGCCATGAAACCAACCCTGGTTCTTTCACTGCTTCTTGTATCGGCGTCAGCCGTCTGCTATCCGAAAACAAACAGCCTGCACAACCAGAATGCAAAGGAGATGCGGCAGCACCGGTCAGCGCAGGGCGATGCACTTTCCTGTTGGCATGCTCCGTGCGTGCTACCGAACGTCCTGATTACGGCTAACCAGTCGTCAAACACAATCGTGGCGGCAAATCCCGCGAAGCATGCTCAACTGCTGGCTGGAGTTGACTCGTCCTACGGCGGAACTTGCCCATTTGGCTCGCTCGACGGAGGCGCAAGCTGGTACCAGGACCAGGCCGGTCGCTGTGCTGGATCGACCCCCTCACTGGCATACGGCACGAAGAGCACGGCTTACCAGGTAGGCGGCGGTTACAACAGTGCCATCGAAATCACTAGCACTTCGGACAATGGGAACGCTTGGACTACGCCGGTCATCGCCGTGTCTCAGTTGTTTTCGTATGGGTCGGTCGAGACCCCTTGGATAACTATCGACAATAGTTCCAGCAGCCCCTACAAGGGCAGTCTATACGTCGCGGCGACTCAACTTGGCAATTCAAGCTTAGACACCGAGATCTCGCTTTCGTACTCCCGGGATGGCGGAAACACGTGGACCATCCAGCCAGTGGACTCGATTCAAGTCGAGCCCAGCGTTGACCATTACAGCCGGGTTGCGGTGGCGAGTGACGGCACGGTGTACGTTACTTGGCAGCGCTGCGAGATGTTGGGCCGGAATGTCAATTGCGGCGGCACCAAGGCTCACATGTGGTTGTCGAAATCGACGGACGGAGGCAACACCTGGTCGACCCCTGTTCGAGTAGCGACGGTGACTCTGGTGCCTGACAGTTGTCATTGCGCGTTTTTTGGTAACCTGCCGCATACTACCGACCCAGTCGCAAATCCTCCTCTCATTGCGGTGGACAACAGTGGCGGTCCAAATGTGGGAAGCGTTTATGTGGTCATCTATAACTGGGTAAGCCAGCAGATGAGGCTTGAGTTGTACGCATCGCGAGATGGCGGAAGCACGTGGGAAAAGCCGGTCTGGGTAGCTTCCCCGTATACGAACGATGAGTTCTTTCCCGGCTTGGCTGTCAGCGAGACCGGGGTGGTGGGAGTAAGTTGGCTGGATAGACGTAATGACCCGCACGATGTCTTCTACCAGCCGTTTGCGGCTGTGTCTACTGACGGCGGCAAGTCATTTGGCACGAACTATCAGTTGGCCCGGCCTCGCTCCAATCCCTACTACAGTTCCTATTCCATGGGAGACTACACCGGGAACGCGTGGGCCGGCAAAACCCTTTTTGTTACGTGGCCGGACACTCGCAATCAGGCGATGCAAGATTACGTCGGCGGTCTTCTGACCAAATAGTCGTCGCCGCACTTTCGCTGCGGCTCTTGGGGAGTGTGCAATATGCGCGAGACCTTCTTACGAACGCTCAGTGGCGGGCTACTCCTGGTGCTGTTTGCAGGCTCCAGTGCGGTGGCAGGTGACAAGATTCTATACAACTTCCCGGGAGGACATGCCGGCAGCACTCCCAAGAATGGCGTTGTGTTCGATGCCGCTGGAAATATGTATGGCACGACATACTACGGTGGCACCTACGGTTGGGGCACAGTCTATGAACTCCAGCACTCCAAGAACGGCTGGCATCACGCTGTGCTGTACAGCTTTTTCGGAAGCTCTGATGGCTACAATCCCCAGGGCAACCTGCTAATCGACGGGAGTGGAAACCTATACGGCACAACTGGGTCGGGTGGAACTAGCGGCGGCGGCACTGTTTTCGAACTGCAACTGTCGCAGGGAATCTGGAAACATTTCGTTCTCTACAATTTTTGCTCGCTCAGCAACTGCAGCGATGGCTTCGGGCCATCGGGATTGACCTTCGATACGAATGGCAACCTGTATGGAACCGCAGGTGGCGGCGGTAGTTCATGCTATGGCAATGGCTGCGGCGTCGTGTATGAACTGTCGCTATCGAACGGTTCCTGGAAAGAGACGGTTCTCTATTCGTTCAACAACAACGGAGATGGTTATTACCCTAATTCAGGAGTTACGTTCGACAGTTCCGGCAATCTGTATGGTACCACCTGCTGTGGAGGAGGATATGGTTACGGGATTGTATTTGAATTAAGACCGGGTAAGCACGGCTGGAAAGAAGTGCCCTTGTTTGCGTTTGACGGCTCGATCGACAATCGCAACGCAAATGGCTACCTGACGATTGATTCTTCCGGGAATATCCTCGGCACGACAGGAGGATATTACGAGTACGATGATTGCAGTCAGTACCAATGCGGAAGCGTTTTCGAACTTTGGCGCTCCCATGGACAATGGGTGGAAGCGAACGTGTATAGCTTCGGAGGGAGCGACGGAGTGAACCCAAATCCCAGCATCCTCCTCGGCAGCGACGGGAACTTTTACGGGTCAGCTTCCCAAGGCGGTAGTAATGGCTTCGGCTTGGTCTTTAGGTTGAAACCGGGCAGGGTCTGGAGGTTGAAACCCCTCTATGAGTTTAGCGGGCAAGGGGCCGATGGTGCCCCCAATCCCGGCATGATTTTCGGTCCTGACGGTAACCTGTACGGAACCACACCTCCCCTTGGTTATAACAGTCAGTACGACGGAGAAGTATTTGAGGTCGTGCCGTAGCCGACGTATGGCTTTCTTGAAGACCTATGTTGGCGGCGAGACCTTAAGGAGAACCGCGATGCGACGATTACGAGTCGATTGGCTCCTTGCCTTCAGCCTGTTTGTGATGCTGGTACCTCTCAATTGGGCACAGACTTTTAGCGTTCTCTACGATTTCGGATCAGGAGGAAGTCAGGATCCAGTACAACCTTCTTACTCCGGCATCATCGTGCAGGGACCCGATGGAAACCTATATAGCAGTGCGCCGTATCAACTCACCGGCTACTCCTATGGTGCTGTATTCGCCATTACGCCGAGCGGGGCACTCACCGTGGTTTATGATTTCACCAGTTATTCGACGGGCGCTAACCCTTACAGCGGCCTGGTGCTCGGAACCGACGGGAACTTCTATGGCACGACAGCGTCGGGCGGTACTAGCGGCCAAGGCATCATATTCTCCCTGAACTCCTCCGGACTGCTCACCACGTTATATAACTTCACGGGCGAGAGCGACGGCGGCGAGCCCTACGCTCCGCCCATTCAGGCCAGTGACGGAAACTTCTATGGCACTGCTAGCCGAAGCGCTCAAGGTTCTTACGGCACCGTGTATCAGCTGACATCGGCTGGCCAATTCACGCCGCTCTACCAGTTCGATGGGCAGCATGGCGCTTCGCCGTACACTCCGCTCGTGGAGGGCAGCGACGGGAACTTCTACGGCGTGACTCCGGCGGGTGGAAATCTGAACTGGGGTATTGTTTATAGGATCAAGCCAAACGGCAAATTGCATGTACTCTACAATTTTGATGGAATCCACGGTTTAGAACCGTTCGGCCCCTTGGTGCGAGGAAATGACGGGAACTTCTACGGCACTACGTTCGGGGGTGGAACCAACGGGTCCGGGGTTATTTTCAAGATCACGCCTAGCGGACGGTTGACGGTCATCCATAATTTCGTCGGCACGGGCGGTGGATTCTATCCGGTTGGCGGGTTGGTACTGGCGAGCGATGGCAACTTCTACGGGACCACGCACAGCGGCGGCCCGACCGATGCTGGGACGATCTTCAAAATCAGCCAGCAGGGCAAGTACGCCGTCCTCCACAAATTCGACGGAACAGACGGTATGTTTCCCTTGGTTACGCTGATGCAGCACACCAATGGGCTTCTGTACGGTGATACTAACAAGGGTGGGACAATTTCTTGTGGGCGAGGTAACTGCGGAACGTTTTACAGCTTGAATCTGGGTTTGCCCCCATTTGTCAACGTTTTGCCGACTTCAAGTAGAGTTGGAAACACGGTTGAAATGCTAGGAGAAGGATTCACGGGTGCTACGAGTGTGTTGTTCAATGGAGTTGCCGCCAGTTTCAAGGTAGTGTCCGACACTTTTTTGACGGCGACCGTGCCGAATGGAGCAACTACCGGCTTCGTGACTGTTGCCACATCCGGGGGTGAGCTCAACAGCAAAGTGAAGTTCCGCGTGACGAAGTAGCGCGTGGGTGCTGGGTTAAGGGACACGGCAAGAAGTCAATTGGGTTCGCCGCCAACAGAATGCAGGTTTGGCCAAAGGAGCACCGGATATGAAACACCGACCGATCATGAAATTGAGTCCTTCTTTGGAACGCCGGTTAGCGATGTACGCCAGAGCGGCTACCGCTGCCGGGGTTGGCTTGCTTGCGTTACAGCAACCGGCTGCAGGAAAGATCGTTTACACCAAGGCGAACCAACAGTTTCCGGTGCAACTGGATCTTAACCACGATGGCATTACCGATTATTTGCTCAATTTCCACGGCCCAAGTACCTACGGCTTTTTTGACATCTCCGTGGTGGGGTCGCAGGGTAACCTGATGGCGGGATATTGTCATCGGCTTTCGTCACGGTGCTGGGCTTCAGCGCTGCAACCTCGGGTTCGCGTGGGACCCAATCAGAGGTTTGCTCCCTATAGCTTGATGGTCGACGGCCGCTGCGGTATAGAGGCCAAGGGCACCTCGTCCTCGTGCAGAGGTTACGGGCCCTGGAACGATGCCCAGAACCGCTATCTAGGCTTTGATTTTCTGATCAAAGGCAAGGTGCACTATGGTTGGGCGCGCGTGAGTGTCAGCATCAGCGGCCGTACAGTGTCCGCTGTTCTGACGGGGTACGCATACGAGACCGTAGCGAATAGGCCGTTAATCACCGGCAAGACCAAGGGGCCAGATACGACAAGTCCAGAAGTTGGGACTCTTGGCCATCTGGCTCGTGGGCGGTAGTGGTTATCCAGGCTGGGAATTGGCTGACGTTTCCAAACCTCGCCCCCGTGCCCGCTCGCAACTTCACCCCACTCCGCCTCGCTCGCCCTCACGCACTCGCGCTCGGTCCCGCCCATTCTCCGCCCGACATGCGCGTTTATCGTTTAGTTAACTGGCAAGTTACTCAGACGACACTGGGAGCGCACTGAGACCCCTCCTTTCCCTCCTCCCGTCATTTGCTTGAGGGGATAGGAGGTAGAGCGAGAAAAGTCCGTCCTTTCGCCGAGCCGGCTGAACGCGTGAGGCGTCGGCAATCAGCGGCGGCCTGGGGTCCACATTTGCCATCCATAGATAGCATCATCCAGTTCCCGGAAGGGACGATAAGCTGCGTACTGTTCGAGCATCTTTCCCGCCCAGTAGGCTTGATTTGCCATGAACCCCGCATTTAGCGAGCG
>Ga0326728_10001538_pt1 | contig 81088 bp, 68 predicted proteins | sample MB3enrmetagenome_FD_207602 | JGI IMG/M metagenome (GOLD analysis project Ga0326728, IMG submission 207602) | Lab enriched peat soil microbial communities from McLean, Ithaca, NY, United States - MB31MN | ecosystem: Environmental > Terrestrial > Soil > Wetlands > Peat | place: USA: New York...
CCCCACAAAGACAGAAGCACGAAGCCTGAATCCAATTCAAGCGCAGGTTGCTCGACAAGGTTCCGTGCAAACTGAGGCGCTGAGTACAACCCCTGCAGAGTCCGCGGCCACAATTCAAACCAATTCTCCGATTTTGGTTCCAAAACAAACTCCGGCTGCAGCACCGAGCCGGAATTCAGTTCAACAGCAGGTTGCGAGTCAAAGTCTCACTCAAACTACCGCGAAAAGCACGAATACGCTGGAGACACCGGCGCTTAACCCAAATTCAACTCCGGCGCTTACGTCAGTTCAAAACAGAACTCAGATGTATGTTCAGAGTCAGGACGAGATTCCGGCACAACCAGTAAACCAGCGCGTAAACGCAGTTGCAAATCCTATACCGGGCGACAGTATGAATGTATTGCCCGCGGCTGACAGCGTCGCGTACCAGCCAGTTCAGTTTCCGGCTCAACCATCCGTTGCGGGCAAGCCGAGTTCAGTCCGCGGTGTAAAATCCTCAACCTCCGAACCAATCTCTACTACGCGCAACGCCGGAGATTCTGATTCTGTTCGGCCGGCAAGGCCCCTCGCGGAAGGACAGTCTTCCGGCCCGGCTGCGGATACCTTAACGATGGCGCGCGCAGACACAAGCGCAAACCAGGCTATGAGTCCAACGGGCGCGCATGCGTCAGATTCAACGCCAGCGTTAACCGGACCAGATTTACGTGAAGCCTTTGCAACACTCGATGCGGCGGGCGCCTCGGAAAAGCCTGCCTGGATTCATGCCGGGGCGCAGCGGGCCGAGGCTGGTTTTCAGGATCCGGCCCTGGGATGGGTGGGAGTCCGTGCGGATTTGAGCGGAGGCGGGGTTCATGCCCAGTTGTTGCCCGGTTCTGCCGACGCTGCCCAGGCTCTGGGCGGCCACCTGGCAGGATTAAACGCCTATCTTGCCGAACACCACACGCCCGTAGAGACGCTCACGCTGCAGACGCCTCTGGGCGGATGGCCGGGGCCAGGCAGCGGCCAGGGCGCGGAGCAGGGAATGCAGCAGGGTACAGGACAGGAGACGGCACAGAGCGCCGATGCAAGCTCCACATCCGGCTTGTATTCAGACACTTCTACCCAGTCGCCATCCGCTTCGCTCGAGTTGCCGGCCCTCTTCGGGGATATGGATGAAAGCACACAGGCGGCAGGTCTGGGGAGCTACCACATTTCGGTGATGGCTTGAGCCTGATGGCAAACACGAGCAGCAAACAGGCAAACGGGCAAGAGTCTGGCAAACAGAAACGCAGTAGAACACACATCGGAGCAGAGTAAAACAGGGAGGCAACATGGCAGCGGCAATTTTGAATCACCACATCACGGCTGCACAAGCTCATACGAGCCCAGCCGCAACTCCCATTACGGCAGCGGCAAACAGTCCCGGCGTCACGGCAAATGCGACCAGCAGTTCGAGCAGCACAAGCGCCGACTCGTCCACCATTACGGCCAACGACTTTCTGACCTTGCTGGTCACCGAGATGAAGAACCAGGATCCGACCGCGGACACCGATCCCAACGAGTACATCAACCAGTTGGTGAATGTGAACAGCCTGGAGCAGTTGATCCAGATCAATCAGACACTGACAACCGATCTCGGCAGCACAACAGCCACTCCGAGCGGAGCTGCAACCACCCGCGCAAGCACGGCCTCCGTCGCCAGCCTGACCGGCGCGGGTGCAAGCGCACAGGCTCAGCCGGTCTCGTCCGCATCTTTGACAACACTTCCCGGCGCTCTGAGCGCAGCAGCATCCAAACTGGCTCCCGGCAATCTCGGTATTCCCGCGGTCAACCCCGCGGCCCAGAGCGTGGCTCAGTCCCTGAGCGGACGGCCTCGCACGTAGCAGCAATTGTGCGGGCTTCAAATAGCCCGGCAACGTCAGTTTGCCCGCCGGCCGGCACGGCCCGCGCCAACTTCAGATGCAGTCGAGAGGAGATTCACCATGCCCAGTTTTTACATACCACTCAGTGGTCTTGACGCCGATTCGACGGCGCTGAACACTATCGCCAACAACTTGTCGAACATGAGCACCACAGGCTTCAAAGCGCAGACGACCAACTTTAGCGACCTGTTTTACCAGCAGGTGGGTACGACTGGGTCGGGAGATGAGATTCAGGTAGGAACGGGCGTTCAGGTGTCCTCCAACAGCACCGATTTTACCGGGGGCTCAATCTCCTCGACCGGGGTTGCGACGGATGCGGCCATCGATGGCACAGGCTTCTTTGTGCTGGATGCTGGCAACGGAACCCAACTCTATACCCGCGACGGCAACTTCCAGGTCAGCTCCAGCGGCACACTGGAGAGCACCCAGGGACAAGCGGTTATGGGTTATCTGGCGCTCAATGGTGTCATCAACACCAGCGGCGGCTTGGCCGATCTCACCGTTCCCACCGGTCAGGTGATGCAGCCTTCGGCGACAACCACCTTCAGCATGGACCAAAACCTGGATTCCGCTTCTGCGATAGGCGCGCAAACCACCGGCCAGGTGCAGGTCTATGATTCCCTGGGCAAGAGCTACGAAGCCACGGTGACATACACAAATCTGGGCGACAACAAGTGGAGCTATGCGATCACCTTGCCGGATACTCTGAAGGCGGCGGCAACAACAGCGGCCGCGGCATCGACCATGGCCTTGACGGCGGCAACGCCGACACCCACTTCGGTGATGGCCGCAACGATAGTGACGGAGCCGGCGACTACTGTTCCTAACCCCGTTACCGCATCCGCGCCGGTACCGGTAGCAATTACGCCCAGCGCCGCGCTGCCGCCCTCATCGGTGACCCCGGCTTCGGTCAGCAACCCCGCTGTGACGCTGGTTTCGGACACCACTACAGTTCCAGGGACAACGACGGATACGTACACCTTCGCAACCACCGGCACAGTCAATCTAGCCAACACGAGTTTGACGATTACTGGCCCTACGGGAGCTGTTCCGCCCACAGCTACGATCGTAGTGACACCCTCGCTTAACGACGAAACGGTGGCCCAGTTTATGGGCGACATCAATACGGCGTTGGGCCTTTCGACTATTACGCCCGGCTCCATCACTGTTACTAGTCCCGGAAATACTCTGGTCATTTCGGGTCCGACGGCAACCCTCGGGGTCACCGGCGCAATAAAGCAGGATGTGGCGGAGACGACGACCAATTTCAACGTGTTTTCGACCAGCGCAACGCCGATCGATCCCCTCTCAAGCGATCCCGTGAACGGCTTGTCGATCAAAGTTGGGGCCGGTGCAGCCATCCCCGCGACGCCGTTCGCCAAGAGTGTGTCACTGGCCGCTTATGCGGCGAATCTACAAGCGGCTGTGGGTGGGATCGCCTCCGGCGTGACGGTAACAGGCGCCAATGGTGTATTGTCCATCACCGGACCGTCGAATATGACGATTGTTAACCCCAATACCGGTCTGGTCCAGGATTCTCCGTCAACCACGACCAATTACACCTTTGGTTCCTACACCAATCCCACCACGGGATTGATCACGGCCGCGGGTGTCGATCCGGCGACCAAGCTCAAGATAACCGGGCCGACGGCCTCCGGCACTCCAGTGACAGTCACGGTTTCGCCGACTAACCCAGCCGGTGAAACGGTGGCGCTATTCGCCACGGACATCACCAACGCGCTGGCAAATGCGCCAGGCGGACCCATCCTCGGCGTGACGGCATCGAGCGCCAATGGCGTACTATCGATCGTCGGGCCACCAAGTCCCACCATGACCATCGCCGGCTACATCAACCAGGACATTCTGGGGACGACGGTCTCCAGTTCGGTCTCGCCGACCACTCCTGTGTCTACCGTCGCGACTGCGCCTCTAACACCGGCAGCGGCGGTTCCGGCAGCCATACCGACTGTTACCACCCTTTTGACCGCCGCGGCAGCGGCCCCGGCTACGGTTACCGACAGTCCGCTTCCGCCTGCGACGGGCACATTCATCTACAACTTCGCTGCTGGAGCCACGGTAAATCCTTTGACGAACCTGACATTTACCGGGCAGACGGCGGCTGGCGCAACAGTAACCGCCGCCGCCCCAGTCTTTGCTACCGGTGAAACCCTAACCAATTATGCAGCGGCCCTGACTGCCACATATGGGGCAGCGGGCGCTAATTTGAACACCTTCTCGGCAACCGTGACTGGTGCCAACCAGATCACGATCACCGGGCCACCTGGAATGGTCTCTACCGGAAGCGTGAGCGAGGATTTCACGGGAACGAGTACTGGTTACAGCTTCACGCCGGACAGCACAGTAAATGTCAATACGGCAATGACGATTAACGGCCCAACAGCGGCGGGCGGAACGGCGACGATTACCGCGCCTGCCATCGCAGCCAATGAGACATTGACTCAATATGCGCAATCTCTCAATAAAGCGCTGTCGACTGTAGCAGGCGGACCCATTGTCGGCGTGACGGTCACGGCCAATGCGGCTACCGGCCAGTTGTCCATTGTCGGACCTTCGACGATGACCTTCCCCGACACAATCGTAAAACAGGATTTGGCGTATACAACCACCAACTACAACTTCGTCACCAGCAATTCCACGCTGGCTACGGTCGATCCAACCACAACTTTGGCCATCACCGAGGGAGGCACAACGGTCACCGCGTTGCCCTTCACCTCCGCCCTCCCCATCTCCACCTATGCCAAATCGTTGCAGAATCAATTGACCGCCAATGGCATCACCGATGTAACGGTTGCCGACAACAATGGCGTACTGGCCATAACCACCCCGGCCGATGCGACCATCACAGGCAATATCGTGCAGTCTTTCACCGGCGCACAGACCAGCTTCGACTTCGGCTCCTACACGGATCCGAATACGGGATTAACCGACGTGGCGACGGTTGCCCCTTCAACCACCCTGACCATCTCCGCGCCTACGATAACCGGCGGCACGGCCAATGTTACGATCACCCCCACCAACCCCGAAGGAGAATCGCTCGACACGTATCTGGCCCAGGTGAATGCGGCGTTGGCGGCCAATAACGTCACCGGCGTGACGGTGACGGCAGCGAATGGCGTGTTATCAATTGTCGCGCCCGATACCGTCACCATTGCCGGCAGCGTGAATCAGAATATGCTGGGAACTACGAGCAATTACGCCTTCCAAACCAACTCCACCGTCGATCCTACGACCAATTTGAAGATCACCGGAGAGACAGCAACCGGCGCTACGGCCGTCATTACCGCGCCGACGGTTACCGCCGGGGAAACGGTGGCGCAATATGCCACGGCTCTGACGGCCGCATTGTCGACTGCCGGCATCGCCAACGTGCAGGTCTCGGCAACCAATGGCCAGTTGTCCATCGTAGGCGCCAATTGGTCTACGGGTACGACCAGTGTGAACCAGGGTTTGGCGGATACCACCATCAACTACAACTTTGGATCGAGCGCAACGGTGGATCCCGCAACCGCGCTGACCATCGTCGGACCCACCGTGACCGGTGTGCCGCCGACCGCCATTACCGTTGCCCCAACAGTTACCGCCGGAGAGACGGTGGCCCAATATGCGGCTGCCCTCAACAAAGCATTGACAGCGGCAGGCATCAACACTGGTCCGGAGGGCGTATCCGTCACTGCCACTGACGGCCTATTGTCCATCATTGGACCGGCAGCTACCCTCAAAACCGCCGGTATCGCCAGTCAGGATCTGACCACGACCACCGTCAGCTATGCCTTTGGCACCAGCGCCGGCTCCATTGCCGCGGTCGATCCAAAAACCAATCTGACCATCACCGCGCAGACCGCCACCGGCGCCACGGCTACCACGGTCGCGCCTACGGTCACCCTGGGCGAATCGCTGGCTCAATATGTGAATGATCTGACCACCGCGTTGGCCACCGCGGGCATCGCCGGGGTAACGGTCTCGTCCACGGCTGCCGGGGTCTTGTCGATCACCGGCGCTAATCTCTCGACCGCCGGCAGTGTGATTCAGGATCCTGTATCATCAGCAAACTCCACCGGGACTCTGACCTTCGATTCGAGCGGCAACCTGGTCAGTCCAACCACCAATCTGAACAACATTACCTACACTGGACTCTCCGACAATGCGGCGCCAATGAACATGACCTGGGATCTTTTTAACACGAGTGGAGCGGGTAATATCAGCCAAACCGACGCTGTATCCGCGCAATCGGCACAAGACCAGAATGGCTATCCGAGCGGCGAGTATCAGAGCTTTACCATCGGTTCCGACGGCACCATCTCGGCCAACTTCTCAAATGGTCAGAATCAGACCGTGGGCCAGATAGCGCTCGCTACAGTGAGCAACCTCCAGGGACTGGCCGACGTGGGATCAACCGAATACCAGTCTACTGTCGCCTCGGGCGTTGCCACGGTGGGCGTAGCCGGTGCGGGTGGACGAGGCACGCTCGAAGGCAGCTCTCTCGAGGCTTCCAACGTCAACATCTCAACCGAGTTCTCCGACCTCATCGTTGCCCAACGCGCCTTCGAGGCCAACGCCAAGGCAGTGACCACCTTCGACACTGTAACCCAGGAAACCATTAACATGATTCATTAAGCTCATCCAATATGATTCACTCAGCGCGGCATGGGGCGGTCTTCGGGCCGCCCCACTCTTTCAAAAGTCGAACCTTGTTCAATTCACATACGTAAAAGCCCCCTGTAGATCGATCAAGATCGGTGGCCGCTGCGCACTTCAATGAACAATCCTTTTGCTTCGGCCAGGACATGGCCTCGTGTACTGAGAATCCTGGCCTCGGTCCAGTGATTTCGTCTCTCGCTGCGCACCAGGCGGCCCTCCAGGCGAAGCGGCGCTCCGGAGTGAACGGGGCGCAGATATTCAACCTCCATCTGCCGCGTCATGGCTGTTAACCCGAGCGCCCTTACTGACTTGCTCATGGCCTCGTCCAGCAGAGTGGCGATGATGCCGCCGTGCAGGTAGCCTTCCGGCCCCTCAAATCTATCCGGAATCGTCGCCAGGCAAACCACGTTCCCATTCCCGGCAATCAGGAACTCCAGGCGCAGGCCGGTATCATTGGCCGGACCGCAGCCGAAACAACGATTATGGGCCCTGTTCATCATGGGGGTCAGTTTCTCAGAATTCTCAGAAGACAAATCCATAACTCCAGCATATCGGAGACGGCAAAGTATCGATGCGGATAGGAAATCTCCAAATTTTTACGCAGACTTTTCCCATCCCGGCGCATCATACAAAGTAGAGGTTTTCACACATGGACCGCAGAACCGCAATCAAGCACATGAGCGGCGTGGCAAGCACGCTGCTTTTAACCGAAGTCCTGAGCGGACAGGCACTTGCCGCCGGACAAGCCGCGGCCGTTGCGCCTCCAGCAGCGCCAGCCGGCCCCTTCACTTTGCCGCCGCTGCCCTACGCCTACGACGCGCTGGAGCCTTATTTCGACGCCGAAACAATGCACTTGCATCACGACAAACACCATCAGGCTTACGTGAACAACCTGAACGCCGCTGTGGCCAAGCATCCGGAACTGGCCGGGAAGACGCTAGAGGATCTGGTGATCAATTGGGCCAGTCTGCCCGAGGCTGCGCGAACGGCAGTGCGCAACAACGGAGGCGGCGACGCGAATCATTCCTTCTGGTGGCCAACACTGTGCAAGCACGTGCCGGCCTCAGCTCCAACCGGCGAGCTGGCTAAGGCCATCGACGCAAAGTTCGGCTCGCTCTCCGGCTTTCAGGACAAGCTGACCACCGCGGCTCTGGGCGTTTTCGGCAGCGGCTGGGCCTGGCTGGTCAAGCTGCCCGACGGAACCGTGGCTATCGAATTCACGCCCAATCAGGACAGCCCTTTGAGCATCGGTCATAAACCGTTGCTGGCCGTGGATGTCTGGGAGCACGCCTACTACCTGAAGTACCAGAACCGGCGCGCCGACTACGTAAAAGCCTTCTTCCAGGTGGTCAACTGGGACTACGTCAGCGGGCAATTTGCTCAGAAGGCATAAAGAGAGCATGGCCTGGATGATGAGGCGAAAGGTGCGTTGGGCGCTTATTTGCATAGTGTTATCAGTCGGCTTATGCCTTACATTGTCTGGCTGCCACTCAACGCCCTCACTCACCCCAAAGGAGGCGGAAGGCAAACACCTCTACCAGGTGCGTTGCGCCCATTGCCATGAAGATAACGACCTGGCGCTGAAGAAGATTCCCCCAGACCTGCATGGCATCTTCGGCCTCAAAACTCTGCCCAGCGGAATTTCCACGACCGACTCGGCCGTACGGCAGAATGTGCTGACAGGGAAGGGAATGATGCCCGGTTTTTCCGGCCGCTTCACAGAAGAGCAGATGGCGGCGCTGCTTGCCTATCTGCATACCGGGCTGCGCTGAACTCTCATCTCCATACTAGCCATTGTCATAATGAAGCTTTATTGTGATTTCCATCACCTCGACAAAACATTACTATGGTAATGCTTATGTTCAATTTTGTCACACTTCAGTAATCATAATCGAGTTATTTTATTATTGCCGTTCAGCATCAGTTTTTATCTTTCTCCGCAAGAGAATAGGGGCAAGACAATGATTCAGAAAATCTGCACAAATTTCAGCAAATGCGCACTCGCTGACAGTCATGAAGACTTTTCTCTTGATACGAATGTCAGGAACTGTTGTCCACTTTGCGATGGCGCACTCAGCGAAGTCATAAATATGGCAGAAGCCAAGAATTTGGCACACGCCAATGTCAGGACTGTCGTGCCCAGGAACGTGAACTCGATCTTCTCCGACCTGGCCCTGGCATTAGTCCTTATCGCTTTTCTTTTTGTAGCCGCAGGAAAAGACTGGATCAAGGCACCTCAAGGAACCTATGCCGCACAAATGAAGATCATTCATCAGAATGCGATCCTTCGTTTAGCGGGTTCTGACATTATCGGAGATCGCCTGGGGCCCGAGTTGGCCAAGGCATTTCTTCAAGCTCAGGATGCGACAAATCTTCAAATTATTCCTGGAGCAAACTCTGAGGAGAAGATCGTTGTGGGTGTCTTACCCGGTGATACAGAGCCCTCCTCGATCGAGATCGCTGCCCATGGCTTTGCAAGCGCGTTTACCTCCCTGGCCAAAGAAGCCTGCGACATCGCGATGATTTCACGGAGAATCAATCCGGACGAGGTAGCCAAACTGGCGACGTTGGGCAATATGACATCAGCCGCCAGCGAGCATATTTTAGGGCTTGATGGCATCGCGGTGATCGTTAACCCCTCCAACCGAATCAGCGAGCTTCGAAAAGACGAGATCCGGCGAATTTTCACCGGGGACATTACCGATTGGTCTCAGGTCGGGTCCTTCCACGGTTTGATCAGAATATACGCAAGAGATGATCAGTCGGAGGTCTTCGACGCGTTCAAGAGCATGATGCTGGCTGGTAAACCCTTGGCATCAACAGCCCGGCGCTTCCAGGACAGCAACGCTCTCTCCGATGCAGTCTCCGACGATCCGAATAGTATCGGCTTCGTCAGTCTTCCATACGTCCATAATGCGAAAACTATCGCCGTATCGGAGAAGGGAACAGTGGCGCTCAAGCCGACACGACTGACTGTCGCCACGGAAGATTATCCGCTCTCAAGGCGGCTTTATCTCTATACGCCAGCAATCGCGCGGAATAAATACCTGCAAATGTTTGTTGCATTTGCACTCTCCAGGCAGGGGCAGGAGGTGGTTGCCGCCAACGGATTCGTCTCCCAGAATCTTCAGCATATGACGCAAACTGTATCCAATTCAGCTCCGGAGGAGTACAAGTTGCTGACGGAGGGCGCTGAACGCCTATCAGTGGCTTTTCACTTTCAGGCCAGTAAGTTGGTACAGGACAGCAAGGTTCAAGCTGATCTGGACCGGATAGCCTCGCTGATCGCGGACGAAGAAGACGAGGGAGACCGGATTCTGCTCTTTGGGTTCGCAGACAATGAAGACACTCTGGAAGAGAGTCAAGCGTTGTCATTGAGCCAGGCCAAGATCGTTGAGAGCCTTTTAATCCAACGGGGTATCAAACCGGCGGTGGTGCGAGGCTATGGCTCAGAGCTGCCCGTCGCTACCAACGACACCAGCGAAGGCCGAGATAGAAACCGGCGCGTGGAGGTTTGGATCAAGAAGAAAGCGAAGCAGGATAGAGCCGCGATTGGCGAAACGGGGCAGGGAATCGCTGATGTTCACCAGTAGCGGAGTCGAGAGCTACTAATCTATATGGCATTACATGTGGCGGTGCTCATCGTCTATCTGCATACGGGGTTGCGCTGATTTTTTACCTTCTCGCGCTCATTTTTTCACTCTCCGTTAATGACTTTCGTTACGTTTGCCAAGTAACCTTCTCTCATACAATCTGAGTTGTCTTTGAGTCGCGCCTCTCTCGAACTACTCACGAGAGGAGCGAAATTGCGCCCCGGAGACCGGATGAGGAGCAACGATTTGTTTTGAGTTTGTTTCATGCATGCTCAGAGCGCGTTATGGCAAAAGAGGAGAAAGGTGAACAGAGATGACTGTCAGATGGGGTAAATGTTTTAACTTCAAGAAATGCAAGGAAGCCAAACAAAAGCACCATATCCCTGTACCTCGCGGCGCTGCATTTATTTGTCCTGAGTGCGCCGAACCGCTGACGGATGAAAATGATCTCGTCCACCAAGAGGCGCCTGCCACGCCCAGCAAGAAGTCGCCGGCGATTCTTCTGGTTGCCGTTGCAGTTGTGCTACTTCTCGCCGTGGTTGTTGGGTTCGCAAGATGGGGCACGCAGCACGGCGCGAAAGCGGCTACATCAAAAACGATCCTTCGCCTGGCTGGCTCGAACACGATTGGCGACACGCTTGGGCCGTCATTGGCCGAGGCATTTCTCAAGGATCGTGGAGCGACAAATGTTCGCATTCTCCCCGGAGCCAACCCGTTGGAGAAGATCGTCGAAGGCGTGCTGCCCGGTGACAGTGCGCCTTCCTCGATTACTATTGCGGCGCATGGTTCGGCCACGGCGTTTACTGCTCTGGCAGAGAACAATTGTGACATCGGCATGGCCTCGCGCAAAATCAAGCCCGATGAAGCGGCCAAGTTGAAGTCACAGGGAGATATGACTTCCGTATTAAACGAGCACATCCTGGGGCTTGACGGCATCGCTGTTATTGTTAACGCTGCCAACCCCGTCAATCAGCTTGATAAAGATACAATTATGCGCATCTTCACCGGCGAGATCACCGACTGGTCGCAGGTCGGCGAATCTCGTGGAGCGATCAAGGTCTACGCAAGAAATGACAATTCAGGCACATATGACACCTTCAAGAGCCTGGTGCTGGGGGGCAAGCCGCTAGCTGCGGGAGCGCAGAGGATTGAAGACAGCAAGGCGCTCTCCGATGCGGTTGCCGCCGATCCACAGGGCATCGGCTTCATTGGGCTTCCGTATATCCAAAGCGCCAAACCCATCGCAGTTTCCGATAAGGGAACACTGGCGCTAATGCCCACACGACTCACCGTGGGCACGGAAGACTATCTTCTGTCGAGGAGGCTTTACCTCTATACTCCTGTCAATTCAAGCAACATATTTATGCACAAATTCTTAGAGTTTGCCATTTCCAGGAAGGGTCAGGACGTGGTAGGCGCCACAGGTTTTGTTGCCCAAAATGTGGCGCAGGTGGAGCAGACGGCACCCGCGGATGCTCCGCCGGAGTATAAATCGCTGACTCAGGATGCAAGCCGCCTCTCGCTCAATTTCCGGTTTGCCTCCGGACAAATGGATTTGGACAACAAGGCCAAGATCGATCTGGAGCGGGTCGTCTCTCTGATTGCGGACTTGAATTATCCGGCAGACAATATCATGCTCTTCGGTTTTTCCGATAGCACCGGGGATTACGCATCAAATCTGGCGCTGTCACAGAGCCGGGCCAAAGCTGTTGAAAATCAACTCATCCGGAGAGGGGTGAGACCGGCGATTGTTGCCGGATTTGGTTCGGAGCTGGCCGTTGCCTCCAACGATAGCGACGAGGGACAAGCGCGAAATCGGCGTGTGGAGGTTTGGATCAGGAAATAATACACCCGCCGCGACTGGCGCAATGGGGCAGGGAATCGCTCGATTATTGCCAGTCGCGGTATACTTTAGGTTGTTATGGCAACCGCCAAAACCTTTTTTATAGAAACCTTCGGCTGCCAGATGAATGCCCATGACTCGGAGAAGATCATCGGCACATTGCAGCATGAGGGCTACCGCCAGGTCGAACGCGAGGAAGATGCCGGCCTGATTCTCTATAACACCTGCTCCATCCGCGACAAAGCCGAACAAAAGGTCTTTCATCGTCTGGACGAGTACAAGCGCCAGCAGCGCAACGGCAAGCTCTTCGGCGTGCTGGGCTGCGTGGCGCAACAGGAGGGCGAGAAAATCTTCGAGCGGGCGCCGTATGTCTCGCTGGTCTCTGGCTCGGCCTCCTATCGCAAGCTGCCGGAGATGCTCGCGCGGCTGGAATCCGGCGAAACGCGCATTACCGGCCTGGATGATCGCCAGACCGGCGAGACCTTCGAGACCGAGTTCACCGCCCGCCAGAACCCCTATCGCGCTTACATCACCATCGTCGAGGGATGCGACAAGTTCTGCGCCTACTGCGTGGTGCCGTACACACGGGGCCATGAGCGCAGCCGCAATTCAAGTTCGATACTCGCTGAGGCGCGTCGTGCCGCCGATCAGGGCTACACCGAGATTCAGCTCCTCGGCCAGAACGTAAACAGCTACCGCGACCCGGAAGGGAAGTCGAGCTTCGCGGAGCTGCTTGCGGCGGTAGGCGAGGTGAACGGAATCCACCGCGTGCGCTTTACTACCAGCCACCCCCGCGACTTTACCCGTGACATCGTCGAGGCCATCGACGCCGTGCCCACGCTTTGCGACCATGTCCACCTGCCGGTTCAGTCTGGTTCTTCCCGGATTCTCAAGGCGATGAACCGCGAATACACTCGCGAAAGCTACCTGGAGCGGATCGGTTGGATCAAGGCCGCGCGCCGGTCCATCTCAATTTCAACCGACATCATCGTCGGCTTTCCCGGCGAAGCCCCGGACGACTTGCTCCAAACTATGGACCTTCTGGCCGAAGTGGAGTACGATTGCGTCTTCGGCTTCAAGTACTCGGGCCGTCCCAACACTCCAGCTCTGCACCTGATCGACTCCATCCCGGAGGCAGAAAAGGCAACCCGGCTTCAAGTGGTGCTTGATCGTCAACGCGAGATCCAAAAAGTCAGTTATTCCAGGCATTTGGGAGAGATTATGGAAGTAATGGTTGAAGGCGTTAACCCGGCGCGGGGGCAGGTTATCGGACGTAGCAGCCAGAACATTCCGGTGAATTTCATTTGTGCACAACTGATCGCACCGGCGCCCGGAAGCTACCTCCAGGTGATAATTACCGCAACCCATCCCAACAGTCTGGTGGGCGAAACCGTCTAAGATTACAGCAGAAGTCGAATGAAGGGAAGCCATGGAGATCAACGACTTGACAAAGCGGATCGAAGCATTGCGCATCGAGGTCGATGAGCAAACGCGCAAGGGGCAACTGGATCGCGCGGCACAGATCCAGTTTGGAGAATTGCACAGGCTCGAAGCCGAACTGAAAAAGCTGGCCGGAGTGCAGGACATGACGCAAATGAACAAGGGAAAAATCGAGGTGCGGATACGCGGATTGATGATGGACCCGTCTACCAGCATGCCCATCGTGGTGCTCAAGGATGTTGCTTCCGATACGGTCATGCCCATCTGGGTCGGAATCTTCGAGGCCAACTCTATAGCCCTGGAATTGGAGAAGGTTGCTGCGCCGCGCCCGATGACCCACGACCTCACTCGAAATCTCATCCGTAACTTGAATGCCCAACTGGAAAGTGTTGTGATTTCAGAACTCAAAGATGATACATTCTACGCGAAACTGTGGCTTAAGCAGGGAACTGAGCCCCTGGTGATTGATGCCCGTCCCTCAGATGCCCTCGCTTTGGCGCTCCGCGCCGATTGCCCCATCTACGTCGCGGATGAAGTTATGCAAAAGGCCAAGCTGAACACCTCAGGCCCGGCAGAAGGCCCCACGGCTGAACAATTGCGCGGCTGGCTCGAAGGTCTGAACGACGAGGATTTAGGGCGTTACAAAATGTAATCGCACTCGTCCACTTGGCAACAACCAAGCAAGGGAATCGAACGGGGCGTCGGCTTCAAGACTTTTATTTTCTGCTTTATTTTTCACATATTATCCCGCCATAATTAGGGTGTACTCGCCCAGCGCGGCAGAACTTGGTCTTTGGCCGGGGATAAATCAACGCTCAGGTCGCTCCTATGATGAAGGGTTTAAGTAGATTCTGGCGGCGCATTACCGATGGCATGGCACTCAGCCAGCTATGGAGCCAATTTCACACCGATGCTCGCACCAGTTACCGGCTATATTCGCAGGAAATTGATTCCCGCCGTATGCCCGGCGTCGGAAGGGTAAGGCATATTTTCCGGATGGTCAAACTGTTTATGTGGGCCATCGTTGATAAGCTCTCTCCTGCGCGCCGCGTTCTCCTGTTGATTGCACTGATCTTATTTTTCCCCAGCATGCATCTGACCGGCTTCTCGACCAGTGGCATCTTTTGGGGTTGCATTGTGCTGTTGGTGGTGCTGGTGCTGGAAATTGCTGACCGCGTGGTCATGAAGCGCGATCTGCAGATCGCTAAGGAGATCCAGGCCTGGCTGCTGCCTCCAGGCCCGCCGCAGGTGCCGGGACTGGAGATCGCCTTTGCCACTCGTCCCGCCAATACAGTGGCAGGGGACTACTACGACGTTTTTCCTCGTCCAGCCACACATTCACCCGGCGGCACGTACCTGATCGTCATCGCCGATGTTGCCGGCAAGAGTATTCCCGCGGCCATGTTAATGGCCTCCTACCAGGCCAGCCTCAAGACCCTCGCAGGATTTTCCACATCGTTAATAGATCTGGTCGTCCGTATGAACAATTACGCCTGCAGCAACAGCCAGAATGGACGCCGGTTCACTACCACATTCATTGCTGAATACGACCCTACGACGCGCGACTTGGTTTACGTCAATGCCGGGCATGACCCGCCCATCCTGCGCCGGCAGACGGGAGCTATTGAGCGCCTTACAGCGGGGGGAATCCCGCTCGGAATCCAGGCGAAGACCCTATACGAATCAGGAAGCACCAGACTGCAATCCGGCGATTGGCTTGTTATCTATACCGATGGAGTTACGGAGGCGGAAAATACCCGCTCTGAAGAATATGGGGAAATACGTTTTATGATCATGCTCCACGCAAATCAGACTGAGACGCCTCAGGAACTGTTAAACACCATCTTGATAGATATCGAGCGTTTTGTAGGGAACACGCCACAACACGACGACATCACACTCATGCTGCTGAAGGTCGTCTAGATGAGACAGTACAGACAGTACAGATTGGTAGACTTGCAGTATACAGAATATACGTTATCAGACATTACATATAGGCCGTAAGCGTTACTTATGTCCTATAAATCGCTTGGAATCAGTAAATCTCCGGGGAAAACAGGTCGTCCATCGTCTCTCTGCGTCGAATCAGCCGTGCCTTTGCTCCTTCCACCAGTACCTCGGCTGGTCGCGGTCGTGTGTTGTAGTTTGAACTTTCCGCCATGCCATAAGCTCCTGTGTCGAGAATGGCAAGCAAGTCTCCCGGCTCAACCGGTGCAAGCTGACGGTCACGCGCAAAAAAGTCGCCTGTTTCGCAGATCGGTCCCACAACATCCACTATCCATGGATTCTCTGCCCTCGGCCTTACCGGCACAATTTGGTGATAGGCCTGGTAGAGCGCGGGGCGGATAAGGTCGTTCATGGCGGCGTCGGTAATCACAAAGGTCTTTTTGCCGTTTCGTTTGACCTCAACGACGCGCGTCAGGAGCGCTCCGGCCTGGGCGACGATAAATCGACCCGGCTCGATGAGCAACTGTCCTTCAAAACCATCCAGCGCCTTCACAATGGCGTTGGTGTATTCTCGCACCCTGGCTGCTGCGTCGAACCTGTCCGCGTGATAGTTAATCCCCAGCCCGCCGCCTGCATCAACTGTCTGGAGGGTGATGCCCTCGCGTTCCAGTTGCCGCATCAACTTGCTCACCCGCTCCATAGCTGCTCCAAAAGGAGCCGCTGAGCAAATCTGCGAGCCGATGTGAACGCTGATGCCGTGCGGCTCAAGCCAGCGATTGTTGGCTGCGTTCTTGTAAATCTTCAGCGCCTGCCGAATGTCGATGCCGAATTTGTGCTCTCGCAAGCCGGTGGAGATGTATGGATGGGTCTCGGCAAATACATCGGGATTGACGCGCAGTGCGAAGCGCGCTTTGAGCCTAAGTTTGGCAGCGCGTGCAGCGAGCAGCTTCAACTCCGCCTCGCTCTCGGCGTGAAATTCGAGAATTCCCGCCTTCAACGCCAGATCGATCTCGGCGGCCGTCTTGCCCACGCCGGAGAAGACAACCCGGCCAGCAGCCTCGGGCGCTGCGGCCAACACCCGCTCCAATTCCCCGCCACTAACGATGTCGAATCCCGCGCCATGCTCCGCCAACAGCTTCAGAATGGCCAGTGCGGAGTTGGCTTTGACCGCGTAGCAGACCAGATGATCCCTGCCCGCCAGCGCCTGCTGAAAAAGCCTCAGCCGTTCGACGATCTGATCGGCGGAGTATACATAAAGTGGTGTCCCGTGGCGTTTGGCCAGAGTTTCTAAAGAGGTTTTGCCGCAATGTAGAGCACCGCCCTGCTGCGGATATTGGAAGGGACGCGGCGATAATGGCAAATGCTGGGTCAAGATAAATTTTCCTAAATCAATCTCTCTATAGAGCCTACAGCATATCCGAGATGCATTCGAGCATTAAGATATTGCAGTGAACTTCCCTACCCTCTCAGCCTTTGAACTGATGCAGCCACTCACTCATCAGCGCGGCAACCTTCTTCGGCTGCTCATAGGCGGCAAAGTGCCCGGCATCGGGCAACAGGTGGAACTCGCACCCGCCGGGTGCAGCGTGGAAGGCCTCCATCTCGGCGGTGGTTATGCCGGGATCTTCGCCACCGGCAATGGCCAGAACAGGAACCTCGATGGTAGCCACGGTAGGCACGGAGTCAGGCCGCGCGCCCAGGCCAGCCTGTACAGCAACAAGAGCCTCCGGGGTCAGCGTTATACGAGCGCGCAACTGAGTTACGATCTCGGGTTGTAGCTGGCGGGCGGTTGACCCGATCAGGTTCTGGGCCATGCCGTCGAAGAGAATCGTGCACTTGCCCTCTCTCGCCTGTGCAATGGTGGCGACGCGCCGGGAGAGGTTGGCCTCTGCGTCCGGCTGTGGCTTGGCGCAGACGAAAACCAGCCCGCGCATTCGCTCCGGAGACTGACGCCACAGCTCCAGCAGCACCGAGCCGCCAACGGAGCAGCCGGCAAAGACTGCCGATGGAATCTTTAAATAGTCGAGCAGAGCAAGAACGTCGGCGGCCAATCGCGCCATGGTCAGCACGTGGGCATCGGGAACCAGCGCGAAGCCGCCCACCGGCAGGGTTCCCAGTTCTGAAGCGCCATGCCCGCGCAGGTCAGGAACAATCGCGCGGATGCCGGCCAGGTTCTCGATGAGCGGGCGCCAGTACTCCCCATCGAGCGGCGTGGGATGAAGAAAGACCACAGGCAAGCCAGCCCCGATTTCGCGAAAGGCCAGCGCTGCCCCGTCTGATAGGTACGTTTTATTCATAGCAAAAGAATACGCTCAGGGCAGCCGAACCGGCTCCTCGGGAATGCCGATCCAGCAAGCTAGATAAACCAAACCCACCATCCCGCCAGAGAACAAAAGCCCTAGTGCCGCGAAGATGCGAACCAGCGCAACATCCCAGCCATAGGCCTGCGACAGGCCGATGCAGACGCCGGCAATCTGGCGGTCCATAATGGGGCGGACCAGCGGCCGTCCAGGAATGTAGGTTGTTGCGGGAACAACCGCGCCGCAGTTGGAACAGAAGCGCGCGCCTACGGGCAACCCGGTTCCACAGTGATGACAAAAGAAAGCCATTGCCAACCCCTCCCTCGGAAAAACCAACTCTATATGCAGATACGGCGGCGGGGCAGCGGCGGTTCCCTCTTCTGATATAAGATCCGCCAAGCCTCACGGTTCGTGGTAAGGATTACGCAGGTGCTTGCGCGCTGTGTCGGCGCGCGAGGTGTTGGGACCGACGTTTATGGCTGCCTTATAGTCTCTGACAGCCAACTCGCGCACGCCGTCCATCTCGCGGCACTCGCCGGCAGCCAGCAGTGAGCGGATTTTGAGTTCCGGACCAACATGTTTGGTCCCTGCGGCCTGCTCAAAGGCTTGAGCCGCCTCTGCAAAGTGGCGCTGGCCACGCAGTGCGTCGCCCAGTCCAAAGTAGGCCAGTTCCAGTTGAGCCTGGGCAAAATAGCCGTACTTGGCGCTGTCAGCAATAAGATTCCTGTAAGCCTTCACCGCAGCCATGCCCTCGCCCGCATCCCTGCGCAGGTTGGCCTCTTCCAGGCAGAAGAGAAAGTCGCGGGGATACTGTTCCTTAAGCTTGCGAACCACCTCGATTGCCTCTTTGTACCTGGCCTCGCGGCGCAGAAACAGTGCAATCACGGTGCGCGACTCAACGCTGGTGATCACGCCGCGATTGCCTGAGTCGTTTAGCATCTCAAGGCCGCGCGTCCTCGATCCGGTAATCCCGGTAAAGCCAATCAGCAGCTTGAAGGGCCAGGGCAGCGCGCCCACCACGTACTCATATACCCCCGTCACCAGTTTGGCGTCCACATAATCCGGGTCCAGTTTCAGCACGCGCTCTTCGTCGTCTTTGGCCTTGGTGGCCAGCCGGAATCCTGCCCCATACGCTCTTTCCACCATGGCTACATAGGTGCACTTGAGGCTGCGGACCCATCCGCGGGCAAACAGTGCATCGATGTCGTCGGGATTGCGAGCGATGCGCGCGTCAGCCTCGTGAATAGCCTCGTCGGCCAGTCCCAGGATGCGGTCGCGAGCCGCGGGATCTTCCTCGGTCGCGTGCCGCCCGGTCAGAAAACCATCATTGGCGTAGAAGGTGGTGTCCAGCAGGTCGAGCCGGTAAAGTTCCTGAAAAATCAGTGCATTGAGCAGCAGCGCGCTGGCCTGCGGATCGCCCGGATGCGCCTCGCGAATGCGCTCGAACCGCTCCACGGCGCCGGGATAATCCAGATTGTAGAAGTGTTCATAGGCCTCGCGCACTTGCGGCTCGCGATTCAGCGGATTAGTATGCACTTCTGAGGCCCAGCCCACGTTGGCCGTTAAAAACAACGCAAATCCGTACCAACATGCGCGTATCCACCTTGAACCGCTCTTCAATCCCACTTCCCCTCCCCGTTCACAGGATACGCTGCAAGATACCGGGCTTCCAGCGCTCTTCGTGTCACTGAATGAACATGTCCAGGTCAAGATGCGCAGGCCATCGTTGACCACTGTAAAAGCCCCTGTTTCTATGCAGAAGGTTCTTTACGCGTGTGCGCGAAAATTGCTCTCCGTTATGTCCCCGATTGTTTCTCGATCTTGGCCCAGGAGTCCTTAAGCGGCAGCGTCCGGTTGAACACCAACTTCCCAGCAGTCGAGTCGGGATCCAGGCAGAAATATCCCACTCGCTCGAACTGAAAGCGGTCTTCGAGCTTGGCTTTGGCGAGTGACGGTTCAAGCTTGGCGCCAGTGAGGATTTCCAGCGAGTTGGGATTGAGATTATCGAGGACGTCCTGGCCTTCTTCCAGGTCGTATGGATCGGGCTTGGCGAAGAGATTGCCGTAGAGGCGGATTTCGGCCCCGATGGCGTGGGCGCATGAGACCCAGTGGATGGTGGACTTTACCTTGCGGCCGTCGGGAGAATTGCCGCCGCGGCTTGCCGGATCATAAGTGCAGTGCACCTCGATGACGTTGCCGGTTGAATCTTTGACTACGCTTTGTGCAATAACGAAATAGGCGTTGCGCAGACGAACCTCCTTGCCGGGTGAGAGGCGGTAATACTTGGGCGGAGGAATCTCGCGGAAGTCATCGTGATCGATATAAATCGTTCGTGAGAAAGGAACCTTACGGGTCCCGGCGGAGGGGTCTTCGGGGTTGTTGGCGACCTCGACGAATTCTTCCTTTCCTTCGGGATAGTTGTCGATGACCAGTGTGAGAGGATGTAGCACGGCCATGGCGCGGCGCGCTCGGCGATTGAGGTCATCGCGCTGAAAGTGCTCCAGCATTTCAAAGTCGGTGCTGCCATTGGTCCGCGAGACGCCGGCCTGGGCGACGAAGGTGCGGATGGCTTCAGGTGTAAAGCCGCGGCGGCGGATGCCGCATAGAGTGGGCATGCGGGGATCGTCCCAGCCGTTGACGCGCTTTTCCTGCACCAACTGCAGAAGCTTGCGCTTGCTGAGCATGGTGTAGGTGATGTTGAGGCGGTCAAATTCAAATTGTTGCGAGGGGAAGATGCCCAACTGCTCGATATACCAGCGGTAAAGAGGCTGATGATCAGCAAACTCCAAAGTGCACATGGAGTGGGTGACCCTCTCAATCGAATCCGACTGGCCGTGGGCGTAGTCGTACATGGGATAGATGCACCACTCATCGCTGGTGCGGTGGTGCGAGGCGTGCAGGATGCGGTACATGACCGGATCGCGCATATTCAAATTCGGCGACGCCATGTCGATCTTGGCTCTCAAGACTCGTGTCCCGTCAGGGAATTCGCCGGCCTTCATTCTCTGAAAGAGGTCGAGATTTTCTTCGACAGTCCGGTTGCGGTAGGGCGAGTCTTTGCCTGGCTCGGTGAGAGTGCCGCGGTGCTGGCGGATCTCATCGGCGGAGAGGTCATCGACGTATGCCTTGCCTGCGCGAATGAGCTGCAAAGCCCACTCGTAGAGCTGACCAAAATAATCCGAGGCATAGCAGAGGCGCTCCCAGTCAAAGCCGAGCCAGCGAACGTCTTCCATGATGGAATCGACGTACTCCTGTTCCTCTTTTTCAGGGTTGGTGTCGTCGAAGCGCAGGTTGGTCTTGCCGCCGAACTCGTCGGACAGGCCGAAGTCGATGCAGATGGCCTTGGCGTGGCCGATGTGCAGGTAGCCGTTTGGCTCGGGTGGAAATCGGGTCTGGATTTGGGCGTCGCCGTACTTTTTGGTGCGCACATCCTCGGCGATGATCTCGCGGAGGAAGTTGGAGGGAACGGCTGCGGCTTGGCTATCTGGATTTTCGTTGGTCATGGCTGGTATTTATTATCCCACTGGAGGGCTGCACTCAAAAACAGCGGCACGGGAGATTCTCAAGCAATGGGCAGTTGAAGCACACACACAAAATCTTAATTACATTGTCGGATACGCTCTCGACTCACATCTCAATCTACTCTCTTTTCGCCGACTCGAAGTAGAACCACAGCAAAACCGTACAACCGACACCGACAACCGCGAAAGAAACGATCATCGGGTAGAACATTCCAAAACAACCCTTGAGGGCCATTACCACCATCAGGACCGCAAGTTCTATGTTCATGAGCGCCAATAGAGCCAGAAATACTGGCCCAAGCGCGTAACCGGATGCTTTTCTACGAAACAGAAGATATGCGGTTATGCACATGCCGGGTAAGAGGAATATCAGGTCTAGACAATGAATGAAACTTACATGCAGGTCCACCTGGATGACACTTTGAGGGACTCGCCCCGCCAGCAGTACTGGGATGTCCTCGCCCAAATCGAAGGCGGCATATAGCGCGGCTATCACTAATAGCACGATGGCCGTCGTCTTTCGCGGCGCGCGAGGACTATAGGTTTGGGCAATCTGATCGAGGGAAATCAACGGAAGACAGAATACCGTGGCGTAAAAGCACAGGCTCAGGGTCGCACAATAGACCAGGAACAGCGCGTTGAAGTGCACCCCGAAAGCGTATAGAACAAAGTTGTAAAGCAGATAGCCCAGGGTGCCCAGCCAGACCAAACGCGCGGGAACCGACCCTCGATACCCCAAGATGCCGCTGATAAGCAAGACCGGCACGACCAACAGCAGATCGACTAGATCGCTGCCGATGGCCCCGGCACTCGAATACAACGTTTCCCTCGCGTACGCTGCTGGCCAAAAGATTCCTGCTACTGCCGTTATGGCAAGCAGTAGCACTATAGCGATGGTGTTCCAAAGTATCGGATTATGAGTTCGTCCGTTTGTCATGGCTTTCCTTAGCGAGTTTTGATGCGCCTCAATGGCGGGTGCCACTCGTGGCGGGGACACGCTTTCTGACGTGACAAAACGATTTACGTGCATTTGATCTACGTGGTTCCCGGTTTTTTCGCTCCGCCGGCATTTTACCAAATCCATGATACTGCGTGACGTTGCCATCGCCCAGAGTGCGTCCAGCCGTTTGTTAGAATCCCGGGAAATACCCGGCCTCGCCAGATCCCGTTGTTGAGACCTGGGATTAAGTCGTCCACACCTCGAGCCGAATGCCGCGTGCCCCACTAAATTACGGATAGATATGTTTGGTATGGTCAGTCCGGGACACCCGCCACGGGGTTAGAATGGGTTGCATATTCATTGACACCTCGATGAGCACAGAAGCGGTTGACTCAGGAAGACCGGTCGAGCCGATTGCATCCCTGGGGCACACGCTCGGGCTGCTGGCGATCATTGCGGCTTTTGCGGTTGCGGGCCGGATTCTGGTCGGTAATCAGTCTGGCACAGCTATAGAACACTTCGGTCGTACAAAGATTTACATCATCGCCTTGAGCAGCGAGTGGTTCCTCTATCTTTACATTCGCGCCGGAATGCGAAGACAGTCCAAAATTGTCCGGCAATTCATCGATGAAAGGCCCTGGTCGTTCGGACGATGGTGCCTTTACGCTCTCATCGCGTGTGGAGCGGCAGGCGTCTGGGCGTGCTGCGGTTACAGTCTTGGCATGCTTTTGAAGCCGGATCAGGAGAAGATCGTGCACTTAATGACGCTGCTGCCACGCAGCGGCACTGAGAAGATCTTGTGGGTTGCACTCTCAGTGAGCGCCGCGTTTTGTGAAGAGTTCATTTATCGCGGCTTTCTGTTCAGGCAATTCCAAAGGTATACCGGATCCCTGACTGCGGGCCTCGTCCTGCAGGCGGTGATTTTCGGAGCCGCTCATGCCGCATTGCCATGGGAGGTGGTGGTATCGGTGACGTGTCTCGGCCTGATCTTTGGCGGGGCAGCCGTACTATCCAAAAGCCTCGCTCCAGGAATGCTCTTCCATGGTGGGTTCGATATTCTTCCCGGATTGCTCTTTCATCTGTAAGGGCTTGCCGGATCGAGGATGCCCCAGGCCCCATTTGTTGGATATGGGATGAAGCCGTCCGCACTTCAAGCCGAAGGCCGCTGGCTCCTCCTTAGTACGGATGGGGCTGTGCTCAAATGAACGATTGAAGGCTGGCTTCGGCCTCTCGGATGCGGACTATGCAGGTCTCGCGACCGAGAACGGCCATGGTTTCAAAGAGCGGTGGCGCGTTTTTCCTTCCACAGACGGCTACCCTGATAGGCTGGAAGGCCTGTCCGGCTTTGAGTCCTAGTGACGCTGCGGCCTGGCGAAGCGCCTGGTCGAGCGAATCGTGATCGAAGGCCGTCCCTGCCAGAACTTCCTGAGCATGCTGAAGGACGCGGAGTGCCATCGCCGCGTCGCCCTTTTGCGGAATAAGTTCGGCTGGGTCGTAGGGCGCGAGCTGGTCGAGGAAGAAGAAGTCAGCTGCGGCAGGGGCGTCGCGCAGGAGCTTGATGCGCTCGTGGATGAGTGGAGTGACGGCAAGAAGTTTTTCAGGTGTTGGATGGAAGCCGGCAGCCGCGAAGAAGGGCTGGAGCAGGGGACTGAGCTGCTCAACGGGCATGGCGCGGATGTGCTCGGCGTTGAGCCAGACGGCCTTGGGATCGAAGGGGTCTTCCTCTGTGAAATTGATGACGGCGTTGGCGCGGTTGACTCCCTCGAGTGTGAAGGCGGTGGTGAGCTCGTCGAGATTGAGGAACTCACGATCATCCTTGGGCGACCAGCCGAGGAGGCAGAGGAAGTTGACGAAGGCCTGGGGTAGGAAGCCTGCGTCCCGATAGGGGGTCACACTGACCACGGGGCCGTGCTTGCGCTTGGAGAGCTTTGCGCCATCGGGGGCAACGAGCAGGGGGAGATGGGCGAACAGGGGCGGCTCGACGCCGAGGCCCTCGAAAATCAGCAGGTGCTTGAAGGTGTTGGTCAGGTGATCCTGGCCGCGGATGATGTGGGTGACGCGGAGATCGGCGTCGTCGGCGCAGGAGGCCAGGTGGTAAGTGGGCATCCCGTCAGAACGCAGCAGGGCGAAGTCTTCCACCTCGTCGGCTTGCTTGGATTGCGCACCGTAAACGCCATCGGCGAATTGCAAACTCCGGCCCTCGCCGCGAGGAACGCAATAGCGCAGGGCGTACGGCTCACCAGCGGCGGCGCGGCGGTCACTCTCTTCCTGTGACATTTCCCTCATCCCGGGATTGAAGAGCCAGGCGCCCTGCGCCGAGGACTGATTGTCGTCGCCCGCGTGGGCAGGGGTGAAATCGCGATAAGCTAGCCCCTTGGCGAAGATCGCTTCGGCCTGCCGGCGATGCAGGGCAAGGCGCTCGGATTGCCTGTATTCTTCGTCCCACGAGAGCCCCAGCCAGCGCAGGCCTTCAAAAATAGATTGCACGCTGGCCTCGGTGTTGCGCTCGACGTCCGTGTCGTCCAGGCGCAAAACCGTGGTGCCGTGGTTATGGCGGGCAAAGAGCCAATTGAAGATAAATGTGCGTGCGCTGCCCACGTGCAAAAAGCCGGTGGGCGAGGGTGCAAAACGAACTCGGGGAGTCTTTTCCGGGGATGGAGTTGAATCAGGCATCTTGATTGTATGTTACCAACCGCGACGCCGGATGCGCTCCCTCCTCGGCTGATCGGCCGTTTCAGGACTGAGGCGGATACGGCGGCCGCGGCGGATAGGGCGGCTGCTGCCAGACAGGCTGCGGCGCGGGCACGACCTTCCAGTCGGAGAAGGCCAGAATGTAGAGAAGAACCACGGCGCCAAGCGACGGAATGATACATAGAAGCGACAGCCAGGGCGAAAAGCCTGCCTTTTTCAGGATGAACCAGCAGGGCACCATGACGATGGCAACCGCCACTGCATAGATGATGGGGATAAGCACAGCCATCGCCACAAGAATAGCTTTGACGGCTTCCGGATCGGGCTCGTTCTGCAGGAAAAACGCCAAATATTGCATTCAGGTCGCTCCAATGGTGAAATACGAACTCGCTGCAACGATATAGCCAGACGCAGAAATCTGCGATCATATCCTCCTTGCTTAGTAATCAAGTACCAAATAATTTGCCCTCTGTTCCCTGCCCTACGGAATCTCCTCGGTATCGTAATCCAGGCTGCCGCGTTTTTTGGGCACTCCGTGGACGGAACTGAGCAGGTCTTCGACGACGTCTTCCAATTGGCGCTGGCTTTCGATCACCGCGCTCATGCTCTTCAGGTCCTCCGGCTCAATAACGCGCTCCACCAGGGCGATGGCGTGGCACTGGGCAACATGGTCGAGGTTCAGCCCTTCCGGGGTCTTGGCTTTGATGCTGACCTGGTCGGTGCCCAGGCCAAGCATCTCGGCGATTCGGGCGCGTATCTCGCCGGAGACGGGGCCGATCTTAGGCTTGGCCAGAATCAGCGTAGTGTCGATGTTCACGATGCGGTAGCCGGCGCGTTGCAGCGTATCCAGCGCCAGGTTGAGAAAGATGGCCGAATCGGCGTTCTTCCAGCGTGGGTCGCCGGGAGGAAAAAAGCTGCCGATGTCGCCAGCAGCAATGGAGCCAAGCAGCGCGTCGGTCACGGCGTGCAGTAGTACATCGCCGTCGGAGTGGCCTTCCAGACCCTCCGGGTGATCGAGCGTGACTCCGCCGATGCGCAAGGGCACGCCGGGCTTAAAGACATGCGAGTCGTAGCCAAATCCGATCCGTGTTTCCATCGTACCGTGCCTGTTCTTACGTGGACTCCGCTCTTAGCGGGCTTGCCTGCGTAGGTAAAACTCGGCCAACTCCAAGTCGCCCGGCTGGGTAATCTTCAGATTCACTGCGGAGCCATGGACTACGGCCACAGGATGGCCGGCGCGCTCCACGACCGAAGCCTCGTCTGTGCCAACAAAACCGTCTGCCTGGGCCTCTGCGAACGCGCTTCGCAAGAGGCCGAAACGGAAGCCTTGCGGCGTCTGCGCCTGCACAATAAACTCGCGCGGAATAGTGGAGGTAATCAGCGCGCCGTGCGCGGTCCGCTCCACTTGCTTGATGGTGTCCACGGCCGGCAGTCCCACGATGGCCGCCCCATGCTCGATCACCGCGTCAATGGTGCGCTCGATGGTGGCCGCGTCAATCAGAGGCCGGACGGCATCGTGCACCAGGACAACATCATCGGGCTGGGCCGGCAAAGCAGCCAGCGCATGGGAGACAGACTCCTGACGGCAGTCGCCGCCTTCCACTACGCGAACCCGGCTGGCAAAACCGTGCTCGGCAACCTGCGCCTGGACGCGCTCCATCTCCGTATTGCGCACAGCCACGTAGATCGCCGTCACCCGCGCAACCGAGGCAAAGGCGCGCAACGAGTGGATCAGGATAGGTACCCCATCCAGCGCAAGGAACTGTTTGGGCTGCGGCCCGGCCATCCGAGTTCCCAGCCCCGCAGCGGGAAGAATCACAAAGACTTGCATCGGTTGGAGTATAGCACTGCGCGAGGAAGAGTTCTCGTGAAAAGCGGGCGGGGAACCTATATAGTTTCCCCATCCTATCTGCGAGTAACACGGGAAGAATGGGACACCTGGTTACTCCCCGGACGGCTCCATATATTGCATTTCTTGGGTCGCGCTGAAACCCAAGGCCTCATAGAGGGGCCGGCCCGCGTCGGAGCTGTGCAACGCTACCATGCGAATGCGCCGTCGGTGCGCCTCATCCATGCAGCGCTCGATCAGTGCCCGAGCCAGGCCGCGCCTGCGGTGCTTTGGCTCAACGAATACGTTGAACAGGTAACCGCGATGCTCACCAACGGGATCGTTTAAGATAGGAGGCCAGTCCAGAATCAGAAGGCTGGCCGAGGCAATGGGGTGATTGCAGTCCTCGGCGATCCTGGCAAGGTATTTGCCTTCGCCGATCATGCGCGTGACCCAGGGCTCAAAGTTCCGGTTCATGGTTTCCATATCCACATCGTCCGGACGGCCAATATCCAGGAACATAGCCCTGCGATGGGCGGTGATGAGTGCGGCATCGGCAACGGTTGCAGCGCGTATCTCGAACATTAATTCCAGTATATTAACTGACAGGGCAGAGAATGGGGATGCGTCAGAGGCCTTATCATTTTGAAATGCGCGCCAAGCTGCCCATCGATGTGTCGCTGTTCCGGCCCGGACTCCGTCTGGCCGTGGGCCTGTCTGGCGGAGCGGACTCCGTGGCCCTTGTATGCGCCCTGGCGGAGCGGCGCCGGGAGCTCGGTTTGGTGCTCCACACCGCCCATCTGCACCACGGATTGCGTGGCGAGGAGGCCGACGGCGACTTGGCCTTTGCCCGCTCGCTTGCAGCTGAACTCGGGCTGCCATTTCATGAAACGCTGGTAGATGCCGGGGCAACGGCCCAGGAAAACGCCGAAACCATCGAGGAGGCGGCACGCCGTCTGCGCTACAGCTGGTTCCGGCAGCTCATGGCTTCGGGCACCGTGGAAGCCGTGGCTACGGCGCACACCCGCGACGACCAGGCCGAGACCGTTCTGGCCAAGTTCCTGCGCGGAGCCTGGACCGAGGGCTTGAGCGGGATCCATCCGGTCATCGAATATCCCGAGGGCCGCATCCTGCGCCCGTTGCTCTCCACGACGCGGGCTGAGGTCGAGGCCTATCTGAACGCGTTGGGCCAGGGCTGGCGCGAGGATTCATCGAACCGGCATCTCACTTTTACCCGCAACCGCATCCGCCACGAGCTTTTACCACTGCTGGAGAGCTGGAACCCGCAACTGCGAGAGCATCTGGTTCAGATGGCCACGCTGGCTCGCGACGAGGAGGCCTGGTGGATGGCCGAGCTAGTCCGTCTTGTCCCGCAGTTGCTCCTGCACGGCCGTCCTGTCCGGGGCGGAGGCCGAGCCTCGGGTGATGGCCTGGCGCTCGATCTCATCCGCCTGGCTTCACTCGCACCGGCACTCCAGCGTCGGCTTTTACGCTTCGCCGCGGACAATTTGGGCGCGGCAATCGATTTTCCCTCAACCGAAGCGCTACGCAACCTGGCCCTCACTGGTCGCGCAGGACAGAAGCTCGAGTTGGCCCATGGGCTCCGCGCGGAGCGAACTGCGCGGGAGCTGCGGCTATCCATATTGCCTGCTGCATCGGTTCGTAAGGCTGGCGTGGAGCTTTCTACTGAGTACACGGTAGCCGTCCCCGGCGAAGTGGCTGCCCCGGTATTTGGGCTGCGGCTGCGGATCGAGCGCATGGATGCATCGGCGAATCTCGTGAGTTCCAAAGAAAGACTGCCCGCCGCTAGGATCGCCACACTGCGCAATTGGAGGCCGGGTGACCACGTCCGGCAGCGCTACTCCTCCGCCCCGCGCAAAGTGAAGGAAGTGCTTGAACGCCTTAAGGTTACCGGATCCGGGCGTGCTCTTTGGCCAGTTCTCGAACTCAATGGCCGCATCGTCTGGATGCAGGGAGTTGAAGTGGAAGCCGAACCGGGAATCAGCATTCTGACTTCCAGTCTGAGTGCCTCCGTGGATTCGGCCCTGTAATTGCTCCATATCTTTCGGTCTGGAGAGTACAATCGTATTGATTGCTTTTTCGGGTGAAAGTGTAAGTGTGTCAGCCGTCCAGGCACCGTGTTTTTCCTGTGACTTTGTGGAATGTAACAGCGTCTAAAGGAGATACAGGCGGTGCTGGAGACCCGTTGGACGGACGCTCCAACACGGTAAGAGAGGATTACTGGTGAATTCAACCGTCAAATCGATCATGGTCTGGGCCTGCATCATCGTTGTCGGCATGGTTTTTATTAGCTGGGTAACGAAGGGCGCCAACTTGGGGGCTAAGACCACCGAAATCGGCTACTCGGATCTGTTGGACAAGATCGAGGCTGGACAGGTGCAGGATGCCACCATCCAGGGAACCGATGTTCATGGCCACTTGAAGGGTTCCAAGGATGAATTCCATACCACGATCTCCGGGAACACCGCTGACAACCTGGCCAAGGAGCTGCACGCGGCCAAGACGCATTTCGACCTGAAGGACCCGCAAAACAATTACTTGTTGCAGGCGCTGATGAGCATCGGTCCTATCATTCTATTTGCCTTCATCTTTTTCTTTTTCATGCGCCAGATGCAGGCCGGCGGCAATAAGGCGATGTCCTTCGGCAAGAGCCGCGCGCGCCTGCTCTCCATGCAGCAGAAGAAGATCACCTTCAAGGACGTGGCTGGTGTCGACGAGGCCAAAGAGGAGCTGAAGGAGATCATCGAGTACCTGCGCGAACCGGCCAAGTTCCAGAAGCTCGGTGGCCGCATTCCCAAAGGCGTGCTGCTGGTGGGCCCTCCGGGCACCGGCAAGACGCTTCTGGCGCGCGCTGTGGCCGGCGAGGCCAATGTTCCCTTCTTCTCCATCTCCGGCTCGGATTTTGTTGAAATGTTTGTCGGCGTGGGCGCCAGCCGCGTCCGCGACCTCTTTGAGCAGGGCAAGAAGAACGCGCCTTGCATCATCTTCATCGACGAGATCGACGCCGTGGGCCGCCATCGCGGCGCTGGCCTGGGCGGAGGACACGACGAGCGCGAGCAGACGTTGAATCAGCTCCTCGTCGAGATGGACGGCTTTGAATCCAACGACGGCGTGATTCTGGTGGCCGCCACCAACCGTCCCGACGTGCTCGACCCCGCGTTGCTGCGTCCGGGCCGCTTTGACCGCCGCGTGGTGGTGGGCCTGCCTGATGTGCGCGGCCGCGAGGAGATTCTCGGCGTACACGTAAAGAAAGTCCCTGTTTCCGACGACACCAACCTGAATGTGCTGGCTCGCGGAACGCCCGGCTTCAGCGGCGCCGATCTGGCCAACATGGTCAACGAGGCCGCCCTGAGCGCCGCCCGCATGAACCGCAAGCAGGTCACCATGTACGACTTCGAGGTGGCCAAGGACAAGGTGCTCATGGGAGCGGAGCGCAAGTCCATGCTGCTCACCGAGGAGGAGAAGCGGGTTACCGCCTATCATGAAGCCGGCCACGCCCTGGTCTCGTTCATGCGCGAGCACTCTGACCCCATTCACAAGGTCACCATCATTCCCCGCGGCATGGCCCTCGGCGTGACCATCTTTTTGCCCGGCGACCGGCACAACTACACGCGGGAATATCTGGAGGCCAAGCTGGCCATGTCCTACGGTGGACGCGTGGCCGAGGAGATATTCCTCAACCAGATGTCCACGGGCGCCGGCAGCGATATTGAAGTCGCTACCGACTTGGCCCGGCGCATGGTCTGCGAGTACGGAATGAGCCGCCTCGGTCCGCTCACCTTCGGCAAGAAGGAGGAGCAGATCTTCCTGGGCCGCGAGATCGCCCAGCATCGCGACTTCAGCGAAGAGACTGCCCGGCAGATTGACCTGGAAGTGCGCCGCTTGATCGACGAGGCCTACCAGTCGGCCCACACCATTGTCGAGACGAATGCTGACGCCATGCACCGCATCGCCGCGGCTTTGCTGGAGCGCGAAACCATCGACGCCGATGAGGTCAAGATGCTCATCGAGGGCAAGGAGCTTCCTCCATTGCGTACGAGTCTGGCCAGGCCTTCGGACACTGGCGGCAATGATGTGCAGGAGGTTCTCAAACCGGAGAGCCGCGGCCCCAGCTATCCTGAGGGCGCGCCCTCGCCTGCGTAATGACAGCGTATTATAAGCAAGAAAGAGAGCCACTCAACAAAGGGTGGCCCTCTTTCTTGTAGCCCATCAGAATATCTTGTAGCTCACGCCCACGCTGGCTCCGTATGGCTTCAGCGTGGAATTTTCCCAACTCGGCCAATAATGGTACTCGACATCCGCCGCGCGAAGGCTGATCTTCTTGGTCAGCTTTACGTCCATGCCTCCGCCGAAGGCGATGTCAAGGTACCTGCCGTAGATATCATAATAGATGGATCCAAAGTTCATTCTTGAGATCCCTCCCAGCGCCTTGCCATAGACAGTTGCTTTCCTGAAATGATAAACAGGAAGACGCGGGCCAATCAGGTAGTTGTCCTCGGTAATGCCTTCGAGCGCGTTTAAGCGCGACCAGCGGCCTTCGGCCTCGATCTGCACCCAGCGCCTGAGCCTCACGTCCACATAAGTTCCCACGCCAAACAGCGGCTGGATGCTGGCTTGTGCGTAGACGCCGTTATTCCATCCCCCCATATAATCCGGCTGAAAAATCGAGGCCATTCCACCGGCAGTGATCGAAACCTGCCGGCCGGTAGCTGAGGAAACCATTTGCGCGCCGGCTGCGGCTCCGGTAATAAGCAGAACTGAAAACAAAAGTGAAATGAATAATTTCATTTGTAAAATGCTCTTTCAAGACAGGCACATCTTCGCAGCCTGGTAACACAGTTCAATCAAAGGGGTTATGGAATCCCCGAGCCTGAATGGAGCGCGCTGCGCATTCCGGTCCGGGGATTCCCGATGCAGGCTACTGCGATGGCGGATGCGATGTGCCCTCAAGCTGCTGAGACGCTTCGCCGGCAGCGGGCGGCGCGACCGCCGCGGACGGCGCGGCGGGTGGAGGAGAGGACGGCGTCAGCTTCGAGGCATCATAGCGCTGCAACTTATAGAAGATCGGCGTCACCTCCAACGGCATCTTGTCGCGGGGGTTCATGTAGGGGTAGATCTTCGCGTTGATCTGATGCACCCGGTCGTCCCAGGGATCGGTCTTGAGCCAACTGCCCAAAGGCAATGCTGGGCGCTGTGTCAGGTCGTCCCAATTCAGCGCGGGCGCCATGTTCTTCAAATCGGCCATCCACGGAGTGCCGGTTCCGTCTTGTTTGTTGAGTAGCGAGTCGCCCAGCTTGGCTGTGTTCAGGGCTTTGAGTTCCTTTTCCCGTTTGACCAATTGCGCGTAGTAGAGCCCCGCTGAAGGCAGCTTGTCCTTGTACATTGAGTTCTGCAGATACTCCATGGCGCGCTTGGCCGCCTCTGTGTTGTCATGATCCGAGTGGTACATATCGATTTTTCTGAAGGTCGCTTCGTCGGGGAACAAAAGACGGTCGTTGAATGCGTACCGTGTGTCGATGTGGTGACCCATCACGATGTGGGCCAGTTCCATGGCCACCACGGAGGCGATTGCTTCCTCGGTGGGCAGGCTGTCAATCAGTCCCTTGCTGATCAGGATAGTGTTGCCTACGGTGGTGGTTTCCAACGTGGTCGTCAGCAGGATGCGGGTATGCACTTGGTCTGTAAATACCAGATTATTTGGCACTTGCAGATTGATAACGATCTGATCCAACACCGTGTTTTCATAGCCGCCGGGGGTCAGCGGCGCCACCAGGCCGGCTTCCACTAGCCGGTCGATTACGTTGTTTTCAGCCTGCGTGACCCAGGCGCGCGAGGCTTGCAGAGGACCCACATCCTGCGAGTCGTCGCTTTTATCCACGGCGTCGTCCACTCTCACACTCACGTTCTCGCTCTCTCGCGTGGGCAGCTTGAGAGAGTAGCCCCAGAAGTGCGTCTGAGCCTTCAACCCAAACTTGTCGCCTGCGGTGCGCTGGGTCTCTTCCACGTATACGGCCACTGGCAGCCAGATGCCCGGCTGCACGTTCATCCGCCAACTGTCGAAATGAAAATACAGGCGTGAGTCGTCCCCGGACCGGGGTTCAGTATACGTGCCGTTAAAGCGGACTATATTGCCGTCCTGATCCTCGATCCAGATGCGGCCATAAAACCGTCCCATTCCGGAAACCTTGGGCTGCACATCATAAACCCAGGTGCGCACCGACCCCAGAAACTCCTTGCGTACAAAACTGAAGAGATAATGCTGATTATCGAAGCTCCTGGGGTCCAGAAACATCATCTGTGTAAAGCCGGTAGGCGAATAGGTAATTTGCGTATCCATCTTCAACGCCTTGCTCAGCCCGGTGATGGAGGCCACCGACCCCATGAAGTATTTATGGTGCTTTGACTTGGTGGACCGCGGTTCGTAGGCCTTGTCGTAAAAGGAGACCTTGCCAAAGTCAACGCGGCTCAGCATGTACTCATCCGAGACCGGCACTTGGTAGAGTTTGATGTCCGGCCTGATGTTCTGAATATAGGTCTCCACCAGCGGTGTGCGCTGCTGAATACTCTTGATCAGCACCTTTTCGCGGCCAATAGCCCGTTCAACCAGCGCCGCCTGCTCCGGCGTGAGTTGACGCACCTGAGAGTACCTGTTGATGGGCGCTTTCTTTTTTCCCAACCCCAGCGCAAACGCGCTCGTGGCACTTAGGGTAATGAGCAGCAAGGCGATGGATATTTTCCGTAACGTCATGTGTGGCTCCTAAGATGGTTCTTCCGCGTCCTTCTCTGGCCGTCAATTCCGGTTCAGCATTCCTCAGCTGGCATTGCTGATGTTCTTGCCTGTATTTCTGATATTACGCCAATTGGAACGTAATTATCACGTTGGTTGTTTTGTCCACCGGCTGCCCATTATGCGTGGCGGGCCGGAAACGGAACTGTTGCGCTTCCCTGCGAGCCTCATCATCCAGACCATGGCCCAGGCTCTGCACGATGCCCTGAACCACCACTTGGCCGTTGGCCATAAAGGTAACACGCAGGATCACTTCACCCTGCACCTTCAGTTGCTTGGCTTCGCTGGTGTACTGAGGCTGCGGCTTTGAAATCACTATCAAGTCTGTATCGGGCGGTCCGGCGACCGCTCTGGGGGCTGCCGCCACGGCCGTGGGCGCAGTGGAAATTACGGCAGCGGCTACCTTGCCCAGATTCCCCGATGGGGCCACCATCGTGGCTGCGGGAACCACGGCAGAGGCTACTCTTCCGCCTGGCTTGCCATTGTTATTGCCGTATTTAAGTCCATCGCCAATGCCGGTCGAGCCCACCACTCCGTGGGGCGCAATGGCAGGCCCCTGATTTCCGCCGTACATATTGCCTATGGCCGCCACCGTTGCCGGCCCTTTGGCGTTGGGATTGGGCAGCACTCCGAAGGTCTGGCCATAATGCACCGGTTTCGTGGAGGGCTTAACGCTGCTGTCCTGCGCCGGCATGGCCGCCGGGGCTAGAGCCGTCTTGGGCTGTGGCGCCAGCCTCACATCCTGTTTGGCGTCCTTGATGACCGGCAGCGTCAACTTCGTGTCTATCTGGATCGGTTTAAGTTCAGGCTTGGGTTCCGGCTTGGGGACTTTGATCCGGGGCGCCTCAAACTTTACATCCACGGGCTTTGGCTCCTCGACCGGCGGCGGTGGAGGTATCTTCTCCTTGGGCTTAGGTGGCTCCTTCTTAGCTGGGATGACCAGCAGCGTCTCCTCATACCGGTGCTGCTGGATGGTCTTCTTGGCCATCGCTCCAGCGTAGAGAAACAGGGCCAGCAGCAGCCCGTTGACCACCATGCTGGTGATAAACGAGCCGGGACTTCGTTCGGGTTCGGGGAGCAATCCGAATGAGGCCCGTATTGAATCAGGCTGGATGGTGCTGCTCATCGCCCGCGTTGAAGATTCCGGCATAATCTCAATCCTCGCATATGGTTATATCGGCTGCAACTCGTGCAGTCGCATGACCGGATTCAAAGTGCCCATGCGTAGAATCGGATGGGGGAGTAAAAAAGAACTCATCTCGTTTGTGTAGCGGCAGATCCGTGAAAAATGTGCACTCATGTCATCGAACAGAACACAATCCCTCCATAGCTAAAGCATACCAACCCCCGCGCTTCGGAAAACGGCATTATCCACATCCAGGCTCCGCCCCCGGTAAAGCAAAGCACTGATTCAATCTGCCGGCATTCCGGCGGACATATTGCCGCTAGCCTCAGGTCGGCACAAACCAACACTTCATATTAGACTCTAAGCTATATCAAACGACTTTGGAAAGGAACGGTTTTTTCGTGAAAATCCTGGTTACCGGTGGTGCGGGGTACATAGGTGGTACTGTTGCCGGGCTTCTGGCGGAAAATGGCCATAAGACCGTTGTTTATGACAATCGGAGTCATAGCCGGCGCGACCTTTTGCCCCCGGGCGTTGAATTTATCGAGGGAGAACTAGCAGACCGGTTCGCTCTGGAAATGATTTTCATTGCCGCCAAAGCCCAGGGAAAACCTTTCGACGCCATTCTCCACTTCGCCGCACTCATTGAGGCCGGGGAGTCCATGCTCCATCCTGAGCAGTACTTCCGCAACAATACTGCCTCCACCCTCGCCCTACTCGAGGCTATGCTCGCCCACGGTCCCCGCCGGCTGGTCTTCAGCTCCACTGCCGCTGTCTACGGTGAACCGGAAGTGATTCCAATCAAAGAAGATGCGCGCCTGTTTCCGTCCAATGCCTACGGCGAGTCCAAGCTTCTGGTGGAAAAGATGCTTGACTGGTTCCACCGGGTTCACAAACTGCGTTCGGCCTCGCTGCGCTACTTTAACGTGGCCGGCGCCATGGAGGGTCCGAACGGCATCACCCGCGGCGAAGCCCACGAGCCCGAATCCCACCTCATTCCCCTGGTTCTCGACGTCGCCCTTGGCCGCCGTCCCTCCATCCGCATCTACGGCGACGACTACCCTACCCCCGACGGCACCTGCATCCGCGATTACATCCATGTCTCCGACTTGGCCGATGCCCACCTGCTGGCTCTCAACGCAGTGGATACCGCCCCTGCATCGGAAAGCCGGCTAATCTTCAACCTGGGCAACGGCCAGGGCTTCAGCGTCCGCGAGGTCATTGAATCGGCCCGCCGCGTCACAGGCCATCCCATCCCCGCCGAAATCCATCCTCGCCGCCCCGGCGACCCCGCTGTCCTGGTTGCCAGCTCTCAAAAAGCCATCCGAGAACTAGGCTGGAAGCCCCGCTATACAAAGCTCGACGATATCATCCGCACTGCCTGGATCTGGCACCAAAAGCGGTACGCGCAGTTATGAGGAGGTCGGAATCGAAGAATCTCTCGATCAAACATTTTTTGTTTATCCCTGCCGTTACATGCGCCCTCTTGCCGTTTGCATGCATCTTTAGATAGAGTTGCTTTCACGCGGTGCCTTCCCGGAAGACCAATTCCCCCGGGCTGCCGCATTCAGTTTGTCGTTTCTACTTCCCCTAAGGTCGGTTCGTATGACTTCCCTGCCCGCTGTTGAAGTTGCCGGTCCTGTTTCTGGAATTGCCAACCCCGTTCCTACTGTCTTGAGTCAGGACATCGACTCCACGCTGCAAGAAAACCGTGTTTTTCCGCCGCTGCCGGAGTTCAGCGCCAAGGCTCACATCCGGAGCATGGAGCAGTACGATAGCCTCTACAAGCAATCCATCGAAGACCCCGAGGCCTTCTGGGCCGGAGTTGCCAGCGAGCTTCATTGGTTCAAGCCCTGGGACAAGGTCCTGGAGTGGAATCTCCCATCGGCTCAATGGTTTGTGGGCGGAAAGCTCAACCTGTGCTACAACTGCGTAGATCGACACGCGCTGGGCGAGCGCCGTGATAAAACGGCACTGATCTGGGAGGGCGAGCCCGGCGAAATCCGCCGCCTGACCTACGCCGAACTGCATGCCGAGGTGCAGCGTTTCGCCAACGCCCTCAAGGCGCTGGGCATCCGCAAAGGCGACCGCGTCGCCGTCTACATGGGCATGACCCCGGAGCTGGCCATTGCTCTGCTGGCCTGCGCGCGGATTGGCGTCATTCATTCCGTGATCTTTGGAGGATTTGCTGCCAACGCCATCTCCGACCGCGTCAACGACTCGGGCTGCGTCGCCATCCTCACCCAGGACTCCAGCTACCGCCGCGGCAACGAGATCCAGCTCAAGCGCACCGTCGACGAGGCCATGAACGCTTGCCACACCGTCAAGCACGTGGTCGTCTTCCGCCGCACTGGCTCGCCCGTCAACATGGTTGCAGGCCGCGACCACTGGTGGCACGACCTGATGGCCGCCGCCGCTCCAGATTGCCCTGCTGAAGAACTGGATTCAGAAGACCCGTTGTACATCCTCTACACCTCTGGCACAACCGGCAAGCCCAAGGGGCTGGTTCACACCACCGGCGGTTATGCCGTGCAGACGTACATTACAGCCAAGTACGTCTTCGACCTGAAAGATGAGGACATCTACTGGTGCACGGCCGACGTCGGCTGGGTCACCGGCCACTCATACGTTGTTTATGGCCCGCTGCAGAACGGCGCAACGGTGCTGATGTATGAGGGCGCGCCCAACTGGCCCGACTTCTCCCGTTTCTGGAAGATTGTTGACGACCACCGGGTCACCATTTTTTACACCGCGCCCACCGCCATTCGCGCCTTCATGAAGTGGGGAGACCAGCACGTCGAAAAGCACTCCCTGGCCTCTCTTCGCCTGCTGGGGACCGTTGGAGAACCCATCAATCCCGAGGCATGGATGTGGTACCGGGAAAAGATTGGCCGCAACCGCTGTCCCATTGTTGATACATGGTGGCAGACCGAGACCGGCGCCATCCTGATCGCTCCCCTTCCCGGTGCGGTGCCCGCCAAGCCTGGCTCGGCCACGCGGCCTTTCTTCGGCATTCAGCCCGAGGTGGTCAACAAGGCGGGTGAACCAGTGCCTGCCGGCCATGGCGGCCTGCTCATCGTTCGCAAGCCATGGCCCTCGATGGCCCGCACCATCTACGGTGACCCCGAGCGCTATCGGAAGACTTACTGGAGCGACATTGATGGCTGCTACTTCACCGGCGACGGCGCGCGCCAGGATGCTGACGGCTACTTCTGGCTTATGGGCCGCGTGGACGACGTGATCAACGTCAGCGGCCATCGCTTGGGCACCATGGAGGTCGAGTCAGCCCTGGTGGCCCATCCTAAGGTGGCCGAGGCGGCCGTCGTGGGCCGCCCGGATGAGCTCAAGGGCCAGGCCATCTCCGCCTTCGTCACCCTGGAAAGCGGCCATAATCCCAGCAATGAATTAAAAGACGAATTACGCAAATGGGTTTCAAAGGAGATTGGCTCCCTGGCCCGCCCCGACGATATTCGCTTCACCGAGTCCCTGCCCAAGACCCGCAGCGGCAAGATCATGCGCCGCCTGCTCCGTGAACTCGCCACTCATGGCGAAATCTCCGGAGATATCACGACTCTGGAAGACTTCACGGTCATCGCCAAGTTGCGCGAGGCGGAGGAGGGATAAGCCGCGCTTCAGACCCGGAAGTGGTCGGCGCGCCAGTTCTGGATGCGCTCCTTGATCTGCTTGCGAGTCAGATGATGCTCCAACGCCTGTTTGGCCAGTTCCACCACCTCGTCATCTGCGGCAAAGCGCAGGCCGATCAGCTGGTCCTCGGTGAGGCGATGGATCTGCGAGTGCCACGCCGCTGGGGCCAGCGCCTGCAAGCGCAGCCGTTCCTCAAATCGAATGATGCGGTCCTGCACCTTGAGCGGATAACTGCGCACTTTATAGACGAGAAGAAACAACGCCAGCGAAAGCACCACGTACCATGGGCCAGCGAAGTAGGCGTCTTCCCGATGGCGCAGCATATGAACGACCGCGAAGATCAGGTTGGCGACCAGAATGGCGAACAGCACAATGTGAACCGCTGGATCGAGACGCCCGTGGTTTTTGAGATTCTGCTCGGAAGATTTACTCATGCGCGACCTTGTTTTCTGTCAGGCCGGAGTTGGCTGTCGCAGTAGTCTTTGTTTTCTCGAGACCGCTGTCAGCGGCGCTGGGGACCTGCGCACCTGCGCTGACGAGATTTTCTGCGGAGCGGCCTGGAACTGTCAACGCAAATAAATTGTCCGGAGTCAGTATCTGCGGATGCTTGGGGATAATATGATGCCGGTCACGCGCCAGGTAATCCACGAATAATCCCCCGGCCAGGTAAGGATTTATCAGCGCGATGGGGATGGCATAGCCGGTGGTGGAGAGCGACTCGGCGATGCTCTTGTTGGAGTGGCTCCGGCGGCGATAGCCGGGAATCTGCGGAATCTCATAGATCGTCAGTTGCATCTCGGGATGCTTGCGGGCATAACGCTCCAGTTTGTATGCCGTCTCCTTGGGCGTGGTCATGCCCGCATCCGGAAAGACACTGCGTCCGAAGGTGCCGGAAAAGTAGAAATTGAGCACGATTCGCGCAAAATCCGAGCAATTATTGAACAGAAGATGAAAATGCGAATGATTGGGGAGATCGTTCATCAGAGCTATGAACTCGTCGTCCTGCTCCTCGGTGGTCTCGAAGCGGAAGGCGTAGATGCGCCGCTCATAGGAGACGCCCACAAGTTGCGTCCAGCCGCCTCGCACGAGGCTTCCCGATGTCAGGCGATCACTCAGGCTGAGCATATGGGTTTCGCGGTAGCTGCTGCGTAGCTGATAGACGGTCGCGCGATTGGCGCGCGCGGGAACAACGGAGGCGTTCTCGACAGAATAGAGATATGGAACCAGCGGCATCACCAGCCAGTCATACCCGTCGATGCCCTGATAGCGGGAGATTACACTTCCCAGTTCGCCGGCTTGGCAGCGGCGCAGCCGGACAGGCGTCTCGGCGCAGATGCGCGCAAAATAAATCGCATTGTGCCCTGTCGGATTAATGGAGCCAAAAAAACCATATGGCTGCTCCATCAGCAACGCTGCCTGCGCCCGGCCGCGCGCGGGGAAAAAGGCCAAAGCCGTTAAGGCCATGAGAGCAAATGCAGTTGTGCGCAACAATCGCGTCGAGAGCATCGGTCCTCCGTGGTCAATGTGGTCAATATTGCACACTTTCAGTATGCCTTACTTTTGATTAATGGTCTGCATTTTTTTGTAGCTCAGGTAATAAGCGGGTCAAAGAAGAGACACGAAAAGAGTGATCGCCGTCTCCCGCATATATGATTCATTGAACACATAATAGCTAATATTGTTGCGAAATCTCTGTAAAAAAATGAAAAAACTGTGGGAATAACACGGGGCGCATCAGAATCAGAAGCCCAATCTCACCGGCTCCATCTCCAGACGAACGCCAAAGCGCTCCTCGACAGCAGCGGTGATCTGGCTGGCGAGCGCCAAAATCTCCGCCGCGCTGGCTCCGCCACGATTGACGAGCGCCAGCGTGTGCCGCGAGGAAATGGCGGCCTTGCCCCTCGCGTAGCCTTTTTTAAATTCAGCCTGCTCGATCAGCCAGGCTACTGGAACCTTCACCTGACCCTGATTCTTTACCTCCGAACCTGCGGGAAAGCGCGGCGGCGTCTCTTTGACAGCAGCCTCAATCTGCTGGAATTGCTCCTCAGTCACCAACGGATTCTTGAAGAAGCTGCCTGCGCTACGGCAATCTGGATCGCCCTCGACGATCAACATTCCCTTGGCCTGCCGTATGCGGCGCACCTGGGCCGCCACATCGGCCAGGCTCGGCTGCGCTCCCTCCGCAAAAGCCTTTTGCAACTCCGCGTAGCGTAACGCAGGCGCGCCGCCGGGCGTGAGCCGGTAGTCCACGCGGGTGACGATGTACCGTCCGCGATCAGACGAGTTGAAACGGCTGCGGCGATAGGCGAAGCCGCACTCCGCCGCCGCAATCTCGACGAAGTTGTGCTGCTGGAGGTCATAAGCCCGCACCTGCTCGATCACCGAGGCCACCTCCTGCCCGTAAGCGCCGACGTTCTGCACTGGCGTCCCGCCCACCGTGCCGGGGATGCCCGCCAGGCACTCTAAACCCGCACAACCATCCTCAATGGTCTGCTGCACGCAGTGCTCCCAGTCCTCACCTGCCGCGGCCTGGTAAATCCTGTGGCCGGGTTCGCCCGGCGCATCTGTAACCGAAATGCCGCGCAACCCCACACGCAGAACTAGGCCATCGAACCCAGCGTCGGAAATTAGCACATTGCTGCCCCCGCCCAGCACGAACAACGCCACGCCGCGCTTGGCAGCCAAGGCGGCTGCCTCGGCAATCTCCGCTTCGCTTGCAGCCTCCACAAACCAGCGCGCCGGGCCGCCAATGCCAAAGGTGGTGAAGGGGGCAAGCGGCTTGTATTCTTCGATGAGCATCAAGATAAGGCTACAACACAGACGTAAGGCCAGACGGCCTCCCGCTCAGGGAGGCCGTCTGGTATATCAACCTGTTTGCTCTGTATCAGTCGCCCTCTTGCGCCCTGGGCAGCTTCTGCACCTTGCTGTGGTGGATCGAGTAGGTAAAGTAAATCACCAACCCCACCAGCATCCAACTGAGCATCACCATCCAGGTGATCAGTGGCAGATTGCACATCAAGTAAACGGCCGTGACGATGCCCAGGATGGGCACCAGCGGCACCAGCGGCGTTTTGAAGGGCCGATGCATCTCGGGGTGACGCACACGCAGAATCCATACTCCAGCGCAGACGATGGTGAAGGCCAGCAGCGTGCCGATGTTGACCAACTCGGCCAGCCGGTCGACGGGCAGAAAGGCCGGCAGGATAGCCACCACGGCACCCACGGCAATAGTCGAGATCCAAGGCGTGCGGAATTTGGGGTGAATGGCCGAGGCCCATTTGGGCAGCAGGCCGTCACGGGACATCGAGAAAAAGACGCGCGACTGGCCCAGCAACATGACCAGCATCACGGTCGCCAGACCGAAGACAGCGCCGATTTTGACCAGCAGTGAGCCCCAACTGACTCCCGTTGCATCGATGCCCAATGCGACCGGGTCGGCGACATTCAACGAGTGGTAATTCACCAGGCCGGTGAGGATGGTGGAAACCACGATGTAAAGAATGGTGCAGATGACCAGCGAGCCGAGTATGCCCATCGGCATATCCTTTTGCGGATTCTTGGACTCCTGGGCAGCTGTGGAGACGGCGTCAAAGCCGATGTATGCAAAGAAAATGGAAGCCGCTCCCGCTGCGATACCATGCCATCCAAAGTTGCCGTGTCCGTCGGAGGGAGGAATAAACGGATGCCAGTTGGCCGAGGCCAGCGCCGGGTGGCGAAAGAGGAAGTACGCGCCCAGAACAATGAAAACACCGACAACGCTGAGCTTGATAAAAACAATCGCAGTGTTCAGGTTGGCCGATTCCTTGATGCCGATCACCAGAACAGTGGTGATGGCCAGAATCGCCAGAATCGCCAGCAAGTTGAAAAGCGCCGTCACGTGCGGCAGCCCGGCAGATACGGTTCCCGGCGGCAGCGATGCCAGCGGCAACCATCGCTCGTGAAATTGAACCAGCACCGTGCCCGGCGTTGCGGTGAATCTTGGCGGTATGGTGATGCCTAACTGCTGTAAAAGGCTGTTGAAGTAGCCCGACCAGCCGGAGGCCACTGTGGCCGCGCCGAAGCCGTACTCCAGCCCCAGGTCCCAGCCGATGATCCAGGCCACAAACTCTCCCAGCGTTGCATAACCGTAGGTGTAAGCCGAGCCGGCGATGGGAATGATGGAGGCGAACTCGGCATAACACAGGCCGGCAAATGCGCAGGTGATTCCCGCCAATACAAAGCTCAGTGCTACAGCCGGGCCGGCGTGCTTGGCCGCCGCCTGGCCGGTGAGCACAAAGATGCCCGCGCCGATGATGGCGCCGATGCCCAGGGTGACGAGGTTCAGCGCGCCAAGCGAACGCTTGAGCGTGTGTTCGCCCTGTTCACCAGCCTCTTTGGAGAGCAACGACATGGGTTTAATGCGCAGCAATCTGGACATGAATGAAGGAGTTCCTCCACGGGAGTGTTAACAAACTAAGTTTAGTTCACAGGGCTTGACGCACGCGTCCGCCGCGACCAGAAGAGATAGACAGGAATACCCAGCAAAACCAGAACCAGGCCAGGCCATGTGTATTGTGGCTTGTATCGCAATAATACGATACAGATCCAGCCAGCCAATGCGATGTAAAGCGCGGGCAGCACCGGGTAGCCCACGGCCTTGTAAGGCCGTTGGGCGTCTGGCTTTTTATAGCGCAACACAAACAGACCCACAATGGTGAGAATGTAAAAAACCAGCACCGCGAAGATAATGTAATCCAGCAACTGGCTGTACGAGCCGGAAACGCACAATACGATCGTCCACGCCGCCTGCACCAGTAGTCCGGCAGCGGGCGTCTTATAGCGCGGATGCAACTTTCCGACTGACTTGAAGAAAAGGCTGTCATGGCTCATGGCGTAGTAAACGCGCGCCCCGGCTAGCGACATTCCGTTGGCGCAGCCGAAGGTGGAGATCAGAATCGCCGCGGCCATCAGGTACGCCCCGCCAGAGTGGAAGATCTGCTCCAGTGCTGCCGTTGCAACTCGATCTTCGGTCGCATACTGAATTCCCCGCGCCATCACTGTAGCGCCGTGCGGATCGCCGTGTAGAGGGAGAATGAGCAGGTAGCTCAGCGAAACCAGAAAATAAATGAGAAGCACAAATCCCGTACCGAGAATCAGCGAGAGCGGAATATTCCGCCGGGGATTCTTCACCTCGCCAGCCGTGAAAGTGATGTTGTTCCAAGCGTCGGAAGAAAACAACGAACCTACCTGCACTACGGCCAGAATCACCAGCACATTAACCAAAACCACAGGTCCGCCCACGCCCATCTGGACCGGATGCAGCGAATGCCAGCCAGCATTCTTCCAGAACTCGCTCCAGCCCGCCCCGAAGTTGGCCGTGATCGCCGTCGCGTTGCGTCCCACTGTGAAGGCCAGCAGAATCAGCGCCGCGAGCGAAAGCGCCTTGGCAGTAGTGAAAATGTTCTGAATCAACGCGCCCAGCTTCACTCCGAAGATGTTCACGACGGCCAGAAAAATCACGATGCAGATACCGGTCAGGTTGGCAGTGTTGACGCCGATCTCTATGTTGCCCAGCACCATCGGCCCTACCGGCAAAGCGGGTACGTGGGCAATATGCCAGAGCCAGTGAGTCGTCGAGATGGAGGGAAAGAAGACACCGAGAAACTTGCCGAAGGCCACAGCTACGGCGGCGATGGTTCCGGTCTGGATAACGAGGAAGAGCGTCCAGCCGTAGAGAAATCCCCACAGCGGCCCCAGCGATTCGCGCAGGTAGACGTACTGGCCGCCGGCCTTGGGCATCATGGCCGCCAGTTCGCCGTAGCTGAGCGCGGCGGTAAAGGTCAGGATGGCCGTGACCACCCACGCGCCCAGAAAAAGCGCCGGGGAGCTTGTTCCGCGGGCAATGTCCGCGCCGACAATGTAGATGCCGGAACCGATCATCGATCCGACCACGATCGCGGTGGAGGAGAAGAGGCCAAGGCTCTGCACCAGCCCGGTAGAGTTGGCTGGGGCTTCAAAGACAGGAGTGGGATTGGGGTTCGGAGTCGTCACCTAAAGAATGTTCTATCGGATTTCAGCGCGATTGTCTTGCATTTTCTCGGAGTGTCTGAAATCAGGTCACATTGTATGAATTCAGGACACTATTGCATCGATTCTTATAGAACCCGCTGATTTGTTTTAGTTTAAGTGCGTGCCACTCATTCCCCCAAATTGTTCCACGTGGAACATATTCATTCCATTGACTTTAATGGCATGTTAACTGGATAATTAACAGCAAGGTTTTGAAAATATTTTTCGTTGGTCATTCAGATCTCTAAGTTGTTGCAGACAATCAGATGCGGGCGTCGCATCCTTTTCGCGTTCATTGCAAAAAGGGTGAAATACCACGATCCCGTGCTTGACAGCGCTCATCCCAACACTGCCATCCATCTGCGGAACTCGGCTGCCGGGTCTGGTTGGCGGAAGAGTGCTCCGGCGATAGCGACGACTGTGGCTCCGGCGGAGAGCGCCTCGGCCGCCGTGGCCAGAGTAATCCCGCCGATAGCCACCAGCACCGGTCCGGCGCCGGCTTCGGTTCGCAGCCTCCGTATGCCTTCCATGCCGATCAGCGGTGAGCTGGTCTGCTTGGTCCGGGTCGTAAAGACAGGGCCAATCGAGAAGTAATCCGCAGGAGATTCGAGAATTCCCGGAAGCAATCCCGCTGCACCGCCGCCGTATGTGCCGATAAGGCGGTCTGGCCCCAGCAGCTTGCGGGCCTCGACTGGATTCATGTCGCCCACGTCCACATGGACACCGTCAAAGCCAATCTTATCTATCAGATCAGCACGATCATCGAGAATCAACTTTACCTGTTCGCCGGGCATTGCAGCGCGCAAAATTGAGGCGTCTGTCAACAACTCCGCCTCCGAGCCAGTCTTATTGCGGTATTCAAGCAGCGTCACGCCGGCATCAGCTAATCCACCACCCAAACGGCGCAAAAACTCCGCTCGGCCGGTGGACGGTATGAAAGAAGCATCGAGAATGGGGTATACCTTGGGCCACTGATTGGAAGAATACATGTTCAGATCACCTTTGACTTTCACAGAAGAAGATACTCCGGCTACTCATCCCTTGCGCGCCTCTGCCTCAGCAATCCATCCACGGCGCAGCTTCTCCGGAGGAACGTTGGACAGATAAGGCTTGATGTCAAGAATCGGCGAGCCATCGAGCATGTCCACTCCGCGCACGCGGAGCGTTCCGCCCTCGCGACCCAACAGTTCAACAACCGTGAGGCCGATGGGGTTTGGGCGGCGCGGAGAACGCGTGGAAAAAACGCCATGGGGGCGATGATCGTCGATGGGCGGCGTGGCCATCAAATCGAAGCCCTCGGAATGATCGAAGACCCATAGGACAATCAAGTGCGAGTAGCCCTCGATGTCGGTGAGGCCTTGCTCAAATGCGGGCAGAATATTGAGCGCGCCCTCCGCCTCGTGTTTTGCGCCTAGGCCCTTGGGGATTGCCTTTGTATCGCTGAAGGGAGTGCTGATAAATCCAATTGGCTGCGGAGTGAACATGGGCATGCGCCTCTGCATTCATACTAAACGCGCTGACGGAGAGAACCGGGAACAATAAGCCCAGCGATCGGTGATCGCTGGGCCGCAGAAAACTGCAAACTGACAACTGACTGTTTTACATCTCGTTCGCCGAGGGCCCATACATGCCTGGAATCGGCTTGTCGAGCATGCGCAGGTAGACTCCCAACTGGGCGCGGTGGTGGATCATGTGGTTGAGCACCCAGGTGCGGAAGGCCCAGTGCTTGGGTTCGTCGATATAAGTCTGGCCGTCGTAGATAAACTTCCAGTGCTCTTCCCACTTCTCCGGGGTGAATTTGACGAGCACCGTCTTCGTCTCAGCTACCTCTTTGTCGAAGCGTTCCAGGAGCGCCTCCGTTGACGCTGGGACGTAAGGCTCGAATTTGCGATCTGAGGACAATTCCATCTTGTCCTTGGTCAGGATATCGATCGCCCACTCCCCGGCATTCGTCTCGGCGGTATGCCCTGCTAACCGGCCCAGACTCATGGATTTAGGGTGAGGTTTGTAGTTGAAGTCGACATCGGCCGGGATGGCCGCAAGCATTTTGCGTGTGCTGGCGGATTCACGGTCGAATTCGGCAATCAGTTCTTTTTGAAAGTCCATTTAGCAACCTCCCAAGTTGCGAAACCAGCATACAATACTCGGGCTAAAAAAGCGAAGAAAAAGCGATAAATTCTTGCGGCCTGAAAAGCCGGAGCCTCCGTCTTACTGAAAGCGTGTGGAAGCAAAGGCAGCCGACCAGGCCTCCTGCCAGCCAGGGACGCCGCCCAGCGGAGGCGGACCATCTTCAGGAACGTCGGTGGGCGGAGGAATGGGCGCCGGCGCTGGCGGATCTGTCTGCAAGTAATTGCCATGACCGAAGTTCCAGCCCTTGGGAATCTGGCAGGGGCTACGGTAGTTGGCGGGCCGCGAGCGCGGGCCGGAGCGTCCCAGCGCCGACTCCCACCAGGGATGATCGCGACCGATAATCTCCGCGACAAAGTCGCCCAGCGGGAAGGCCCAGCGCAGCACCTCGTCTTCCGCAGAAGCGAGCAGCGAGATCGTCCCCACCTTGGCCGGCACGGCGGCAAACTCCGCGGTCAGGCAGTCGTCGTTGATAGCCCCGGCCATCAAAATCAGGCGCCGCACGGGCAGCTTCATTTGGCTGATTGCCTGCAACACCACCCGCGCGCCCAGGCTGTGCGAGACAAACGAAACACTGGCGGCATCCGCTAAGGAGTCATCGGCAAACTTAGCCAGCAGGTTGCCGGCCGCAGTGGCATGCTTCGGCTCCACGGGATAACTCAGGGCATGAAAAAATTCCGAGTCCCCCGGCCATAGAAACCCCAGAAAGACCGCGCCGACGGGAAGCCCGAGCAGCGTCTCCCAGTACTGCATCGTTTCGATTCCGTCCTGGCGGTTGACGTTGAAGCCGTGCGTGCCGATCAACACATTCTGGCCATGGATGAAACTCTGCAGATCGGCCGGGGCCAGGTCGATGTATTGGGAGTGGTCTGCGTAGTTATTCCCGCCTGTCCAGGCCTTTGGCTGCACAGCGTTCGCTACGTGGCCGCTGCCCCACAATGCGCGAGCATCCAGAAAGTTGGTCATTGCTGCCCCTGTTTCTTCACCAGTTGCATGGTATTGACAGCCGTTGCCAGGGCGCTGGAAAGATCCTTGGCGATGGGCGCCAGCGGCGTGGCCAGCAGACCCACCAGGAAGGCGTCCACCAGCTCCCGATGCCAAAAGAAATGCGGCGTGCCCACCAGAGCCCATCCCCCGAACATGGCCAATCCCACAGCCACTGCGGCTGCCAACGCCCGCGTCCAGTTGCGGTAGACCTGGTCGGAGAGCTGATAGGCTTCATCCAGCAGCGCCGTCAAAATCAGGTCGAAGCGCGAGAAGACATCGCTCTCCGCCGGCAGCAGCGGCGTTCCCGCGATGGTTTTTTTCGCCACCGATTCCAGCACCGCCGGTTCGACGTTGGTTCTTGTAGCCAGCACAGCTGCGTTGCCCTCGCTCAAGTGCAGCCTGATCAAGGACTTGGCAATCGCCTTCTGGCTGGCGATATCGGTCCCGTTCACCCAGTTGGCCTCCACTGTTTCCAGAATGTGTCTCCGCGGCAATGCATTGAGCGGCTTATGCGGCAATCCGGCGACATTCTGATCCGGGGTAAGTTCCGTCACCCTATCCTTAATGTGCTTTAAGCCAATGCGGTTGATTCCGCCAAAGAGCGGCACGGTTTTGGCGGCATCCACAAGTCCAAAGGATGCCGTTCCCAGGCCTCCTATGGCGGTGATTACCTGACCGAGTTGCATGGTTTCAAATGGGACGTTCATGTTTTTGCTTCCTCCTTACTCCAAAACTTATACAACTGAAACCGCTCACGGTAAACAATATTTTTTCCGATAGATAGAAAAAGGCCGGAATCCCCAGATGGAATTCCAGCCTTTCCGGCTAACGCACAGTGTGCCCTCAGCCGCGTCGATTACGTCTGTTTTGCTTTGTCCTCGGCTCGTGAGGCTAGAAAATTCTCCATGAACTTGGTGTCGAACTCACCGGCGCGGAATCCGGTGTCGGCAAAAATAGCCTGGTGCAGCGGGATGGAGGTATCGATTCCCTGCACCACGAATTGTGAGAGCGCGCGCTCCATCTTGGCAACCGCCTCTGCGCGGTCACGGCCATGGACGATGAGTTTGGCAATCAGCGAGTCGTAGTAGGGCGGGACCACGCTCTCGGCATACTGCGCCGTGTCCACGCGCGTGCCGTTGCCGCCGGGAACGTGGAAGACCGTGATCTTGCCCGCTGAAGGGGTGAACTTCACAGGGTGCTCGGCGTTGATGCGGCACTCGATGGCGTGGCCGCGAATCTCCAGCTTGTGAGGCAGAATCGCGTCCAGCCGCTCTCCGCCGGCGATCAGCAACTGCGCCTTCACCATGTCCACCCCGGTGATGGCCTCGGTAATGGGATGCTCCACCTGGATGCGGGTGTTCATCTCGATAAAATGGAGCTGGCCGTCCTCGTCCATCAAAAATTCAACTGTGCCGCAATTCTGGTAGCCGATCTCCTTGAGGCAGTGGCCGAGGGTGCGGCCGATCTCCTCGCGCATCTTCGGCGTCACCTTCAGGCTGGGCGCTTCTTCAATGAGTTTTTGATGGCGGCGCTGGATGGAGCACTCGCGCTCAAAGAGCGAAGCCACGTTGCCATGCTCGTCGGCCAGCATCTGGAACTCGATGTGGCGCGGGTTCTCGACGAATTTTTCCATGTACAGTTCGCCGTTGCCGAAGGCGTTTTCTGCCTCTGTGGAGGCCGCGTGGAAGAGATTGGGCAACTCCTCCGGTTCGCGCACGATTCTCATGCCGCGCCCTCCGCCGCCGGCCTTGGCCTTAAGGATGACCGGATAGCCCACCTTCTTTGCCCAGCCCTGCGCCTCCTGGACCGTTGCAACCACGCCGTCTGAGCCGGGGAGGATGGGCACTTTGGCGCGCTTCATCGCCTGGCGCGCCTTGTCCTTCTCGCCCATCAGACGGATAACTTCGGGCGACGGGCCGATGAATTTGATGTTCGACTCGCGGCAGACCTCGGCAAAGTTGGCGTTCTCGCTGAGCAGGCCGTAGCCGGGATGAATCGCGTCCACGTCGGCGATCTCGGCGGCGGAGATGACCGCAGGAACGTTGAGATAGCTGTCGGCCGCGCGCGGCGGGCCAATGCAGATGGCCTCGTCGGCAAAGCGCACGTGCAGCGAGTGGCGGTCGGCCTCGCTGAAGACGGCGACCGTGCGAATGCCGAGTTCCCGGCAGGCGTTCAACACACGCAGCGCGATTTCACCGCGATTGGCTATCAGTACCTTACGAAGCATGCATGACCTACAGTTCAGCAAGTTAGCGAGTCAGCGAGTCAGCGAGTCAGCAAGCGTGCATATAGCAAGTGTGATCAGCTATGACCAGCCAATGTTTCGCTGACTTGCCTACAGGCTGACCTGCTGACTTGCTAGTTCAGCCGGATGGAAAACAGCGGCTGCCCGAACTCGATGGGCTGGCCGTTGGAAACCAGGCACTTGACGATCTCGCCCGTAGCGTCGGACTCGATCTCATTCATCAGCTTCATGGCCTCGACGACGCCAATGACCTGCCCTTTGGTTACGCGGTCGCCGGGTGAGACGAACTGCGCTGCGCCGGGTGAAGGCGAGCCATAAAAGGTGCCGACGATGGGCGACTTGACGACGTGCAGCCCGGTCTCCGCGTCTGCGGCCAATGGTGCTGAAGCCGCCGCCGTCTGGTTTACCGCGGCCTGCGTCACCACCGGCGGAGCCGAACCAAGCAGACGCGCCAGATCGGCCAATCCGGCCGGTGAAGCCTCCGACTGGTTGAACTTGAGCCGGATCTTCAGGTCGCCGCGCTCCAAGTCGAACTCGGCAACCTGGTATTCCTTCAGGAATTCAATCAGTTGTTTCAGATCTGCAATGTCTTGTGGTTTCATTCGGTCCTTGATCTCCAGCTTATGGCAGGAGGGATTTGATCCATGTTCCTTGCGCAAAGTTCGATCAGAGTTCAATCAATGCTTTGGGCGCTGGGGTCAACACCTGACCTCCATTGCGGGTTACAGCCACCATGTCCTCAATGCGAATGCCGAAGCGTCCGGGCAGATAAATGCCCGGCTCGATGGTGATGACCATGCCGGGGAGCAGCCTGACCTTCTCCTCGGCGCCGATACGCGGTGGCTCATGAACCTCCAGGCCGAGACCGTGGCCGGTGGAGTGAGAAAAAGCCTCCGCCAATCCTGCCTTGCGCAGCACGCTCCGGGCTGCCTCGTCCACCTCCGCACAGCTTACGCCAGAAGCCACCGCGGCGACCGCGGCCTCCTGCGCTTCCAGCACCGCTTCGTATGCGGCGCGCTCTTCAGCCTTCGGCTTGCCCAGATGCACGGTCCGGGTCATATCCGAGCAATATCCGTTGAGAATAACACCGAAATCGAGGGTCACAAAGCCCCCGCGGGGCAGCTTGGCGGCGGTAGCGCGCCCATGCGGCAGGGCGGAGCGAATGCCGGAGGCAACGATGGTCTCAAAGGACATTCCCTCGGCGCCCAGCCGGCGGGCCTGGTGCTCCAGCTCCGCGGCCACTTCAAACTCCGCCAGACCAGACCGGATGAAGCCCAAAATCTGCGCGAAGAGCTTGCAACCAGCGAGCGCAGCTTCAGTCATCAGGGCCAGTTCGTCCTCATCCTTGACCTGGCGTAAAGGCATAATCAAGGGCGCAGCCAAAGCGGTGAGAAAGCTACGGCGAAGGCGCGACGGCAAAGCAGCGCGGTAACGAGCCAGATTGGCAACCGTGGTCTGCGCCGGGTCGAATCCGGCAAATTCGACTCCGGGCTGCGCGGCCAGCCACTGAACGGCGGCAACAGCTGGAGAGCTGGCGACGATCTCGATCCGTGCGACGGAAACTTCGGCTGCGGCCTGCGTCTTGTAACGGCCATCGGTAAAGAGGCGCGCACTGCGGCGCGTGACGGCCAAAGCAGCGCTGGAGCCAGTGAAACCGGAGAGATAGCGCAGATCGGGCAGATGGGTGACCAGCAGCCCGTGAAGGCCAGCTTTGGTCAGACGGCGGCGCAATAGGCCTATGCGGCGAAAGTAGTTCACATGTTGAGGATAACAGGGATTAGGGATACCTGACCCAGCTTCAGTGCGCCGGCCGGAGTCGCATTATCGCTAAGATACGCCTCATGGCAGACAGCTACCTCATCGGTAGAAATTAAACCAACTGCGCAGCAGGAAATACTCGTTGATCGGCTGGTCATCTCGCATTGCCGGCGCTCGAGGATCCTCGGCAACAAGGTTCTCCAACGAAATTTCGTGTGAGAGAACTGATTCGAACTGTTTTTGGGGGATCGTTTGCGGACCCCATTCCACGAAATCAGAGGCCGCAGCAGGCGGCATACGCGCCGCCAGAACCGAGCTTGAGGTGATGGGTATCGGCTCCATGCTGGCCAAAAAGTGAATTCCGAACCCATTGTACGACGAAAAGGCCCGTACGTAAGGAAAGGACTGCGTAAGGGCCTTGGTTACGGAAACGGTGGTAGCCTTATCGCCAGTAGTGTCCGGATACCAGACTTGCAGAATCCCTTCTCTTCTCAAATGCTTTCTAATGACTTCGTAAAATTCACGCGAATAAAGCAAGCTGGAGCCCGCTGCCTCCGGAGGCGGAGGCGCGTCCACGACGATCACATCGTAAGTCTGAGTTGTACCGTCGAGAAAGCGACGGCCGTCGTCGATAACGATCCTCGCCAATGGAGAGCTCACCAACTTCGGCGCGTCGGCGTGGAAATAACCAAACAGTGCGGGAACACTCGGGACCAAATCCACTGACGTGGTGGGAATGCCCCAGGAAAGCATCGAGCGGAAGCTGGTTCCCATTCCAAAACAAATCACAAGTCCGTTTTGGGGAGGCCTGGACATGAAAGCGAGCGGCAGGTGGACCATGTATTTGGTAATAGGAGTTAAGGATGTCATCCCCACGCCATTCACCAGGAGCGCTCGACCAAAACCTTTTCCGGTTGCAATCACGGTAGCGGTGTAATCTCTTCGGACCACTCGCACCGGAAATATCGTTTCATAGTCGTGGCTCACACTGAAAAGTAGGATTGTGGCAATGGTTGCGAAGGCAAACTGGAGTCTTGGGTTGAGACCGGACTTGAGCTGGGCCGTTTCGGATGGTCTTTGAAACGCTACGAGGGCGCCGATGGCAAACAAAGGGATTGAAAGAACCAGGAGTGCCCAACGCGCCCCCAACCAAGGCAAGAGCCAGAAACCGGCTAGAAGTGGCCCGATAATTGAACCTGCAATGTTGACGGCATAGGCGCTTCCGGCTCGATCAGGATCGCCTGACGACCAGGAATCCACTAACAAGGGAGTGAGAAACCCCGCCATGGCGCAGAAGAGCACGATGGAAGCCAGACGCATGGCGTCACTAGCAAAGACTGCCAACGGAAGGAGGGGGTCAGCCGCAACCATAGGAATCACGGCAAAGAACGCGAGCAAGCTCCATGCCGATGCACTCTCGTCTGGACTGCGCGAATGGATTCTGGAGCGGTAGTCATGCGATCCCACAACCGTAGCCAGCAGGTATACCGCGAGGATGCCCGCGAAGGTGTACACGACATTTCCGTAGTAGGGAGTGAATTGTCGAATCCAGACGACCTCCATGCCCATACTGACTAATCCGGTTGTGAACAAGAAAAACAGAATGGTTTTCCTAGGTAGTCCATAGAGCTTCGGCCGAGTCGCTTGCACGGAGATCGGCCTCGTAATCGAAGGCAGTGAGACTATGGAGAAGCTGACCGCGAAAGCTGACAGCGCCAGAATGATATTCAGACTTCCCGCGACATAGAGCGTTCCCTGGAATCCCAGCAATTCAATTAATACGAAGGCTGAGGCGATGGTACCAACAAGAGCGCCAAGAACATTGGCAACGTACAAGTAACTGAAAGAATGTTCTGATGCAGGCCGGGCGGCTTGCCGAATGACCGCCATCAGCAGGGGGAATGTCGATCCCATGCAACTGCACCACGGTATAAGCGTGACGGCAACCCATATACCGGCTAATAAGTAATAGCGAGAGGTTTGCCATGCTCCATAGCTCCCCATGTGTTGCAAAAGCAGGCGTCCGAGCTTCAACTCGAAGGGAACCGCCAGGGACGAGATTCCGACCAGCAATTCCGCAACTGAATAGAAACGTAATGCCCGCCGTCCATCGGCGGCCAGAACGCGGTGCGTCAATACTCCCGCGCCCCACGAGCCCAGGCCCAGGCCGGCCATGAACATCGAAATTACTATGGAAGCGAGGGCCGTGGTCACGCCGAAGCTGGCCATGGCGAGCCGAAGCCAAACCACCTCGTAAACCAAGCTGCAAAATCCAGAGACCACAAAAAAACTGAAGAACCAGCGTAAATTCGCTGTTGGGGTCTCACGTTCGCAAGTCTTCGATTTACTCTGCTTTGGCATAATTGGCATGAATACATTTCTTGGAGTTATGCGCGCATTATTTCCCATCTTATCCGGAAGAATGGACTTGTTGTGAACACTCCCTGGATGCAGACCACAATCGTTGGGCTTAGGCGAGCCAGATTCGGCCCATCATAACAGTGTGGTTTTGTTCCGCAGGCTATCAAAACGCCGGCCGCACCGGCTTCTTGTCGTGCGGATCGGCTTCGGATTCGGCGGCGCGCTGGTCAGATTGGCGATCCATCCACTCGTCGAGGCGTGAGCGCTTGAAGCGCCAGCGGTTGCCCAGCTTGAAGGCGGGGACGAAGCCCTCAGAGGCGTACTTGTAGAGCGTGTCGGAGGAGATGCCGAGATAGTCTGAGGCCTGGCGAATGTCCATGACCTCGCGGACCTCAGGGACCAGCAGGTTGGAACGGACTGCGGCGTTGCGCACAAAATCCTCCTTAGGGCGGAGCTGCCCCTGACCGGTAACCGGCACAGCAACCGGTACTTCTGTATATAACGCGGTTTTGTCAGGCATTTCAAGGGATTAAAGGCATTTACAGGAAATTCATCGGCTTTTGGGATTCTGATTTGGGAGTTGTTCCGAAGTAGTTCCGGCTGAAAGCGCAGCCCGTTGGGGCAGAGGCACAGCATGCCCCAAAAGATTGCGTTGTTATGCCGGATGGTGCGCACTTCGCTTCTGAGGAGCGGATCGATTGAGATTGATGCCCCCTCCCAATCGTCAGGAGAGCATGCAGGCGGCTGCAGTCCGCAGGACCCTAGTTCTGGCCATCGCGGCGGTGCAGGGTGGGTTTGTCGTCGTCGCTGGAAATGGCAGGGCTGGACGAGTCGCCAGAACCTGAGCCGGCCTTACGCAGTGAGGGCTTGTTGACGTTGACTGAGCCGGTCAGGCGGCGCTTGTTTTCAATGCACGCCAGCCGCGCCTTCACGTCGTCAAACTCCGAGGTGTTCACCATGTACTGGTCGCGCGCCGGCAGGATGCGGGCAATCTCCTGCTGGGAGCGGAGAATGCGTTCGGGGGTCTGCGGATGGTCTGCAAAGACCTTATTGACGGCGCCGGGTTTGCGCTTTTGCAGAGCCTGAATCTTCTCAAAGAAGGTGATGAATGCCTGCGGGTCGTAACCGGCGCGATACATATATTGCACACCCAGGTAGTCGGCCTGCTCCTCGAACTCGCGATCGTAATGCAGGAAGGTGACGGGAACGCCGATAGAAGCGGCTTCGTAAGCGCCGAGGCCTGTCCAGCCGCCGATGAAGATCAGCGGAATAGCGCCAATCTGGGCGTAGTGGAGGCGGGTCTGCTCGCGGACCGCGTGATGGGCGCATACGTGGGCGATCTCATGGGCCATCACCCCGGCCAGCTCCGCCTCCTCATCGGCGTTCAGAATCAGGCCGGAGTTGACGAAGAAGTACCCGCCAGGCAGCGCAAAGGCGTTGATTTGGTCCGAATCGATGACCTTGATGGTGAACGGCACCTTGCAATCGGAGTTCTTGACGATGTTCTGCCCGATGCGGTTCACGTATTCCGTGACCACCGGATCGGTAATGAACCTGGTGCTCTTCTCGATTTGAGCAGCGTACAGCCTGCCCATCTTGATCTCGGTGTCGGACGAGAACCAGTTGCTCCATCCCCGGTCGCCGATCTTGCGATTGCCCACGGCATCCACGTCGTCGATGGAGCCCGGCTTCACGTTGATTTTTTGGCTGCCAGGCTCGATCACTTTGCCGGGATTGACTTGAGCAGCCGGGATGTCGCTTCCCACCGGCGTGGTTCCCGGCGCAGGCTGGGCTTTAGGCGTGCTAAGTGGAGGCGTACTCGATGGAGTGGACTGCGCCCATGCCGTCAGAGCCAGGGCAAACGTCAATCCTGCCAGCGCCACCGCATGGGAAGCTCCGAGAATCGTCCTCATCGCCCACCTCCAGCACATATCTATTCTCGCAGCATGGAGCAAGGCGGGGCTGAGCCGCATAGTCGAAAAAATCGAGTGGAATCGGACCGAGTGAGCAAAATTGAGCAGAAATGGCTTCGGTTAAATATTAGAAAACTTTCATAGTGATCAGCGGCGAAACGCTGGTGGTGTATCTTGCGTTGGATGGAACGAGCTTCCTATGGCACTATGCGACGCTTTAAGTTGATGTATTCATCACCCATACTAGGAGACTAACCCATGCGTTTACAACGACTTTGCTTCCTGGTTCTGCCTCTTCTGGCACTCCCGGCTTATGCCGACCCCATCCTTGGTAGCGCGAGCAGTTTTGCGGTACTGGGCGGTTCTACGGTAACCAATACCGGCTCGACAACCATCACTGGTGATCTCGGAGTCTATCCAGGAACTTCGATCACTGGATTAGGGAGCATCACGCTCAACGGGACTGTGCATCTGACGGACGCGGTTGCGCAACAGGCTCAAGCCGACGCAACCACTGCGTACAATGCCCTCGCAGCCATGCCGTTCACTTCGAACTTGTCAGGCCAAAACCTTGGCGGACTCACATTAGCGCCGGGCGTCTATGAATTTGCCTCGTCAGCTCAGTTGACGGGAACACTGACTCTGAACGCCGAGGGCAACAACGATGCCTACTGGGTGTTTCTGATTGGGAGCACTCTGACTACAGCGAGCGCTTCAGATGTGGCCTTCATCAACCTGGGTCCCTCTCCGGACGATGGTCTGTTTTGGCAGGTTGGCAGCTCTGCAACTCTTGGCACCTCCACGGCATTCGAAGGAAATATCCTCGCTGCTGACAGCATCACGATGACTACCGGTGCAACCATAGACTGCGGCAGAGCCTTGGCGCAAACTGGCGCGGTGACGATGGATACGAACACGATCTCCACCGCCTGCTCGGGGCTGTCGGGCACCAACAGCGCGGGTTCGCTGTCGGGCAGCAACGGCTTGAGTGAAGGCTTTGGCGCCGGGCCCTCCCCCGTCGTTCCTGAGCCTGGAAGCATGGTCCTGCTCGGCTCGGGGATGATCGCTCTGGTTAGATTTGCGCGGCGCCGGCGGCACAGCTAGATCGTTCTCCTTGTTGAACCGAAGTCCTCTGAATCAGTGATTGTACGCTTGCAATAACGCCCCATCCTTGCGGATGGGGCGTTTTCTTTTGCGACTAGCGGAAACGTCTGCCTAAACAACAAGTTAATCGTAGTATTCCAGGCCAAGGTGCGTGATCAGGTCAGCGCCCATGATGTAACGCAGAGTGTTTTTGAGCTTCATGGAGTGGACTGCACCCAGGCCGCAACAGCCAGGGCAAGCGTAAATCCTGTCAGCGCCGCCGCTTGGAAAGCCATCCTGACAGTCTTCATACCCTGACCTCCAGTACAAATCCATTCTCGCAACCTGGAGACCGGCAACCATCGACGCACAGGCCTGTTGTGCCGCTTCGCTCGGATCATTAGACGTTGTTTTCCGCTCGTTCGGTAACGTATGGGAGAATTGCTCACCTAGATGGCCGATTTCTTTTTAGAACATAGGCTAACGTGGCTTCTGTTTTGAAGCAGACAACGAAAACCAACAGATATGAACCAACCAACAGATATGAACCTGTCTCCAGTTTCTCTCAGGTAACCTCCTGAACCAGAAATCCAGCCATTTTTTCGTTTTCGAGCAACCTAAAACCCTTCCGTTTCCAATTGTCAACTTCAATTATTCGCCATATATTCGCTTTCTATGGAATTTTTTTGCTATTTTTCCACAGAATATTGCAAATCAGTTACCGTAATTGAGAACTTTAGTGTATTTTTTGGCTATTAATAAGAACTATAGTAATCTTTTCGTTCTCAGGTATACGCGCGAGCTCTTAATTGCAAAAGGAGCGCAAAATGATTAAGTGGAAAAGTGGTTTGGATGTGGCAGCGAATGTAGCGATTTTGTGTGTCTGCATTTTGATTGGAGTCATCGGTGTAAAGAAGTTTCTGCTCAGCGACCCGCGCAACGTCGTCGATATGCCGAAAAAGGGATCGCAGATTGAGCTTGACGGCGTGAGTTGGGGCCGCGCCGACCGCACACTTGTGCTGGCTCTAAGTACACGATGCCGCTACTGCAACGACAGCGCTGACTTCTATCGACGTCTTGCGCCCGTAGCCGCAGCCGCTGGAGTTCCCGTGGTGGCGGTCTTTCCTCAATCCATTGACGAAGCGCGCGCGCAATGGGCCAGCCAGAATCTGCCGTTAACCGGAGTCGATTTTACTCAAGTTTCGGGGGGAGGACTGCCGGTTTCCGGAACGCCAACGCTCATTTTGGTCGATCGCAAGGGTGTCGTCCTACGCGCCTGGGCGGGTAAACAGCCCGCCTCGGGAGAAGCGGAAATCATCCACGCAGTACAGCAATAGAACGTCGGTTTGATCGGGAGAAACCTGTGGATCGCTTCAGCACGATCATGCTGGTTCGTTCACGCTCGGCTGAACGCTCTGAGAATCCAAGGAGGATTCGATGAAAAAGTTGTTCATTCTTTTCTCACTCGTACTAATCCTGGTGGTATTGATCGCGATGCCAACAACAGCTTCCGCGTCAGGCAGCTGCCCACTTCCCGGTTCTTCGGCTGCCCAGTTTTGTGCTGAACAGGCCGGAGTAGGTTCCATGGGGTATTATGGTTGTGTCGCCTCCATGGAGGCGGAGGCCAGAATGTACTGCCAAAGCCAAGGAGAATGTTGTAACTATTAAGAACGGTCTAGCCCCCGGTGTGGTAAGCCGGCTGTTCTTTTCAGCAAAGTTGCGGATTCTTCGACTCCGCAATACGCTGAAAAAACATGCATTGCTCGGCTCAGGATGAAGGCAATGTTCATGGGCGAGTTTCCGGCTCATGACAAGAGGACTTCTTGCGCAGAGACTTAAAGGCGATGTAATCAAGGATCTAAAGACCAGGGCAATCGCAAACTTCGCCGGGGTGACAACATCGCGCAGCGCAGCGGCCAGGGACTTACCCTGGCCGTTTTTGCGCGCGAAATCGCTTCGGCGGGTTTGAATCGAAAAGATATACGATCAACGCGCCCTGAACCACAACTCGTCAGATCGGCTTCAGCCTGCCGGGAAGAGTCAGGTCCGGGGCCATTGGACCAGCAGGTTCATAACGGCCTGTGCAAAATCCTTGACTAATCACCAATGAAGGTCCCCATCTTTCGCAATTTTCTTGCGAAAGGCAGGTAACAAAACCGTTCATATTCCGAGCCGAAGGCATTCAGCCCCACCTCATGTGGTTAGTCGTAGTATTCCAGGCCGAGGTGTGTGATCAGGTCAGCGCCCATGATGTGGCGCAGAGTGTTTTTGAGCTTCATGGACTGGATGAACAAATCGTGCTCGGGGTAGAGGCCGGCAGCGGTTTGCGGCGACTTGAGGTAGAAGCTCAGCCACTCCTGAATGCCGATGGAGCGCAATGACGGCGTGCGCTTGGCCAAGTCAAGGAAGAGCACCAGGTCGAGCGCGATGGGCGCGGCCAGAATCGAATCGCGGCAGAGAAAGTTCACCTTGATCTGCATCGGGTAGCCCAGCCAGCCGAAGATGTCGATGTTGTCCCAGGCCTCTTTGTCGTCGCCGCGCGGCGGGTAGTAGTTGATGCGAATTTTGTGGTAGAGATCCTTGTAAAGATCCGGATACAATTCCGGCTGGAAGATGTAATCGAGCGAGCCGAGCTTTGATTCCTCCTTGGTTTTGAAGGACTGCGGATCGTCCAGCACCTCACCGTCGCGATTGCCGAGAATATTGGTGGAGAACCAGCCGGAGACGCCCAGCATGCGCGCCTTGATGGCCGGCGCCAGAACTGTCTTCATAAAGGTCTGGCCGGTCTTGAAGTCTTTGCCGCAGATGGGCGCCGCGTTGCGCTTGGAGAGCTCAATCATGGCCGGTGTGTCCACGGTCAGGTTGGGCGCTCCGTTGGCAAAGGGCACGCCCTCAGTGAGCGCCGCATAGGCATAGATCTGCGAGGGCGCGATGGCGATGTCGTCGTTGTCTAGCCCCTTCTCAAAGGCTTCTATCGACTGGTGAACTGCTGTCGGCGCGATAAAAATCTCCGTCGACGCGGCCCAGATCATCACTACGCGATCCACGGTTTTCTTGAAGGCCTGAATGTCAGCCTTCACCTGATTGGCCAGATCGCGCTTGTTCTTGCCCTTCTTGACGTGCGTGCCGTTGAGGCGCTTCACGTAGTACTGATCGAAGACCGCCGGCAGCGGCTTGATGGTCTCCAGGTAGGGCTTCAGTTGCTCGAGCGTCTTTTCGTCCAGCACCTTGGCATGCGCGGCCGACTCGTAAACGTTGTCCGTGAAAATATCCCAGCCGGTAAAGACCAGGTCGTTCAAATCAGCCAGCGGGACAAAGTCCTTGATCAGAGGCGATTTGTTGTCTGTTCGCTTGCCCAGGCGAATCGTACCCATCTGCGTCAGCGAGCCAATCGGCTTGGCCAACCCGCGCCGGACGGCCTCAACTCCTGCGATCATGGTGGTGGCGACCGCGCCCAGCCCGACCACCATCACTCCCAATTTGCCTTTTGCCTGCTCAACTTTGCCAGCTGTCTTTTGGCCGCCTTGCTCTTCAGTCCCCATTGCTTCTCCTAATCATTTTTTGATGGCTCCGGTTTTCCGGGCCGTTCAAATCAAATTCAAACAATCAAATTACGCAGCCTCTGCATTCCTGCCGCGCTTCAGATGCGACCACAAAAACCACACAATCCCTGCCAGCAGCGCGACCTCTATCACCGGATGAAAACGGTGGAAGGCCTGGTAAAAACGCGGGTCCGTGTGCCATTTTTCGCCCAACTTCATGCCTACATATGCCAGGAAAAAGCACCACAACCCGGAACCCATGGAGATGTAGATATGAAAGCGCAGTCGCGGCATTTTGGCAATTCCCGCGGGAAATGCGATGAATGTCTGCACAATCGGCATACACCGCGCCAGCAAGACGGCAATCGATCCGTACTTTTCAAAGAACCAAGTCATGCGGTCCAGGTCGTGGCGATTCATCAGGACCCACTTGCCGTAGCGTTCCACCAGCGGCCGCCCGCCCTTGGCGCCGATCCAATACGCCACCGCCGAGCCAAGGTTGCAGCCCACCACACCCGCCGCCGCCACCAGGTAAAGATTGAAGCGCCCCAGATACACCAGATAGCCTGAAAACGACATGATAATTTCAGAGGGCAGCGGAATGCAGGCCGAATTGATTCCCATCAGCGCAATAATTCCGCTGTAGCCTCCGGCGTCTATTACGCGAGTGACAAAATGCACCAGCAGGCTAATTATTCTTTCATTCATGAACGTTTTGATTATAAGCCATCGAGCGTGGAGGGTGCTTCCGAGGCTAGTTGAGGCTAAACTCGGAGATGCACACGTCTGCAACTTCACTTTGCTAGGATGAGGGAGTGGCTGCAAGTTAGAGTTGAGTTGGAGGATAGCGCCTTGACTGATTTTTCCCCTGTCCCGTTGACGTTGGAAGGCTCGTTCCTGCTCCACCAGTTCTTCCGTTTCGACTGGAAGGCGTGGCGGGCCTGCGCGGAGGAGGAGAGTAGGACGATTGTTACGGAGGCGACTGACACGCTGCAGCGTTTGGAACGCGGCAACACTGAAACTTCCGGGCCTGACGCGCCAGTGCGGATGGCGCTATATTCGCAACTGGGCCACAAGGGCGACCTGATTTTGGTCCACTTTCGCGACTCGCTGGAAGCGCTTAATCAGGTCGAACTCGATCTGGCGCAGATCAGACTCTATGACTTTCTTGATCTGCGCCACTCCTACGTCTCGGTGGTCGAGCTCGGCCTCTATGAATCCAGCCGCAAGACCTGGGAATCCGCAGCCGCGAAAGGCTTTGAGCCCCATTCGCCTGAATTTCAGGCTGAGATTGCCGCCAGCCTGGAGCGCGCCTCCGCCGCCATGGCGCCGCGCCTCTACCCCGCCGTCCCCGAGGCTAAGTACCTGTGCTTCTATCCGATGGACCGCAAGCGCAAAGAATCGGTTAACTGGTATACCGTGCCCTTTGCGGAGCGCCAACGCATGATGCACGAGCACGGGCTGATTGGGAGAAGGTACGGCGACGTGGTCAAACAGATCATCTCCGGGTCGATTGGCATGGACGATTGGGAGTGGGGTGTAGACCTCTTCGCCGACGACCCGGTGGTCTTCAAGAAGCTCATCTACGAGATGCGCTTCGACGAGGTCAGCGCGGTGTATGCAAAGTTCGGGCAGTTTTTTATTGGGGTGAGGCTGCCGGTGGAAAAGCTAAGCTGCTGGCTGGAAGGAAAAACCGGCGTGAGCTGATGGCCGCAAAACCAAAATCAATGGCACGTAAAGTCAGTCGCGCGTTGGCCCCCGACCGCATCGCCGACCTCCTCAAGGCTCTCGACGAAGCCTATCCCAACGTCGAATGCGCGCTGACGCACCGTTCGCCCTGGGAGCTGCTGGTGGCGACGATCCTCTCGGCGCAATGCACCGATGTCCGCGTGAATATGGTGACGCCGGAGTTGTTCAAGCGCTTCCCTACCCCGGCGGCGATGGCCAAGGCGACGTTGCCGCAGTTGGAAGCCATGATCCGTACGACAGGCTTCTATCACAACAAGGCCAAGTCGATTCAGGGCGCGGCGAGCAAGATTGTCGCCGAATTCGGCACTCAAGTCCCGCAAACGCTTGCCGAGCTAGTCACCCTTCCCGGCGCAGCCCGCAAGACGGCCAACGTGGTTCTGGGCGTGGGCTATGGAAAAGCGGAAGGTGTTGTTGTGGACACGCACGTCTTTCGCATTGCGCGCAGGCTGGGCCTGGCCAAGGGCGAGACGCCCGAAAAGGTAGAACAGGAGTTGATGCAGATTCTGCCCCAAAGCCGCTGGATTGGCTTCTCGCATCAGCTCATCCACCACGGACGCGCGGTTTGCGAGGCGCGCAAACCCAAATGCGAGCGCTGCAACCTGGAGCAGATCTGCATGGCGAAGGATAAGACGTGGCGGTCATGAACAGCTAATCGCGTACCTTGCTCATGATCCTCAGGATGTTGCCAACGAGCGCCAATCCGAGACCCAAAACAAATAGTCCCCAGATAAAATATAGACAAAAGGTACCAAAGCCACTCCCCCAGGCGCCGGCTAAGATATAGATTCCTTGGGTGTCCAGCCATACCACCCCACCGGCCAGGATTATGCTAAGAAGGATTAAAAAGATTCCAAACCGTAACATCGATTTCTCCCCCCGGTTCGTATTTAACAAATTAGTATACCCCGGATTACGTTCGGCCAAGCACTTGAATGACCGCGGCAATCAGGCCGGGAATATCGAAAGTCACGGCCTCGGCGGCGGGCTCCCAGCCAAGCTCGCGCAGCATTTGGCTGGTGATGGGACCGATGGAGATTGCCGGAATGGCGAGGGGCCAAGCGACTCCAGCGGCAAGCGCCGCCTCAACCAGATGCGTTACGCTGGAGGAACTGGTGAAGGTAGCCGCGTCGAGCCCTGCGGCAATGGCCTGGCGCAGTTGTTCCGGCGCATCCTCGGGCATGACGTTGCGGTAAGCATCCACCACATCGACCACGGCTCCGGCAGAGCGCAATGCGCCGGGAATTACGTCACGGGCAATGGCGGCTCGGGCCAGCAGAATTCTCCGGCTGGATGGCTGGTTCTGCAGCGATTGCAGCAGCCCCTCGACCAGGCTTTCGGCCACATAGGACTCAGGAACAAATGCGACCTGCAAGCCAGCCTTGCGCGCTGCTGATGCAGTCGCATCGCCTACCGCCGCCACTTTCAAGCGGGCCGGCTGCGACAACGCGATTCCCAGCGCCGCAGCACGCTCTACGAGCGCGCGCAAGGCATTGGCGCTGGTCAATATAAGCCAGTCGTAGCGATCAAGCTGGTGCAACGCCGCGTCCAGCGGCTCAAAGCTGGCCGGAGGGCGGATCTCCAGTACGGGAACCTCAACCGGCTCTGCACCCAAGGCACGCAAGCCTTCGCTGAGCTTGCCGGCTTGATGCGCGGCACGGGTCACCAAAACACGCCGCCCGGCAAGCGGCAACGCACTCACTGCACGCCTCCGGCAGGCGCGAGCAGAGGCCCCGCTCCTGCATCGATCAGCATTTGCGCTATCTGCCGGCCCAGCGCAACCGGGTCAACACCGGAATGAGGCTCGCGATGATGCACGCGCACGGTTTTGCCGGTATCCGGGGCAGCGACAACGGCAAAGATTTCCCACCCGTTTCGCGAAGAACGTGAAATGGATGGGGCACCCGATTCAATTTCATGCCGGCAGTGAACGCCGATGGGAACCTGGCAGCCTCCGCCAAGAGCCGCCAGCGCTGCCCGCTCGACGGTGACAGCAAAGCGCGTGGCCGCATCGTTGAGGAAGGCAACGGCGTCCATCGTCACCGCGTCGTTTTTGCGTGTCTCAATGCCCAGAGCGCCCTGGCCGGCCGCAGGGCAAAATTCCCCGGGCTCCAGCCGTTCGCGAATCCATTCGGTTTTTTCCAGACGGTCAAGACCTGCCGCGGCAAGCAGAATCGCATCCACCTGGCCCTCGGCCAGCTTGCGCAGGCGCGTGTCCACATTACCGCGAAATTCCTGAGCCTGGATGTCGGGCCTGATGGCCTTCAACTGTGCGCGGCGGCGCTGGCTGCTGGTGCCCACGCGCGCGCCGTGGGGCAATGCCGCAAGATTTTCATACTGCACCGAAACAAAGACATCCCTCGGGTCAACACGCTCGGGCGTGGCCGCCAGCGTGAACGGCTCAGGCAGCTCGGTGGGCAAATCCTTGAGCGAGTGAACGGCCAGGTCCACGCTTCCGGTGGCTAGAGCCTCCTCAATCTCCTTGGTAAACATGCCTTTGGTGTCGACCAGGGCAAAGGTGACCAATTGCAGCTGGTCGCCGGTGGTTTTGATGATCTTGATATCGACAGAATGGCCTTCGTTGCGAAGCAAGGCGGCGATGTGGTTTGCCTGCCAAAGGGCCAGTTGCGAGCCGCGGCTTCCGATGCGCAGGTTCATTTGCGGTTCGCCTCGCTACTTTCACTTACTTGCGCGTTCTCTGCATCAGAATCTCCGGCGCCCGCAGGCAGCGACCAGGTTTCGCAGAGCGCTTCCAGGCGCGTGGCGTCATTCTCGCGAGCTGCCTGCTTGAGCGCCTGCATGGGCGGGTGAAGAAATTTGTTAACCAGCCCGCGGGTCAGCGCCTCGACGGCCGCAATCTGCTCCGCGCTCAGCGGACCCAGGCGGGTCTGTGCGCGCTTCAGCTCCGCCTGGCGAATCTCCTCGGCCTGGCGCTGCAAGGCGACGATGGCCGGAGCCACGTTGACGGTCAGCTGCCGCTGGTGGAATCGCTCGACCTCACCGGCAATCAGCGCCTCGGCTGCGCTAGCTTCGCGGCTGCGCTCGGAGAGATGCGCCACGGCCACGGCTTGCAGATCGTCGATGTCGTAGACAAAGATGCCCTCCAGCTTGCCCATCAGCGGGTCCACGTCGCGGGGCACGGCAATGTCGATGAAGAACATGGGCCGGTTGCGGCGGCGATGCAGAAAGGCCAGGCCGTGCTCACGGCGGAAGATGGGGTGGGGCGCGCCGGTAGAGCTGATGACGATGTCGGCCTGGCTGGCCGCATCGTAAAGCTCTTCAAAGGGAATCACCTTGCCGGCAAAGGCTTCCGCCATGCGCCGCGCGCGCTCCAGGGTGCGGTTGGTAACGAGAATTGCGCCGGCTCCCTGCTGCACCAGATGACGGGCGGCCAACTCGCTCATTTTGCCTGCACCGACCAAAAAAACCGTACGGCCCTGGAGCGAGCCGAAGATTTTGCGAGCCAGTTCCACGGCTACCGAGGCAATGGAAACCGAATTTGAGCCGATCTCCGTCTCGGTGCGGACCCTTTTGGCGGCGGCAAAGGTGCTCTGCAACAGATGTTCGAGCTGCCCGCCCACGGTGCCCGCGGCGCGCGCCACGGCGAAGGCTTCTTTTACCTGGCCAAGAATCTGCGGCTCACCCACCACCATGGAGTCCAGGCTGGCGGCTACGCGGAAAAGATGGCGGACAGCCTCCTGATCGCGATGCTCGTAGAGGTGCGGAGCCAGAAGCGCGGGGTCGAGGCCGAAATGCCGGTGCAAAAAGCTGGTCACGTCAATGGCTGGCGACTCGATGGCGACCAGAATCTCTACACGGTTGCAGGTGGAAACGATCATGCACTCGGCCACTCCGGGCACGGCGGCCAGGGCGCGGGTAGTCTCCGGCAGCTCTTCGCGGGAGATGGCAATGCGCTCGCGCAATTCAATGGGCGCGGTCTTGTGATTAACGCCGATGAGGGTCAGGGTCATTGCGGACCGTACCTGTGGAGCCGGCTGATGACGTTGGCTGCCAGCACTACCAGCATGATGATGAAGACTGCGCCGGAGAGATAAGCTGCCCGGCGGCCGCGCAGGCCGGCGCTACGTCGCACAAAGAGCAGAGTGACGTAAACGGCCCACATCGCAAAGGAGGCAATGACTTTGGGGTCGTAAAAGTAGGCTGCGCCACGTGCGGTTTCCTGCGCCAGAACCGAGCCGATCACCAGGCCGACGGTCATGCAGGGAAATCCAAACTCAAGCGTCGCATGGGCGATACGCTCCAGGGTGTCGAGGGGCGGCAGCCAGTCCAGAGGAAGCCACCAGGAGTCTTCGCCGGGCCTGTGCTTGCTCTTCAGGCGGCGTTCCTGGACAAGGTAAAGCAACGAGGCCAGCAGGCTGAAACCCAGAGCCACATAGGCCGCCAGAAGCGCTGAGATGTGAGCTACCAGCCAGCTGATGCGCACGCCTTCCGAGGGGAATGTGTAGCGATCGGGTCCCAGGGAAGGGACAAAAACTATGAAAAATGTAATCGGTAAAACAAAGATTCCAAAGGAGATGGCGTCGTAAAGCCACCAGACGAGAAAAAACAGGCCGGCAATGGCGAATCCCAGCAGCGATTCGACCTCGCGGACACCGACAGGCACCCAACGATGGGCCTGGATGAGCATTTCAACACACGAGACAAAGTGGAAGAAGAAGGCCATGCCGGCCAGATGGACGCAGGTCTTGCGCCAGCGCACAATGCCGTAGAGCACGGCTGGAAAAACAGCCACGGCGGCCGCCGCATAGAGAGCCGCCGCAACCTGGAGCCAGAGGAGGTACATATCGATTCTCACCTTAATGGTGCAAGAAACAGTATACTGTGATGCAAATCACATCGCGGGAGTTTTCACCCCACCTGGCACTCAAAACAGTAGAATTTAGAGCGGTTCTCCAATTCACGTGCTCTAGCAAGTCAGGAGAAATGTGGCTTTTTCTTGAGGAAAAAGCCACTCAGCACCGTGCTTCCAGAGTATAGCTATTGGAGAACCGCTATTCCTGCTACGCGTTACTGGAGGGATCTCCATGAACAAGGCTGCATTCGTATTCATGATTCTATCTGTGACCGTGAGCGGCGCCGAAACCGGCCTGGCGAGCGCGTCCACACCACCCTCGGTCCCAGCCATCGGCAATGTAACGCCGCGCTTCAATGTGACGCAGTATGGCGCGGTGGGCAACAACTCGACCGATGATACGGCGGCGATCCAGGCGGCGTTCAATGCCTGCGCGAATTATGTGGCAGCGTCCAAAACCCTGAAAGGCGCTCACGGAGGCATCGTCGAGTTCCCTGGCCTTCATCACTATGTCATTTCCTCGACCATCAACGCTTACGATGGCTGTCAGATTGAGGGGGCGGTTGGAGGATACACAGGAGGGTTCACGCCCCCACGTATTATGTGGCATGGAGCAAACGCCGGAAGCGTCTACAATATTACGCAGTTTACGGCGGCTTCCAACTCAACGCCTCTCTATACGCTTTCTTCACCGAATCCGCATTCCCAGGCCAATAAAGCTATCTTTACAGTAAGTGGCGGCAGCGTTCCGTCCGTGGGACAATGGGTGGACATCGAAGGCCTTCGCACCAGCGCCGGTTTGTATCTGAACAAGGTTATCGGACAAGTGGCAGCCGACAGTGGGAACACATTCACAATTACCTTTCCATCTCCTATATCGGCGGGTACTTTCACCGACACTGGTACTGCGACCACAGTGAATGTGATGGTTGCATTTGATTCCGACGCCCGGTATGAGACGAGCATTAAGAACATCATGTTATCGTCAAGCACGACATTGCCGCAGGTTGGATATTACTTCGGCTCTCGTGTGGATACTGGAACACATATGGAGCACAGCACAGTTGCCGGTATGACGATGTATAGCTACTACTTTGCAAGCGGAGGCATCAACGTAGACTTTGATCATGGCTGGCGATCGGATAGCGCTGGTATCGCTGGAATCTATTGGCGTGTAACGGGCGGGGATAACTTCGGGATTGCAAATGGGACAACCGATAATGGCACGAAGAATGGATCGTCCACGGGCGGCGCGGCGGTGATGCTGGACAACTCGGCCTGTGTACCCGGCGCTTTTGTGCGTTTCACGGCGAGAAACATCAAGAATGAAATCAACAAAAACATGACACCCGGTCTAGGTGTTTATACCATGCTGGATTGTCCTTCAAATTGGAACACGACTCAGTTTTTCCTCGACTTCGAACAAGTATGGATGTCCCCTGATAATAAGATTGCCAACGCAACCGGGTTTGTTATGAGCCCTGCGGATGATGGCGCCCTTACTTTGACTTTGGTGAACAGTGCTGTTTCAGGGTACAACCAGGGCGGGCGCTGGGTCGGCTTGCCGTTGCTGTCGAGAAGCGATTTGAACATTCTGTCGGGGAGCGGGTCGGCGGTCTATCCTTCGTTAACCTACTCACCTCCAAACAACAGCGCCGGCAGGGCGACGACAGCCTACTGGAATATGAATTCGCCTACTCAGATACTGGGCGACGCTAACATAAATCAAGTATTTCATTACGGAGTTCAATCGTCTGATTTCTTGTACTCTGATACCGCTTTCGCCGCGCTGGCCAACGGAACGACGTTGTACGCAGGCCAGATTCTAGCCCCTCCGAGTTATTGGAACGGGGCCAACGGCAAGCGGTATGCCATGGACGTTGTGTACCAGGCAGGGACAAAAGGCACTCCGAACGGCGGAGCTACGACATGCTCAGGCGCCGGAGGAGCAATTTACATGACGTGCAGCAGCGCCATAGATTTGTCTCAGGGGCAGCGGCTTTCAATCGGAACAAAAACTGAATTGGAGATTAGTTTTATAGACGCTACGAATCCTACTGCCGTAAAGGTTAGTTTTGCGTGGAACAACGGGTCTGGCAGACTGGACAAGAGCTACACTAACCAGACGCTGTCCTTCACTGCCCCGGTGCTTGGACCAGAGATTCAACTGCCAACAAAATCTTCCGTTGCTCCAACCGCACTGGCGTGGTCGCAGGGAGACATAGAACAAAACTCCGGCGCGACGGCCAATGGAGTTGCGGCCTGGGTCAATGTTGTGGCCGGCACGCCGGGAAAGTGGGCGGGGATTCCCCTCGGCGACAGTAGCGGAAAGATCACCGCGTCTCAACTGTCTAGCGCGCGGACCGCGCAGGCCTTCTGCGCGGGGACGGCCAGTTCTTCGAGCTCCCTGCTCTTGTTTGGCGCGGGAACATCTCAAACAGCATGCACGCAAGTGCCGGGTCCGCAGACTCTGCAACAAGTCCTGCTTACTACAGACGGCGTGTTGAGCAACCTGGCGGTTCGGTGCGGGCATTTGGGCTCTCAGCCCTCCAGCGGAACATTTACTGTGTGGGATTTACCCTCCGGAGCCGCTATGTCCAACGCGGTGTCGGGCACAAACACCGGACTTACCGTCACTATTGGCAATGCTGCCGGAAATGCGAACAAGTCCCTCATCGACACCCGGCATACGTATGCCTACGCGGCAGGGGATATGATTCGCATTCAGTTCACGACGCAGGCCAATGAAACTTTGGCCGACTGCACCGCCAGCTTTAACTATTAGCGAATCTGACTGCTGCAGCTAGGCCAGCGGCTCAAAGCGCGCCTGGAAAAAGCGCAGGTATTTGGGCTCGTAGATCATCTTCAGTCCGCGAATTGCGGCCCTTCCGGCATACACCGACTCCACCGATTCGGCGACCACGTCCATGTGGGCCTGGGTGTAAACTCGCCGCGGAATGGTCAGCCGCACCAGCTCAAGCTTAGGCTTGTTTTCTTCGCCGGTCTCCTTGTTTCTTCCCGCCGAGACAATGCCGCGCTCCATGGGGCGGACGCCGGAGTCCAGGTACAGCGCCGCCGCCAGGGCCTGCGCCGGATATTGCTCCTGAGGAATGTGCGGCAGAAAGGCGCGCGCATCGAGGAAGACACCGTGACCACCCACCGGCAGCACAATCGGCACGCCGGCGTCGATCAGCTTCTGGCCCAGGTATAGGACCTGCCCAACTCGTGCGCGGATGTGGTCTTCGTGCAACGACTCTTCAATGCCCGTAGCCAGAGCCTCCATATCGCGGCCGGCCATGCCGCCGTAAGTGTGCAGCCCCTCGTAGATCACGGCGAGATTGGCAGCGTCCTCGTAGATGGCATGGTCATTGACCGCGAGGAAGCCGCCTATGTTGACCAGCGGATCCTTCTTGGCGCTCATGGTGCAGCCGTCGGTGTAAGAACAAAGTTCCTTGACGATGGAGGCAATGGTACGGTTCTTACAGCCCGGTTCGCGCTCCTGGATGAAGTAAGCGTTCTCCACCACGCGCGCGGCGTCCAGAATGACGCGAATTCCGTGCTTGTGGGCCAGTTCGCAAACTGCCTTCACATTGGCCAGCGCAATCGGCTGGCCGCCGGCCAGGTTCACCGTGGCGGCAATGCTGATGTAGGGAATGCGCGCGGCGCCGTAGGTCTTGATGACCTGCTCCAGCTTGTCCAGATCCACGTTGCCCTTGAAGGGGTGAAGATTCTGCGGCTCGTGCGCCTCGGGAATGATGATGTCCACAAACGTGCCGCCAGCCAGTTCCTGATGAAGCCGCGTAGTGGTGAAGTACATATTGCCGGGAATGATGTCGCCCGGCTTGATGAGGGACTTGGAGAGCAGGTTCTCCGCGCCGCGGCCCTGGTGCGTGGGGACCACGTACTTGTAGCCGTACCACTTCTGCACCGCCTCTTCCATCCGGTAGAAGCTGCGGCTGCCGGCATAGGCCTCGTCGCCTATCATCATGGCCGCCCATTGCCGATCGCTCATGGCCGTTGTGCCGGAATCGGTCAACAGGTCGATGTAGACGTCCTCGCTGCGTAGCAGGAAGGTATTGTAGCCAGCCTCGACAATCGCCTTTTCCAGCTCTGCATGGCTGGGAATCCTGACCGGCTCCACGACTTTGATTTTGAACGGTTCTGCCCACGTGCGTTTGCTGCCTGCCATCTCGATCACTCCTTGTATACATTGCACCCTACTCCCTGGAGCGGGCACAATGCACTCTCAGAGAATACGGCAGTAGAGGAATGTTCTTGAAGACCATTTCACTGTTTTTTCTTGAATGTACGAATGGAATATTAGTGAAATTGCGCTTATACTTTACGATTGTAAGCCAGAACGCAAGGAGGCAAAGCATGTCCGATTCCGCCAAGGAAAAGCACCTGGATCCCCTGGGATGGAAAATGCTCATCGAGTTGCAAAAGGACGCCCGCATCTCCTTTGCTGAACTGGGCCGCCGGGTGGGGCTCTCTACGCCGGCCGCAGCGCAACGCGTGCGCCACATGGAAGAAGCCGGCATCATCCGCGCCTACCGCGCCGAGATCAGCCCGTCACACGTGGGCTTGCCCATCACGGCCTACATTCGCATGAGCATTGTGGGCGACGTGCTGCCCAGGCTGACCGCCCAGCTACGCTCCATGACGGAGATTGTGGAGTGCTACCGCGGGACGGGAGCGGACTCATTCATCATGAAGGTGAACGTAATCTCGGTCGAACATCTGAACGATGTGATCGACCGCCTGACGCACTTTGGAACCACCTCCACCTCGTTGGTGCTCGGGGCGGTGGTTGAAAAGAACCTGCTGGGACCGGAGAATCTCGAGTGGAAAGCCAAATAGAAAGCTGGTTGCCCTATCGGAACAAGTGCGGCACAAAACAACTGGTGTTGTTAGTAACCAGCCCCCTGGACTCGCGAATTCCCATGCCGGCGGGTTCGCCATCCACCAGCCAGGAGCCAAAGACAGCGTTCTTGCCCCCGGCAGTAGCCATCGGCGCCAGCGCCTGATAGACGTAGCCTTGCTGGTTTTCACCTTCCAGTACGCCCTCCACGGCGATACCATCGCGTACTACGGCGATACCGGAGCCTTCACGCCCCAGAAGGGGCTTGCGCACGTAGCTGGTAAGATCGCGCGGGCCGTCCAGATAGGCGGGGAGCAACAGCTCATGGCCGGGGTTCAGCTCCCAAAGAATGGCCAGCAGCGCTTTGTTTGACCAGAGCATCTTCCAGATCGGCTCGATCCACAGCATCGAACCCCACTGGCGGCGATCCTTGCGCGGGCCGTACTGCTGCAAGGCAGCCTGGGGAGGCAGCGTGGAGAGCGCCTGCGGACCGAAGGGCTCATTCAAAAGCCACTCCCAGGGATACAGCTTGAAGAGCGTCTCCATCACATGATTGTCGAGATCGACAAAGCAGGAGCGTTTCGAATCCCAGCCGATCTCGTGCATGGCAATGTGCCGTGTGCGCAGGCCGCCCTGCTCGGCAGTGTCTCGCAGATAGCTGACCGTCATCCGGTCCTCTTCACTGCCGCCATCCGCAAAATAAGCAGGACTCGGGACGTAGTCCTTGAGGTCTTTCCACTTGGCCACCAGCTTCTCGTGGAGCGAGTTGAACTGATCGGCGTCCTTAAAGCAATCTTGCAGCCAGTACCACTGGGCCACTGCGGCTTCAACAAGTCCGGTGGGTGTGTCGGCGTTGTACTCCAAAAGCTTGATCGTGGTTCCGTCGTAGGCCAGGTCGAGCCTTCCATAGAGCGCGGGAGGCTCACTGTTCCAGGCGGAGCGGATGGCAGGTGCGGCCGCGGCGGGAATGCCCATTTGTGCCAGCCTGTCCTGGTTGAGGATCACGTCTCCGGCGGCCAGGGCGAGCCGCTGCACTTCGGCAGTGGCCGCTTCCAGGCGGTCGATCTCGGAGGATCTGAACTCCCAGTAGGCGCTCTCGTCCCAGTATGGAGTGCCGTCAGCCAGCGTGTGATAGGTCAGGCCGATGCGTTCGACGCGCTTCTGCCAGTCGTTGCGCGGATTCACGATCAAACGGCGCATTTACTCTCCCCCATCCCCGCCATGTCCGCCACCGATGCCGCCAAAACCACCGCGGGATACACTGCCTCCGACAACGGTATCGCCGACGTGGCCGCCGCTCGATCCGCCGTAAATGTAGTGCGATCCGGAGGCGCCTGCCTGGCAATTTGTCTCAGGCAGGAGACGATTTTGCGCATCGACGCAATTACGTTGCTCGTCGCGGCAGGCAGTCATCGACAATGCGATGGCCGCAAGAAGGGTGAGAGGTACATCTCTTGATTTACGCATGAGGGCTTTGCGTACAAACTTACTGAAAACGGCACAGAAATGCAAGCTGCATCATTTTAGTTGCGAATCCCGGCCAGCAACCCCTCAATCTCAGCCTTTTCGGCGCCTGTAACCGGCAGCAGCGGCGCGCGGGCGCGGCCTCCATAGTAGCCGTTGAAGTCGCAGGCGTGCTTGACGCCACTAATGCCCAACTGGCCGACAACACGCTGGCTCACGGCTGCGATGCGCTCCTGCTTCTCTTTTGCAAGCTTGAGGTCGTGGTCCTTCCAGGCTAAATAAACCTCCTGACAGGCCTGCGGAGCACAGGCAGCAAAGCCCAGGATAGCGCCGGATGCGCCGGCCTCGAGCGATTCCAGCAGCGTACCGGCCGAGCCGGTAAGCACCTGGAAGCCAATCTCTTTGGTGCGTGTTTTGATTGGCGGCACCGTCGTAACGGCAGCGCCACCGGTCAATTCGCCAGCAGAGATAAGCGCATCGGCGTTTCCAGCACTGGGCGAGAGCATCCGCGCGGTGACCGCCTCGAAGACGTGTGTCACAGTCACTGTACGTCGCGGTGAGGCGCTGGTCTGCTCGACCAGGGCGCGAATTCTCTCGACGCTGCCGCTGGAATCCTTGATTCCAAGAATATTGGGATGCTGCGCCAGTTCGGCTACCAGATCTGCAGGAATGTTGTAGGGTACACACTGGGGAATGTTGTAGAGCACAAGCGGCAGCGGCGAGCGGTCCGCCACACTGCGGAAGTAGTGGAGCACGGCAGCGGCGGTCATCTGGCTGGCGTAGTACGTGGGAGTGCGGACCAGAACGGCGTCGTATCGAAACTTAGCTGCTGCCTCGGCCAGCTCGACCGTGGCCTTCACGCTTTCTCGTCCGACGCCGGCGATGAGCACCTTTTCCGGCGCGGCAGCCTCGGCGGCTACGTGCAACACCTCGCGGGACTCGGCATCGTCGAGCTCAGGCGCTTCGCCCATGGAGCCCAAAAGCAGCACACCGGAGAGCAGCGTGCGGGAGTAGCGGGCAATGTTGGCTTCGAGCTTGCGAAAGTAGACTCGCTCGTCCGGGTAAAACGGCGTGGGAACGGCGGCGTAGATGCCTTCTAGCAGCATGGTTTTATTGTAGAACCCGAGGCAAGCGAAGCCCGCACAAGAGGATTGCGAGTAAGAAGCTCGTTGCTCGTCCTGGCAATGGACTGGCGGAGTGGCTTTGTGCGACAGCCCCTTGCCACGCCCAAGTGGCTACTGCGCGGCCCCGTGGGCGGGTGAGACATCCTTAGCAGGTGCTCCAGCGTGCGCTCCGGTCGAGCTATCCGGGGCCATTTTACGCACTACATTTGTCATGAGCGCGACCATGGAACCCACATCGCTGACAGACAAGGGCAGGACCAGAGTGTTGCCAGCTTTTGCGAGCTTGCCGAACTCCGGAATATACTGCTCGGCAACTCGAAGCTGCACTGCCTCAAATCCTCCGGGGCTTTTAATAGATTCCGCAACTCGCCGAATTCCTTCAGCCGTTGCCTGTGCGACCGCCAGAATAGCGGCGGCTTGACCTTCAGCCTGGTTAATCTGCTGCTGCTTATTTCCCTCGGATGCCTTGATTACTTTCTGCTTGTCGCCTTCGGCAGCATTGATAACTGAATCACGCACGCCCTCGGATTGGAGAATGACGGCACGCTTTTCGCGTTCCGCGCGCATCTGCTTCTCCATTGCCGCCAGCACATCCTTGGGCGGTATGATGTTCTTGATCTCGTAACGCAATACCTTCACGCCCCAAGGCTCCGACGCCTTGTCCAGTTCCGTTACGACTGCGATGTTGATGCGCGTTCTCTCCTCGAAGGTCTTGTCCAGTTCAATCTTTCCGATATCGCTGCGCAGCGTCGTCTGGGCCAGCTGGGTGATGGCATACTCGAAATTAGAAATGCCATACGAGGCGCTTTTTGGATCGAAGACTTTGAAATATAGGATGCCATCGACCGCGACTTGCACGTTATCACAGGTTATGCAAACCTGTTCCTGAATTTCCATCGCTCTTTCTTTAAGCGTGTGCCGATAGCGGATAATGTCAACAAACGGCAATAATACGTAAAAACCTGCTCCCAGTGTCGCGTGATATCTACCCAAGCGTTCAACAACATACGCACTTTGCTGTGGAACAACGACAGCGGTCTTAGCGAGAAGGGCAATAGCGAAGATGGCGAAGATCAAACTGACAGTTAGAGTAATCATACGTCTCCTTAACTTGGTAACTTGCCAGAACTTGGTAACTTGCCAGAATCCGGTTGTACCGCATCTACGCCCGTGCTATCCGAGAGCGGCCGGACCTCCAATACAATGCCTATACTGCGCTCGATCCGGCAACGCTGTCCCGCCGCTAAATCGCCCAGGCCAAGATTACGGGCACTCCAAGTGGAGGCTCTCATTTGCACCTGCCCGGTAGCTCCCTGCGGTATATCTTCACTCGCAATCGCAGTTTGACCACTGAGGTCATCAATATCAGCCGAACTTGAATGCGGCCTAAATCTCTGAACCAGTTTGGGACGAAAAAGGCCGGCAGACGCAAGCGATACGACTGGAAACAGCAACCACTGCAACCACGCCGGTCCACCTATACCAAGGCCGGTAATGACGCCGATGAGAATAGCGGCGCCTCCGAAGAACACAAAGAAAAAGCCACCAGGGGTCGTCAACTCAGCAAATAACAAAAGAAAACCGAGTATGACCCAAAGCCACCAGACCATAATTCACCTTACCTGCGCAATCGAGAGAGCATGAATCGTGGATAGGCCCAACCACGCAGCCCGCACGTCTCTGACAGCTGGCTGGAAAATTGGCATAAATCAACTTCCGGACGATTCATCTGAAAAATTGAGAACAATACGGTTTGCCTGCGAACGTATATTCTTTTTATTACCTTGTCAAGTGGAAAACGGGCGCTATCCGTACCTTCTCTAGACTCGTCTCAGGCGCCGGTCTCAGCATGCAGATGTTGCAGCGCATAGACCGTGGTTTGTCGAAGCTGCATGGCATGAATGCCCTCGGCGGCGGCTTGCACGGCAGCGAGGGTGGTGATAATGGGAATGCGCGCCAGCACTGCGGCACGGCGAATTGCCTTCTCGTCGAAAAATGTTTCCTGGCCGTAAGAGGTGTTGATGATGAGCTGAATGCGGTCGCCCTTGATCAAGTCAACTACGTTGGGCCGGCCCTCCTTCACCTTGAAGACGCGCTCCACCGTGAGCCCGCCCTTCTCCAGCACGTTGGCCGTGCCCTGGGTAGCGACGATTCTGAAGCCCATCTGAACGAAGCGGCGTGCCAGTTCGATGGCCCCAGGTTTATCGGCGTCGTTGACGCTGAAAAAAACCATGCCTCCGATGGGCAATATCTGTCCGGCGGCGAACTGCGCCTTTGCAAAGGCCTCGCCAAATGTTGCGGCTACACCCATCACCTCGCCGGTAGAGCGCATCTCCGGGCCCAGCACCACATCCGCGCCGGCGAATTTACTCCAGGGAAATACCGGTGATTTCACATAGAAGTGCGTACCAGTTTCGAGATCCTTGCCCGAGGCAAGCTGGGTGGGGAGCAGATCGCGCAGCTTGCGGCCGGTCATCAGCCGCGCGGCGATCTTGGCCAGCGGAATTCCCGTAGCCTTGGAGACGTAAGGCACGGTGCGCGAGGCGCGCGGGTTCACTTCGATCACATAAACGTGGTCCCGGCCTTGAGCGTCGCGCTGAATGGCAAACTGTAAATTGACCAGGCCGACGACCTTGAGCGCCAGCGCCAGCTTGCGCGTATATGCACGCAGCACCTCTAGCGTGTCTTCGCGGATGTTCACGGCGGGCAGCACGCAGGATGAATCGCCTGAGTGGATGCCGGCCTCCTCGATGTGCTGCATGATGCCGGCGATGATCACGTCCCTGGAGTCGCACAGCGCGTCCACGTCCACCTCGATGGCGTTCTCCAAAAAGTGATCGACCAGCACCGGACGCTCCTGCGAATATTCCACCGCCTCACGCATATAGCGCGTCACCGCCTCGGCGTCATACGCGATGACCATGGCCCGGCCGCCGAGTACGTAACTTGGCCGCACCAGCACCGGGTAGCCGATGCGTGCGCCAATGGCCAAAGCCTCTTCCACGCTGGTGGCCGTGCCGCCGGCGGGTTGCGGAATCTTCAGTTCATCAAGCATTTTGCCGAAGCGCTTGCGATCTTCGGCCAGATCGATCGACTCGGGCGAGGTGCCGATGATGGGCACGCCTGCCGCGCGCAACCGCTGTGCCAGGTTCAACGGCGTCTGCCCGCCGAACTGCACAATCATGCCGATCTCGGCGCCCGATTGCGACTCGTGATTGTAGATGGCCAACACATCTTCCAGCACCAGCGGCTCAAAGTACAGCCGGTCGCTGGTGTCGTAGTCGGTGGAGACAGTCTCCGGGTTGCAGTTGACCATGATGGTCTCGTAGCCGTCGTCCTTGAGCGCAAAGGCCGCGTGGCAGCAGCAATAATCGAACTCGATGCCCTGGCCGATGCGATTGGGCCCAGACCCGAGAATGATGATCTTGGGCGTCTTGGTCGGTGGCGCCTCGTTCTCTTCGTCGTAGGTCGAGTAGAGGTAGGGCGTCATGGACTCAAACTCGGCCGCGCAGGTGTCCACGAGTTTGAAAACGGGCTTGATGCCCATGCTCTCGCGCAGTTCCCTCACCTGCTGGATGCCCGCATGGCCTTCCAGCTTCCACTCCGTGGCGATTCGTTCGTCGCTCAAGCCGAGACGCTTGAGCTGGCGCAGTTGCTCCGCGTCGATTGTCTCTGGCGTGGTTTGCGCGATTGCCATCTGCGCCAGCGTAATTTCGCGAATCTGATGCAGGAACCAGGGATCAATGGTGGTGAGCCGCGCCACTTCGCGAACACTCATGCCGCGCTCGAAGGCGAAGCGGATGTACCCCAGCCGCTCCGGCCGCGGAGTGACCAGCATCTGCGTCAGCCGCCGCGGCTCCAATATCTCCGTGCCGGTCTTCTTGCCGGTTTCAAGCGCGCGCCAGGCCTTCATCAGCGCTTCTTTGAAGGTGCGCCCGATGCACATCACTTCGCCCACCGACTTCATCTGTGGGCCCAGTGTTTCGTCGGAGCCGGGAAATTTTTCAAATTGCCACTTGGGAATTTTGACGACGACGTAATCAATCGTCGGCTCAAAGCAGGCCGGGGTCTTGCGCGTGATGTCGTTGGGAATCTCGTCGAGCGTGTAACCCACGGCCAGCTTTGCGGCGATCTTGGCTATGGGAAAGCCAGTGGCCTTCGAGGCCAGCGCCGAGGAGCGCGAGACGCGCGGGTTCATCTCGATCACCGTCATGCGGCCATCGATGGGATTGATGGCAAACTGCACGTTGGAGCCGCCAGTCTCCACGCCGATTTCGCGCATCACGGCGATGGCCGCGTCGCGCATCTTCTGATACTCGCGGTCGGTGAGCGTCTGCGCCGGGGCCACGGTGATGGAGTCGCCTGTGTGCACGCCCATGGGATCGAAATTTTCAATGGAGCAGATGATGATGACGTTGTCGGCGAGGTCGCGCATCACCTCCAGCTCGTACTCCTTCCAGCCGAGCACGCTCTCTTCGATGAGGCACTCATGCACCGGCGAAAGGTCCAGGCCGCGCGCCAGAATCTCCATCAGCTCTTCGCGGTTGTAGGCGATGCCGCCGCCCGTGCCGCCCAGCGTGAAGCTGGGACGAATGAGCACTGGAAAACCGAGCTTGCCGGCAAATTCCAGTCCGTCGCGCAGGTTATTCACCAGCGCTGACTTCAAAACTTCAAGTCCGGCGCGCAGCATGGCGTCCTTGAAGAGCAGACGGTCCTCGGCCTTCTTGATGGCTTCGAGCTTGGCGCCGATCAGCTCGACGTTGTAGCGATCAAGGATGCCCGCATCGGCCAGATCGACGGCCAGATTCAGTGCCGTCTGCCCGCCTACCGTGGGCAGGAGAGCAAACTTTCCGGCCGGCTTGCCCGCGCAGCCAGCACCGAGCATCCCGGCTTCAATGCGGATAATCTCCTCGACATACTCACGGGTGAGCGGCTCAATGTATGTGCGGTCGGCAAGTTCCGGATCGGTCATTATGGTGGCCGGGTTGGAGTTCACCAGCACCACCTCATAGCCCTCCTGCTTGAGAGCCTTGCAGGCCTGCGTGCCGGAGTAGTCGAACTCCGCCGACTGCCCGATCACGATGGGACCGGAGCCGATCACCAATATCTTCTGTATGTCATTTCTGCGTGGCATTGTTTTCTGTATCTCTCTTGAGTCTCTCGTTGAAGAGACGAATCTCTTTTTCAAACGCTGCAATGTCGATCGTCGCCCATGAACAGTTCATTCCAGCAAGTTCGAGAATCCAACGCAATTCGCCAGAATGAAAAAGGCTATGCATATCGGTCCCCACATGAACCGTCAATGGGATTGCTCGAAAGTACTTCGATTGAACACGAAGCTCATATTCGCCCGATGGAACTTTGAAATCAAAACGCCCGTTTTTATCCGATGTAGTCTGCACAACTACACGGTCTCCACGCTTCAATATCAGATCAACACTCGGAATAACAACGCCCGTTGGGTCGAAAACCCAACCGCGCAGGTGTGCGACATGAACCTTTGACTGACCAATACAATCGATAATTCCGCCTTGTGCGAAGGAAATAGAACTCCCCAGCCCTGCCAATAACGCCAGAACTGCGAGCCAGCGCATCATCCCTTCCACTCCTCCATCATCCGCCGGAAGTCGCGGAACAAGTAATTGGAATCATGCGGGCCGGGGGCGGCTTCGGGGTGGTACTGCACGCTGAAGAGCGGCAGCGTCCGGTGGCGCAGGCCTTCGAGCGTCTGGTCGTTCAGGTCTACGTGGGTCAGATCCACCTCGTTGGCGTTGATCGAGTCGGGATTGACGGCGAAGTTGTGGTTGTGGGCGGTGATCTCCACCTTGCCGGTGGCGTAATTTTTAACCGGGTGGTTGCCGCCATGGTGGCCGAACTTGAGCTTGTAAGTCTTTCCGCCCAAGGCCAGGCCTGTGAGCTGATGGCCCAGACAAATACCAAAAACCGGCACGCGGCCCATGAACTTGCGAATAGCGCGGACGGCGTAATCGACCGGCTCGGGATCGCCGGGGCCATTCGACAGAAAAACACCGTCGGGCTTCAGAGCAAAAACATCCTCGGCCGTAGTCTCGGCCGGAACGACTGTCACCCGGCATCCTGTGCGCACTAACATACGCAGAATGTTGAGCTTGATGCCAAAATCATAAGCCACCACATGAAGGGTGCTCCGCGCTCCCTCCTTTTGGACGAGACCTGTGGGAAGGAGAGGATCGCCCGTCTGGCTGCGGCTGTCTGCGGAGTCGAAGGTGAAGATCGACTTGGTGGAAACCACGCGCGCCAGATCGGTGCCGTCCATCTTGCGGATGCTGCGAGCCTTCTGAACGAGTGCTTCGGAAGCAACATCTTCCGTCGAAATCACGCCGCGCATGACGCCGTGCGTGCGCAGATGGCGCACCAGGGCGCGGGTGTCGATTTCAGCCAGCACGGGAACCGAATAGCGTTCCATGTACTCGTCGGTGACCTGCTCGGAACGCCAGTTGGAACTGACAGGCGAGAATTCGCGGACAATCAGGCCTTCAATATAGGGCCGAGCCGACTCGTTGTCCGCCTGGTTGGTGCCGTAGTTGCCGATCTGCGGGTTGGTGAGAACAACGATCTGGCCGGCATAGGAGGGATCGGTGAAAATCTCCTGGTAGCCGGTAAGCGATGTATTAAAAACGACTTCGCCCGCGCATTCGCCCGGGTGCCCATAGCCGTGACCGCGAAAGATGCGCCCGTCTTCGAGCGCCAGAGTTGCCTGCATCGCCTCTCCGAGGGGTTAAATTCAACTGATTC
>Ga0326728_10001541_pt1 | contig 81027 bp, 61 predicted proteins | sample MB3enrmetagenome_FD_207602 | JGI IMG/M metagenome (GOLD analysis project Ga0326728, IMG submission 207602) | Lab enriched peat soil microbial communities from McLean, Ithaca, NY, United States - MB31MN | ecosystem: Environmental > Terrestrial > Soil > Wetlands > Peat | place: USA: New York...
GAACACGAGTGTCTCCGCGAGATCGATGCCAGGACAGGCGTGTCAGGGTTCGCACTTTCCGTCAGCCGTAGGCCTGAAGCCCGGACGGCACTCCATACATTGACCGGTCTTTGGGTCGCGGAACCCCGTTCTTCCCTCCGCGGTTCTCGGACACGGGACGAGAACGCAATGGCCAGTGGCGTCCGCGCTCATGCCCCTGTCGCAAATGCACGCGCCCATCAGGATCTCTCCGTCGATGCACGGAGGGTCCGCTTCGGCAGTATGACGAGGAGCCGGCGGCGCGGCCTCGGTCGCCGCAGCGACAACCGTCGGAACGGAGGTGGCGGACTCCGCGGGCGGAGCCGAAGCCGAAACCGCTGGAGCGATGGGGGAAGAAGGTTGTGGTTCTGCGAGACCCAGGGCGGGCACCTCAACCGCGGCAACGGGTGCGCGGGCCGCGGGGGCCGGCGCGCAAGCCAGCGGAATGATGGCCTCGCCGAGGCAAAGAGCGAGCAGTATCACGAGGCGGCGGTGAGACATGGGTCCTCCCTGTTTAGGTCCTCGAAGTACACGTTCGAGGTTGATTTCGCCCATAGCACAGGACGCAGCGACTCCGAACTGGATTGGTCAGGCCAGCCGATTGCGACGGGAGTGTGGTTGCGCGCACAACAAGTGACGTCGACTCGTTGGCTCAGACGATGGGTCGTCTACGAGCGCGAGCGGCGACCTCGAGCCCCGACCTCGAGCCCCGACCTCGAGTTCCGACCTCGAGTTCCGACCTCGAGTTCCGACCTCGAGTTCCGACCCTCGGCTTCGACATCTGTCGTCGTACGGTCTTGCATGATGTTTTTGGCCTCGGCGGGGCGAGGGCCAAAAACACCATGCAAGACCTACTCCCCTTCCAGAAACTCGATTGCTACCAAGTCGCGAAGGAGCTGGCGAAACTCGTTCATCTCGCCAAGATTCGCGACAACGAACTTCGCGACCAAGCCACTCGCGCCAGCAAGAGCGCCTTTCTTCAACTCTGCGAGGGCCTTCCGAATGACGGCGTCGCCATGCGGCGCAAGTACTTCGTCGAAGCTCACAACAGCCTGCACGAAACCGTAGGCGCCATCGACCTCGCCGCCACGCTTGGCCTGGTGAGCGCCGAACACGCCGCCGCAATCCAGACTCTCGCCGTTCGACTCAAATCGATGCTCTGGAGGCTTCAGCGATAAGCCCAAGCCTCCACATGACGCGGCTTACCTGATGAGCCGCGTGAGCATCCCGACGAGCTTATCTGCGAGGACAACGACTCGGTCCGAGTCCTCCTGCTTCGCCGTACCGCAGGCCGTCGCGATCTCGATGGCTGCCGCGGCCTCCACCGCTTCGCCTCTGGCGATGGTGAAGGCGCGAGCCTTATCGGCCCGAGTGACGCGAGCTGCGCCTTCGGCGCAATTGAGACAAGCGCTCTGTGCAGCGCGCATAGCCTGATCGCGAAGGTGGACATCGCGAATGCTGGCATCGCGAACAGCGATAAGAAGCTCTTTGGCGACGCCGAATGCGAGAAGCCGGTGATGGGGAAGAAGTGGTCGATCGAGCATGGGGAGGGTCCTTTCGCCCAAGAAAGGACCCTCCCCGTGCGACGACTCCCCGTTCCAGCACTGTGCGAGAGCCCAAGTGCGATAGCAATCCCAGTGACGGGCCATGCCCGGCACGGGATTGCGCAAGGTGAAGTGGACCCAAGTCTCGGGCCGGTGCGCAAGTTGGTACGGAGCAGCAGAACCCGGGCCAGCTTAACGCGGTCGTCGCCGCCCGGCGCACTGCATCACTCCCAAATCGTCTGCACGAGCGCCGACGCGGCGATGTTCCCATCTGCCGTGATGAGAGGAACGCCGGCGGTGCGCGCGGCCGCCACGATGATGCGGTCGAACGGATCATCTATCTGTTGGAGCAGGGCAAACTCCATGGCGTGGGCCATTTCGAGCGGGGCAAGCCTGAAGGAGGGTTGCGAGGCTATCAGAGCCTCAATCTGCGGAGCGCCCACGACGTTTCGCCCAGCGTCGCGAAGGAGCGTGAGTTCGATCGGAACGATCGCGGGAATGAGGACCTCCGCACGCCCAGCGTCCGCTTCGCGGAGCAGTCGCGCCGCGGCGCGCCCCAAGCGCTTGGGCTTGGAGAGGTGCCAGACGAGAGCGTGCGTATCGATGCACGCGCGCTTCACCCGCGCGTCTTTCGCGGCCGAGATCGCCGAAGTCGACGGGATTGCTCACGGCGAAGCGAGACCATCTCGTTCAGGTCTGGAGCCTCGAAGTCGGCGAACATGCCCATCGACCGAATCGACCCCGACGAACCGGCGGTCGACTCGACAGCGCCTCGGACAAGATTCACGACCTCGGCAGACACAGTGCGCCCGTCGCGCGAGGCTTTGCGCTTTAGCGCGGCCAAGAGATTCGGATCGATTCGCACCGTTATCACCGCGGTCGCTCCCATGTAATACGTTTGTAATACCGCGCGTTGGCCTCGCAAGTGCCTGCGCGACCCCGACCCCGACCCCGACCCCGACCCCGACCCCGACCCCGACCCCGACCCCGACCCCGACCCCGACCCGACCCCGACCCCGACCGCCGCCCCAAGCCGCTCCCTGCACAACGCCTTCGCCGGCCCCGCATCAAACCGGACACAACACTTGACGCCATCGACGCCCATGCGTAGCCCACGTCCCCGCCCCATGCGCCTCTTCCTCATTCCAGCACTGCTGTATGCCCTCTCCGCCTGCAACCGCTCCGGCGACGCCGCGGCCGCTCAATTGAGCCGCGAAGCCGCAGCCCCCGTCCGCGTCAAGACGGTGGCGGTCACGGAACGGCCGATGCCCGAATACCTGGCGCTGACGGGCACGCTCCGCGCGAATGAACAGTCCGACGTCGCGGCCAACGTGATCGGCAAGGTCGTCCAGACGTTCGTCGAGCGCGGACAGCCGGTAAAGCAAGGGCAGATCGTCGCCACCATCGACTCGCGCCTGTCCAAGTTCGTCGCGGTGGCTGCAGCCGCTCAATTGCACGCTGCGGAGAGCCAACTCGAAGAGGCGCGGCGCGACTGCGAACGCGTCCAGCACCTGCTCGAGGCCGGGGCGATATCCCAAGCCGAATTCGATCGGCAAACGGCCGCGTGCACGACCCAACAGTGGTCCGCCGCGGCGGTGGAAGCGCAGCAGAGCCAGGCCACGAAGGTGCTCGGAGACTCGCTGATCAGGGCGCCGTTCGACGGCATCGTGGGCGAACGCTTCGTCAATGTCGGGCAGTACGTCGAGGCGCGAACCGCGGTCGCCTCGATTTATCAGGCGGACCCGATCCGCATTCAACTCACGGTGCCCGAGGCCAACGTGGCGGCCATCGCGCTCGGCATGCCCGTGACGTTCACTGTCGCCGCGTACGGCGACGATCCGTTCGTCGGCAACATCCGCTACATCAGTCCGAACGTTCGCGAGGCCACGCGCGACCTCGTCGTCGAAGCCCTGCTCGCGAACCGCGATGGTCGGCTGAAGCCCGGGATGTTCGGCACCGGCAGGATCGTGCTGGCAACGCCCCGGACCCCGGTCGTGCCGACGTCGGTGCTCGTGCGAGACGACAGCGGGGCGCGATTGTTCGTCGTGGTGGGTTCGCAGATCGAAGAACGAATGGTGCAGCTCGGCGAACCCAAAGACGACGTCGTCGCGGTCCTGCGCGGTGTCTCGGTCGGGGAGCGCGTGGTCGACAAGCCGGGTCCGGACGTGCGCGATGGCGCGTCGGTGGTGGAGTAGCCGCCCATGCAGTGGTTAGCCGCCCTGTGCGTCCGCCGGCCCGTGTTTGCGTCGGTGCTCATTCTGGTCATCGTGGTGGTGGGCTTTGCCGGCTATCGCCAGCTCGGCGTCGATCGGTTTCCGAACATCGACTTGCCGGTCATCATCATCCTGACGACGCAGCCCGGGGCCGCGCCCGAGGACATCGAGACCGAGGTGACCGACAAGATTGAGCAGGCGGTCAACACGATCAGCGGGATTGACGAGCTGCGGTCGGTGACGACGGAGGGAGTCTCGCAGGTCATCGTCACGTTCGTCCTCGAAAAGAACGTCGATGTCGGCGCTCAGGAAGTTCGTGACCGCATCAACACCGTGCTCAAGGACCTTCCAAAAGACATCGACCAGCCGGTCGTCCAGAAGTTCGATCCCGACTCGCAGCCCATTCTCTTTTTCGCGATGGAGTCGCACGGTCACTCGCTGAGGGAGACCTCCGAACTGGCGGACAAGCGCGTCCGGCGTGCGCTCGAGTCGATCGACGGCGTCGGACAGGTGCAGCTCGTCGGAGAGCGAAAGCGCGAGGTCGATGTGGTGCTCGACCCGATCCGCATGCGCGGAGCCGGCGTGACCGTCATCGACGTGCAGCGCGCGATTGCGTCGCAGAACCTGTCGATGCCGGGAGGGCGCGTCGACACGGGCCCCGGGGAGCTCACGGTCCGAATCCACGGCAGGGTGACGGATCCCGAACAGGTCGGCGACCTCGTCGTCCGACAGCAGGCTGGGCATTCCATTCGCGTGCGCGATGTGGGGACGGTCGCCGACGGAGAGGCGGAGGCGGATTCCGCGGCGCTCCTCGATGGGGATCCCATCGTGCTTCTGACGCTTCGCAAGCAGTCCGGCGCGAACACGGTTCAGGTCGCCGACAACGTCAAGAGGCGTGTCGATCAGGTTCGCCAGTCCCTTCCTTCCGGGTACGGAATTCGCCTCGTGCGCGACGAATCGAACGTCATTCGCACGAGCGTCGACGCGGTCAAGGAACATCTCGTGCTCGGCGCTCTGTTCGCGGCGATCGTCGTCTTCCTGTTCCTTGGAAACCTTCGCAGCACGATCATCGCGGCGGTGGCGATCCCGACGAGCATCATCGGCACGTTTGCCGTCATGTGGATGGCCAATTTCACGCTCAACACGATTACGCTGCTCGCGCTGGCGCTCGCCGTCGGAATCGTGATCGACGACGCCATCGTCGTTCTGGAGAACATCTTCCGTCACATCGAAGAAAAGGGAGAACAGCCGCGCGTAGCTGCCGTACTGGCTACGAAAGAGATCGGTCTCGCGGTTCTCGCGACGACCCTGTCGCTCATCGCGGTCTTCCTGCCGGTGGCGTTTATGTCCGGCATCGTCGGGCGGTTCCTGCGCAGTTTCGGCCTGACGATGTCCTTCGCCATCGCGGTGTCGATGCTCGTGAGCTTCACGCTGACCCCCATGCTTTCGTCGCGTTTTCTCAAACTCCACGCGGGCGATACCAAGCCCTTCGGAGAACGCATCGTCGACTGGTTCTACCGGCCGATCGAACGAGCCTACCTGGCGTCGTTGGCGTTCGTATTGAAACGGCGCTGGGTGATTCTTGCAGCGTGCGCTCTTGTGCTCGGTTCGTGCTATCCGATTGCCGCGGCCGCCAACAAGGGATTCTTGCCCGTCAACGACGAGGCGCGCTTCCAGGTGCAAGCGCGCGCGCCCGAAGGCACGAGTCTGGCGGAGATGCGCATCGTCGGGGAGCGCATCGCGCGCGCCGTCCGCGGCAACCCCAACGTGGAGCTCACGGTCATGACCGTCAGCGACGACAACGCACGCACGCACAATCTCGCGACGGTGTACGTGTCGCTCAGGGACCCGAAGACGCGCGTCACGACGCAAAATCAAATGATGGACTGGGTCCGGCGCGACATCTTCCCCAAGCTTCCGAGCAATCTTCGATTGACCGTGAGCGAGGTGTCGTTCATGGGCGGCGGGGGCTTCTCGACGCAGAGGAATCAGTACAACGTGCGCGGTCCGGATCTTCTGACGCTCGAGCGCGTCGCGAAGAACGTGACCGACAAGTTGAAGAAGACCGCCGGCGTCGTGGACGTCGACTCGTCGCTCATCGTGGGCAAGCCCGAAATCGGTGTGTACGTCGATCGCGCACGAGCCGCGGAGCTCGGGGTCCAACCGAGCGACATCGCCGCCGCCCTTCGCCTCCTGGTCGAGGGAGACCAGGTTTCGACGTACGAGGAGCGCGGCGAGGAATACGAGATTCGCGTCCGGGCCGACCGCCGTTTTCGGGCCGATGAACAAGGACTGAGCCTGCTCACGGTTCCGTCGTCCCGGCTTGGATTCGTGCCCCTCTCCGATGTCGTCCAGCTCCGGCCCGGCACCGGACCCTCACGCATCGACCGACTGAATCGCGAGCGCCAGGTGACCATCATGGCGAACGCCGCGCCGGGCGTCGGCGACGGAACGGTGGCCGAGGCCATTCGAAAGACGATCGAAGGCGAGCACCTGCCGGTCGCCTACACGGCGGCGCCCTACGGCCAGACGCGCGAGATGGCGCGCATGATGGTCGCCTTCGAGGCGGCGATCATCCTCTCGTTCATATTCATGTACCTCGTGCTCGCCGCTCAGTTCGAGTCGTGGCTTCATCCGATCACGATTCTCGTGTCGCTGCCACTCACGCTGCCGTTTGCGTTTCTGAGTGTCATTCTCTTCCGGCAGGCGATCGACCTGTATTCAATACTTGGCATCTTGGTGCTCTTCGGTGTCGTCAAGAAGAATGCCATCTTGCAGATCGATCACACGAACCAACTGCTCGCCGAGGGCATGCCGAGGTTCGAAGCCATCATGCTGGCGAACCGCGATCGATTGCGACCCATCCTGATGACCACCTGCGCGTTCGTCGCAGGGATGATTCCGCTCGTCGTGTCCCGAGGCGTCGGGGCAGGGTTCAATCGCGCCACCGCCGGTGTCGTCGTCGGCGGGCAGGTGTTTTCGCTGTTTCTGACGCTGCTCGCGACCCCGGTCGCGTATTCGCTCTTCGATGACGCGTCGCGCGCGCTTGGGCGGCTGTTTTGGCGAGTGGAGGCGACCGTCCCCGCCGACGGTGAGCCCGTGGCTGGACAATAACGCTGGCACGGCGAGTCATGTGCGTAAGACCGGACCGGTGCGTACGCGGTGACGCACGAGCCTATGGCTCGTTCCGAGCTGGAAATCTCGCCGTATCCCTGCCCTTTGGAGCGCTTCCCTCGAAGCGCTGGTGCGAAGACGCGACGTCGGATAAAGGCACCCTGTCGCGCCGTCCCACTTGCGCTTTTCGAGGCTCTCGGCTTCCCTGGGTGCCGCTGTTGCGTGTTTTCATCGTGTCTGAGGTCGAATTGTCGTCCGTGAACGGTCCGTTCGAGAGTTTTTTCTGCGCGTCTGCACGAGCCAATTCTGCCCCTGCCATGCTGGGGGCACCATGACCGCGCCGACCGTTGTAGCGTCCGATTCACTGCCCAGCGGAGCTGTGGCGGGAGCGCCGACGTTGATCGAGACCGACACGGTGGCAGCGTCTATGCATCGGAGCGTGGTGGCAAACGCCACGCGGCCATCGCTGATGCCGACCGCGTATCCGCACGTCCTCGGAAGCGCGGCCTGCCAGGTCGCCAGCGTCGCCTTGGCCAGGTGGGATCTCGCTCTTCGATTCGTTCGCCAGGTCCAAGAGCGCGCGCTCCGCCGAATCGTCGAGCACGCAAAGCACACGGAGATAGGTCGCGCATGGGGCTTTTCGGCCCTTCGTGGCTACGACGACTTCGCGCGGTCGGTCCCCGTCGGCGATTACGACTCCCATTCGCCGTATATCCAGCGCATGCTGGCGGGTGAGCGCAACGTGCTCGTGCCCGAATCGGTGCGTTACTTCGGCAATTCGTCGGGAAGTTCGAATCACGGTCGCTCGAAATTCCTGCCGATCACGGATCGGCAAGTCCGCTTGCAGCAGGCTTCCGGGGCCGATGCCGTGATGCGCTACCTGCGCTGGTCGGGCGACGCGGATTTCTTCTCGGGATACACGCTGGGGTTGTTTCCTTCCACGGTCATGAGGCGGGAGGGCCCGGCCCTCATCACGTCGAACCCGGCGCTGATGATGACCAAGATGCCGCTGGTCACGCGTCCGATGTACTTGCCCGAAGACGACGTGCGCACGATCGCGAACTACGACGAGAAGCTCGCCGTGATTGCGTCGCGATACATCGACTACGACGTGCGCGCCGTCGCTGGAACGACGTGCTGGTTCTCGCTGCTGTTCGAGAAGGTCCTCGCGGCCGCCCGTTCGCGTGGACGGCGTGCCCGGACAGTGTCGGACGTCTGGCCGAATCTTCGAGTTCTCTTCGGCGGCGGAGTGTCGGCGGCACCGTACTTGCCGATCCTTCGTGACGTGATAGGGCATGACCGCGTCACGCTGGTGGACACGTACAACGCGACCGAAGGCGGCGTGTACGCAATGTCGGATTTCACCGATCGTCGCGGGCTACTCATGCTTCCGCACCGGGGGACATTTTTCGAGTTCGTCCCCATGGACGAGCGCGAGAACGCCAACCCGTCGCGCGTTCCGCTCTGGGCCGTGGAGCCCGACCGAGCCTATTCGCTCGTGGTCACGACGGTTTCTGGCCTGTACGCGTACGAGCTTGGCGATATCGTTCGCTTTCCGTCGGTGCGTCCACCACGGATCGAATTCATGGGCAGACTTTCGGGGTGCCTTTCTTTGACGCAGGAGCTGACGACGCACGTCGAGATCGAGCGAGCGGTTGCCCACGCCGTCTCGGTCTGTCCCTCTCGTCTCGTGGATTTCGGCGCGGCGGCTGACGTGGGGGTGGAAGGAACGGCCAAGTCGCGGTACCTGTTGTTTGTCGAGTTCCGAGAGGGCGCAGCTCCCGCCGATCTTGTCGCGTTCGCACGAGGTTTCGACGAGGGACTGTGCAAGGAGAATCGAGTTTATCGAGAGCATCGCGAGGGCAATGTCGCTCTGCTTCCGCCGCGGGTCGTAGTGCTCGCGCGCGGTGGGGCTCGCGCATTCCTCGAAGAGATTACGAGAGGCAACGTGCAAGGAAAGTTCCCGCGCGTTGTCGATGAAACAAGAAAAACACTGCTTTGGAAGCACACAGCGACGGGCTGTTAGGTTTCCGAGCATCGCCACCGAGAAAGCTGCGCCATGGATCGGATCGGGGTCGCCATCGTAGGAGTGAACGGGGCTGTTGCGTCGACCGTCATCGCGGGAGTCGAGCTGATGAAGCGTGGACTCGCTCCACGCCTCGGCATGATCACGGAGAGGACCGACGCCCACATGGCGGAGTCCATCACGGATCAGCTCGATATAGTTCCGCTCGAAGGGCTCGTGTTCGGCGGTTGGGATTTGAAATTCGCCAACGTCTATGAAGGCGCACTCCACCACAAGGTGTTGCCGGCGCACGTTCTCGAAGCCGTTCGGCCTGAGCTCGAGCGCGTGCGCCCATGGTCGGCGGTATTCGGCAAATCGTACGTCCAGAATCTGACGGGCGAAAACGTCGTCCGCGACACGAATTTCCGAAAGCAGATCGCGGATCTCGAGCGCGATCTCGAGACGTTCAAGAAGGACAACGGACTCGACCGTCTCGTTGTCGTGAATCTCGCGTCGACGGAAAGCTACACGGAGCTTCAGCCCGGGCACCGGGACCTCAAGGCATTCGAGGCCGCGCTGGACGCCAACGATCCGGCCATCACGCCCGCCATGCGCTACTTCTACGTGGCGAACAAGCTTCACGCCCCGTACTGCAACTTCACGCCGACGCTCACGAACATTCCGGCGCTCGCGGCGCATGCCACGGAGATGGGCAATCCGTACGCAGGTATGGACGGCAAAACGGGACAGACTTTGCTCAAGACGGCGCTCGCGCCGATGTTCCGCGTGCGTCGTCTCCTGATCGATGGCTGGTATTCGACCAACGTCCTCGGCAATAGCGACGGCATGGTGCTCGATTCACCCGGTTCGAATAAGACCAAGGTCCTTTCGAAGGCCGCCGTGCTCGATTCGATCGTGGGCTACCACGTCGAAAACCATCAGGTTCACATCCACTACTACAAGCCGCGTGGGGACGCGAAAGAGGCGTGGGACAACATCGACATCATCGGATTTGCCGGCGTGCCGATGCAAATCAAGGTGAATTTCCTGTGCCAGGACTCCGCGTTGGCGGCGCCGCTCGTCATCGATCTCGTACGCTTGCTCGATGTCGCCAAACTGAAGGGCGAGCGCGGGATTCAGCGACAACTGTCGGTGTTTTTCAAATCGCCATTTCATGCCCCCGGCGAAACGCCCGTGCATGATCTCTTCAAGCAGGAGCGCCTTCTCCTCGATTGGGTCCGCGCGCACAGCACGCCGAAGGTGGTCGTGCACGGCAATGGAGTCGGCGCGCACGTGGGGCACACGCCGTGACACCGGCGGGCGAACTCGCCCTGTTCGGGGGACCTCCTGTTCTGCGGCGCGAAGCTCATCGAACCTGGCCGATCGTCGGTGAAGACGAAAGGCAGGCCGCGCTTCGCGTGCTGGATCGGGGAATTCTGTCCGGACCATTCGGCCCCGAGGTGACGGAGCTGCAGCGGGAGTTTGCGCGCTACGTGGGCGCGAAACACTGCTTGGTCACGAGCAGCGGCACCAGTGCGTTGATCATTGCCTTGGCCGGTGTGGGAGTCGGTGCTGGCGACGAGGTGATCGTTCCGGCGTATAGCTTCGTTGCGACGCCGCTAGCGGTTTTGCAGCTTGGGGCCATTCCCGTGTTCGCCGATGTCGACGAGGCGACAGGATGCGTCGATCCGGCGGCGGTCGAAGCGGCGATCACCACGCGCACCCGTGCCGTCATGCCGGTTCACATCCATGGTTGCGCGGCCGCGATGGACTCACTGGGCGACATTGCCCGACGGCGCGGGCTCAAGTTGGTTGAGGACGCCGCCCAGGCGCACGGTGCGCAATTCGATGGACGTCCCGTCGGGGCCATCGGCGCGGCCGGCGGATTTTCGTTGCAGTCGAGCAAGAACCTGCCGGCTGGGGAAGGCGGCCTCTTCGTGACCAATGACGATGCGGTCGCGATCGAGGCTGGGAGCGCGCGCAACTTCGGGCAGGACCTCACTGCATCGGATGAGCGCGAATACGAGCTTGTGCGTCCACTCGATGGATCGCGTGCCCTCCACTCTCGTCGAAGCGGCTCGATGCACCGCGGCAGCGAGCTTATGGCCGCGTTCGCGCGCGCGCAGCTCGCACGGCTCCCCGAGCGCACGGCGGCCTGCCAGCGCAATGCTCAGCGTCTTGCAAGGAGGCTGGCGGACCTTCCCGGCGTGCTTCCGCCGCTGGTTCCGCAGGGGCGTTCGTCCGTGCATCACAAATTCCGGGTTCGCCTTGATCCGGCGCGAGCGGGACTCAGGGGTTCGCCCGAAAGGCTGCGCGACATCATTTCAAAGGCTTTGATTGCGGAAGGGCTCGAGGTGGTGCAATGGCAGTCGGCTCCCCTGCCTGCGCAGCCGATCTTCCAGCGGCGAGCTCGCGCCGACGGATTTCCCGAACCGTTTACCCAATCGTCCGGAAGCGCCACGGACCTTTCGCGCAACTACGACCCGTCTCGATACCCGCGCACGATTGCGCTCCTCGCGGGTTCCCTCGTGCTGTTCTCGCAGTCCTGTCCGCTGATCGCCCAGACCGAAGACACCGTCGATCGGTACGCAGATGCGTTTGAACGCGTCTGGCGCCACCGAGAAAAGCTGACGGCATGAATGGGCGCCTGCGCGTCGTGCTGAGGGCTGCGCGTGGGATTTCACGCGTTGTCCTTCCGCTCGCGGGTATCGCTCTCATCGTGGCGTTGGTTCGCGACGCTGGCCCGTCGCACGTCGCAGGTGTCCTGCGTCAGGCAGGTTCCTGGGTACCGCTGATATTCGCTCTCGAAACGGCACAGATTGTTGCGGACTACACGACGCTGCGGGTGCTCCTGGGAAGCTCGTGGCGTGACATCCCCTTGCGCACGCGCCTGCGCGCATGCGCCATCGCCTACGCCATGATGATTCTACTGCCCGCGGGACGTGCCGCTGGAGAGGTCACGAGGGGAGCTCTGTTCGCGAAGTACATTGGCACCGCGAAATCCGCGGCGACCAGCGCTCACTTGCAGGCGATTTACATCCTCGCAAACGGCGTCATCTCCGCTGCCGACTTCGCAATGGTCGGAAGCTCGCTGGGGTGGAACTCTCCACTGGCTTTGCTGTTGGCGGCCAACACGGCTCTCATGTTGGTCATGGCCTCCGCGCTGTGGGCCATCTTGTGGGATGGCCGCGTCGGACGGTGGCTTGACGGACTTCGCCATCGGCTTGGTTCGACCTCCATCGTCGACGCCCGCGAGGCCCGGGCGGCGCACCGCAGGCTGCCGTGGCGAGGCGCCGCCGTGTGTTCCACGGTTCGATTCATCCAGGTCGTCCAGTACGGCGTGATCGTGTGCGCAGTCGGTGGGGCAGCCGGAATTCGGCCGGCATTCATCGCCCACGGGATCCATCTTGTCGCCGCGACCGTGGGCGACGTCGTTCCGAACCAGCTCGGAATCGTCGATGGTGCCTACCGAGCGTTCGCCGGTGTCATCGGATTCGCCGGGGCGCCTGCGCGCGCTTTGTCGATTGCTTTCGTGGAGCGCATTGCGCAGCTCACGCTCGCCCTCGTCTGCGTTCTGGTTGCTTCCGCGCTGCACGGGCGTACGGCGAGCGGACACGCAGCCGGCGGGCGCGTGCGAACATCGACAGCATCGGCACGTGGAGGCGACCGTTGGTGGCCAGTACGCGGCCGGATCGCAGAAAGGTCGTTCCGCCGCTGACGTCGGTTACGGTTCCGCCCGCCTCCGTGACGAGCAACGCGCCGGCCGCGGTGTCCCACGGGTAGAGGCCTTGCTCGAAGAACACCGAGAAGCGGCCCGCAGCGACGTAGGCGAGATCGAGAGCGGCGGCGCCGAGGCGGCGGATTCCCGCGGCGACGCGCATTGCGGGGCGTAGCATGGCCAGGTAGCCCTCATGGGGCTGGCGGCTGTGCGCGTGGGGGATTCCCGTAGCGATAACGGCACGTGAAAGGTCCCCGTCGGAGCTGACTCGAATGCGATTCGAGCCGAGCCAGGCGCCGCATCCTCGCTCCGCTGCGAAGAGCTCCCCCTTTGGAGGATCGAACACGATTCCCGCGACGGGCTGACCGCCCTCGACGAGCGCAACCGAGACCGCGAAGTGAGGGATGCCCCAGAGAAAGTTCGTCGTTCCGTCGAGCGGGTCGACAACGAAGCAAGTGCCAGATTCGAACGCGTCGAGGGGCGCGCTTTCTTCGCTGACGAACCCGTAGCCTGGAAACGCACCGAGCAAATGCTTTCGAAGCACCGCGTCAGACTCGAGATCGGCCGTCGAGACGTAATTGGCAGGTCCTTTTTCGGAGACGGTCAGCGAATCGCGGTTGGCGAAACGCGCGAGGAGACACGCGCCTGCAGCCCGCGTCGCGTCCATCATGACTTGCATCTCTTTCGACAGCGGGACCATCGGGTCGCGGTATAGCTCAGACGCGTTGACTGGAGGTCAGTTTTGCCTACGCTGCGCCGGCCAATGCGACGGAAGGCTGCACCGGGCCCGGCAACGCGAGCCTACGTCTCCTGGACCCTGCGCTACGGTTGGCTTCTTTGGGTCGTGGCCATTGCGCTTGCCGTGCCGGCGACCTTCAGGACTGTCTCGATGTACGCCCATCTCAAGAGCGACATCGAAGAGCTATTGCCACGCGACTCTCCTTCGGTCCGCGCTCTCGATGAGATGCGGCAACGGCTTGCCGGCCTCCAGTATCTCGCGGTGGTGGTCGACACCGGAACGGCAGACAATCTTGCAGCGGGGGAGAAGTTGCTCGATGACCTCGCGGTCCGCATTCGATCGTATCCGAGCGACATGGTCCGCGACGTGCGCACCGGGGTTCAGGCGGAACGACGCTTCGTCGAACAGCACGCACCGCTCTATGTCGATCTCCCCGACCTCAAGGAAATACTTCGGCGCATCGAAGCCCGACGCGATTACGAGGTCGAACGCGAGTCCGGTGCCCTGCTCGACGACAGCGAGGCGCCGCCATCTATGGACTTTTCCGATATCGAGCGTAGCTACGACGCCCGAGTACCCGCCAAAGAGAGAACTAGCGCAAGGTTCTCCGACCCGGCCGAGCACGTTTCTCTGCTCATTCTCGAGGCCGGCGAGTTTACGACCGGGGCGGCCAAGGCGCGGGCGCTCCTCTCGCGCGTGCAATCCGACGTGAAGAATCTTATCGGGACCCGAGGGTACGGTCCGGGGTTGAGGGTTGGGTATGCGTCGGATGTCGCCATCTCCGTCGAGGAGCTCGATGCCCTCGAGTCCGATCTGTCGCTGTCGAGCGTACTCGTCGCGTTCGCCGAGGTGGCCGTCATCGTTCTCTATTATCGGTGGTGGCGCAGCGTGATCGTGCTGGTGCCTCCACTCTTGCTCGCGACCGTGTACGCGTTCGGCCTCGCCTCGCTGCCACCCGCCAACGTCACCGAGCTCAATTCGAATACAGCGTTTCTCGGTTCGATCATCATAGGCAATGGTGTCAACGTCGGAATCGTTCTGCTCGCTCGGTATCGAGAGGCACGGCTCAACGGGGCGTCCGTGGACGAAGCGCTCGTGGTCGGAATCTGGGGAGCGCGCCTCGGCACGTTGGCCGCCTCGCTGGCGGCAGGATGCTCGTACGCGTCGCTCATCTTCACCGAGTTTCGCGGATTCCGGCAGTTTGGTTTCATCGGCGGCGCGGGAATGGTCGCGTCGTGGGTGACCGCGTTCGTTCTCGTTCCGCCGTTGATTCATTGGGTGGATCGCCAAGATGTGGGCGGGCGCCGAACACACCAGGGACGCGGGATCATGGACCGGGTGGTCACGCTTGTAGAAAGCTGGCCGATTGCCATCGTTGGCGTGGCGTCCGCGGCTCTCGTCCTCTCCATCGCGATGATCTCCCGGTTCGATGTGTCCTCGCAGCTCGAGTACGACTTCTCCAAGTTGCGGCGTGTCGACACGTGGAGCCAAGGCGACGGGTACTGGGGTCGCAAGGTCAATGCACTGCTCGGGCGCTACGTCACGCCGACGCTCGTGATGTCCGATTCGCTCGGCGCGTCGCTGGCCACCGAGGATGCCGTGCGCGCGTCCATGAGTCGCGGAACGCTGTTGCCGATGGTGGCCTCGGTGCGAGGCGTCGGAGACGTGTTGCCCGACGCGCAGAACGACAAGATCGCACTCGTGCACAGGATTCGCGAGGCGCTCACTCCGAAGATCCGCTCGCTCATCTCCGAAGACAAGCGAAGCAAGATCGACTCGCTGCTTGGCCCGGAGGATCTTCGCCCGATCGAAGCGTCCGACCTTCCGGCTGGTCTCGTGTCTGGACTGCGTGAACGAGACGGAACCATCGGGCGGACACTGCTCATCTATCCGAGGCCCTCCGAGATGCTATGGCGCGCCCGGGAAATACGGGCCTTCGTGACCGAGCTTCGAAGCGATGCGGCGGCCGGGCTTTCCCCGAGCGACCGCCCCGGGCGCGTCGCGGGCTCGATTCCCCTGTCCGATGACATCCTCGCGTCAATCGGGCGGGATGCCCCGCTTGCGAGCCTCGTTTCGTTTCTCGGCGTCATCGCAGTCGTTCTCGTCGTGCTGCGCGCCGGCATCCCTTCCTTCTACGTGATCGGCTCGCTCGTGGTCGGTGTCGTGTGGCTGGGCGGCGCGACGATGCTCCTCCACGTTAAGATCAACTTCTGCAACTTCGTCGCGTTCCCCATCACGTTCGGCATCGGAGTCGACTACGCAGTCAATGTGATGGCGCGGTATGCCCAGGATGGATCGAGCGATGTCGGCGGCGCCGTGCGTTCGACGGGGGCGGCGGTCGGCCTGTGCTCACTGACCACCATCATTGGGTATTCGTCGCTGCTCCTGGCGAAGAACCGGGCGCTTTACTTGTTTGGGCTCACGGCCGTTCTCGGTGAAGTGGCCTGCCTAACGGCGGCCGTCATCGCCCTCCCGGCTTTTCTCGTCGGGCTCAGGCGATGGAGCAAGAGCTCATAGTTCCCGTGCCGATGAAATAGTTCACCGTAATTGCCATTTGGGCGAAACAGTACCGCATTTCGCGTGCAACAACCGGGGGCCTTTGTCATCCTTGGTTGCGAGAAATAGGAGGCCAGGTCGCATGGATACCGACGACAATCTGTGGTGCATCAAGCTGCCGAACGGGGACGTGCGGTCCGGTACACTCGAGCAACTCGACGAAGCGTTTCAGTCTGGGCACATCAACGAAGACACGTTGGTTCTCGGAGAGGGGTCGTCTGACTGGGTGCGGCTCGGCGTGCTTCTCGGCCTGGACGAACCTCCGTCATCCGAGCCGATTCCCGTGACGCACGCCGCGATGCCCCCCCCCCAATACGCGGCACCACTATCCGTGGCACCCTCCGCGATCGATCGCCGAGTGTCGCAACCGGTACCTCGCCTCGTGCCACCCGTTCTCCCCCAGACGACCGAGAGCTTGAGCCCCATGACGACGGCCACGGACGATGGCCTCCCGTCGGAATTTCGGTCCGGCTCGAGGGCGAAGCGTGCGTTCGCCGTCACCTTCGGATTCGCCGCTGTCCTGGGGGCACTCGGTTTCGTAGCCGTGCGCACGGGACGTTTGCACCTGCCTGCAATGTCTGCCCCCGCGGCGGCCGCTGTGCCAGTCTACGTGGCACCGCCTCCCGAGCCGGTTCCGCCGCCCGCAGCTGCTGCGCCGGAGGTGGCTGCTCCCGCGCCGCAAGATTCCGCCCCGGCGAGGCTCACCGAGCAGCAGCGGCAGCAGCTTCAGACGGTGGACAAGGCGCGTGAGCTGAAGTCGAAGGTCCAGAAGTCAACCGCGACGCCGCGTCCGCCGGCGCGTACGAAGACGACCGGGTTTACGACAGGCGGAAGCAAGTTCGATCCGTTGAACGCCAGCTTCTGACGGGTGGCGGGGGGTGGCCCGAGTTTTTCATGGTTTCGCTCGCCTGGGCGTTGCGGCGTGCGTGTTGGTGAGCGGGTCGTGCCGCGGAGCGGCAAGATCGTCCGCGCCACCGCTTGCCAGTACTCGACCTCCCGAATCGGTAGCTCAGGCAGTTCGTGGCGTTCGCTGCGGTGTCGTCTGGGATCCGGGTGTGGGAGCCATCTCGGATGCACGGGTGCAGTTCGACGGCGAGCGAATCGTCGCCATGGGGCGTGCCAGCGACCTGCCAGCAGCGGACCACGAGATCGACTACCGACCGTCGTTCTGCATGCCGGGGCTCGTCGACGCCCACACGCACCTGACGTCCTACGCCGGGCAGCGAGCGAGCGATTCCCTGGGGATACGTCGGGCGGAGGCCGTTCGTGCAGCCCTGGCCACTCTCCGAGCCGGAGTGACGTCCGTTCGCGACCTCGGGGGCAGCGACGGCGTGGACGTTTGGCTTCGAGACGGTATCGCCCGGGGCGAGATCCTCGGTCCGCGCATGCAGGCGGCGGGCACTCAGATCGGTGTCGGCGGTCCGCTCGGCGGCCCGGGAGCCGCTCGCGATTCCGTCGTGCAGCACGCACGGGCTGGGTCGGATGTCATCAAACTCTTCGCCAACGGTGGGGTGGACGCGCCCGTGACGCTCATGCCCGAAAGCGAAATGGCAGCGGCGGCGGCAGCGGCCCACGCCCGCGGGATGCGCGTGGCCGTCCACGCGGTCACGAGCTCGGGCATCGAAGCGGCCATCGGGGCGCGGGTCGACTCGATCGAGCATGCGGGGGAACTGACGGTCGCGCAGGCTCGCTCGATGGCAAACGGGGCCATCGCGCTCGTTCCGACGCTCTACATTCTTCGGTACTATATCGAAGAGGGGTCGCGGCTATCCTTTTCTCAGGCCGAGGTCGACGATCTGAAACGAGTCGTTCGCACGCTCATCGTGCCGTTCGAACATCGGCTCCCAGCGATCGCGGCGACCGGAGTGAAGATCGCCATGGGCTCGGATGCATTCCTGGGATTGCACGGCCGAAACGCTCGCGAGCTCGTTTTCATGGAGCGGGCTGGAATGGGAACCGACGACGTTCTGCGAGCCGCGACGGCGATATCGGCCGGCGTGCTCGGGTGGGAAGGACGCGTGGGGACGCTGCGTCCAGGTGCCTATGCGGACATGGTTGTCCTGCGCGACGATCCACGGTCGGACATCGAAGCGATAGAACATGTCGTGGCCGTTCTCCGCGGTGGTCAAGCGGTCGCCATGGACGATCAGGCGCGCTAGTGAACCCGTCGCGGCCGTAAGAGGCGGTTTTTCCTCGGCGCCCGCAGATCGAATTCCCATGGACCGTGTCGCCCTCGTAATCCCTTGTTTCAACGAGCAGACGCGCCTCAGCGTCGGCGAGTTTCAGCGCGCCGAGCTCGCCCAAGGGCGACTTGAACTTGTCTTCGTGGATGACGGGAGTCGAGACGCGACGAGAGCCGTCATTGGGCAAATTCGCGCAGATCGTCCCGACCACGTGCGCGTCGTCGCATTCGACGAGAATCGCGGCAAGGCCGAGGCGGTCCGCCGGGGAATCCTGGAGGCCATTCGAACCGAACCGGATGCCGTTGGGTATTGGGACGCCGACCTCTCGACGCCACTTTCCGAGCTCCCCGGATTCGTCAAGGTTCTTGAAACGCATCCCGGTGTCGATCTCGTGATGGGCGCTCGCGTGAAGCTTCTGGGTCGGGATATCAGCCGACGAGCGTGGAGGCACTACTCGGGGCGTGTGTTCGCGACGGCGGCCTCCCTCGCCGTCGGGTTACCGGTGTACGACACGCAGTGCGGAGCCAAACTGTTTCGGATGACGTCGCGCCTTCCGAAAGTGTTCGAGCGCCCATTCGTGTCGCGCTGGATCTTCGATGTCGAGGTCCTGGCGCGTCTGGCCGCCCTCGATCCGGCCGGTTCGGACGGCGTCGAGCGCGCAGTCGTCGAATATCCACTCGACCGGTGGGCGGACGTGCGCGGGAGCAAGCTGCGCCCTGTCGACTATGCGCGGGCGGTCATCGAACTGGCCGTAATTCGTCAGACCTATGGTCAGGCTCTGCGTCACAAGTCGTCCCGCGCATAGACGGACCAAGGGTCGTCGTGCCAGATGAGATGAAACGTCTCCGGAGGCGGCGAGAAGCCGGTGCCGCGCGAGAGCACGTAATCGTAGTACGGAAAGATTTCCTGGATCGTCACCCGTTCGGGGAACCACTCCCAGCCGACGAACGGCTTCGCTCCGGGTGGCGGGTAGTGTCCAGGTCGGAATCGCACGGGCCAGTACAGGGCTCCCGAATTTGAAAATTGTACGACGCCGCCCTTCTCGGCTTGGTAGTACGATACGTAGTGAACGAACGGCGCGTCATCCACGATCGTGGAGGCGCGATCGAAAATCAGCCCCACGACGCGCATGCCTGGCTTCATGGCTGCGATGGCTCCCTCGATATTGCCGACTTCGTCACGCTCGAAACGGATGAAGTGTTGACACACGTTGAGCGTCGAAGATGCGGCCAGCACGGCCGCGAAACCGGTGAGGCAGATCCCACGGAGGCCCTTCGGCATGCGCAAAAGGGGTATGAATCCCATCATGGCAGGGACGGGGAAGCGCTGCGCAACAAGCCATACGTCGCCGAGCCACTCGCCGGTGGAGAAGTAAGCGATCGTGCAGGCAATTGGGAGGGCCACCATGCTTCGCGACGACGGTTTCGCAAGGTCGGGGTCGCCCTGAGACAGGCCGATCGCGGCGATGGAGAGGAGAAGGAGCGCAATGAAGTGCCACTCGTCGGTCGAATCGCGGAACACATCGACGGACCATTGCGCGAAGCGTGCCAGTCCGTCGCGATAGGGAACATGCGTCAATGCGGCGGCCAGCGCTCCCGATGACTTCTGCCCCTGCGGCGAGAGAGCGACCCACCATGCGACCGCGAGGAGAGATGGGACGACAGGCGACGCGGTCGACAGCCATCGACGAGGGCAGGACCATGGAAACAAGAAGATGAACGTGAATCCGAACAGCGCATACGGCACTACGTGCGTGTAAAAGAGGGCGAGAGTCATGACCGCCAGCGATGCGCCTCGCGTAAGCGAAGGTTTTTCGACGTAGGTCACCGCGAGGGCGAGCGCGGCGAACATGAGGGCAATGCCGCACACGAATGGCAATAGCCCGTAGAGGAACATCAGGTTGACGAGAAGCGGCACGACAAAAAGGCACAGGCGTTCATCCTTGCCGAGTGCGAGAAGCAGCGCCCGCATGGCAAGGACAGTTCCCCCCAGGTAAAGAGTCATCATGAGGCGTGTGGCGTTGTCGATTCCCACCGCGAAGGCGAGCGCATCTCCAACGACGTAGTACAAAGCATATTGCGTAGAACTCAGGTTCCGGAAGTAGTCCTTCTCGAAGCCGAAGGCGGGGTCGTGGTAGTTGTGGATCTGCCTAAGAGTTGCCAGGTGAAACGGCAAATCCTGAAGCGGTGGATGTCGGACGATCCATGCTGGGAGCGACGCTCCGAGCGCGACAAGTATGTAGACGATCGTCATGGCGCGAACGCGCCAGTGCCAGCGTAACGGGTTGAGCAGCGAGGTGAGCACGCTCCGAAGCTACCTGAACTACGTCGAGGAATGACCTAGAAGCGTTGCGCGGACGGGCCCCATCCGCTACACACCGCATCGGAGTCCATGCGCACGCTCGTTACCGGAGGGGCCGGTTACATCGGCTCGCACATGGTCCGGGCTCTGTGCGCTGCCGGTCACGACGTCGTCGTGGTTGACGATCTCTCTTCGGGGCACCGGGACACGATCCCCAATGGATTGCCGTTCGTCAGGGCCAACGTCGCGGATCGGGAGGCGATGGTCGACGTCCTTCGCGGGCGACACATCCAGGCTTTGTTGCACTTCGCATCTCGTATCGAGGTGGGCGAGTCGGTCGTGAATCCCCGGCGACACTATGTGGGAAACCTGGCAGCCGGGATCTCGCTCATGGAGAGCGCTCTCGATGCCGGTGTCGAGAGCGTCGTGCTGTCTTCGAGCGCCGCCGTCTACGGGATCCCGAAAGGAGACCCCCTCGACGAAGACCATCCGACCGTGCCGGTCAATCCCTACGGAGAGACGAAGCTTGCGATTGAGCGGATGTTGGCGGCGTACGCGAACGCATACGGCCTCCGAACCGTGGCGCTTCGCTACTTCAATGCGGCCGGTGCCGACCGGGAATCCGGACTGGGGGAGCGCCACAACCCGGAGACGCACCTGATCCCTCTCGTTCTCCAGGCGGCCCTCGGCCTGCGCCCCGATGTGACCCTATTTGGAAGCGACTACGACACCCCCGATGGAACTTGTGTGCGCGACTACGTTCACGTGGTCGACCTATGCGAGGCCCATCTCGCTGCACTCGATCACCTGGAACGCGGGGGCGCCGGTGGGGCATTCAATCTGGGCAGTGGTTCCGGCCACTCGGTCCGCGAAGTGATTGAAATGTCGATGCGTGTTTCCGGTCGACCAATCGTCGTCCGGCAGGGACCGAGGCGTCCCGGGGATCCGCCGCGCCTCGTGGCCTCCGCGGAGCGTGCCATGCGAGTCCTCGGCTGGCGTCCCACGAGGGGGGCTCTCGAGACGATTGTCACGGACGCGTGGCGCTTTCTTCGAGACCACAGCGGTCGCGCGCGTGCAGCGCCCACAAGCCCATAAGGCCCACAAGGCCCACAAGCAACGGGTGACGACCCATAGCGCGGCGTGTAAGCTCCGCGCGCCGTGAACGGCCGAGCGTATGTCAAACTCCGTTCCGTTGGTCCGTGGGCCTTTATGCTCGTGCCAGCCCTCGGACTCGTCGAAGTTGGGGCCCACCTGCTCCAGGCCGATTGGAGCGTGCCGGACGCCGACTGGACGGGCGCGCGCCAGTACGTCGTCGCCAACGCAAGCCCGGACGATCTCGTTGCATTCGCACCGCGTTGGGCGGACCCGCTCGGTCGGGAGCACTTCGGCCCGACCGTGGCAACCCTCGCTCGAGAGGCACGACCGGACGAGGCGCGCTTTCCGCGAGCGTTCGAGGTGGCGGTGCGCGGTGCCCACGTGCCGTCGTTGACGGGGTGGGCCAAGGAGACCGTCGCGCACTTCGGGCGGGTGACGGTCTCGACTTATCGCAATCCTAGTCCCGTGCGCGTGCTCGACGACCTCGTAGCGCTCGTGAGCGCCGGGTCGCCGCGTGTGCGCGCTTCGCGAATCGACGGGGGACGCGAAACCGACTGTTCGTATGTTCGGGGTGCGCCGCAGACGGGGGGACTGGGATTCGGTCCGGCCGTTCCGGGCGATCGATTTGCCTGTCCGGGTGGCGCGTTCGTGGGAGTGAGCGTCGTCGCCGACCTCGACTATGTTCCGCGGCAGTGCATCTTTGCGCCGCCTTCCGGTGCCACGCTGCGCGTGCGCTTCCGGGATGTTGCTTTTGGCGATGCGCTGCGCGGGCACCACGGCGTCTACGTCGAGGCAGAGCGGGGAAAGACGGGGGCGCCGGTCACGCTGTCATTCAAGGTGGATTCGGGGACGATCGGCAGCGTCGTTCATCGCGACGGTGAAGGCTGGAAGTCGTTCGAGTTCTCCACGCCAAACCTCAGGGGCCAGGCAGGCGAACTCGTCGTCGACATCGGCTCGAGTGGGGACCGACGCCTCTACTGCTTCGAGGCGGTGACCGAAAGGCAGGCCGACGTTCCATGAAACTGGGGCTGCGCTGGCCGGAGTGGCGACTGCCCGATCGCGTCGGGTGGCGTGACCACGTCATCGGTGCCGCTCTCGGACTCGCCTACGTCCTATGGCTCGTCGCCACGGCGCGATCGCTCGGATTCCCGCGGGACGAAGGCGTCTACTTTCACGCCGGGGAGAGCTACGTACGGTGGTGGCGCCTCCTTCTGACGACACCGCACGAAGCCCTAAAACCGAACGTCATCGACGGGGCGTGGTCGTTCAACAGCGAGCACCCACCGCTGATGAAGACTCTTTTCGGCGTCTCGTGGTGGTTCTTCCACGAACAGCTTCACATCTTCCAGGATGCCAGCACGGCGTTTCGACTGCCCGGGATGGCATCGGCCGGGCTCGCCCTCTGGGTCACCTATCTCTTCGGGGCGAGAGCGTACGGGCGAGTTGCGGGACTTGTGGGCGCAATTCTGCTCGGCCTGATGCCGCGGGTCTTCTTTCACGCTCACCTTGCCTGCTTCGACGTACCCATCACGGCCATGTGGATCCTGTGCGTCTACATCCATTGGCGGGCCCAGGCGGAGGGGGGCTACTTATGGGCCATTGCGACGGGCGTGGTGTTCGGTCTCGCGCTCGCGACCAAGCACAACGCGTGGATGCTTCCGGTCGTGTGCATTCCGCACGCCCTCTGCGTTCACCGGGAGGCGATCGGCAAGGGCCTGCGCTCCGGGCAGATCGTCATTCCGTCGAGCCTCGTAATGATGGCCCTCTTGGGCCCGCTTGTCATGTACGCGCTCTGGCCGCACCTGTGGAACGATCCGCTCGGGCGCGTTCAGGCTTACATGCAGTTTCACCTGAATCACGAGTACTACAATATCGAGTTTTTGGGCCGAAACTACTTCTCGCCGCCCTCGCCGAAGGCCTATCTGCCGGTCATGGTCGTGGCGACCGTGCCTTCGGTCACTCTCGTGCTCGCCGCGATGGGGATCGGCGAGCGTGCCAAGCTTGGTGCGCTGCGAGCGTGGAGCTGGACGCGATCTTGGGTTGCCCCCGCCGCCGAGGAGAGACCGAAGGCGGACGCAGCGCAAACTGATCTCCTGTTGGCTCTGTCGCTCCTCGTAGCGATTGGTCCGTTCTTTCTCCCAAAGACTCCCATTTTCGGTGGCACCAAACACTGGATGCCTGCTTACCCCGTTCTTGCCATCTTCGCCGGACACGGGTTTGCGCTCATCCGTCGTCGTGCTCACCGAGTGCTCGAGCCGCGGATTGGCAAGCGTGTTTGGCGCGTGGCTGCCGAAGTGGCCCTGACCCTCAGCATCCTGCTCGCGCCGCTCTTGACGACAGCCCACTCGCATCCGTTCGGACTGTCGGCTTACGTTCCCCTCGTGGGCGGAACCGCGGGGGGCGCGGACCTCGGTCTCAACCGCCAGTTCTGGGGCTTCACGAGCCAGACGGCGGCCGCTGAATATCTCAATGCGCACGCACCCCGCGGATCGGTGGTCTTCATTCACGACACGACGTGGGACGCCTGGTCACGCATGCAGCAAGAGGGTCGGGTTCGATCAGATCTTCGCGCGGCGTTCGCCCCTGGGGAGGCAGACTTCGTGCTGGTGGAGCACGAGCTGCACATGAACGAGGTGGACTATTCGGCGTGGGTCGGTATCGGCACGGATGCGCCAACGTACGTCGTCCAGCACGACGGCGTGCCCATCGTCAGCATCTACAAGCGTCGCTGAATGCGTCTGCGGGGCCCTGCTACTCCTCGATGAGGACGTTGAACATTGTCAATCCGCCGAGGAAGGCCAGCGAGTCGAACACGCCAAGGAGCAAAAGCCAGTCGCGGATGTCGTCGACACTCGCGCTCCTTCCGGTGCCTGCGGCGTAGATGAGATCCCTGGTGGCCGCCACGCTCGACAGGAGAACGGGAGACAGGAGCGGGAAAAGCACGCTCGCGAGAAGGAGGTCGCGCGCTCTCGTGCGCACCGTCATCGCCCCGAAGAGCGTTCCCATCCCCGCGACACCCCACGTTCCCAGAAAGAGGACGAGCGTCAGGGGTGCGATCACCGCCGCGATCTCGATCCTGAACAGGATCGCTACGATCGGGACCACGAGCACCTCGATCGCCAGCAGAAACAGCGCAACGCCAAGGGTCTTGCCCAGAAAGATTGCCGCGCGTGGGGCAGGAGAGAGAAGCAGGCTGACCAACGCGGCTCCCTCGCGTTCTCGCTGCCAGGTTCGCCCGAGCGCAAGAATCGATGCGAACACGATGGATAGCCAGAGTGCCCCGGGCGCGACACGAGTCGCCGTCTGGGGTCCAGTCGCGAACGCCACGCTCGCCATCACGACGACAAGGACCGCGAAAAACCCGGAGGTGACGACGATCTCACGGGTCGCGACTTCGATTTGGACGTCCTTTCGAAGGATGGTCCATGTTGCCCTCGCGAAGGCGCGGACGCTCGTCAGCGGGCGTGGCTGGCGTTCGAGACTCGGGCGTGTGAATGCGGACATCGTCCACCGAGACTACGACCGTCGGGGCGGCGTCCGCGAGTGACGCCCACGAGAAAGCGACATCGACTGCGCGGATCCGATCTTGACCGCGATGACGACGACGGTACATTCAAAAAAAACGGGCGCACGAGTCAACTTGCGTGGAGCGCGCCCGTATCATGAGGTTGATACGGAGCCCATGAACCTCGATGCGCCTCCGCAGAAAGACCTGACGCCGCACGCGTCGGATCGAAAGTCACCCACGAGACGGATACGCGCTGGCAAGCGCGTGGCGGTACTCCATAACGTCGACTACCAGGACGTTCCGCCGGAGCGTGACCCGGCGTGGTCCGCGCGGGCCGAGGTGGCGGTCGTCGCCGTGGATGTCGCGTCGGCTCTTTGTGGAGCGGGGCACGATGCGCAGGTCATCCCGGTCGACGGGGATTTGGCGGGTCTTCGAACGACGTTGGCCGAGTTCGAGCCCGATTGCGTCTTCAATTTGTGTGAATCGCTTGCGGGTGACGCACGGCTCGAAAGCGCCGTGCCCTTGATGCTCGAGCTTCTCGGCTACTGCTACACTGGGTCTCCGGCGGACGTGTTGAGCCTCGCGCTCCGCAAGGACCGCGTCAAGAATCGCCTCCAGTCCGCGGGGATTCCCACTCCATCCGGTCGAGTCCTGTTCACCGCGGACGACGTGTGCGACATTCCGTTTCCGGTCATCGTCAAGCCGGTGAGGGAGGATGGCTCGGTCGGAATCTCGTGGGCCAGCGTTGTGCATACCCGCGCCGACCTCGTGAGAGCCGTCGACGGCGTCCTGTTGTCGCTTCGCCAGCCGTGCCTGGTCGAGGAATATGTCGACGGACGGGAGTTCAACGTGGCACTCCTTGGCGATCCGACACCGCGGGTGCTTCCGCTGAGCGAGATCGACTTCGCTGGGTTGCCGCCCGATGCCCCTCGCATTGTCTCCTACGACGCCAAGTGGATGGTCGGATCGGTGGACGATGTCGGCACTGTGCCGGTGATGCATCCACCCCTGCCGTCCACGGTCGGGGCTCGCGTCAGGCGGGCTGCGCTCGAGGCCTTCCGGGCAGTTGGAGTGCGGGACTACGGGCGGGTCGACGTCCGGCTGTCGCCGGCGGGGGTTCCCTACGTGCTCGACGTGAATCCGAACTGCGACTTGTCGGCGAACGCAGGAATGTCAAGGGCCGCCGCGGCTGTCGGCATCGACTACGCCTCCCTCGTCAAGCTGCTTGTGCGATATGCCCTCCGGCGCGGCCGAGCGGGCGAGGACACGGTGGCGTACCGCAAGTCGGGCACGTCCGAGGGGAGGGACATCCAGCCCTCCTGAGAAGGCCGGTGTCTTTCGGTCGATCCCTTCGCGATACCGGCGTCGAGCGTGCTTGCCTACGGGAAGCAGGCTCCGCGCAACTCGCCGCCGGCCTCGCTCGGTTTCGACCGAAATACACCGGTCTTCTAGCAAAGTGGTCGCTCGCGCCTTGGCCTCGAGTCACTCGCGACGCCCGTGACCACACCTTCTGAGGGGTCTCCGACCTTCTCAGAAAACGAAGACGCCGACAGCGATCACGGTCGACCACAGGCCCTTCGGGTGGCCCTCCGCACTCTGCACGATGTTGCGGGTCTTCAGAATTGTCTTCTCGAGCCGGAAGACCTGCTCCCGCTCGCTCCACGCCTTCTCGGCGTCGAAGTCGATCCCAAGAGTTGTGGCCAGCATCGTAGCCGCGAGATCCTCGGCGTAGTCCCCAGCCTTCTTGGCTGTCTCGCCGTAGCTGTGGTGTTCGGATAGATACCCGTAGCGGTCGTGGTCGGCCGGACGGGCGAGGCCGATCGCCGCGGCAATTAGCCGATTTGGCTCATTGGTGTCCTGTCTGGCCATCACGCAGTGCACGATCTGGCCCGGGATGATGAGCTTCTCCCCTTCTCGCCGGCTAAGCTCCTTGCAATGCGGCGGGAATATTGAGCTGACGGTCACGAGGTTCGCCTTCTCGATGCCCGCATCACGCAGCGCGAGCTCAAACGAGGACAGGCGGTCCTTGTGCACCCCGGCGCCATTCGTGAAAAATATGCCCTTCGGAACGAACATCTCGTGCGTCGCGGGATATGCGCCGCCTGCGGGAACCATGTCGTTCTTCTGAGTTTGCTTCTTGGCTGCCATCACCCCACGACTCCTCCGAGTGAACGTGTCCAAACCGACGTCGACCTCAGCCTACATGCAATGAGCACCGCGAGGCAGGAAAACAGACTGATGCAAGCCGGAAGCCCGTAACGCCGCGACCCGCTCTCGGCACCCGAACCTGTCGTGGTGAAGGTCGGCGTATTTCGGTCGAAACCGAGCGAGGCCGACGGAGAGTCACGCGGAGGCTACTTCCCGAAGGCTAGCCGCGCTCGACGGGGGAGCTCGAGGGGGGCCGCGAAGCGCCCCCCTCGTCGATGCAGCGATCGCGAAGGGATCGACCGAAAGCCGCCGGCCTTCTAGCGTTTCGAACCGGGGGACGATGTCTTCTTCATGTTCTTGCCCTTGCTCGAAGGCTTGGCGACCGCAGCTTTGCTCTCGCTCTTCGCTGCTTTCGGTGCAGCAGCTGCCTTCGCCTTGGGCGCCGCGTCACGAAGCCGTTTCGTTGCGGACCGATAGGCGTCATAAAGTCGTGGTACGGGCCACAGGCTTAGCTTCGCTCGCAGGCCGGCATCCTTCGCGCGCGCCTGTTGCTCGAGGATCGCCTCGATGAGCTTATCGCGAGTGCCGAACGTCTTCTTGATCTCGGAGAAGATCTCATGGAGGCGCAGAAGCTTCGCATTGGATACGTGTTCGAGTCCCTTCGACTCGTTGACCCGGGCGATCCAAAGACCGTCAGCCAGGTTCCGTATCGCGTCTACGAGCTTCGACTTGTCGCCGAACTTCTCTTTGACCACAGCCAGAGGGCTCTTGCCGATCATGTTTTCATCTCCGTATCGGGTGAGTGCGCGAGATCACTCGCGCGGCGAAAAGAGGCGCGCAAGCTAGCAAGCCGTCGCGGCCATCGCAACATGGACCTAAGCTATCCCCTGAGTCAGTCTCGCGCAGTGCTTGCCTCTACCACGTCAGGCGTCGTGCGATAGCGCCGATAGAACTTCGTGACGCTCGCGACGTAGTCGCGCGTCTGCTGGAATGGTGGGATGCCGCCGAATCGAATGACTGCGCCATCGCCAGCGTTGTAGGCGGCGATCGTCAGCTCGAGGTCGCCGTTGAACTCGTTCGCCAGGACGCGCAGCAATCGAACCCCACCGTAGATGTTCTCCCGGGGGTCGTCGATGTCACGGACCTGCATGAGTGCCGCAGTGTCTGGCATGAGCTGCATGAGCCCACGGGCTCCCGCAGGACTGACGGCGCGGGCGTCGTAGTCGCTTTCGCACCGGATGACCGCGCGAACGAGCTCCTCCGGGAGCTGATAGAGAGTCGCCGCTTGGCGAATCCACTCGCTGTAGCGAGTGTACCGGAGCGCATCGTGATCGCTCGGTGCTACGGGGACAACCCCCGGCGCCGGCGCGTTCTGTCTCCACCCATTCCCGCGAATGTAGAGCCGGTAGCGCTTGTCGCCGCGGGGCGTGTTGGTGAAATGGACCGTCCCGTCGCCGTCCGTGAAGGTGTAGATATCGGCCCGAGCATCCGCCGCGACGTGCAGAGCGCATGTGGGTACCAAAAGGCCGACGGCCCACCGGAGACGTAAAATCACAGCGGTCTCCTATCGTGCCAAGAGCGCCGGCGCGTGGCAAGGTCATGCAGTCGAACGCTCGGCCAGTCCTAGCGGCTACATACGGCCATGACCTGCTTGATGTCGGTCACGCCCGTGAGGCATTTCTCGATGCCGTCTTGCAGGAGAGTGCGCATCCCATTCTCGATTGCGTAAGAGCGAATCCGCTGCACGGGCGCTTTGTCCGCAATCATCTTGCGCATGGAGTCGTCGTTTTCGAGGATTTCATGAAGCGGAACGCGCCCCTTGTACCCCGTGCGGTCGCAGGCTTCGCATCCAGGAGCGCTCCACACATTGAACGCCGGTCCAAGTTCCAGTCCGAGCTCGGCCGCCAAACGACCCTCGCCGTAGGCGCGATCGAACTCGGCGTACTGCACGGCGGTGCCCGGAGATACGGTACGGCATCGAGTGCAAAGGGAGCGGGCTAGGCGCTGGGCGACGATCCCGAGCAGGGCGTCGCCGAACGTGAATGGATCGAGGCCCATGTCGAGCAGGCGCGTGATCGTCTCCGGGGCGCTGTTCGTGTGCAAGGTCGACAGCACCAGGTGTCCGGTCAGGGAAGCTTCGACCGCGATCTCGGCGGTTTCCTGGTCGCGCATTTCGCCAACCATGATCACGTCCGGATCCGCGCGCAAAAAGGCCCTCATGGCGTTGGCGAACGTGAAGCCAATCTTGGGAAGCACCTGGACCTGCCGGAGGCCATCCTGGGTGATTTCGACCGGGTCTTCCGCCGTCCAGATCTTCATGTCCGGCGTGTTGATGGCTCCGAGTGCGGAGTGCAGCGTCGTCGTCTTGCCCGACCCCGTGGGGCCCACGCAGAGAACGAGTCCGTAGGGCTGATGGATGAGTCGACTGAGAACCTCGTAATTTCGGAGACTCAGGCCCATCCTGTCGAGTGGCCTGGGTTTGGACGCCGCAAGGATTCGCAGCACGACGTCTTCGTTGCCGTTGACCGTCGGGATTGTGGCCACTCGAAGCTCGATGTGCGAGTCACCGAGCTTGAAGCGAATCTTGCCGTCTTGAGGCTTGCGGCGCTCGGAGATGTCAAGACTCGCCATGATTTTGATGCGCGCCACGATCGCGTGGCGGTGAGCTGCGGGCACTTCCTCGTAAGGGATGCACTCGCCGTCCACCCGGAATCGCATCCGCAGGGCCCCCTCTTTCCCGTTCGGTTCGACGTGGATATCGGATGCACCACGCCTGTAGGCGTCGAATATCATCTTGTTGACGAGGCTGATGATTCCGCGGTCCGCTTGGTGAGCCTCAGGCCGCTCGTCCTCGGTTTCGACGAGCGCTCCATCCGTCTCCGCGAGTTCTTTCAGGATCGAACCGAATTCCGACGGCGCCTCGCGATCGTTTTTGAGGCGAGAGACATGTTCGGCGACGTGTCGCTTGAGCTGGCTCGGCGTCACGAGGACGTCTTCGACGACACGTTTGCTCTGGAAACGCACGACGTCGAGTGCGTCGAGGGCCAAGGGATCGGAGATCGCGACGGTCAGCACCTTGGCGTCGGCGTCGATCGGCAGAACGCAGTACTTCTCGATGAGCTCGAGAGGTAGTTCCTGAAGGGCCGCTTGGTTGATCGCGACGTGGTCCAGGTCGACGAACGGAAGCTGAAACTTGACGGCGAGCGTGCGCGCCAGCGTCTTCTCGTCGAGCAGACCGAGTTCGACGAGCGTCTCTCCAAGACGTTTGCCCTTGCGGCGCTTCTGTTCGGCAAGCGCGGCTTCGACGTCCGACTGCTTAATGAGCCCGGCCTCTACCAAGACTTCGCCGATGCGCAGCTTGCGTCGCTGTTGCTCCTTGGCGGCGCGCGCGGCGTCGTCCGGGGCAATCTTGCGCTGTTCAACCAGAATCTGCCCGATGGGGATCGCGCGCTCGGCCTTCTGTGCTCCAACGCCGCGCGCTAAGTCTCCAGGGGCGATTGAGCCTTGCTTGACCAGCAGTTCGCCGATGGGTTCGTCCTTTTCCTTTGCAAGGACGCCGTGGTGGTAGAAGAAGATTTCGTGGAAAGCTGAGTCGGAATCAGCGGCAACTGCCTTGAAACCGAGCCCCTCTGCCTGTGTCGACAGAGCGGCCATCACCATCATGTGGGAATTGCCAACCAAGTGGATCTTGTGACGCTCGGCTCCGGGCGGCGGGGGCGGTCGGGGTCCCTGTCCCTTGTGGTAGGCGACATACGCGACGCGCTCCGCTGCCACGAGTTGACGGGCGCCTTGCGTCGAGGTGATGGCGAGATCGGCTCGCGCCGGCGAAAAGCGCCCGATTGTCCCAACAATGGCACTTCCATCAATGAGGCCGACGGTGACGGTGCGGGTTTCACTGGTGGTGTGTGAGGAACCCGCGATTTCTGCTGTTCCCTCCTGCACCAAACGAGCCGACCTTCCGGGAGAGGGTGACGAACGGCCTGTTTCCCAGACCGAGAGGGATTCACCGAAAAGCGCGGAGGTGGAAAGCCGACGACCGGCGATGTCTCGTGTCTTCCTGCCTACGCGGCCGTCCCGTGGTCGGCCCCTCGTTGCCGAACGATATCCTCTCGAAGTCGTAGAACGGCCGCCCGGCGCGGAGCTTTTAGGGGGACGTTCCCCTCAAGCGCCGGACCATCCACTGCCGCTCCTACAGCGGCAGCATCACGGGCAACCAGTAGCTTCCTGGGGGTCCGCCGTGTAGAGGGCTTGCATCGGCACCTGGATCGCCGCCCAGTTGGAATCCGTAAACGACCACACCCAGGAGCCTACGTAGCCGTTCGTGTACAGATACGTATACAGGTTGCTCGCATCAACGCCGTCCGTGGTGCCGGGAGCGAACTCGCCCATGAGGAGCTTCTTGTCTAGGGCCCAATACGACGCAGGGTGCAAGAAGCACGAGTCCGAAGTCCCGTTCGACGTGTAGTAGTGGACCTCGTAGAAGTCGAGCGTACCGGTCGCCTTGCCGCCCGCGGCCACGAGCGCGCTATCGGAGTAGTAGTTCTTCTTGCCCGAGACGTTCGAGCAGTAGTCGAAGGTCTGGGCGCCATTGGTGACGAGCACGTTGGGATCCGCGGCGTGGATGGCCGCTGCAAACCAGTTCACCGTCTTCTGAACGTAGGCTTCCGTCGTTCGGCTAGAGCCGGTGGTCCAGCCACTCGCCGTCATGCCCTCCGGCTCGTTGAAGATCTCGTAGGAATAGAGGCCCGGAGTGCCCTTGAGCGCCGTGACGAGCGGAGTCAGATAGTTGTCGATGTAGGCCTGGCGATTCGTGTCGTTCTGCAGAAGAGCGAGATTGTTGGCGAACGTCGTAGCCGAGATGCTCTCGCCGCCCTGGAGCATGTCGAACGACCAGAGGCTGATATTGACCGCGACACCGGCCGTGTTGGCGGCGGCGAGGATGGCTTTGACTCCGTCGATGTGGGTCTGCGGAAGCGTCTGAGCCATACCGCTCGAGTCGTATCCAGGCGTCACGGTGCCATTGGTGTGAAACCACCAACGAAAGACTCGTCCGCCGGCGCCGTGAACCTCGGTGAACTCCTGCGTGAACGTCGCGATATCGGGATTCGGCACGTCGTTGGCGAAGTTGACCCAGGCGACGTTCGCGCCGCTCGCGTAGGTGCACATGGTCTTGCTGCCGCCGGAACTGGACCCCGAGCTCGAACTGGACCCCGAGCTCGAACTGGACCCCGAGCTCGAACTGGACCCCGAGCTCGAACTCGAAGAAGACCCCGAACTCGAACTCGAGGTGGACCCCGAACTAGACCCCGAACTCGAACTCGATCCCTTGCCCGAACTGGACCCCGAACTCGAGCTCGAAGAAGACCCCGAACTCGAACTCGAAGTGGACCCCGAACTAGACCCCGAACTCGAACTCGATCCCTTGCCCGAACTGGACCCCGAACTCGATCCCGATCCCGAACTCGATCCCGATCCCGAACTCGATCCCGATCCCGAACTCGATCCCGATCCCGAACTCGATCCCGAACTCGATCCCTTCCCCGAACTGGACCCCGAGCTCGAACTCGAAGTGGATCCGGAACTAGACCCCGAACTCGAACTGGCACCTGAGCTCGTGCTCGATCCGGAGCTCGTGCTCGATCCGGAGCTCGTGCTCGATCCGGAGCTCGTGCTCGATCCGGAGCTCGTGCTCGATCCGGAGCTCGTGCTCGATCCGGAGCTTGAGGTCGAACTGCCCCCCGAGCCAGACGCATCGCCAACCTCATCCGGGCTGCCGCCGCCTGAGGACCCACAAGCACCCATGAAAATGGCTGTCAAGATGACGAGGGACGATGCCCGTGCGGTCATGGAAATACACCTTCCGCGCCTGTCGCTCGGCGCCCAATTGCTCCAGACCAGAGAGTAGCGTCAAGACGCGCAAACGGCTCACCGAGGGCACTCAGTATCGCGCAAATGCGCTCTCAATGTACGATTCCGTCCGGGTGGACCGGCGCGTCACTCTAGCCTACGGAGCCAGTCTTTTCCTCGGTGTGCACGCGAAGGATTTCCTCGGCCCGCTCGAGAGCTTTCGCACGCGCCGTGCGTCGGATGGGGCCCTCGTAGATCGTTCGAAGCGCGCACAGCGAGGCTCGGACGGCGTCGGGCGCCTCTGCCCATGGGGTAAGCGACAGGTGTCTCCACAAGAGGGACTCGAGTTCACGAGGTCGCTCGGAAAGTCCAGCAATGCTGCGCGTCACCACCGCGAGTGACCGCGGATCGGTCCTCAGCGCCCTGCCAAACAGCGCGGCCGCTCTCGACCACCCACCGACGACGGCCGCCCGTCGTCCGACGAGGTCGGCGGCATCGCACAACGCCTTGGCGCGCTCCGCTCCATCGGTGGCGGCAGTGATGCGCGTTCGGACTTCGCGAAGAGCATGGGCGAGCTCTCGATTCTCAGCACGCCAGGGCCACAGCGGTCTGACACGCCACACGAACACGGCGAGAAACCCCGCGGCCGCAACGACGAGAGGAGCTGTCGCCTGGGGGTTCACGGCGCGAAGAAGACGGTGGGCAGCGCATGTCGATGAGACAGGGCGAGCCAGTCCATCAGTCCGGCGACCGTGATGTGGACGAGAAAACCCTGGTAGATGCTCTTGGTCTTCATGGACACCGAGCCGAGGAAGATGCCCGCGATGATCGCGCCGTTCGCTTCCAGGAACGGCTTTCCAAAATGGATCATACAATAGGGAACCGCCATCGCAAAGATGGCGCCGGACCCGAAGCTCCGGCGGAGCGCGCCTAGCCAAAACCCGCGAAAGAACATCTCGAGCGCGAAGAACTGCGCAAAATACAGCGCCTCCCACGCCAGGAAATCGAACCAGGACCGCGAAGAGCCACGGTAGAAGGGATAGTAGGTGCCGAAGTCGGGCTGGCGGGACACGAGCAGCAGAAGAGGCACGACGATGGCCAGGCACATCCCGTAGATCCACGTGTGTTTGAAGAAGCCGCGCGCGCGAAGCCCCATGTCGAGCAGCGAGTCCTCCGGAAATACGGCCTTCCACACGGCGAAGGGAACGACGGAATATCCGAACACGCGCGTGAAGGACCACCACACGTAGTTGTAGAGCTCCTCGTACTTTTCGAAGCGAAAGGTCTTCGGATAGTGTGTGGCAAGCTTAGAAACGAGCGGTCGGATGGCTTCGGCGTAGTAGACAGCCCCCCCGTAGTACTCCTGCATCGTGAGGATCGCGGCGCACATGACGAGCGCAACGAGTGGGCGCATGTCGATGCGCCCCGTTCTTGCCTGCACGGCACGAAACCGCGTGGCCTCTTCGTCGAGCTCGTGCCAGGTGCTGCGAAAGAACCACCAGAGGGCCGGCACCAGCGCAAGCAGCACCGGGATTGGAATGAGCGGCTTGACGGTGGTGAGAAACGAGTCGAACCCGCCTCCTTGCGGCGGCAGCGGGAGCGGCTGCATCGTCGAGTGGGGCGCAGACTAGGATGGCGCGTCGCAGATTGCTACACCGGTAGAGGTCCCATGAACCACCAGAAGCCGAGTCCCGCGCCCGCCAATCCGGCGTCCGAGAAGCTACCCAACTTTGTTCTTGAAATCGTCGAGGAGGACGTGCACGCCGGAAAGAATGGTGGCGCGGTGCGGACCCGGTTCCCTCCAGAGCCGAACGGGTACCTCCATATCGGTCACGCGAAGAGCATTTGCCTCAACTTCGGCCTCGCCCAGGCCGTTGCGGGCGCCACCTGCAACCTTCGATTCGACGACACCAATCCGAGCACAGAAGAGGATGAATTCGTCCGGTCGATCCAAGAAGATGTGCGCTGGCTCGGCTTCGACTGGGGCGATCGAAAGTATTTTGCATCCGACTATTTCGAGAGGCTGTACGGCTTCGCGGTCACGCTGATCCAAGCGGGCAAGGCCTACGTTGACAGTCAGACGCTCGAGGAGATGCGGGAAGCGCGGGGCAGCTTCTACAAGCCCGGGGGGATCAGTCCCTATCGCGACCGTGCGGTCGCCGAGAATCTCGACATGTTCACCCGCATGCGCGCGGGCGAGTTTCCCGATGGCGCTCACGTATTGCGCGCGAAGATCGATATGCAGTCGCCCAACCAGAATCTTCGCGATCCGGTCATGTATCGCATCAAGCGCGAGCGCCACCACCGGACCGGCGATGCGTGGTGCATCTACCCAATGTACGACTTCGCGCACGGCTACTGCGACGCGATCGAGGGCATCACGCATTCCATATGCACGCTCGAATTCGAGAACCACCGACCCCTGTACGATTGGTTTCTCGACCAGGTCCCGTTCGATCCGCGACCGCGGCAGACCGAGTTCGCGCGTCTCAATCTCACGTACACGACGCTGTCAAAACGAAAACTCAAACAACTCGTCGACGGAAGTGTCGTCGATGGCTGGGACGACCCGCGAATGCCGACGTTGGCAGGTCTACGCCGGCGAGGGTACACGCCTGAGGCCGTGTGCGCGTTCTGCGAGCGCATCGGCGTGTCGAAACGCAACAGCTTCGTCGACGTCACGCTGCTCGAGCACGCGGTGCGCGAGGACCTCAATGTGCGCTGCAATCGAGCGATGGGCGTGGTGCGTCCCCTTCGCGTGGTGCTCGACAACTTCCCGGAGGACGCCGAGGAGTCATTCGAGGCACCTTGGTATCCGGAGGACCCGAGCCGAGGCTCGCGCAAGCTCGTGCTCTCCCGGGTGCTTTACATCGACCACGAGGACTTCGCGCAAGTCCCCCCCAAAGGTTGGTTCCGGCTTTCCCCGGGCGCAGAAGTGCGTTTGCGCTACGCGTGCATCATCAAGTGCGTCAGCGTTTCCGTGGACGCGAATGGGGAGCCGATCGAGCTCCACTGCACGTGGGACCCCGCGTCACGCGGAGGCAATCCGAGCGATGGGCGCAAGGTCAAGGGGACCTTGCACTGGGTCAGCGAGAAGCACTCCGTTCGGGCGCGCGTTAGGCTCTACGACCGTTTGTTCAAGGCGGAGCATCCCGGCGAGGACGGTCGCGAGCTCACCGACGATATCAATCCCGCCTCGTGCGAAGTTGTCGATGGATCCCTGATCGAAGAGGCTCTCTCCGGAATGAGTCCAGGCGAGCGCGTACAATTCGAGCGCGTGGGGTACTTCTGTATTGACAAGAGCAGCCAGCCGGGAGCGCTCGTGTTCAATCGGACGATCGGGCTTCGGGATTCCTGGGGAGCTAAGAAGACGAAGTAGCCCCCGCACGAATCCGCGCCACCGTCCGCTCTCGGCCGAGAGTCTCCATCACCTCGTACAGCCCTGGACTTGCCGTTCTCCCCGTGAGCGCGACGCGCGCTGGCTGCGCGACATCCTTGATCGTCAATCCCGCGCGTTCGAACCATTGAGCAAACGCCTTGTCGAGCTCCGCCACAGACCATGTCGTGACCGCCTCGAGCACGCCGGCCATCTCACGAAGTCGAGCCGCGTTCGCGGCAACCAGGAACTTCTTCACAGCCTCTTCGTCGAAGACTGGGGGATCGCGGAATACGAAGTCGAGACGGTCTGCGGCGTCGACGAATGTCGTGGCGCGCTCGCGAATCAGAGGGACAGCGCGCGCGAGTTCGGCGGGGGAAGCCGCAGGCAGTCCACGCCGAGCGAGAAATGGGGGAAGCTGTCCAGCGTAAACATCGGTCGGAGTCAGGCGTTCGGTCTTCAGGTGTTCATGATTGATCGCCAGGAACTTCTTGGCATCGAACTTCCCATCGCCTCGATTGCAGTGCTTCCAATCGAATGCGTCGACGAGTTCGTCGAGCGAGAACACCTCTTGATCCCCGTGAGACCAGCCGAATCGGGCCAGGTAATTGAGGACTGCGGCCGGCGTGTACCCCTGCTCGCGGTACTCGCCGACGCTGACGGCCCCATGGCGTTTCGAGAGCTTCTCGCCGCTCGGGGCGAGCATCATGGGCAGGTGCGCGAAGTCGGGAGGCTGATGGCCGAGGGCTTCGTAGAGAAGAATCTGCGGGGGCGTATTGACCATATGGTCGCGCCCACGAGCAACGAGTGTGATGCCCATGGTCAGGTCATCGACGACGGCGCCAAAATTGTAGAGGGGGACGCCGTCGCTGCGCAAAAGGACGAAATCCTGCTGGGCGGCGTTCGGCGTGACGACCTCTCCAAAGACGCGATCGACGTAGCGCACGACACCTTGCTCCGGTACACGAAGCCTCACGACGAACGGCCGGTCGGGCTCGTCCTTGCGATTGCGGCAGGTGCCCGGATAGTGAAACGTCGCCTTGGGGTCGCGCACCTTGAGCGCCACGCGGGCGGCCTCGAGCTCTTCGCGAGTGCAATAGCATCGGTAGGCCTTTCCCGAAGCGATGAGCTTTCGCGCGTGCTCGTCGTAGAGGGGCAAACGATCCATCTGAGTGTACGGACCGAACGCCCCGCCGACCTCGGGTCCCTCGTCCCACGTCAAGCCGAGCCACCGGAGCGAGTCGACGATGACGCGAACGCTCTCCTCGGTGCTTCGCTCCTGATCCGTGTCTTCGATTCGCAGGACGAAGGAGCCTTTCGTCTTCCTCGCCCAGAGCCAATTGAAGAGGGCAGTGCGGACGCCTCCGATGTGGAGGTACCCAGTGGGCGAAGGAGCGAAGCGAACCCGCGATGGCATCGGTCGTGACGAATACCAGAGGCTGAGCCAAGCATCCACGCGCGGGAGCTTCTCGGCAGGACTATGCTCCCGCGTCTCGTGAATGACTCGCAGCACCCTCTCGCCGGCAAGACCACGCGAACGCTTGTCGTCATGTTTGTCGCGCTTGCCGTGCCCTACGCGACCCCGAGCCTGTCGGCGCTGCGTGTCGTGCACGCTCCGTGGAACCCTCCCGACGATCCGGAGCCTCGCGACGTCGCGCCCGCGGCCGTGCTCGCCCCGTCGTCGACGGTCGGCGAACAGGCGCTTCCGTCGTCGGAGAACACCCCAACCATCAACAACGCCCTGTCGAACACTGCGCGTTCACCCTTGCCCGACATCGATCCGCGCGTCCGCGAGGCACTCCGCGACGTCCCGATCGAGGACCCGACCGGGCATGCGCTCGACACGTTCTTCGGGCGGCTTGCACATACGGACCGCAAAGAGGAGGGTGCCGTGACGCGCATCCTTCACTACGGCGATTCGACCATCGCGAGCGACTATGTTTCGGGCACCGTGCGGCGCCGCATTCAGGCGCGATTCGGCGACGCCGGGCACGGGTTCATCCTGATCGCGAATCCCTGGGAGTGGTACTTTCACAACGACGTATTCCACGCATCGAGCGGCGAGTGGAATGCGAGCCGCCTGGCCGGCCCGTGGGCGCCCGACGGGATGTACGGCGTGGGCGGGGTGTCGTTCTCGAGTTACGGAGGAGGTGTGGCCTGGTTCGGCACGGCACCCCATGGGGACTTTGGGCGCCGCGTATCGCGATTCGACATCTACTATCTCGAGCAGCCCGGCGGAGGCGACATCGAGGTCGGCGTGCGCGGGGGAGCGACGGAGCGAATCGCGACCCGTGGCGACGACAAGGTGTCGCGTGTCCACAGCGTGAGAACGACCGACGGCGAGGCCAAGCTGACGGTTCGCGCAGCGGGTGGCGGTCCGGTGCGCCTCTTCGGAGTCGCGCTCGAGCGCGACGAGCCGGGCGTTGTCTACGATGCGCTCGGGTCGCACGCCGCGATGGCCGTCTTCTGGCAACGGCAGAACAGGGCGCACTGGAAGGACCAGCTTGCCCTGCGAGATCCCGGCCTCGTCATCTTTCAATATGGGACCAATGAGAGCGAAGGAGCGTTCGACGGACCCGACTACGAAAAAGCGCTCGGAGGGCTGCTCGACGAGCTCAAGGAAGTTTCCGGAGGCGCCTCGGTGCTTGTCGCTGCGCCCCTCGACCGAGCCATGAGCAAGGGCGGTCGATTGATTACCCGCCCGATCATTGTCGACCTCGTCGCAAGCCAGAAGCGCGCGGCCCTCGCCCACGGCGTGGCGTTCTGGAACACATTCGAAGCGATGGGCGGCGAGGGCTCGATGGCGGCGTGGGTGCGTGCGCGACCGGAGCTCGGAGGGCCGGACATGACCCACCCGACGCCCATGGGGGCGGAGGTCCTTGGGGACATGATGGCCGACGCGTTGATCCGTGCGTACGAGGTGTGGCGGACGCGGTGAGGAGTACAATCCCCCCATGTCTCATCACGTATGTCCGTTCTGGATTGGTTACCTTCTCGCCTCGCCGATTCGGCGCATCTGGCACGATCCGACACGGATCATCGGTCCATACGTCCGTGAAGGCACTGTGGTCCTCGAACCCGGGCCCGCGATGGGCTTCTTCACCCTGGAGCTTGTGCGGGCCGTCGGCGCTGGCGGTCGAGTGGTGGCCGTCGACGTGCAGCCCAGGATGCTCGCGGCGCTGCGTCGCCGCGCAGAGCGCGAGGGACTCGCAGAGCGCATCGACGCGCGGGAAGTGAAGGGCGAGCACTTGCCCGTGGACGACCTGCGGGGGACCGTCGACTTCGTTCTCCTCTTTGCGATGGTCCATGAGGTCCCTAACCAGGCGCTATTCTGGGAGGACGTTGCGGCAGCGATGAAGCCCGGGGGCAAGGCGCTCATCGCCGAGCCGAAGGGTCATGTGACCAGAGAGGCCTTCGCCGCGACCCTCAACGAAGCACGCCGATCGGGTCTGGTCTCCGAGGCCGGACCTCGAATCGCGCGATCGCACACGGCGCTTCTGACAAAGTCAGCGTAGGAAGGTTCCGTTTGGGGCCGGGGCGCAGACGCCCCCTATACTGCGCCCGCCATGAGCGCCCCCCCTCCGCAGGACCTCGTCTTCGACTGGAACACGGCGCAGTCCCCGGCGCCACCCATTCCTCGAGGTCTCACTCTGCTCGATGAGACGCTGCGCGACGGCCTGCAAAGCGCCAGCGTTACCGATCCCCCGATCGCCGACAAGCTTCGACTGCTCCACCTGATGGAAGACCTCGGCATCGACGTGTTCGCCGCCGGGATGCCCGCCAGTGGCTCGCGTGCCTTCGACGACGTTCTTCGGCTTTGCCAAGAGGTCGCCCAGTGCAAGATGAGTATTCGCGTCGTAGCGACCGGACGGACCATGGCTCGCGACATCGAGCCGATCCTCGAGATCAGCCAGCGGACCGGTCATCCCGTCGACGCCTATCTCTTCGTGGGGTCGAGCCCGATCCGGCAAGCCGTCGAGAGCTGGGATGCGATTCGCCTCGCCGAGCAGAGCGCGGCATCCATCGAGATGGTCGTACGGGGTGGTCTGACCGTTGCGTACGTCACCGAGGACACGACGCGTTCGCGGCCCGAGGTCCTAAGGACGCTATTTCGGGCTGCGATCGACCACGGCGCGACCCGGATTTGTCTTTCGGACACGGCCGGGCACGCCTTGCCGAGCGGCGTAAGAGCCCTTGCGGACTTCGCTCGACAGGTGATCCAGGAGTCCGGCGTGCCGTTGGGACTCGACTGGCACGGGCACAACGATCGAGGCCTGGCGCTGTCCAATGCTCTGTGCGCCGTCGAATGCGGTGTCGATCGTATCCACGGTACGGCGCTGGGCATTGGCGAGCGCGCCGGCAATCCGCCGATCGAGCTATTACTCCTGAACTTGCGCATTCTCGGGGATGCATCGCGCCGAGGCGCCTCGAGCCGCCTCGTCGAGTACTGCGAGACCGCCGCGCAGGTACTAAAGTGGACGATTGCTCCGAACAGCCCCCTTGTCGGGCGCGACGCGTTTCGCACGGCTGCTGGAGTGCACGCTGCCGCCGTCGCGAAGGCGCTTAAGCGGGGCGATCGAGAGCTGGCCGACCAGGTCTACAGCAGCGTTCCCGCGACGGAATTCGGACGCCGTCAGGAGATCGCGGTCGGGTTCGTGAGCGGGGCGTCCAACGTCGAGTTCTGGCTTCAGTCGCGCGGGTTCGAGCCGACCGAAGCCCTGGTGGCGACCATCTTGGGCGCGGCCAAGGCGAGCACGCGCGTCCTCGATGACGATGAGCTGATGACCGTCGTCCGTAAGTGTTCGGGCGACCATGAATTGGAGAGGAGCCGAGGAGCCATGGCCATGACTAAAGAGCGGATCGAGTCGGACAGCATGGGAGAGGTGCGTGTGCCCGCCGATCGCTATTGGGGCGCGCAGACGCAGCGGAGTTATGAGAACTTCAAGATTGGGGGACAACGCTTCGGCCGTCCGGTCATCCGCGCATTCGGGCTCGTCAAGAAAGCGGCCGCGCTCACCAACAAGGACCTGGGAAAGCTCGATGAGACGAAGTGCGATCTCATCGTGCGCGCCTCCGAAGCCGTCATCGCCGGGGAACTCGACGATCACTTCCCGCTCGTCGTGTGGCAGACCGGCAGCGGCACTCAGTCGAACATGAACGCCAACGAGGTCATCTCGAACCGGGCCATCGAACTCGCGGGCGGGGTGTTGGGCTCGAAGAATCCGATTCATCCAAATGACGACGTGAACCGTTCTCAGTCGTCAAACGACGTGTTTCCGACGGTCATGCACGTCGCGGTCGCCCTCGAAGTGCGAGAGCGCGTTCTTCCGGCTGTCGCGGAGCTGCGGGGGAGCATCGAAGCGAAGTCCGACGACTTCAGGGATATCGTCAAGGTCGGGCGCACGCATCTGATGGACGCCACCCCGCTGACGTTGGGTCAGGAGTTCAGCGGATGGGCGGCGCAGCTCGCAATGTGCGAACGCAGGCTCACCGAGGTGCTCGACGGCGTCTACGAGCTCGCGCTCGGCGGAACGGCGGTCGGCACGGGCTTGAACACGCCTCCTGAGTGGGCGGAGCGTGTCGCAGCGAAGATTGCAGAGCTCACGGGCGCTGCGTTCCGGACGGCGCCGAACAAGTTCGCTGCGCTCGCCGGGCACGAGGCCCTCGTCGCGCTCAGCGGCTCGCTCCGAGGTCTTGCCGCTGCGTGCTTCAAAATCGCCAGCGACGTGCGCTTGCTTGGAAGCGGGCCGCGGTGCGGGATCGGGGAACTCCGACTACCGGCGAATGAGCCGGGAAGCAGCATCATGCCTGGCAAGGTCAACCCGACGCAGTGCGAGGCGATGACGATGGTGTGCGTCCAGGTCATGGGCAACGACGCTGCCGTCGGCTTTGCGGGCGCGTGCGGGCAATTCCAACTCAATGTCTTCAAGCCCGTCATCGTCCACAATGTCCTCGAAAGCTGCGCTCTCTTGGCGGACGCATGTCGAAGCTTCGACGTTCACTGCGTCGCCGGCATCCAGCCAAATCGCGAAGTCATCGCCCGTCATCTGCAGGACACTCTGATGCTGGTGACGGCGCTCAACGAAGTGATCGGTTACGACAACGCCGCCAAGGTCGCGAAGCTGGCGTACGCCAAGAGCATCACGCTCAAGCAAGCGGCGGAGCAGCTCGGCCTCGTCAGCGCGGAGGACTTCGATCGATTCGTTCGACCCGAAGAGATGATCGGGCCACGCAAGGGTATTCCGAGCGCGTCCTGAGCGTCGTGACGAAGGTGGAGAAACCGCTCCGCCGAGCTACTTGGAGAGCTCGCGCTTTCCCATCTTGGAGTCGAGATACCAAACGCCTCCACCTTGTTCGCCCACTGCGTGGAGCTGATCGAGGATCCGCCCGATGTTGGCTTCCTCTTCGACCTGCTCGGTCACGTACCACTGCAGCGTGATCTCGCTCGCGTAGTCCTTCTCCACGCGCGACAACTCGAACAAGGCCGAGATCATCGACGTGACTCTCTTCTCGTGGTCGAGGATCTTCTCGAACAACTGGGTGAGCGTGCCGTACTCCGACGGGGGAGCAGCGATCTCGCCGAGCTCGAGTCGGCCACCTCGATCCAAGAGGAAGGAGACGAGTTTCATGGCGTGTGCGGTCTCTTCCTGGGACTGAATGTTCAGCCAATGGGCAAAGCCGCGGAAGCTCTTGCCTTCGCAGTACGCGCTCATCGCGAGGTAGAGCTGAGCAGAGTACTGCTCCAAGGCGATTTGGCTATTGAGGGCGTCCTGGATCTTCTTGCTGATCATGCGTGGCTCCGAGCGAGTGGTACGATTGCCACGACGCTAGCACAAGCGGGGTGCCTCCCCGGTTACGCCGGGACCACGGAATCAGGTTCGCCCGTACGCCCTGACGACAGGATTCTCCGACATGGCGAAGTGCGTCACACTCCGCGCACCGCGGTCAGCTCGACGCGATTGCCACAGACCCTACGGTTGAGGAACGATCACCGACACGGATTGGGCCGGCATCGTGTACGCGAACGCGTTGGTGGCGACTGCTGTTACAGGCGCTGACGTCGCGGTGACTGTCGCGCCCCCTGCCTGCGTGACGACGAAGACGTTCGCGGTTGTGAACGCGGTCGGGTGATAAATTTGAATGCCGGCGACCTTGTCGGCAAGGGCCTTGTTGATGGCGACGATCACCACGTGACTCGGGTCACTGGCCATCAGGCTCGCGTACACCGACGAGTTGGGCACATCGGACGTCGACGCTCCCATCGACGTGTCGCCGAACCCGGCGCCGTTGCCGTCGTAGTTCCGGTAGACGTCGTATGCCGCGTACGTGAACGATTCGTCGTGCCACACTTCCCAGAACATCGACATCTCCACGCCGTACGCGCCGAAGATGCCCAGCGTGTCCGCCGTGGCGATCGTTCCGCTGATGTCGCTGCCGCCACCGTAGTTCCACTCGGAGAACCCGAGCTTCATCGTTGGGGCGTATGCGGCGATCTTGGCCTGCGTCCTCGGAATGAGCTCTATCGCCTTATTCCCGATACTGCTCGCGATCCAGCTATTCTCCACGTAGGTCGTGTCCCAGAGAGAGCGCGGGGCCTGCTCCCGCGCCGCGGCCATCTCGGCCTGCCCTTGGGCCGTGTAGCAGTCGGCCGCCATGCTCGTGTCGGTCGTTGGATCGCTGTTGATTCGACAGTCGTCGCCCGGTGCCGTGGAGCTTCCATTGTCGCCGACTTCGGAATACCAGTGGAGGTCCATTCCGTCGACGACCGATCCACCAGCGTCGGCGGCCGCGGCCTGCATCTGCCTGAGCCACCAGGTCAGGAAGTCACCGTCCGCGGTCGAATCGGTCGCCTTCTGAAGATTGACGAAGCCGTTCCATCCGTAGTTCACCGGACCCCACACCCGGGCGCTCGGCATGGCGACCTTGACCGCCGTCGCGAACTTGATGTTCCGTTGCGCGAGCTCGGCGTAGGTGATCGGAAGAGGGTGCACTTCCGCGTGCGTCTGCGACCAGAGGTCCGGTTCGTTGTCGAGATCGAAGTCAGTGACGGTGCCCTGGTCGAGCTGGGCGACCCAGTGGACCATCTCGTCCTGGTAGACGGTTCCGTCCGTCGTGTCCGGCGGAAATTGGTAATTGCCGCCTTTGACGTCGTTCATCTTGAACCGGTCCTGTAGGTAGTTCGGATCGGCACCTCCGTCCGGGAACAAGCGAACATCTCCGCCCCCGTTCTTGTCCGCCGCGACGTAGTCGACCATGGACACGGTGAGAAGCATCGATGCGTTCGCAGCAGCCGCCTGATCGATCAGCGCCTTGAGATACGCCCCGGGGGAATCCGAATCCGGTGAGCAGGGATAGGAGTTGGTCGCGCCTCCCATCGTGCTGCAAAGGTAATCGTCACTCTGGAAGTGGTAGTCATCTCCTGCGTTCGATGCGTTGTTCTCCCAGTTGTAGGCGGTCATGCGATTGCCGCCGTTGCGGACGATGGTCGCGCGGTGTGCGGCGGCCTGGTTGCCGTTGTTGGTTCCGTAGATCCTCGGCGAGATCGGGTGAACGTTCTGGTCGGCGCGGACCGTGAACGTGATGTCCACCTGTCCCGGGCTACCCGCCTCGACCAGCGGACCGAGCGCCAATGCGTCGGGGGCCGCGTCCGTCGTCGCCTCGGAGCTCGAATCCTGGCCGGTGGCATCCACGGCAGCATCCGCGGCGATGGAAGGACCTGAGGCGTTGCTCGTCGAACAGGCGGCGGAGACGAGGCTGATCAGAGGAAGAGCCCATTTGCGGAACCGAAGCGCGACGATTTTCATGGTGCAAGACTACGGTCAGCGCCTCGAAGGATGGAAGTCGGTTGCCGAATTTTCGACCCAAGACCATACGAGGAGGACGTCGCACACGTGCCGAGATCGTCGTCTGTCGGCGCGCCGTCACCCTACCCAAGTCCGATGGCTTCGCGGAGCCACTCTCCGGCGAGCATCCACTCGACGATCGCGAGACAAAGGAACGGGCCGAAGGGCAAGCGAGCGCTGAGGAGGCCTGCCGTCGGCGCGGTCGCGAGAGGGTCCTCTCGAAGCGCCTTCTCGGCTTCGGCGTCTCCCGCTCGCGCCGCCTGCTGGATTTCCTCGCGCTCGAGTAGGACAGCGGCTGGTTCTTCGATCTTCCCTCGGATGATGAACACGAGCAGCGCCGCAATGGTCGCCTGAAATGCCCCCGCGAAGAGGGCAAAAACCGCTCCTTTCCAGCCGTACAAGGCCCCTGCCATCATGAGGAGCTTCGCGTCTCCGAGGCCCATGCCATCGCGCCCTCGGAGCCAGCGGTAGCCGACTACGAACGGCCCCCACACGCCGAAGAACCCCGCAATGGCTCCAAGGAAGACGTCCGCCCAACCGAGTCCGCGCAATGCCGGTGTCGCAAGGCCGAAAAGAGTTCCCCCTAGCGTGATGGAGTCGGGGAGGATCATGTGCTCCGCGTCGATGAACGCTGCCGCCACGAGGGCCATCGCAACCGCGAAATCGGCCAGAAAAATGGCGGCAGCGCGTAGGAGCGGGGTCTCCGGGGGAAGCGCCATGAGCTCCGTCTCGACCAGGGCAACGGCAAGGAGGCCGGCGAGGACCTCAACCACCAAGTACCGCACGGCGATCCGCGCGCCGCAGCAGCGAGTGCGTCCGCGAAGGGCCAGAAATGAGAAGACCGGGACGTTATCCCATGGTCGGATCGGCGATCCGCACCCTGGGCAGTGCGATCCGGGGAACACGACGCTGAGTTCCCTCGGAACGCGGTAAATAACGACGTTGACAAAGCTTCCCCAGAGCGACCCGAAGAGGAAGGCCAGAGCGCGGGCGAGCCACGGCGCGACGTCAAGCTCGGCGAGCGTCACGGCCGCGGGCCGCCTTCGAGGGCACGGGATACAGAATCTCGGTTGAGGAGATTCGCTCGATAGCGTACCGACACGGGTCGCGTGTGCCGTAGCACTCCGTGCACACCGTGACGCAATCCGACCATGCTCGTCGCTATCGACCCCGACCATCCCGATCCGCGCAAGATCGGTCGTGTCATCCGCGCATTGGAGCAAGGGGGCGTCATCGCGTATCCGACCGACACCGTGTACGGTCTCGGTTGCGATCTCCTGAACAAGCATGCCATCGACCGCTTGTACATGATCAAGGGAATGCCTCGCTCCCAGCCTCTGGCGTTCGTTTGTCCCGATCTGTCCGACATCGCCCGCTATGCCATGGTGGACAATCAAGTGTACCGGGTGCTCCGCCGGTTTCTCCCGGGCCCCTACACCTTCGTCCTGTCGGCAACGCGCGATGTGCCGAAGCTCGTGCAAATGAAGCGCAAGAGCGTCGGAATTCGTGTCCCGGCGTGCACACTGACGTGTGCGCTGGCGCGGGAGCTCGGGCGTCCCATCATCTCGACGACAGCCGCCAGGCACGGCGGAGAACCGATGGTGGACCCCGATGAGATCGACGAGGAGTTCAGCGGGCTCGATCTCGTCGTGGATGGCGGAGGCGGGGGGACGGTACCGACCACCGTCATCGACCTCACAACGTCTCCCCCGACGATCGTTCGGGAGGGTGCTGGCCCCGCCGACGAGTTTCGTTGAGACGGATGGCGCGTAGCGAGTCTAGGGCCTTAGTGATCGCCTCGATCGAGCCGTTCGTGGGGAGGTGGAGGTCCCCTTCGGCTCGGGCGCGGATTCTACGCCGTGCATACGAGCTCGCGTCCTGATTGTGGACGACGACGATACGCTGGTTCGGTCGTACGCGCGGACGCTCGCGGCCGAAGGCTACGACGTCGACACGCGCTTTGACGGCGAGGCCGCCGTCGAAGCGATCCGTCGTTGTGCTTACGATGTCGTGCTGAGCGACATCGACATGCCGCGCCTCGGAGGCCTCGACCTGCTCGAGCGCATTCGCGCGCACGACCTCGACGTTCCCGTCGTCCTCATCACCGGCAGTCCGACGCTCGAAACCGCCATCGCCGCCATCGAATACGGCGCGCTCCGATACCTCCCCAAACCCGTCGATCCGGAGCGTCTGCGTTCCATCACCGCCGACGCGGTGTGCCTGCACCGCATTGCGCGCGCGAAACGGCAGGCTCTCGACCTCGTCGGCGGCGAAGCCCGGCTCGCGGGCGATCGGGCCGGCCTCGTCGCGTCGTTCGGACGCGCTGTCGGTACCCTCTGGATCGCCTATCAGCCCATCATCTCGTGGTCGCGACGCGACGTCTTCGGATACGAGGCGCTCCTTCGATCGCGCGAGCCTTCGCTGCCCCATCCGGGCGCCATCCTCGAAGCTGCGGAACGTCTCGAGCGTCTTCACGAGCTCGGCCGCGTAATTCGTGCCCGGGCCGCCGAGCCAGCGGCTCGCCTCCCCGAAGACGCGCTCCTCTTCGTCAATCTCCACACGCAGGACTTACTCGACGACGATCTGTACGACCCGTCACGACCGCTGGCCCAGATCGCACACCGCGTCGTGCTCGAGATTACGGAGCGCGCGAGCCTGCACGCAGTCCACGACGTTCAGGGCCGCATCGGTCGCCTGCGCGGCATGGGATTTCGTATCGCGATCGACGATCTCGGTGCCGGGTACGCAGGCCTGACGAGTTTCGCGCAACTCGAGCCCGAGGTGGTCAAGCTGGATATGTCCTTGGTTCGGGACGTGCATGAGCAGCCGACCAAACAAACGCTCGTGCGCACGATGATCGCGATGTGCAGCGAGCTTGGAATGAAGGTGGTCGCCGAGGGAATCGAGACACCCGCGGAACGCGCCACGATCGTCGAGCTTGGTTGCGATCTCTTGCAGGGGTTCCTCTTCGCGAGGCCCGAGATCGCGTTTCCGCCCATTGTGTTCTAGCCGGCCGGACCGCGGCATGGGGAGCTCGAGGGGGGCGGCCGCGCTCCCCTCGAACTCGATTCGACAATGTTCTAGCCTGGAATTTACGGGGGCGTGTTAGACGTCGATGCGGCTGCGAACAGGGCCGCATTCAGCGGCCGACGTGGAAACAGCGTGCGCAGGCGTGCATCGCGCACCGTGCCCATGAGCGCGTGCGCATAGTCAGTCGCTCGCTGAGCCGCGCTTGGAGCCTGCGGGGATCCCGCGCGCGTGAGGGCGTCCGCGCAGAGCACGCGAACCTCGAGTCCATACTCACATCCTTGAAGGTTCTCGACGGCGCCGAGTGCTGTCGTCGCGAGGAACATCGCCGTGTGCATTTCGCCGAGGTCGACGCGCGCGGCGGCTTCCGTGGCCATGGCGTAAAAGTGAAATGCGACCAGTGCCATGCTCTCTGCGTCGCGCCGGGCCAGGACGGCATGATCCACTGCGTCGTCCGGGCGCCGCTCGGCGCGAGCAAGTGTGGCATGCACGACATGAGCATAGGTTTGGTCGTAGGCGTTCTCCGTAGCGCGAACGATGTTGCCCGCGTCGCGCAGGTACGTCTCCGCCTCTCCGAGCTCACCGAGCTCCGTGGCGACGAGCGCGCTTACAAGAAGCGTTTCCGCCCACCCGTCTTGGTCTCCGTAACGATTGTGGGCCTCTCGCGCGCGCTTGAGGTACGCCAGAGCCCGGGGCACGTCGCCAAGTCTAAAATACGTGTGTCCGATGGTCGTGAGCGTCTTTGCGACCTGAAAGCGCCCCCCGATCGACAGGTCAATTCGAATCGATTCGAGTGCGAGCGCGATGGCATCTTCGTAGCGCCCTTGGACGAACATCGAGTACGCTAGCGAGTTCTTTACGCGGGCCTCGGCGCGTGGCGCGGCGCACCGTCGGAAGATCGCGATGGCGTCGACGTGTGCGTCGACAGCCTCTCGCACCCTTCCCACGCGCCGGAGCAGAATTCCACGAGACCGCAGGATCTCGCCGCGCAGAGAAGAAGCGACGATCGGGGGCTTCGCTGCATCGAGCGCGATGAGTGCTCGGTCGCACGCGGCAAGCGCGCCCTGAACGTCTCCGAGTTCCCTCAGAAAGTCGCTCGCAAGGGCTTCGGCCTCGACCTCGAACGCGGTGGCGTTTGACGTGTGCGCGATCGTGGCGGCGCGCTTGGCCAGGAGGACCCCCTTGGCGAGTCGGCCGTCGTCGAAGTCGTACCGGGCGCTGCGAAGCAGCCCAAGACACACAGCGCGGGACGTCGCCACTTTGCGCACGATGCGGCGAAGCGCCAGCAGGTTCGAGCGACGGTCCCGTCGCCGGCCAAGAGTCCGATACGCATTTTCGAGCGCCTCGTGCCCGTGGACGCGGCGTGGGTCGTCCGGGGCCAAGTACGAAAGTGCCTTCTGGAAGTACCGAATGGCAAGGGTCGTCTGATGGCTCTTGCGCGCCGCGTCCGCGGCTTCGATGTAGAAGTCGGCTGCGCGGTCGTAGCTCTCGCCTCGTGCAAAGTGACGGGCCACGATTGCGGCAGTCAAACCGCGCCCCAGCGAGCTTCCGGCCAAGTGTTCGCCAAGCCTTCGATGCATCGTCGCCCGGCGCGCCGGCAGGAGCTCGCGATACGCGGCATCGCGGGCGAGCGGATGACGGACGTCGATGAGATCCCCCTTTCGATCGCAGAGCCCTTGCGCGCAGAGCTGCACGACGGGGTCCTCATTGAATGCCCCGGTAAGCTCGGTCAGATCGTCCAGTCCAAGCGGCCCGCCGGCGATCGCAAGCCAATAGACCACGGCCTGTTCACTCGGGGGGAGGTCTCGCAGTCGGTCGCCGAGCAGCTGCACGAGAGTAGACGGAAGTGCGCGAAATCCGGCATCCGCGCGATCGGTTCGGACGAGGACCGAGCCGCGAGCGTCCGGTCCCGTGCCGCCCACTTCCCGTATCTCGAGCGCGCCTCGTTCGAGCAACGCGTCGACCATCTCGAGGAGAAAGAAGGGATTCCCACCGACCTTAGGAAGCAGAGCCTGGCACACGTCACCGGCGCCATCGTGAACGCCGAGTCGCACTTGGACGAGTCGGACCTGCTCGTCGGGCGCAAGCTCATGGAGCTCGATGCGGGGGACCTCGGCGATCGTATGGCGAATGCGTTCTTCCGGACGCGTCACGAGCACGACGAAGATCGGAAGGGGATCGCTGGTCGTGACAAGTTCGCCCAGAACCTCCAAAGTCGGCTTGTCCCCCCAGTGGAGGCCCTCGACAAGAACGAGCAGGGGTCGAGATAGGGCCAGGGCTCCAAGGAGATTGCGCATGCCGGCGACGATCGTCTTCTTCCGCGTGTGCGCGTCTTCGTCGCCGTCCCGGATCTGGCGATTCGTCGCGAGTTCGGCCAGGCGCAGAACCATCGGACTGGAAACGTCGCCACCTGCTGCCCCGCCGCCGGCCCGCGAGATCAGCGTGGCCACTTGGGCGAACGGCTCGTCGCCCGTCGTTCCGATGGCGGCCCTAATGAGTTCGACGATTCCCGCGTACGGCACTTCCATGGTCACCGGCGTGCACTCGATGTGGAGGAGGCGAACGTCAGGTGGAAGTTCCGTCAAAAACGCTGCAAGCAAAGCGGTCTTTCCGATTCCCATCTCTCCGATGACCGCGCGGCTGACCACTCGTCCGACTCCCGCGCTACTGCTGATCGCCTCCTCGTATGCTGAACGCAGCGCGGCACGTTGCTCGTCGCGGCCAACGAGGTCGGTCGAGCGGGCCTGAACCTCGGCCAGGCGCTCCTCGCGCGACAAGCTGCGTTCCAGTGCGTGGACGCGCATCGTCGACGGAACGTCAAGTCGGCCGGCCGCGTCGAGCGATACGACTGGAACGTCACACCACCGAAAATCGCGCCGCAACAGCCGATAGAAGCCGCCGGCTGCCCACGTGCGGCCCGCGGGAGTGGCTCGGGACAGCTGGTTGGCAAGATAGGCGGCGGGGTCTTCGAGAACGTATCGAACGAGATGGCCTCGCCGATCTCGCGTGCCCGTCGCAATGCCTCGGACGATTGCAATCGCTGCGGTGACGGGCGTCGATAGGTCCTCTTTGATGCCGAGGATTGCCTCGTGAACATCGAGCGCTAGCTGGGCTGCATCCGCAGCGCATCGAGAGGGATTCGCCGTCAGGCCGGCGATGGCACGCGCCGCGGTGTCGTCCAACCACATCCATCGCATGCCCCGCTTGAAGGCAAGATCGTCGAGCATGCCTCGAATCTGATCGAGCGCCCGCCGAGGAAGTCCAGGAGCTTCGAGGTCTCGGAGCGCGAGCGTCACGATGGCGACGTGACGCACTTCTCGAGGACCGTCGCCTCTCGGGGCACTGGAAGACCAAGCCTGCTCGTGCGACGCGCGTTCCTGCTCGCGCTGGAGAACCCCCATGCGCGGAGCCGATCGTGAGTCCGCCATACTCTTAGCGATTGGTGCAGCGGCGAGAGTGGGAGCGTCGTCGGAACGCAAGCCAGAGGGAGCGGGTTCCGATATGCGGGGTGCCGGAACGTCCGTCTCACGCTGTCCGCGAGGCACGAACTGTTCAATCGTCGACTCGAGCGTCGTTGCGTCGATGAGTTCTCCGTGTTTGACGATCGCCCTACCGAGGGTGGCAGACATCTCGCGTGCCGTTGGAAAGCGATCGCCGCGTTCCGGGGCGAGCGCTCGCATGACGACATCTTCGAGTTCCGAAGGCACGTCGGCCAGGTACGTGCTTGGAGGCTCGACGATTCCGGAGCGCACGATGTCGAGCAGGGCTTCGCCGCCGAGCCCTCCGTGGAGCGGTCTCCCTGTCAGAATCTCCCAAAGCACGACGCCGAGCCCATAGACGTCCGTGCGTCGGTCGGTGTTCTCGCCTCGAGCCTGTTCGGGAGACATGTAACCGAACTTGCCCTTTAGCACCCCCTCCTCGTCTGCAAATAGCCTGGCGCTCGCAATTCCGAAGTCGGCGATCTTGACGGCCCCATCATAGGACAAGAGCACGTTGTGAGGACTGACATCGCGATGCACGATGTCGAGCGGTTGCCCAATCTCGTCTCTCTTCTCATGAGCGTAGTGAAGCCCCTTGGCCGTTTCCGCGATGATCCACGCTCCGACCCACGGCGGAAGCGTCGCTGCAAGGTCTCGCGCGCATGCCATCAGGCGCCCGAGATCGCATCCGTCGACATGTTCCATGGCGAGGAGGAGCCCCTCCTCTCCACAGTCCTCGAGTTGGTAGACTTGCACGACATTTGGGTGGTTCAGTCGGGTAGCGAGGTGAGCTTCCTCGATGAACATCGAACGCAAGCGCCGTGAGCTCTCGTGCGTCGGGAGAATCCGTTTGAGCACGAGCACTTTGAACGTCCCCTCGGCCCCGCAACGCTTTGCAAGGAACACCTCGGCCATCCCGCCGACTCCGAGACGCGACAGAATCTCGAAGTCTGCGATCTGTTTCGGCGTAAGGGAGGAGGCGTGCGCGGACATCAGGTTCAGCACTCGAAGGGGGAACCGGAGGACACGCGTGCGCAACCCGAACCCCGACGAAACCACTCAAATCTACCAGCTAGCCCTGGAGACTCCACCCAGACCTCCGCTCTTCTCGCCCGATTGGCGGACGTTGCGCTACCCTCCGTCGTTCGCTGCGCACCATGGCTGACTTCCCCGACCCCCACCCCGAACCAGTTGCGAGCGGCAGCCTCGCAAAAACCCCATTTGTACACCTCCTCCTCTACGCTCTCGACAAGAAGCTCTCAGGGACCCTCGAATTCGTCGCGCCGGACAAGCGTGAGGTCGCCATTCTCTACCTTGACGGACGTCCCGCCAAGGTTCGAACGAGCGAACCCGTGGCGTACCTCGGGCGGGTCCTGTTAGAGGAGGGGTTTCTGACCGAAGCAACGCTTGAGCAGTCGCTCGTCGAGCTTGCTGCGCAGAAAGAACGCGAACGAAAGCTCCACGGAGAGCTCCTCTTGTCGGCTGGCGTGCTGCGGGAAGACCAGCTGGGTGTCGGTCTGGCGGAACAGCTCCGACGCAAACTCATCTACGTTTCGAGCTTCCCTGCCGAAACGAAGTATTCATACTACAGCGCATTCGATGGCCTCGCGAATTGGGGGAAGCCGGTGCCTGAGGGACTCGATCCCGTTCCGCTGATCTGGCGAATGCTGCACGCGGGGGCTCCCCAAGACCACATCGGCACGGCCCTCGCACGCGTCGGGACCGCGCGTTTGCGCCCCGCGCAGGCAGCCAATTTCGCCCGCCTCGGCCTGGCAAAGGACGAGGCCGCCATCGTTGACCTTCTCGCGATGCAGCCCCTGTCTGTCGCGGATCTCACGAAGGCCTCCGGTCTCGATCCGAGCGAGGCGCGCCTGCTCGTCTACCTCCTGATCATCACGAGGCAGGTCGAAATGGTGTCGATATCCGATCGGGCGATGTCGATGCGTCCGCTTTTCGCGGCGTCGGGCCCGCCTGCCGGAGCGGGAGTGTCGAGCGTCCCTCCGACGTTCGCGCCTGCGGCCAAGCCCCCGACGAACTCGACTCCCGTGCCTTCCAAGCTCCACGCGTCCATGGCTCCAACCCCGCCGCCGCAAACGCTATCCGACGAACTCGCGGCCCGATGGCGGGAAATCGTCGACCGCGCGTCGAGCATCGAGCGCGCGGACTATTTCGACATGCTCGGAGTGGCCCGCGAGGCATCGCGAAAAGACATCGAAACCGCGTTCTATGCGCTTGCACGCCGTTGGCATCCCGACAGACTTCCGCAGGAGCTTTCGCCTGTCCGCGACCACTGCACGCGGGTGTTTTCGCGCATGAGCGAGGCGCTCGCCACTCTCACCGACGAAGAGCAGCGCGCTCAATACATGCACTTGCTTGCAGACGGCAGCGGGACGCCGGCGATGCAGGAGACTGTCGCGCGGGTGCTCGAGGCTGCGTCGAATTTCCAGAAGGCCGAGGTCTGCTTCAAGCGCCACGACTACGCCCAGGCGGAGGCATTCTGCAGACGAGCTGTTGAGGCTGACGCGACTCAGGCCGACTATCACGCAATGCTCGCGTGGCTCACTTCGCTGAAGCCAGACTACCAGTCACCGGAGAAGACGCTCGACTGCATCCGCATGCTCGACGAAGCCGTTTTCATAAGCGGCCGTTGCGAGAAGGCCTTCTACTGGCGCGGGCTGCTCTACAAGCGAATGGGCAAGAGCGACGCGGCAGTCCGCGATTTCAAACGAGTTGCAGAGCTGAATCCCCACCACATCGACGCGGCGCGCGAGGTTCGACTGCACCAGATGCGCGCTGGAGGCCGGACCGGAAGCGGGTCCGCTCCGCCTGGGCCGCGGACTTCGGCGTCACACAAACCTGACCCGTCGCCGAAGCTGGGGCTCTTCCAACGCCTGTTCAGAAGACCGAAGTGACTTACGAGGCCGTGTGTGCGCTCGCCATCGGGGGGCTCGACCCTGGGGGCGGGGCAGGGATTGCGGCCGATCTGCGTGCCTTCGCTGCCACGGGGGCTTTCGGGTGTGCAGCCGTCGCGGTCACCACCATTCAGTCAACGCACGGGCTTCGGGCGGTGCACGTCGAGCTGGCTTCACGGGTGTACGCCCAGGTGACCGAGGTTCTCCGTCATCAGCGCGTGCGTGCCATCAAGATTGGCGCGCTGGGGAACGCGTCCAATGCGAAGGTCGTGGCGCGCATCCTGGATCATGCGAATGGAGTTCCCGCCGTGGTGGACACGCCAATGCTTCCCACACAAGGGGAAGCGAGGCTCCTTGCCACGAGAGCGATCGGGGTGCTTCGAAAAGAGATTCTGCCGCGTACGACGCTCTTGACCGTGAACGCGGACGAAGCCCAGACGCTCGTACGCCACCGGGTCAAGACTCGGACCGATGCGCGCGACGCGGCGCTCGCTCTCGCCAACGCTGGTCCGCGGGGCGTGCTCGTCAAGGGCGGGCATCTCTCGGATGTCGATGCCGTGGACGTCCTCGCGGTGGGCGGAAAAATCGTCGAGTTCCGGGCTCGCCGACTGCGCGTGGGTCCCGTGCATGGCGGGGGGTGCGTCTTGGCCTCGCTCATCGCGGGGCGTCTCGCCTTGCGTCCGAACGACGACGTGGACATGGCGACGCTCGTCGCAGCGGTCCGATGGGCGAAGCACGTTCACCACCTGGCGCTGGCACGTCCGTGGGACGTGGGGGGCTCGATGCTGGTTCTGGTGCCGGGGAGTCGCCGATAGAAGCTTGCATTGAGGTTTCCACTGGGCTGAAGTCTGATCACTTCGGTCGGTAGGTGACAGCAGCGGTCCTGATTGAGCAGTTTCTGCCCCCCACAAGATGCGTGCTTTGGCTTCTGGGTCGGTACCCGAGAGAGGCATGAGTGCCTTTTTGAATGCCCACGATGACCTATGCGTCGCGAGCCAGCATCGTTGTTTCGTTGGATGTGTTCATGGTCGTCCCTTTACTGATGAGGTCTCAGCGAGCGCGATAGGTGCACGAAGTACATCACTCCCGCGATTGTCAAGGCGGGCTGGAACGTGCAGGCGCAGGTTGGGGAGAATGTCGCGCTGACCCAGGGGCCGGGGCATCGTCCCGAGGGCGCCTCGTGTCCGGGGGAAAGACTAATTTCGCCGACTACGTAGCACGATCGTCCCTCTCCGGCGGCGACGATGAATCGTTCGACGTGGAGATAGTGGGTGAATAGGCCCTCGGAGCCATCGTATTAGGGAAACTGGACCGTCCGCGAAGCAGCCGAGTGCGCGTGGCTCGAGAGTCGTCCGAGGAAGTACGCGCCGACCAGGATCGCCAGGTAGATCAACACAACTGTCACCGCCGCAAAGAACCGGAACACGCCTCCGACATTCATCAATGCGGGGTACACGAAAAATGATATCGCCAGCGTGAGAGCCAAGCAGGCAGACACGAACGCTACCGCCTTGACTCGGGGGTATTCGAGTCGAAAGAAGAGCGTCGGAAGGGCGAAAAGGGCCGAGGCTCCGATCAGTGGATACCAGACGTCGGACCAGAGGGCTTTGAGAAGTCCTAGCTTCAAAGCATCCTGGCGAAAGTCGGTGGACACGAGAAGCAGTACCACCAGCCCGACGCCCAGGGCACCCAGCACCACGGACCAGTCAAAGTCAGGCTGCCGCGCACCGGATCGGAATGCGGTGTCGATTTCATGGTCTTTCGTTTCGTGGATGAAGAGTCCTCCGACCACAAGGGTCACGATGCACACGGCGATGGGATAGAGGAGACCGACGTAAATGGAGTTTGTTCCAAACGTGTCCTTGGCCACCGCGGAACTCGTCAACGCCGTGGCGATGAGTGGCAGGAAGCCGCCGAACCAACCGTTGCCCAAGTGGTACGGCAGAGACATCGACGTGTATCGGATGTTTGTCGGGAAAAGTTCGACCAAGTACGCGGCGATGGGACCGTACACCATCGTCACGTAGAGAACCTGGAGTGCCACGAGGAGCACCATCATCGCCATGTTCAACTGCCGCGGGTCCGCTACTGGCGATAGGTTTGGATTCGAGAAGTGTCTCAGTCCCATGTAGATGGGGATGTAGGTGACGGCCGCCAAAAAGCAGCCCGCCAGGATCACGCGCTTGCGACCAATTCGGTCGGACAGATGGCCGAAGACCAGAAAGAATGGGGTTCCGATCGCGAGCGCAATGGAGACGATGATGTACGCCGTCTTCCAATCGATCTTGAGGACGGTCTGAAGAAATGTAAGCGTGTAGAACTGGCCGGTGTACCAGACGACTCCCTGTCCTGCCGTGGCTCCGAAGAGGGCGAGAAGCACGTAGCGGAGGTTTGCTGGATTGCGAAAGCTCTCCCTCAATGGATTGACGGAAACCAGGCCCTGGCGCTTGAGCCTGATGAAGAGAGGACTCTCCTTCATCCGGGCGCGGACATAGAGGCTGATGGCAAGGAGCAGGAACGAAAGCAGGAACGGGATGCGCCAGCCGGCGATGCCAAGGAGTGTGGCGCCGCCCGATTTGAATGCGGCTTCGCCGAGCACCACGCGCGTCGTGCCGATGACCCCCATGCTGAGGAAGAAGCCTAGCGACGCGGTCGTCTGGATGTAAGAGGTGTAGTAACCTCGTTGGCTGTCCGGAACGTGTTCGGCGACATATGTGGTCGCGCCACCGTATTCGCCTCCGAGGGCGAGGCCCTGGAGCAGTCGCAAGAGGACGAGGAACACGGTGGCCGCCAGGCCCCAAGTTGCATACGTGGGCAAGAACCCCACGAGCGCTGTGCTGACTCCCATGGTCGCCATGGTCATGAGGAACGTGTACTTGCGACCAACGAGATCCCCGATGCGCCCGAACACAAGCGCACCGAGCGGGCGAACACCAAAGCCCGCACCGAAGGTAGCCAAGCTCGCGAGCAACTGCGCAGTTTCGTTGCCCGGCGGGAAGAAACGACTTCCGAAGAATACGGCGAGGGAACCGTATAGATAGAAGTCGTACCACTCGAAGAGAGTGCCCAGCGAGGACGCGAAGATCACTCGTCGCAGAGTGGAGGGGGACAGCGCCTGGTCATTGGTGGTTTCCATGTGGCGTGTGCGGAGGAGAGTAGCTCACCAAGGAGTCCACGCTCGACCATAGTGTGGTCGGGCTTGGCATAAGCGTGAATACCGAACTCCTGCATAATGGCGAACGCGACATGGGATGGCGAACTCGTGAATGGCATTGGCTGGCTAGAATTCGAGCAAGGTCATCTTGAATACGACGATGCCCGCGAGCATGGGGCGCCAAACCGCTGTGGCGGCGGCGTGCCACTCCGGCCCCCGCGCTGGCCGCAAGACGAGGATCGCCCGGTCACCGTCAGCGCAAGCGACCGGATTGTCAGCCAAGAATCTCCAGCTGCCGTAGTCTCAGCGCACCATGCCCGTCGGATTCAGAACGTGGACTGTCCTCCCGCACGCTCCCATCGACGCCCTCGCGCCTAACCTGTGGCGCGTGGAGGGCGTCCTGAGCTCGACCAACAAGCGAGTGATGGCCCTCGTGCGACTGGAAGACGGGAGGATCCTCATGCACAACGCCATCGCGCTCGATGAGCCGAGCATGGCGCGGATCGACGCGTGGGGCGAAGTCGCGGCCATTCTCGTGCCGAACCGCTTTCATCGGCAGGACGCGCGCATCATGCAGGAGCGCTATCCCAAGGCGAAGGTGTACGCGCCGAGGGGCGCCGTTGGGGCAGCGTCCCAGGCAGCTCCCTGTGCGGGCTCGTATGCCGACGTTCCCACCGACGCGAGTGTTACCGTTCGCGAGATCGATGGAATCCGGTTGCGCGAAGGCGTGGTTGTCGTCCGCAGTCCGGATGGCGCGTCCGCAGTTTTCTGCGATACGGTTCTCAACCTGCCGAAGCTGTCTGGATTCATGGGAATGATCCTGCATCCGACGGGGACACTATCCGTGCCGCGGGTAACGGCAATGCTGTTCGCCAAGGACCGAAAGGCGCTCAGGGCGGACTTGGAGAAGGTCGCGGCGGAAGACGGATTGGTGCGGGTGATTCCGGGCCATGGCGAAGTTGTGGCGACCGACGCCTCCGAGCGTCTTCGCGAGGCGGCTCGACGGTTGTAGTCCAGCAGGGTGGTAACGATCCCGAAAGAGCGCAGCGTTTCGATCTCGACGAGGATGGCGACGTCGTGGACGAGGGCGTGTCTTGGCCCACCATTCCCCCGTCTATTGTTCAGGGTGCCGCTGCGTTTTCTCAATAGCGTGCTGACGCGGGAGTCCGCGCCGCCATGTTGGCCGCCGCGGGGGCGCCCTATACCGAAAACTCCGTCGAGATTCACCACTCGCCCGGCGAGGTGCAACACCAGTACAGGGGGACACTGGGCAAGACGGGCAATTGTCAGATTGCTGTCTACGCCGCCATGAGCAGCAAGCGCCTCGAATGTCGCACGGTGATGGAACCAGGAGTCGTCGCACGTGGAGGTTCCTTTCTCGGGCGAAAGGAACCTCCACATGCTCGATCGACCTCTTCTCCCACATCATTCACTACGCGCATTCGCCGTCGCGAAGGAACTGCTTATCGCTGTCCGCGACGCGGGCATTCGCGATGTCCACCTTCGCGACCAGGCGATGCGCGCCGCACAGAGCGCTCGCCTCAACTGCGCCGAAGGCGCTGCACGCGTCACTCGCGCGGACAGAGCGCGCCTTCACCATCGCCCGTGGCGAATGCGTGGAAGCCGCGGCGGCCGTCGACATCGCGGCGGCCTGCGGTACGGCGAAGCAGGCAGACGCTGACAGCGTTGCGAACATAGCCAATGACCTCGTAGGGATGCTGACGCGGCTCATCAGGTGAGCCGCGTCAGCCTGGAGGCTTCGGCTTATCGCTGGAGCCTCCAGAGAATCGACTTGAGTCGAACGGCGAGAGTCTGGATGGCGGCGGCGTGCTCGGCGCTCATCAGGCCAAGGGTTGCGGCGAGGTCGATGGCGCCTACGGTTTCGTGCAGGCTGTTGTGAGCTTCGACGAAGTACTTGCGGCGCATGGCGACGCCGTCGTTGGGCAGGCCCTCGCAGAGTTGCAGGAAGCAGCTCTTGCTGGCGCGAGTGGCTTGGTCGCGAAGTTCGTTGTCGCGAATCTTGGCGAGATGAACGAGTTTCGCCAGTTCCTTCGCGACTTGGTAGCAATCGAGTTTTTGGAAGGGGAGTAGGTCTTGCATGGTGTTTTTGGCCCTCGCCCCGTCGAGGCCAAAAACGCCATGCAAGACCGTACGACGACAGAGGTCGAAGCCGAGGGTCGAGGCGAGCGGTCGGGGCGAGCGGTCGGAGTTCGAGGTCGGAACTCGCGGTCGGAACTCGTGGTCGGAACTCGCGGTCGGAACTCGCGGTCGGGGCTCGCGGTCGGGGCTCGCGGTCGGAACTCGCGGTCGAGGCGAGCGGTCGGGGCGAGCGGTCGCAGCAAGATGCCGCTCGCGGTCGAATCCCGTCACGCCTCAACGCCGAAGGCCCGCGCATAGGCTCGATGCGAACCGCCTCGTTCGACCGCCTCGATGACGGCGGCTCCCTCGCGCTCGCCGCCTTGCGCGAGCACGTACTCCACCCAGGCCCATCGCGCGCTCGTGGCACGCACCTCGGCTCGGCCGCGTAGCCCACGGCGCAGCCGGTCGAGGCGCTCATCGATGACGCGCACGCCGGCGAACGGCGCTGACGATAGTGGGGTGTTCCTCTTCGGACAGAACGGTGCCACGCCGAGCACCACGGGTAGGATGCGAGACAGCTCCGCCACGAGCTCGACGCACTCGTCGACGTCGCCATCTTCCTCGCCAGGGGTACCGACCATCAAATAGAGCTTCAGCCGGTCCATCGAGTACTTCTTGGCAAGCTCGGCGCAGCGCCGGAGATGTCTTGGGTGAGTCTTGCGCTCGAGCATTTCGCGCACGCGTTCGCTCGTGCCGTCCATCGCGGTCGTGAGGGTCCGCGTCCCGGCGCGGGCAAGGGCTGCCACGAAGTTGTCCTGCGACGCGAGGCGATCGGGGCGGAGAGACGACAGTCCGACTTCGCATCCACGGCCGGCGAGTGCCGATACGATGGGCACGATCTGAGGATGATCGCTCACCCCTGCCCCGACGAGGCCAACGCGGCGCGCGTCCGCCGGGATCGCACCGAGCACCACCTCGGTGGGGACGATTCGCATGCCGCCGTTCGTGCTCCGTCGCATCACGCAATAGCGACACCCGCGGGAACAACCTCGCTCCACTTCGATGAGGAACATGTTCGCGAGCTCGGCGTGCGGCGTTCGAATCGTCGAAAAAGCGGGAAGCAGTGCGTCGTCCTCGGCGCCGACGGAGGGCAGAACGAGATGGTGAGTTGGAACGAACACGTGATCGAGACGAGCGAGCGCGTCGAGGGTTGCGCTGCGTCCCGATGCGTCCATGGCCGCACGCATGACGGTCACGACGCGTGCGTCGGCTTCGCCGACCACGATGGCGTCGACAATCGCGGCCAGCGGAAGTGGGTTCGAGAAGGTGAGTGGGCCGCCGGCGATGACAACGGGGTGGCGCTCGTCGCGCTGGCGGCGATCGGGAGGGAGCCCTGCGGCCTTGAGCATTCGCACGACGCCGGCGATCTCGAGTTCGTACGCGACGCTGAACGCGAGGACGGGCAGGTCGTCAATTGGACGGAGCGACTCGTACGTGACAGGGCGTTCGGGCCCTCGGCCGGGGTCGCCTTCGCACTCGTCGTCCAGGAAGGCCCGCTCGCAAGCCAGTCCGTCGGCATCCATCAGCGCCCGGTACACGCGCTGAAAGCCGAGGGAGCTCATCCCCACGCGATAGGGCGACGGGTAGCATAGGGCGACGGTGAACGGAGCCTCCTTGGAGAGTCGGCCGCTCTCGTCGCCAAGACGACGACGAATGCGCTCTCGGAGACCTTCGGGGTTCACGCGCTGCTCATGACTGCTTTGCGGGGACCGCGCAACCTTCACTGCATGAGATCAAGGACGCGTCCGGCTCAGACGCGAATGCTTGCGTCCGTATGAAAAATAGATCACAAGGCCGATCGTCATCCAAAGCACCAGGCGCACGAGGGTCGCCGTGGTGGCCGTGTACATGAGAACGCCGGATGTCAGTGCGCCGAGCGTCGGGACGATGAATGGTCCGCCGGGAACGCGAAACGCTCTAGGGAGCTCGGGGCGCTTGAGTCGCAGGATCATCACGCCGATGCTCACGAGTACGAATGCGAACAGGGTTCCGATACTGGTCAATTCGGCGAGGATGTCGATCGGCAGAACTCCGCCCGCGCAGGCACACGCGACGCCGGTGAGAATCGTCGTCACGTACGGTGTGCCGAATCGTGGATGAATCTTCGCTGCGGCTTCGGGCAAGAGCCCATCTTGGGCCATCGCAAAGAAGATTCGGGGCTGTCCGAGCAGCATGACGAGCACCACCGACGACAATCCTGCGATCGCGCCGATCTCCACCGCCATAGCGAGCCACAACTGACCGGTCGCTTCCACTCCGAGCGCGATGGGGTGAGGAACGCCCAGCCGAGTGTACGGAACGACGCCGGTCAGGATGAGCGATACGGCGATATACAGGACGGTGCAAATCCCCAGCGAGCCGAGAATGCCAACCGGCAGATCGCGCTGAGGCCGTTTGGTCTCCTGGGCCGCCGTCGACACGGCATCGAATCCAATGTACGCAAAGAACACCATCGTGGCGCCCTGAAAGACACCGGACACTCCGAACTTTCCGAATGAGCCCTGGTTCGGCGGAATGAACGGATGCCAATTGCTCGAATGCACGAACGGCGCAGCGAACGCGATAAAGAGGAGGACGACGATCACTTTCACGAGCACGATGACCGAGTTGATCCGCGCGGACTCCTTCACGCCCCGAACGAGGATCGCTGTGACGGCTGCAATCACTAGGACCGCAGGCACGTTCAGATACGCGCCGGTCCAGGCAAATCGCCCTGTTGCCTCGTTCCAGATCACCGGGGCGCTCGTCCACGCGCGAGGAAGCGTGATGCCGAACGTATCGTGCGCGAATGCCACGACGTATCCAGACCACCCGACGCTGACCGCCGACGCGGAGACCAGGTACTCGAGAATGAGGTCCCACCCGATGACCCACGCGACGAGCTCGCCCATCGTCGTGTATGCGTAGGTATAGGCGCTGCCCGCGATGGGAATCATCGAGGCCATCTCGGAGTAGCAAAGCCCGGCAAACGTCGACGCGATCCCCGCAATGACGAACGACAGGGCGACCGCCGGCCCGGAGTTCACAGCCGCGGCGCGTCCGGTGAGAACGAAGATTCCGGTGCCGATGATCGCTCCGATTCCGAGCATGACGAGGTCGGTCGCGGAGAGGGCACGTTTGAGCCCGTTCGCCGCGCTCGCCTGCTCGACCAGGCTGTCCACGGACTTGGTGGCGAAGAGGCCTCGGATGCTCATGCCGATCGTCCTTTAAGGCACGCGAGGTGATCGGACATCAAGGAAGGAGCACCGGTGTACGACTATCTTCTGATCGCAGACACGGCGCACTGCCCGTTCGCCGGGCGCGAGTCATCCGGACACATGGTGGCGCATTGGCCGGTGACGGAGTCGACGAGCTCGTCCTGGCCGCAGTCGTCGTCGGTCAGACCGGCCGGGTCGCTCGGAGGCGGCGGCTGGGTTCCGTCGGAGAGAACGACGCTGTACGCGTGTTTGATGTACTTGGTGAGCATGGCTTCGCTGATGTACGCGAACCCACCGTCGCCCCAGTCCTTGCCCCAGCTATTGTGAACCAGAAACTGCCTTTGATTTCCCTGGTGCCGGTATCCAGACAAAAGGATCGCGTGGCCGCCCTCGACTTGCGCGTCAGTCCAATCCTGAATCGTGTCACCCTTGAGCGTCATCCAAGTACTTCCGATGTTCATCGAAAACCACACGTCGACGCCGGTCGAGAGGAGCGCAGCGATTGTGTCGGGATCGGATGGGATCTCGTCGTACTCGGTGACCCGCCAGCGTCCCTTGCCGTCCTGATCGCGGATCTTGGCCTGCAGCGCAGCGTCGTTCGGGGCGCTTCCGGGTGTGACAGCGGGGGTATACGGCCCGCAGTCGTCGTCGCCGCCCGTGTCGAGCTCGCAGGCGACCCTCTCGTCGTACGGCCAGGACTCCCAGACTGCGATCGGCTTGTTGATGTTTCCATCGCCCGCCCGCTGCATTTGCGGAAAGCCGTAGTGCGACCACAGGTGGAGGGATGAAACGGTGTCGGGCTTGTTCTGGCGACGGATTGCATTGTCCATGGCGCTCGACAGCGAAAACGCAGTGCACGACCCGACTTGGCCCTGGTCCTTGACCGGACCTTCCGTGCCGTCCTGCCGGTGGTCGACCGCGGGGGGCAGGACGGAGGCCGAGACCTTGGTCGTTCCCGGCTTGCCGACCGCCGAGTCGAGCTTGAGGGACCCTGCGATGAGAAGGCGCAGCTTGCGTCCCGAGAAGGGCTTCGACTTGGTCAGCGCGACGTGCGGATTGCAGTCGAGATGAACCCAGTGCCCGCTTCCCGCCGGGATTTCGCGTGGGCCGCACTTGCGGTCCAATCGAAGCTTCAGACGCAACGCTGGGACATTCAGCCGGGCGGTCGTCGCGTTGACGGATGGTGCCGGGTGGACGATGCGATTCGGCAGGTGCAGCACCACTGTTCGACGCGGGGGCGCGGCTGTTGCGACCGGGGCAGGCGGAGGGCTCGGCCCCTGAGGAGGTGCGGGTGGCTGTGGAGCGCCAGGAGGGGGCGGTGGTGCGGGCCTGCCGACGACCGGCGGAGGAGGCGCGGGCCTGGCGATCACGGGCGGTGGTGGCGGGGGACCCGGGGGGGCGCCGCTCCCAACGTGCACCTCGCACGCGCCCATGAGCAGCACGAAGCCTACGGCAGATCCGACCCGACTCGCCCGATGCACCATGCGTATCTCCTTCTCACGTGCGGGGGCTGCCACGATAGAACGAAAGTGGACGCAGCGGGGCTTCCCGTTGGCCATGCGCCCTTGCTTGTGGACAAACCGCCGCCTCCAGTCTCCATAGGCCGGGGGCTCGTCGGCGACGCGTCACTCCTTGTCGACGGTCCTCCTCGCATCCTTGCGCGTGCGACCGCAGACCAGCACGCCCGGGAGTTCCGAAACATCGGAGATCCAGCGTCCATCCTCTTCGCGGTCGAACTCCACCGTGAGCCGCATGCCGCGCAGTCTAGTCCGCCCGTGCCGGCGACGCGACAGAGCGTCGCGGCTCGATGGCCATCTCGGTCGCCTTGGTTCCCGAAAGCTCACAGTCGCTATCCAAGGGGCCGCTGGAACGTGGACAAGCCATTGAACTCGAATGGCGGGGGTCCTTTGCGGGCGTTCCGGAAGCTCGGACGTCATCGACGCCTCGGTCGTCCTCGTGGCCAGGCGTGAGCGAGCGGTCGTCGTAAGCAGTGACGTCCAGGACCTGCGACGATTGGACCCCGGTCTATCAGTGGAGCGGATCTAAGGCGTATCCGTTCGGTCAGTCCTTCAACGCCTCAGCCCCGCTGACAATCTCCGTCAGCTCCGTCGTAATAGCCGCCTGACGCGCACGATTGAACATCAGCGTCAGATTGGCAATCATCTCCTTGGCATTGCGCGTCGCCGCATCCATCGCGGTCATCTGCGCGCCGAAGAAGCTCGCTTGACTGTCCAGCATGGCGCGAAGCAGAGTGATCTCGAGGTACATCGGCACAAGCCGCTCGAGCAGCGCTCCCTGGTTCGGCTCGTAGAGATACTCGCTCGGCGCATTCTTGCCTTCGGTCGCGCCGGCATGCCCATCCGACTCGCCGCCCAGCGGAAGGAGCTGCGCCAGCACCGGCTTCTGCGTGATCGCGCTGCAGAACTCGCTGAACACGATGTACACCGAGTCGACCTCGCCCCTGACGAACCGGGGCACGAGCCACCGCGCCACGAGGCGCGCCTTGTCGAGGTCCAGCCCCTCGAAGATCTTCGGAAAGTCCTGCGCGATGACGCCGTGCCGGCGAGCCAGGTACTCGCGTCCCTTGCGGCCCAGGGTTGCAAACGAGACGCTGACTCCCAGACTTTCCTTTTCACGCCACGCGCGCTCGGTCGCCTTGTTGACGTTGGTGTTCAGCGCACCGCAGAGCCCGCGGTCGCTCGACACGACGAGATAGAGCGCCTTCTTCTCCGGGCGGCGCGCGAGCAGAGGGTGCGGCGCCTCGCAATCGCCCTCTGCCCTCATGGTTTGCGCGACGGCGCGGAGCACATCCCCGGTCTTCACCGCGTACGGACGCATCGCCGTGATGCGCTGCTGAGCGCGCGTGAGACGCGCCCCGGCGACCATCTTCATCGCGCGCGTGATCTTCTGCGTCGATTTCGTCGAGCTGATGCGTTTTCGAATGATCTTCAGCGAGGCCATGCCTGTCTCCTCGAGTCCCTGCGGAGGCCAGCGCTACTTCTTTGCTTCTGCCTTGGCGGAGCCGAAGGCCGTCCCGTACTCCTCGAGCGCCTTCTTCAGGAGATTCTCGGTCGCCTCGTCGATGATCTTCTTCGTGCGTATGTCCTCGAAGATCTTCGGATATGCTTTTTCGACGAACAGATAGAGGCCTCGCTCGTACTCAGCGAGCTGTTCGATGGCGAGCTTGTCCACGTAGCCGCGCGTGGCTGCGTAGATGATGACGACCTGCTTCTCGACCGCGAGCGGCACATACTGGCCTTGCTTGAGGACCTCGACGAGGCGCGCCCCGCGTTCGAGCTGATCGCGCGTGACCTTGTCGAGATCGCTCGCAAACTGCGCGAAGGCCGCCATCTCGCGGTATTGCGCGAGTTCGAGCTTCAAGCGTCCAGCCACCGTGCGCATCGCCCGGACCTGAGCGCTGCCGCCGACGCGGCTGACCGAAATCCCGACGTTGATGGCGGGACGAACGCCCGAGAAGAAGAGGTCCGTCTCGAGGAAGATCTGGCCATCGGTGATGGAGATGACGTTGGTCGGGATGTACGCGCTGACGTCGCCGGCCTGAGTCTCGATGATCGGAAGCGCCGTGAGCGACCCGCCCGAGCGCGGATTCACCACGATGTGGTAACCGTCGCCCTTCTCCTTGAGCTCCGCGTCCGCGTGATGCTTGCCGAGAACGCCCTTGTAAATCTTGGCGTCGCCGCGCTTGTCCCAGTCGGTCACGTCCTTCTTCACCACCGCGTATTCTTCCGCCATCTTCGCGGCGCGCTCGAGCAAGCGGGAGTGAAGATAGAAAACGTCCCCGGGATAGGCTTCGCGCCCCGGCGGACGACGGAGAAGGAGCGAGAGTTGGCGATATGCGACCGCCTGTTTGGACAGGTCGTCGTAGACGCAGAGCGCGTGGCGCCCGCTGTCTCGGAAGTACTCCGCCATCGTGACGCCGGAGTAGGGCGCGATGTACTGGAGGGGTGCCGATTCGCTGGCGCCCGCGAAGACGACCGTCGTGTACTCCATGGCGCCGTGCTGGGTGAGCCTGTCGACGACGCTCGCCACGGTCGACTGCTTCTGCCCGATCGCGATGTAGAAGCAGTACACGCCCTGACCGCGCTGGTTCAGAATCGTGTCGACAGCCACGGCCGTCTTTCCCGTCTGCCTGTCGCCGATGATGAGCTCGCGCTGTCCCCGGCCGATGGGAACCATGCTGTCGATGCACTTGAGCCCGGTCTGAAGCGGCTCCTTGACCGGCTGCCTCGCCAGGATGCCGGGAGCCTTGATCTCGACGCGACGCCGATGCGAAGTCTCGATCGGACCCTTGCCGTCGATGGGCTGCCCGAGCGCATTGACGACGCGCCCGACCAAGGCCTCGCCGACGGGTACGTCGAGAATGCGGCCGGTGCGCTTCACCACCGAGCCTTCCTTGACGCCTGTGACGTCGCCGAAACAGGCCGCGCCGACGTTGTCGGATTCGAGGTTCAGCACCATGCCCATCAGGCTGTTCGGGAACTCGAGGAGTTCCCCGGCCATGGCGCCGTCGAGTCCGTAGATACGTGCGATTCCGTCGCCCACGCTGAGCACGGTCCCTGTCTCGGTCAGCAGGGAGGCCTTTTCGTAGTTGAGGATCTGCTTTTTGATGATCGCAGAGATCTCTTCGGCGCGAAGCTGCATCGTCGTTTCCTCGTGGGTACCTTTGGAACTCGAAACGGGAGGCGCGGCAACCTACCGGCCAGGCATCATGGCGTCGCGCAGCGACTGCAAGCGGGTGCGCAGCGACCCGTCGAATACTCGATCGCCGACGCGCGTCACAACGCCCGCGATGAGCGCGGGGTCGAGCATACGGTTGACGACGACGTGTTTGCCGGTCATTCGCTCGAGCTGCGCCTGCAGACGGGCGTAGTAGCCCTGGTCGAGGCTCACGGCGGTCGTCACTTCGGCGCGGACGACACCCTTGTGCCCGTCGGCGAGCTCGCCGAGCTTGCGTGCGATGAAAGGAATCGTCTTGGCGCGACGACGGTCAATGAGAAGGTCGAGAGTGTTCTTCACGACCGGGCTGATGCCCAGCGACCGAGCGAGCTCCTCGACGATGGCCTTCTTGGCGGAGTGCGAAACCTGTGGATTCTCCAAAGCCTCCCGAAGGTCTGCGCTTGTCGCCCAGGCGCTTCCGATGGCGGCGAACTCGTCGACGAGTCGATCGACCTGCCCCTCGTCGATCCCGAGCTCGAAGAGCGCCTGCGCATAGCGATCGGCAACGACGGAAACGCTCACGACGAATGACCTGTGGGCTGAGTGGTGGCGGCTTCGGTGCCAAGGTCGCGGAGATACTCCTCGGCGAGACGTTCTTGGTCAGCCAGGGTCACGCTCTGGCGAAGCATATTCTCGGCGGAGGCGACCGCCGTCTCGACCGTAGAGCGCCACATCTCTTGCCGGAGTTGCTTCGTCTCCTGCTCGACGAGAAAGTCGGCGCCCTTGCGCATCCGTTCGGCCTTGGCGTTGGCCTCAACAAGAATTCTGTCCCGCTCCGCCTCGCCCACCCTGACGAGTGCCTCCCGTGCGGCTCGAACCTCGTCCTCGAGACGCGCGAGCCGTTCCTCGTAGAGCTTGGCGCGTGCCTCCGCTTCGCGTTTCATTCGTTGCGCATCTTCGATCGCCTTTGCGATCGAATCGCGTCGCTCCTTGAGGGCCGCGGCGACCGGCGCTTTCCCGAAGTAGTAGAACCCGCCGACGAGGATGCCGAAGTTGACGAGCATCGCGATGAACGGTGGCGTCTTCGAGTTGCCGAAGTCGAACCAATTCATCGGGAGGACGCCCTCCTCCTCGGCGGCCTTGCCATCCTCCCCCGCCGCTGCGTGCTCGCTCGCAACGGCGCGAGTCGGGGGCGAGTAAGTCGTAGCCGACGGCCTCGGCGGCGGATGGGCCGCTGCCCACAAGGACCACGCCGTGACGAGCGTCATCGTCGCCAGAGCGAGCCGTCGCACCAAGACAGGGTGCTTCACGGCCGCACCTCGCGGCCGAGCACGCGGGCGACGAGGTCTCGCGACAGGCCTTCTGCATCGGCGTGCAGGGCGGCGCGAATCCGTTCGGCCTCGGCATGAACCGCGCGTTTTCCGTCGTCCACGGTCTTGGCAGTCGCTGCGCGCACCTGTGCCAGGATCTCCTGCTCGCGACGAGCCGCCTCGGCGCGGAGCTTCTCGCGCTCGCCACCCGCCGATTCCCTCGCCTTGGACATGGCGGCCTCGATCGTCGAGAGCGCAGCCGTCGACCGGTCGTCGAGCTGCTTGGCGAGCGCCCTCGCTCCCTCAGTACGCTTTTCCCTCTCCTCGAACAACTTGAGGAGGGGGTCGAAAAGGAGCGGCTTGAGAATGATCGTCAGCGCGAGGAACAGGATGCCATCGACGACGAACGTCAAATCGACGTCGACATTGACGGCCTGGGGTGCTGCTGCGAGCAAAACGCCTTGAGGAAAACCGAAGGACATGCGTCCTCAACGATGGGAGGGGGACGCCCGGGCCAGTACCACCGTGCGCGGCAACTGTCCATGCTTGGGCGCTCTCACAGAATCCCGAACTCCTTCAGGCGCCGGTAAAATGTGCGCCTCGGGAGGCCGACCATCTGCGCGGCGTGCAAGCGATTCCAGTTGCAGGCCTCGAGAGCCTGGAGAATGCGCGCACGCTCTTGCTCCTTGAACTCGTCAGTGTTGACGGCGGACCGATCCCCATCCTCGGCAGGAGCACTCGGGCTCTTGTCGGGCTCGCGCGGGCCAGGTTCCACGGAACGCACCGGACGGGGCGGCAGTTCGATGTCGTCCGGGCCGATCTCGGGCTCTTCCGTCATCAGCCACGCGCCGAGAAGTACATGTTCGAGCTGGCGCACGTTGCCGGGCCAGCCGTAACCAGACAGTTTGCGCAGGGCCAACCGCGAGACGGATTTCCGGTCCCGCTGGTAGCGGGCCGAGAACCGCGTCAAGAAGTGGTCGATGAGCGGCGGGATGTCCTCGACGCGGTCGCGCAGCGGAGGCACGGGGAGCTCCACCACCTGGAGGCGGTAGAAGAGGTCCTCCCGGAAGGTTCCTTCAGACACCATGGCCAGAAGATTGCGATGAGTCGCCGCGATGATGCGGACGTCGACCGGCTCCTCCTTCGACGCTCCGACGGGGCGAACTGTCCGCTCCTGAAGCACGCGCAGCAGCCCTACCTGCATCTTCTGAGACATCTCGCCGACCTCGTCGAGAAGGAGCGTCCCCCCGTCGGCCTCCTTGAAAAGACCGCGGCGGTCGCGATCGGCGCCGGTGAAGGAACCGCGGATGCTCCCGAAAAGCTCGGACTCGAGCAGGTTTGCGGGAATGGCGGCGCAGTTGATCCCGATGAACGGACCTTTGGCGCGAGGGCCCGTGGCGTGGAGGGCTCGCGCGACCATTTCCTTTCCGGTGCCGCTTTCGCCCGTGATGAGAAGGGGTATGTCCGTGTCCTTGACGCGGTCCATCAGCGCATACACGCGTCTCATCGCCTCACTGGTTCCGACGAGACCGGCGTATCCGAAGTGACCGCGAAGCCCCGCTCGAACCTGGCGCAGATCGCGGCGCACCTCGGCCAGCTGCTCCGTGCGCTTTCCGAGTCTACCCGCGAGTTCGTCGCGAGCGGCCTGAAGCTGGGAGTTCGCACGAGCCAGATCGTCGGCCCGCGCCCGGTTTTCGCTGAGTAGGCGTGCACTTTCGATGGCGACCGCGGCCTGGTCGGCGAAAGCCGAGAGGATGGGCAGTTCGCGTTCGAACCTCACCCCCGGGCGAAGCCTCGTCTCGACATAGAGCGCGCCGATGGTCCGGCCCACAGGCGGCGTTCCGCGGATGGGTACGCACGCGACGGACTGAATCATCAGCCGGTGAATGCTCACCGCCTCCGCCAGCCGGGCGTCGTCGCGCGCGCTGAGAGTCACCACGGGCTCGCCCTCGCGAACGACCCTCTCGGCGACCGAACGCGAGAAGCGAGCGTGCGGATCGATCTCCCCCGCCGGAGACCGCGCTGCGTGGGCCTCGAGCTCCCCTCGCGGACCTTCGAGCAGAACGAAGCCTCTCTCGGCGCCGAGAAGCGCGACGGCGTGATCGGTCACGCATTCGAGAAGCCGCGGAAGGTCCCCGCGTTCTCGAGCAAGTTCACGAGTGATTTCCAGCACCCGTGCCAGGCGATCTTCGGTGCGAGCCGACGCGTTTTGGGTGCGGTGTTCGGAGGAAGTGCCCGCGCTCAGGTGCGTGAGAACGGGAGAGAGGACGGACGGACTCGCAAGCGCCGCGGCGTGCGTCTGGCGAAGGGCTCTCCGGCGCGGATCGTCCCAGAAGACCTCGCGGAGGTCCTGCGGAAGCCTCGCGGCGGTGTCCTCGAGAAGGGCAAGCGCGGCCTCGGTGTCGCGCCGAGCCGTGGCGAGCCCACCCTGCGCGGTCGAAAGCCGTGCCCGTTCATCGAGCGCCTGCCATGCCCATTCCCCGCGGCCCGCCTTTCGAGCGAGAGCGATCGCGGAGTCGAGGGCGCGCCGAGCCGTATCCTCGTCCTTGGCCGCCCGGGCGATCGTTCCCCGCACGAACTCCCCGAGAGCGGCGTGCTCCCCGAACCCCGCCTCTCCCAGGGCCGTTCGGATGGCGACGAAGGCGCGCATGAGCTCAGAGACATTGCTCCCGGGCTCCCGAGCACGCGCAAGAAGGCCCTCGAGGCGCGCCTCCGCGGCATCGTGTGGTCGCCCCTGCTGGTCCCACGCAAGCGCCGTCCGTTCGTAGAGCTCAGCTCCGCGCGCCGCATCGCCCGTGCGAGCGGCATGCTCCGCCTCGAGGCCGAGCAGCTGCGCGAGGGCTGCCGGCGGCAAGGTGTTCCGCTGCCCTGCGAGCGCATCGATCGACGTCCGAGCGTGCGCCCACCGCCCTAGGTAGAGGTCAAGGTTGGCGAGGTTCAAAAGTGCCTGGGTCACCGCCGCGCCGCTGCCCGCCCGACGCCCCATGTCCACCGCGGCTTCGAGGTGCGCCCGCGCCGATCCGAGGTCTCCCTCGATCCGTGCGAGGCCCGCGAGGTTCAGCCTCATGGCAGCGACCGTCGCGGCATCGGAGGCCTTCTCGGACGCTGCCAGCGACGCCTCGTACGCTTGCCGGGCTTCGGACATCCGCCCGGCGCGCTGGTGCGCGACGGCGGCCGACCCGAGGGCCACGGCCTCGATGCGTGGATCGCCCACTCCCGTCGCCACGCGCACGGCGTCGTCGAGGGTCGCACGGGCAGCCGTATCGTCCCCCAAGAACGCGAGAGCGACACCGCGAGCGCTCAGCGCATCGGCCGCCACGGCATCGTCCGCATCGTCGGCGATCACGGCGCTTCCGAGCTCCGCGGCCTCCGCATAGCGCCCGGCCCTCACTAGAGCCCGCGCTCGCAGTCCCTGCCACACGCGCCGCGAAGGTCCGTCGGCAGCGAGTACCTCGACACCCGACAGCTCGCCGAGTGCCCGCTCGACGTCCCCCTTGCCGATGGCGAGGCGTGCCCGACCGAGCCCGAACGCCACGCGCTCGGCGTCGTCGCGCGCTTCTCCGAGCGACGCGAGCACGCGCGATGCATCGTCGAATCGTCCGCGGTCGAGATGTCGTTGTGCGATCGCTATCACCTCGTCGCGCGCGCGGTCCCGTGAGATGGGACGCGCCTCCGAGAGCGCAGCCTCCACATCCTCCCCGGAAACGATCGCTTTGCCGACGAGGCTGCGAACCGCGGATCGGAGCGGTCCCGGACGAGACGACACGCGTCGGAGGACGACCTCGCGCAGATCATCGCGCAGGGAAGGCATCGACCGGCACAAGAGCTCCCCGCCCACCATGGCATCGAGCTCACGCACCTCGAACGACGTCACCGGCCCCGCAACGAGATCGCGCAGCGTCCCCGCCGAGCCGACCGCCACGAGCCGCGCTTCGCTTCGACAGGCGCTCGCGATGGCGGTGCGCGACACGGCATCGAGGTCCTCCGCATCGTCGACAATGACGATCGGCGCGTGGGTCCCGGGATCTCGCCGCTTCCCCGATGGGAACGACGCAAGCTCGAGGTCGACCGCCTCGCGCATCGGCAGGCTTCCGTCCGCGGCCTGCACGAATGCGACGGGGAATCCCTCGGCTCCCAGCGTCCAGGCGAGTCGGCGGAGAAGCGTCGTGCGACCGGAGCCCGGAGGGCCGAGGATAGCCAGACCCGCCGTCGGTTCGAGCGCCCGCGCCTGGGCGAGTAGGTCGCGAGCGAGGGCGTCGAGGCCCATGACGGGCCAAGGCAGTTCGTCCGTCACAGGCGCGGACGTCAGTCCCCCCGCGCGGCGCAGTGCGCTTGCGAACTCGTCGACGCTCGGCCATCGGCGGTCGGCAAATGCGTCGGTCGCTCGGGCGGCGACCTGGGTCAGCTCGGCGCGCACGCCTTCGGGCAAGCCCGGTCCCCGACGCGTCAGGCCTTCGCGCAGCGTAGCCCCCAACGCGTAGACCTCAGCGCGCGCCGTCAGCGGTTCGCCGCGCATGAGTTCAGGCGCTGCGAACCGTGGCGTCATGCCGTGAACGTCCGAGCCACCCTCGCGCCACGGAGCGGCTAGACCGAGGTCGACGAGCGTGCCGCGTCCGTCCGGTCCGACGATGATGTTCGCGGGCTTGATGTCGCCGTGAAGAAGCCCCGCCCGGTGCACGACAGTGAGCGCATCGCACGCGCTCGCCAGGGCTTCGAGCCACGGGGTGTCCCCGTTCTTCAGGACTTCCTCGAGGCTCTTGCCGGCGACGAGTTCGCGCACCATGTAGCGCCGGCCGTCGGCGAGAGCGCCGAACGCAATGACGCGGGGCACTCCGAGGCCCTCGAGCCCCGAGAGCGCCACCGCCTCGCGCACCAGTGCGTCGATCTCGGGCTCGCCGGCGCCGACCGCGAGGACCTTGAGCGCCAGGTCTCGCCCCGACACGCGGTCTCGCACGGCCCACACCTCCCCGCTGCCTCCGGCGCCGAGGCAAGACTGCGGCTCGTACCGCGGCGGGAGCGCGAGCATCGCGTGGTCTCAGAACACGAACGGCGACTGCACCGGACTGCGCTTCGCTGCGCCCGGGGTGTCGGTGCGCTTCTCGAGGCCGTAGTCCGCGCTCAGACCGAACCAGACGCCCGTGAGCGAGAAGCCGACCTGAAGGCGACTCTCGAACATCTTGACGGGTTTATAGCGAAGGCCGAGCGTCGGAAACCAGATGTTCGGAAAGACCACGGGGACGGAGCCACCGTTGAACCAGTTGGGCTCGACGTAGCCGCCCGCCTTTTGAACCGTAGCGTTGGAGTGGTCGCTTGTGTTGCATCCCGAATCGGTTTCCCCCTTTCTGCATTCATACAGGCGCAGACCGTTGCTCGCTACGAGGGAGCTGTTGCCATTGTTGAAAGCAGTGACCCAGTTGTTCTGCAGGTCCCCGAAGACGAGACCCAGGCCGACACCGAAGCCGAATTCAAAGGACCAGTGCATGTCCATAGGCACGGACCAGAGCTCGTCGAGGCCGAAGTAGATCGCCTTCATCCCACTGTTGACGACCGAGTACTGCGACGCGTTGTTCGGGTCCTTGCCCTTCGTCAGAAACAGCGTGTCCCCCATGCTGTAGTCCGTGTAGTTGATCCACGGCATCATCGTCTGGCCGCCCTTGCGCATGTCGAACTCGATGCCGACGGAGTTCGAGTACACGGTGGCACCGTCGTCGACGAAGAGATTCTCGAGAACCTGCGGGATGACCGTCCCGCGGTAGCGCGCGCCGACGAAATAGTACGTCTTGGTCGGGTCCTCGACCGTGTACGTGACGGGTTCCTCGGCTTTGGCGGCGATGTTGACCGAGTCGAGCACTGGCTTCGTTGTCTCCGGCTCGGCCGCGGCCGCAGGCTTGTCGGCGACTGGAGCGGGGTCCGGCGGCTTGGTCGCCGTCGATGCCGCAGACGACGTCGTGGCCGGCGTCGCCGCAGCGGTCGAGGTGCCGCTCGTGGCGTCAGCAGGCGTTGTCGGCTTTTTCGCAGCGGCGAGCGACGGCACGACGGTGAGAATGACGGCGGCGACGGCGAGAACGACGCGCGACCACCGACGGGGGGAATTCAGAGCCCGAGATCGCGGATGAACGGTCATGGCTGTCCTTAGGCAAGGCAGGCGAGGGCGTAGAGAGGCAGACTGCGGGATGCTACACCAGTCGCCGCGGCACGGGGATCCCGAGCCGCACCCCGGCCTTGCGCAGTCCCCGGGGCAAGCGTAGAGAGGCGCTTCTCCATGGTTTCCCTAAAAAAGACGCTCCTCGCGCAGGGCATGAAGCTGCTCAGCGACCCGCGGGTGCTCAGTTTCGTCCAGGACGAGCGTGTAGTGAAAGCCGTGATGGTGGCGATGAACGCCCCCAGCAAGGCCCAGACGTTCGCAAAGGAGCAGGTCTCCGCGCTGGCGAAGGCCATGGCGCTGGCCACGGTCGACGAGGTGCGCGATCTGCGGCGCACGGTGCGAAGGCTAGAGGACGACCTGGCGCGGATGCGACAGGAACATGGGCAAAATGGGACTGCCGGCGGCGGCCGACACGGCGACTCGGGGGAGTGAGATCCCACGAGGTCTGAACTTGGCCGGGACGCGAAAGAACCGCGCTAGCGTCGGGTTCATCTGCCATCACGCGGGGGGCTGTCTCGGTTCTGTCGCTGGGGGGGGCACGCAAGCAAGTTCGCGTCCGGGCGCCGCCTCTCCATGCGGCGCCCATCTCGGTCGATATCTCGGTCGCTCGTCGCGGTCGCTCGTCGCGGTCGCTCGTCGCGGTCGCTCGTCGCGGTCGCTCGTCGCGGTCGCTCGTCGCGGTCGCTCGTCGCGGTCGCTCGTCGCGGTCGCTCGTCGCGGTCGCCATTCCAATCGCAATCGCTCGCCGCGGTCGCGATGGAACGTGCGTTCTTCGGGTCCAGAAGAAACTCGAGAGAGCTCGAACAGGTGCAGTCCAGAGAGTAGAGGCTCTCTTCGCGCGATATCAGAAATGGGCCACCGAGCAGGGATTGGGCGAAGTGGCCTGTCGCGCGATAACGCACGTCCAGCGATTTGGATCGAGCCTCAATCTAAACGTGCATTTCCATGTCGTGGTGGCCGACGGCGTCTTCGTTCGGGACCTGGCGGGCAACCCCACGTCTCATGCTTCGCCACCGCCCACGCGACCCAAGGCGCGCGCCGTGCGTTCCGTCGCCGGTGTGCGACGCTGACGTGAGCACAACTCGCCGACCTCACGCGCTGGCGCCCCGACCGTCGTATCGTCGAGCGCAGCGCGCACAAGTGCCTTCCGACGAGCGCACCGCAGCATATCGTTTTCGTCGGACCCTGTGCCGGTGAGAAAACGGGAAGGTCGCCGGCAACGGAAGCCGGCGAGCGAGGAGCGCCGTGGTCGATTCGAGGGTGAATCGGCGATACAACTGATCGAGTGATCGGTTCCACCCGAGGGGGAGCGCCATCCATGACTGTCGATTGACGGCTCAATCTGCGAAGCAGAGAATCACAGGACTGGAGCGCGACGATGAAGGCGATCGTGTTTCGACTTGGGGTTCTCGGGCTGGCCGCGAGCATTTCGGGCGGGTGCGGCTCGAACGGGGGGGATGGCAGCGCGGACGCCGGGGTGAACGACGCCGCGTCTTCGTTTTCGAGCGGCAGCTCGGGAAGCAGCTCGGGAAGCAGCTCCGGCGGCAGCTCGGGAAGCAGCTCCGGCGGCAGCTCGGGAAGCAGCTCCGGCGGCGCCTCCGGTCCGGACTCGGGTCCCAATGGCGGCGGGAGCGACGGCGGACTCACGTGTAGCAACGCTGCAGCCGTCACGCCGGTGGCTTCGGGTACCGCACCGGGAGTTGTCGCAGGGATGGTGCCGGGCCCCGGAACCTTCGTTGGGGGTTGTCAGATATTTCCGGCCGACAACGCGTGGAACGTGGACGTGAGCTCGCCGAGCATCGCGACCACGACCGCCTACGCCCTGCCCCAGGGCACGCACTTGCACCCGGACTTCGGGGGCTGGACGGACACGTACTACGGGATCCCGTACGAGATCGTGCCTTCCAGTCAGCCCAACGTCTCTATTACCTTCAACCTCTACCAGACCGAGAGTGACCCGGGCCCCGGCGGCTGGACGACCGATCCAAGTGCCGGCGGCAACGGTGTGACCGCCTATCCCATCCCGAACAACGCGAAGATCGAGGGCGGTCCAGCCCCGGGACAGACCGCGGGCGATGACCATATGCTGGTGCTCCAACAAGGCGCTACCTGCGGTGCTCCCTGCATGCTCTGGGAAGTCGGAGGAGCCGTGGGTGGTAGCGGGCCGCCGTGGGTTGCCAGCTGTGGCGCGAGCTGGAACCTCGGCTCCAACGCGCTTCGCCCGCTCGGGTGGACGTCCGTTGACGCCGCGGGCCTCTCGGTCTTTGCGGGGTTGGTCAAGCTCGCTGAAGTCAAGGCGGGGCTCGTCACACATGCCGTTCGCGTGACTTTCAACAAGTCACAGAACGGATACGTCTATCCCGCGACCCACTTCGCGGGCTCCTCTGCGCTCGGTAGCTCGGATCCGCCCATGGGACTGCGCCTGCGCTTGAAGTCGAGCTTCGACACCTCGAAGTTTAGCACCCCGGGCAAGGTCATCGCACAGGGGATGAAGACGTACGGCCTGATCGTCGCCGACAACGGTTCGGACTGGTACTTCCAGGGAGACAGCGACGACGGTTGGAACGACCAGGACGTCACCGACACATACATCGGCGAGCTCCTCACCGACTTCGACAAGGTGACCGGTGCGGACTTCGACGTGCTGGACACAGGCGCGCCGATGAACACGGGCGAGTAGCTCTGACCCCTTGCACGGCCTACGTGCCTGGTCGTTTGTTTGGACCGCTCTTTCAGTCCTGGGACGTTCGTCTTTGCAGGCCGAGGACTACGCGGCGCGGCCAAGCGCGCGGTCGAGATCCGCCTTGGCGCTCGGGCCGGTGAGCCGCAGATCGAACCGATCCTCTAGAATCTTGAACACACCCGGGCTGACGAAAGCTGGCGCCCTCGGGCCAATCGTGATGCCCTTGACTCCGAGGTGAAGCAGCGTGAGAAGGACGGCCACGGCCTTCTGCTCGAACCAGCTCACCACGAGCGTCAGCGGCAGGTCATTGACGCCGCAGTCAAACGCCTTGGCAAGCGCCAATGCCACCGTGATGGCGCCGTAAGCGTCGTTGCACTGGCCCATGTCGAGCAGTCTCGGCAGGCCGAGGTGGGTGCCGTAGTCGTGCTCGCGAATACGATATTTGCCGCAGCCGAGCGTAAGGATGAATGAGTCGACGGGGCATGCCGCGGCGTATTCGCTGAAGTAGTTTCGCCCGACCTCCGCTCCATCGCATCCGCCGATGACGAAGAAGCGGCTGATCTGGCCTGCCTTGACGGCCTCCACGATGGCGCCCGCGTTTTCGAGGATCACCGAGTGGTGAAAACCCACCGTAGTCGTTCGGCGAATCGCCTGCTCGCAGGGCGGCAGAGCCAGCGCCTTCTCCACGACAGCGCGGTAGTCGTCGTTGGTGATGCGCGTGGCGCCAGGCACAGCCACTGCGCGCGTCGTAAACAGCCGGTCCCTGTAGCTGTCCCTGGGAATCTGCACGCAGTTGGTCGTGGCGAGGATCGCACCCGGGAAGGCGTCGAATTCGCGGAGCTGCTTTTGCCACGCACCGCCATAGTGGCCGGCGAGGTTCGGGTGGTTGCGCAAGTTGGCGTACATGTGCGCGGGCAGCATCTCGCCGTGCGTATAGACCTTGACCGCCGTGCCTCGACTGGCGTCGAGGAGCTTCCTTAGATCCACCAAGTCATGGCCCGTGATGAGCACGCCGGGGCCCGCCTGGGTGCCCTCTTTGACTTCGGTTGGGCCTGGCTTGCCCATGACCCTGACGTGCGCTTCATCGAGCATGCGCATCACTCGCAGGTTCATGCGTCCGCACTCGAGCACGTACTCAAGCGTCGCGCCGAGGTCGAAATTGACATTGGTCATCGTGGAGAAGAGCGCTTCCTGAACGAAAGCGTCGACCTCAGGGTCACTGGCGCCGAGACGCCGCGCATGGCTCGCGTAGGCGCTCATGCCCTTCAGCCCGTAGACCAGGATTTCCTGCAGGCTCTGGATGTCCTCGTTCTTGCCGCATACGCCATGGGTGACGGCGCCGAGAGTGCAGCCGGTGCCATGGTTAGCTTGTTCACACTGATTGCATTGGCTCATGAGATCTCCGTGGGCTGATTTGCCCATAAGCCTACGGGCCGCGACAGAGTCAGCGCCTTGACCTCGGTCAAGGGAACTCATAAAGCTCGTTGAGTGGATGCCGATGCCATCGTCTCGGCGTGCCGTCTGTTCGCGCGCATGTCGCCGTCGGCGCGCGAGGCGCTGGTCGAGTGCGCTGTCACGAGGCATGCCATCGCGGGCGAAACTCTATTTTGTCAAGGTGACCCGTGCCCTGGCGTGTTCGTTGTCGGCGTGGGCATGGTGCGCGTCTTCAAGCTCTCCCCTACGGGCAAAGAGCACGTGTTGCACTTGGCAGGTCCGGGCGCGACGTTTGCGGAGGCGGCGGTGATGGGAAGCTTTGCCTGCCCGGCGTTTGCCGAGGCCGTCGAGGACACCGACTTGGCGCTGCTGCCAGCCGACACCTTCCTCGCGTTCCTGCGGCGCGACCACCAAGCGTGCATCGACCTGCTCGGTGGAATGGCCGCGTGGCTGCATCATGTCGTGGACCTGCTCGAGGATGTCGTGCTGCGTGACGCAGCCGGGCGCGTATCGCGTCATCTCTTGGCGTTGGCGGGCGACGACGGCGAGGTACGTCTGCCGGCGGCGCGCAAGGTGCTCGCCAACCAGCTCAACCTCACTCCGGAGACGCTCTCGCGCACGCTGCGGCGGCTACACGACGATGGCGCCATCTCGTCGGAGCGTGAGGCGATTGTCGTGCGCAACCGAGAGCGGCTAGTTGCAGTGGCCGACGGGCTCTATCCGCTGGTGTGAAAGGAGCTCGTCCGGAGCCGCCGCTCGCCGCGGTCAGCCAACCTAGGCGTTTCCAGCCAATTTGGACGGCGTTTCGAGCCTGAGTGTACGCTTGGGTCTGGCCGATAGTGGGCGTTACGTCACCGCCGACGTCTCGCTTGGCCCTGACCCCTTGCACGGCCTATATGCCAAGTGTTCCGAGGTATCCAGCCGGATGAAAACACGCCTGCAAGTGATTACTCGATGTCACCCACGAGGGACTCCCGGCGGTGAGCCGTTTCCGTACCCTTTTCCGCTCTGGTTTCCCTACGCCTTTCCGTTCCTATTTGTCGCCGTATGGCTTGCGGTGTGCACTGTCTTGGGGTTGCAGGGAGGACACATGATGCTGCTCACGCGATTCCCCCCGATAGAGGAGGCGATCGACGACACGTATCTCTTCGTTTCGGGTTGGACGGGGTCGGTTCGATCGAAAAACTCAATGCAAGTTGGGATCGGCGTCCTGGGCTTGCACTTCGCGCCGATGTGGCCATTTCGCCCGATTCTATCCCGCGGCATTCCGTGTATTCCTTGGCGCGAGATTCGCTGTATTCAGGCGCAGTCGGATCGCGTTCGCGGGCTGGTCCGAGATTCCGCATTCGAAATAACGTCGCTAGACTATCGCTTTACCGTGCGCGGCGCGGCAGGACGGGCGATCGAGCGCAAGGTCGCGGCGATCTCGCCGGCGCCTCCGTCGTAGTGTTCGCAAATTCGTCGCGGGTTTGCGGATTGGGGTCGTCCTTGCACTCGACAAGAACTTCTCTTGGCCCGAACGGCGAACCGCTTCCGTCGAGTCGGCCATGACTCAGCGTGACGGGGTCGCGTCTCGGCTTGACGGAGGCGTTACTCAGCGTGACGGGGTCACGTCTCAGCGTGACGGGGTCACGTCTCGGCGTGACGGGGTCGCGTCTCGGC
>Ga0326728_10001542_pt1 | contig 81025 bp, 72 predicted proteins | sample MB3enrmetagenome_FD_207602 | JGI IMG/M metagenome (GOLD analysis project Ga0326728, IMG submission 207602) | Lab enriched peat soil microbial communities from McLean, Ithaca, NY, United States - MB31MN | ecosystem: Environmental > Terrestrial > Soil > Wetlands > Peat | place: USA: New York...
TGGCTGCGTTGGCCTTGATGCGGCCATCCGCCGAGTTCAGCGTGGAGACGTGAGGCTGCGTCTGTCCGCTGGGCCAGACGGTCAGCCATCCCAGCGCGCCATTCGGCACCACGGTCACGTTCAGCGAATAGGCCGCCGCGGCGGCAGGAATGCCGCAACTGCCGCTGGGAATCGCGAAATCGCGGGTGCTCCCGGCCGCCAGCGAGGGTGAGCCGAAGTCGCCGTTGGCGTAACGCGTGTCCGCCACCCGGCACGGGGTCATGGGAACGAACAGCAGCGCGCCAGGCGTTGCCGATGCTTCATTGGACAGCGGACCGGCGCCGCCTGCGTTCACCGCCGCCACTTCATAGAAGTACTCCGTGCCAATGGTGAGACCGGTGTCGGTATAGGAACTCGCGGTGATTCCCGTCGCGATGGCCGTTGCCCCTTCCGCGCCCGCTGCTGTTCCGCGATACGCGTTGTAGGATGTGGCGCCGCCGCTGGCCGTCCATGTCAGAGTCACCTGTCCGTTGCCCGGTGTCGCGGTGAGGCCCGTGGGCGCGGCCGGCGCGGACAGGACCGCCGTCACGGCGATCATTGCTCCGTTGCTGTTCCAGTAGTAATCTGTCGTCCAGCCGCCGTCGAACACGCCGATCATCGCCGTATAGGTTCCGGCCGCCTGGGAGCCGGGCACACTCCACGTGTAGGTGTACTGTTGCTTCTGCCCGGCGGTGAAATTCTGGCCGCTCCAGACACTGGTGGCCACGGCATTATCGCCGCTGTCAAACACCTGCATTTCGACGTTGCCGTTGGTCAGGCTGACGGTCCCGGTGTCGGTAACCGTGAACGCAATTCCCGTGGACGAACCTTGCGGCACGCTGGACGGTGTGGCCGTCGCCGACGACAAGAAGGTGAGCGACGAGTTCACAACGATGCTCGCGGCCGAGCTGTTCCAGTGCCACTGCTGCCACGTTGCGCTGAAGACGCCCACCTCGACCGCGAACGTTCCGGAGATCGCGGGCGTAAACGCCAGCGTGTACGTGCGGGACTGGCTCGCGGCGAAACTCTGCCCGGTGAAGTTCTGCGAAGCCACGGTGTTCCCGCCCGGATCCACCGCCAGAATCTGCACCACACCATTAGTGAGCGTGTTCGCCGTGTCCGTAACCGTGACCGTGACGGTGGTGCCGTTCCCCTGTGTCACCGGATTCGGGGACGCCGTCGCCGACGAAGTGAACGTCGGGGGGACGATGGGCGTAGCCGGGAGTTCGGCCGAGTTCGGGCTCGTGCCCGCCGGGTTTGTCGCGGAGACAACGTAGTAGTACGTCGCTCCATTGGTCAGGCCGGAGTCGGCGTAGCTGCTGGGGGATGGGCTGGTCACCGTGCCCAGCGTGGTGTACGGTCCGCCGCTGACGCCGGCCCGCTTCACGGTGTAGCTGGTAGCGCCACCGCCGGCGTTCCAGCTCAGTGTGACCGTTCCGCTGCACACGGTCGCCGCCAGTCCGGTGGGCGCTGCGGGAGGCGACTCGATGGCGCCCGCCGGAATCACGAACAGCGTAATGCTCTGGGACGGAACCGTGGTAGCGATGGCATTGTTCGCGATGGCCACGTCGGCCAGGCGGGCGATGGAGGTCTGCGAGGCCGAATTGATCTGCCAGGCCTGCGCCGTCCCGGTAGTCGCGAAGTTCGCCAGGCTCACCGTCACCGGCGTGCTGCCCTGCTGCTTGTTGATCACCATCACGGTCAGGGCGGCATCGGAGCTGCGCAGCGCCGCGAACGCCGAGAGGTTGTCGGGGTTCGCCACGTTTGCCGCGACGCTGGTGTCCCCGAAGGTGGAGAGGTTGCCGTCGTAGTTGCGGTAGATCTGGCTGGCGAGATAGGTAACGTAGTAAGTGATCGGGTTCGTGTTCGTGTCGTTGGCCACCGTCCAGCGGGTGGCCAGGTCGAAGCCCTCGCGCCCATAGATGCCCAGCACATCGGCCTGGGTGGTGGCGCCGTTGAGGTTTGCCTCGTCGCCCCAGTTGTATTCCGTGCAGCCGATCTGCAGGCCCGGATAATACTCGCTGACCATCGCCTGCATTGTGGGAATCCAGTTCAGCACCCGGCCGTTGATGCCGATGTCGCCATACCAGGAGGGATCCTGGAAGGTCGGATCCCAAAGGATGCGTGTCTCCTGGTTGCGGGCCAGTTGCCCGCTGAGAGAATCGTCGCTGTCGCCGGGAATCTGGTTGTAGCAGTGCACGGTGAGGATGTCGATGAGCGGCGTGCCGGTCTGCTGCTTGTATGCATAGAGCTGCTGGAGCAACCACGGGTAGTACCAGGTGTTGTTGTGCGTCGCGTAGTCGGAGCTCGCCCCCAGTCCGTTGGCCTGGTCGAATCCGCTGTAGTACATGGCCCACCAGCCCCACTCCTCAAAACCGGCAATTTTCGCGTTCGGATCGGCAGCGCGGATGGCCGTCGCGGTGGCCACGATCTTGTCGTACATCTCCTGATACGTCGCGGGGTTGGGGTGGACGTCGCGATGGGTGGAATACCATAGCGACGGCTCGTTGTCCAGAATGTAGTACTTGATGCCCGTCGCGGTCGAGGCGGAACCGAAGGTGGTTACGAAGTGCTGCACCCAGGCCTGCTGGATCGCGGTGCTGTTGGCCACCCCGGTGTCCAGCGGGTCGTTGCCGGTGACGTCGTTGCCAGTAGCCGCGCTGACGCCGTTGCCCGCGTCGGAATTCCAGGGATCCGTGGCCGTCTGCGCGCCATACTTCTTCACCGAGAAGCCTTCCAGCGTGCTTCGATTCGGGCCGAGATTGGCCAGATAGTCGATCATCGGGATGGTGAACAGCGGCTCGGCGCCAGCGTTGGCGCGGGTGGTCGCGACGTAGGCATCGGCCGAACCGCCGGGCGCGCCGCTGCCGTCGGAGTAGGTCTCGAAATACCAGTCGGCGCCGGCCGAGTGCCCGTCGATCTGCCAGTTGTAGCGGGTGGTGGAGTCCCCGCCCCAGCGGTTGAGGGGAGCGTTCAGCGTCGCCATGTCGTGCGCATCGCCGTAAGCGATGCCGTAGATGTTGGGATTGATGGGACGCCGGTTTGCGTTCGCGTCCACGCTCACCGAGGTTGCCGGATTCTGCGCGAGTGCCTGCGCCAGACCGAACAACGCGATGAGAGAAAGTCTCAGCACTCCACCTCAGGAATAGAAATACGGCTTTCCAGACCAAACTTCCATAAGTACGCAACCGGAATTCCGGGAGTTCTATCACTGATCGTACACGATATTCCCCGAACCGCCGCCTAAGATTCGTCCGGGCTCGCCCGACCGGGACATGCGCCGCCAGCGTTGCCGTCATCGCGACCGAAGGTGCGGAACGTCCGCAAAATCAGACAGCCCGCGGATTAGAAGTGCAGGCCCACAGTCGCAGTAAGCGCCCGCGGCGTGACATAGTGCGTGCCGCTGAAGGTGGACAGGAAGTTGTACAGTGCCTCCGTGTTGGCGAGATTGACCGCGGAGAGGCGCAGGCTCAGCTTGTATTTCTCGTTATGAAGCAGGTTGTCCTGGCCAACCGAGAGGTCGAACAGATTGCGGGGCGCGATACGCGGCGGGTTGTGGTCGTTGTTCTCGGTGCCGGCAGCGGGTATGGATACCAGCGTGGAACCGTACATGTTGGCCGGGCAGAGACCGGTGGGACTGATCGGAGTGGTCGGTGTCGCATGAGTGGTCCCGCAGTACAGCCCGCCTTCGAACTGCTGATCGGGGGTGAGGTTGGAGACGTCCACCACGGTGTCGCTTCCGCCGGGCCCGCTGGCGCAGGCCTCGCCTCCGGCGCATGGCACCGGACCAGCCACCAGACCGCTGTCAAAACGCCAGTTGAAGCCGACCCACGGAAGTTTCTTCCAGGGCTGGTATTGCACGTGCCCGGTTGCGTTGTAAAGTTCGTCATGATCGATCCGGAATACCCCAAACCCCACGGGAGTCGAGCCAATCCCCGCGACTTGCGGGCTGAAAAAGCGTGCCGCCACGCTGGATGTCACCATAAAAGCCGACAACCCGTGGAAGTTTGGCATCGAGAGGCGAATTGCATATCCCGGAATTTTCGAGCTGGTCCACTCGATCGGGTACGTAATCGGCGTGTTAGCCAGCACGCTGAAGTCGAAGGCATTGTGGGTGTACTTCCAAATGTATTCGCCATCCAGAACCAAATACCTGCCAAACGCCTGCTCGACGCCGGCATGGAATTCATTGCGGAGGCCGGGAGTCAGCGGCGATGTCGTAAAGCAGGCGCCGCCGGGAACCAGCGTCTGGAACGCGACGATCACCGGGTTGTTGCAGCCGAGACTCGCCAGTACAAGATTCTCATTGAAAGGACTCTCCAGAGTGCGCGCATAGGAGACCCGCAGAACCGTGCTGGTTGGTTTGATATTGTAGGCGATGCCAAGGCGCGGCTCCGGTTGCCAGGCCTTGGCGATGCCATCGTACTGGTCGATGCGCAGACCGAGATTGAACGTCCAGTTGTGAATATTGATGGCATCCTGAATGTAGAAAGCGAATTCTCTGATGTCGGCGTGGCCATAGTATCCGTACTCACTGCTGGTGCCGTTCGGGCACCCGTCGGAAGCCGGCAGCGGCGCCGTTCTGGTCAGGTCGTAACAAGCCAGAAGCGGATTAAACGCCGGAACCGGGTCGCCATTGGCGAAGAATCCCTCGCCGGTGTTCGGCACCAGCGTTCCCGTGCACGCGGCCGGGTTGGTCAGCAGAGGGTTCGTGTCGGGCGTGAGGTTGGCATTCAGACAAGGAGCATTCCCCGTCGGATCGACCAGACCGAAGGTATCCTTTTCCGTGAGAAAAGTATCCTCGTATTGAACGCCGATCTTGATGGTGTTGATGCCATGTACGTAAGACACGTTGCTGCGTACGCCGGCATTTGTCAGCCGGCGATTCTGCGCCACAGTCGCGCTCTGACCAGTGCCCGCGAAACCCGGATCGGGCGTCAGGTCGGCGAACGGATTGGCGCTCGGATAATAGTTGTATTGATCCTGCCGCAGGAAACCACCGAACGTGAAGATGGCGTGCGGATTAAGCGCCCGCGTCCACGTGGGTGCAATATTGAACGTTCTGATCTGGGACCGCGCATCCGCGGGGCCAACCGGTAGACCATTGGGACCCAGGCCGCCGTTATTCACCACCAGGCCGTTCCAGGCCGTGGCGTCCTCGGCGTCGAACGAATTGGGCGTCTGAAACCAGGAACGGGTAAAGCCGAGATTCACGCTGATGGTATCGAGATCGGTCGGCTGGTAATCGACGCGGTCGAACAGGTTCTCCTCATTCCCTTTATCGTGCATTACCGTGAATTCCGGACCGTCCAGGAAGCGCCCGCTGTCCAGCCCGTTGGCGGAAATGAAGTTACCCACCTTCTGGCCGCCGTAGGCGAGATCGAAGCCCTCGTTGGTCGTGCCAAAGGAGCCATAGGAAGCCGTGACATCGCCATGCGGTTGCGTAACGCCGATACCCGAGCGTGTGCTCACCACGATCACCGTGCTGGTCTTGCCCCCGAACTCCGCCGGTGGCGCGCCTTCGAACACCTCCATCGACTGCACGGCGTCGAGGGGGATCTGATTTGAGAACACCTTGCTTTGCTGGTCGGTGATTGGCTGGCCGTCCAGTGAGAACGAATTGGACGCGTGATCGCCGAATCCGTGGAAGAGGCCGTTCGAATCGGCGCTGATGCCCGGCGTGGCCAGCGTCACCAGCGAACTCAATGAGGAAGATTGGCTCTCCAGAGGCATCTTGTCGAAAAGTTCGCGGTCCACGTCGGTATGGGTTGTGGGAACGGTTTCCACCAGATCGGCGCCTTCGGTCACTTCGACGGTGGTGGTTTCAGTCCCAATCACCAGCCCGATCTTTATCTCCAACGGCACCGATGAGCGCACGTCCACGTCCCGCTGATTCGTCTGGAAGTTCTGCGCGCTGGTCTGAACGTGGTAGTTGTTGAAGGGTACGTTGCGGAATTCAAAGCTGCCCTGATCGTCCGTCTGGGCGCTTCGCGAGTAGTGCGACACCGGATTGTGAATCCCGACACTGGCCCCCTTGATGACAGCCCCGGAGGGATCCAGAACGGTTCCTCGAATGGTTCCCGAATTACCCGATTGAGCACGCAGAACGCCGCAACCTAACAGCACGGCGAGGATTGCAACGACAGCCCGGACGCGTTTTGTCATTTCTCGATTGTGCGGGGCCGCGGAAACAATACCGAGGACAATCCGATCAATGGCCGGATCGCGCCGGTGAGATAACTAATCCTGGCGATGAGCGGCGCGGCGCAAAAACGGGGACAGACAACTGCGTTCACCACCGCCAGGGAACGTTGACGGGGAATCCGTAGAATGGGGACGCAGTGTCTGTCCCCGTTTTTGCCGGTCCGCTGACAGGGTGGCGTGGGTCGCTCATTGCCGCTATCCGCCCGCCTGCCGGAATTGGCTTTGGGGCGACGCTGCATCCCGGTATCGTCTATCGGGTGGGCGGCCGAATCAGGGGGAGGAGAAAGCTCGCGATTTCGCGCGCGCAGGAAACCCGCACGCTGACCTTCGTGCTGGTCGCGAGTCTCGCGCCCGCCCTGGTGTTTATGATCGGAATCGCCGCGACCCTTCAGCAGGACCTCTCGGATCTGTCTCCCATTCGCAGTGCCGAAGCAAACACCGATCTCCTCAAGTGGTCGAGTCTGCTGCGAGAGGACCATGGCGAGTTCGGCGCCCAGCCGTACCGCACCGCTGTGGAAGTGCGTGCTCTCGGGTACATGATGAATGGCGAACGCGTCCCGCGCGAGGGCGACTGGGTGCGGGAGTTCTACCTGCTCCCCGACGCGGGCCATCTGTTCCATCCGGCTCACCGCGATGCCGACCAGATGATCGCGGTGCATCTCGCGGATGGCGTCCGCGTCCGGTTCTCCTCCCGCGCGCTGGTCTGGGCATGGGGATCGCTCCAGTCCCTGCCGGGCGATCCCGACGGCCCCAAACCGCTTTACACTCTGGAACGGGCACACGCTCAGCCCGCCGATGCTCGCGAGATCCGAAGGTATTACCAGTAACGTCGCGCCCCTTGCGCTCACCAGTGCAGCAACTCGCGAACGCTGCGCGCCTGCCGCTTGCTCACAATGAACTCCTGGTCGTTATTCAGCGTGATCAGCCATCGCTGGCTGCTGAGTGCGCTCATCTTGCAGACGTGATCCACGTTGACCAGGGCGTTGCGGTGAATCCTGCGAAAGCTGCTGCTGTGAAGGCGCTGCTCGAGCACCTTCAGCGTTTGCGTGGCCAGGTATTTCCTTTTCGTGGTGACGATCCAGACCAGGTCGCCATCGGCCTGAAACGCCAGGATTTCGTCGGCGCTCAAGAGGAAATACTCTTCTCCCACCTTGCCCACGATCTTTCGGCTGAGCGGGGCTTCCCGCGGGCCGGCGATCTCCTGCAGGTGCGCCAGTCTCTCCACGGCCTCTCTGCCGGTCAGGCGCTTCGCTCGTTCAATGGCCGCGATCAGGCGCTCCCTTCCCACGGGTTTCAGCAGGTAATCGATGGCCCCGGCTTCGAACGCTTCAAGAGCGTACTTGTCGTAGGCCGTGACAATGACGACGACAGGAATATGCGTTCCACGCCGGATGGAACGAATCACATCGAGACCACCCATGACCGGCATCTGCAGGTCCAGCAGTACGAGGTCCGGGCGCTGGCGGCCGATCCGGTCCACGGCCACCGCGCCGTTGTCCACCTCACCAACGATTTCGATGCCGTCAACCGATTCAAGCTCCTCGCGGAGAACCCGGCGGGCTATCGGTTCGTCATCGACGATCAGCGTCCTCAGGATCACGGAGGAGCCCCACGGCTCAGACACTTGTATCACGTCCCCGCCGGGCTGCCGTACACCTTTCGGGTGAGCGGGTGGCGGGTACGGGTGAGCGATCTGGAATGGGCGGCAGGCGGACATTGCGATTCCCACAGCGGCTCCTACACAGACGCGGCGATGCGTGCCGGCGGTTTCAACGGCACCTTGAATCCCACGGTGGTGACACCATCGGCCGACCGCGCTTCGAAGCGCGATTCATCGCCGTAGCACAAGGTCAGGCGCCGGCGGACGTTGCTGAGCCCGATGCCGCCGGGGTTCTCGCCGCCGGGATTCTCAAGAGCTCGCGCATCGCACTCTCCGGAGTTGGCCACCTCGACGAACACCCCGCCGGCATCGGCCCGAATGGCCAGGCGAACAAAGCCGGTGCCTGCTCTCGGCGCCACCCCGTGCTTCACCGCGTTCTCCACCAGCGGCTGGATGGAAAGCATCGGAATGGCGGCGTGCAGAGCAGAGTCGTCGATGGCCAGTTCGCTGTGCAGCCGAGGCCCCAGGCGCAGTTCTTCGATCTCCAGATAGGCCCGCACAATACCCAGTTCTTCTTCGATTTCGATGAACGTGCGATCGCTGCGCAGGAGATAGCGGAAGACATCGGCAAGATTCAGCACCAGCCGTCTCGCCTCGGGGTTGGAGCGATCGATGGTGCCATACAGCGTGTTGAGCGAATTGAACAGGAAGTGCGGATTGATCTGCGCCTGTAAACTCCGCAACTCGGCCTGGGAGACCAGGCTCTGCATTTGCACGCTGCGAACCTGTTCGACGTGTTCCACTACCGCTGTGCCGAACTGTCCGAGAACACCGAAGTCTTCGCTGAGATAGCGTCGTCCGCCTTCGCGCGGCCCCAGCAGCAGGTAGCGGGCGTCGCCACGCGAAAAGCGCAAGGGAAGAACGGCCCGAACCCACGAGGGCACATTCCAGTTGGCGGCATCGAGGACGGCGATGGGGCCGGCCGGCGCCGGGCCATCGAGGACGGGCTTTTCGGTGAGGTCGAAACGCGAGGCGCGCAGGAACCTGGCGATGCTCTCCGAAGCGTGCTGCAGATAATCGGCTTCCCCGCTCGTTGCGCGGGCCAGTTGCTGCAGTTCGCGAAGCGCTTCGTCCACGTTCGCACGCAGGAAGATCACCCGCGTCAGGAAGCTCTGGAGGCGATTGCGAACGTGGACGAACAAGGCCAGCAGCAGACAGGCCGACACGAAAAGCACCCCCGCGTCGAAGGGACGCTGCAGGCGCTCAGTGAACTGGGGCGCCTGGACGATGCGAATGGAAACGAGCAGCGCCGTGGCCGTCAGCGATGCATTCACGATGAAGCGCAGGAAGGCATCGAGCAGCAAAAAACGATAGCCCTGCAAAAGCACCAGCAGGGCGAGCGGCAGACCGGCATGGTGGAGAGCCGCCTCCCGCGACCACGCGCCGCTGGTATGTTCGGAACCGAAGTGAAGGAAGGAGATGGCGAATAAAAACAGCCCCATGGCGCCAGCCAGCCGGGAGCCGGCAGCGTGATTCCGCTCGCGCCATTCGAGGAACACCGAGATCAGGGTGAGAGCCACGAAGCCAACAGTGACCAGCAGCAGGGCCGCATTATGCGAACGCGGCTCGCGGGTCAGTATATCGCTCATGTGAAGCGCCACGGCGGCGAAGCTGAGCACATATCCGCTGACCCACAGTGCGCGGTGACGCGATTCCAGAGAGATGTGCAGGAGCACCGCCGGCAGCAGGCTCAGCACCGAGAAGCTTCCGGCGACGACAATATCGGCGGCTGTCCCGCCCTTCGGTCCGGTGGCCAGAGCGACGAGGGACCCCAGGTTCCAGAGCAGCGCGAGGGAAGCTGCTACCACGGGCAGGACGTTGCGATCTTCCCGCGCACCGCGGTAGTCCAGCAGGAACAGGTACAGAAGCATGCCAAAGACGACTGCGCCGGCACAGTGCCCGATGGTATTCACCAGGACGGGTTCATGGATACTGAGCCACTCGGGCATACGCTCCCTACGATAGCGGATCTGGGCCGGATACGCGGCGCCAGCCGCGTCCCCCTTAGCGCAGCCGAAGCCGCGGGATGTCCGCGAAATCAGCCGCGTTCAGCGTCCACAGCTCGGCGTCTCTGAGAATCGCGCAGGCCGCGATTGCCAGATCTGTCTCCCGTCCGCGCGGGCGCCGCACCGCCCGGTACAGCTCGGCACTCAGCGCCGCTTCCGCCGGCCCAAACGCGATCGCGGCCTCGGAGGGGAACAGAGCTTCCTGTGCGGTGATCTCCGCGGGCAGACGAGGCCCCCGCAGCCACTCATACAGAACCAGCGCGGGAAGCAGAATCCGCTCGCCTCGTTCGATCGCGCCGCGAAGGGCCGGAGCAGCGCGTTTCGGCCCGGTGAGGCTGTCGATCAGAACCGAGGTGTCGAGAACGATCACGCCCTGCTTCGGCGGCCGCCGCCCTTTCTTGCCTGCCGAAGCTCGGCCAATTCGGTTTCCACCGCCGCCCTGCTTCGAGACGTAATCTTCGGAACCAGCTCATCGAACGTCCGCAGCATGCCGCGGCGTTCCCGCTCGCTCAGCCTTCCGATGCGCTCGTAGTAATCGAGGATCGCTTCCCGCACCACCGCGCTCTTCGGCCTGGCCAGCCGGGTGGCTGCGTCCTGCAGGCGGTTCACCGTCGCCTGGTCGAGCGTGAAGGTGACTTTCATCGATGCCATACTTACACCATACCACCATATCGGCTACGTTGCCCTCGGCGAACCGCCGATCACAGGGCCGGGTCCCACGTCTGGAAGCCTTCGGCCGCGGCGGCGGCAACCAGCGCCTGATCCGAGGCCACAAACACAATGTCGGTGATGCCGCTCATGGCGCGAACCACCCAGCAACTGGCAAGCTGAATCGCGTCAAGCGCGCGCAAAGCATGCCGGTCGAGCATCTGCCGGCCGGTCTCGACGACCGTTGCGTTCATCGGCTGTTCGGTCATCAGGGCCGACTCCGTCGACAGGATAGCGAGCGCCTCAACCGCCTGCTCCGGGGATAACTCACCCCTCCGCTGGCGACGCCGGATAGCGGAGTGCACCTCGATCACCCCCAAGCCCGAGATCAGCTTCTGTGGCTGCGAGAGGGGCTCCACTAGTGCGATCATCTGCTCCGAGCCAGCCTCCTCGACAAAAAGCTTGGCTAGTGCGCTGGATTCGAGAAAGTAAAAAGTCAACGCGGGCCCCGGTCACGAAGGAGTGTGCTGGACAGCGGCTCACCGGAGATCGGCACTGGACGGAAACGGCTCGTTTGCGGCGCTGAGCGGGATTGCTTCTGCCGATTCACCCGAATTGTCGTGGTTGGATACAGCGGGGACATCGGGTTTTGGATCTTGCTGGTCAGTATCCAGCCTTCACTGATCGCTCTGGCAAGGGCGTTCTGGCGCTCATCGGGCGTCTTCGCCCACTCGTAGCCCTTTGCCGGAAGGAAGTCGTCGCGAAACCACTTGATCGCCACGAATGTCCGGCCAGGAATCGCCTCCGCTTCATTCAGGGCAGCCAGAATATCCGTAATGCTCCGGTCCGCCGCCGACCCAATCTCGCGTGCGGGTGCGGACCGCGATACAACGCGCTCAAAGCGGATTCGTATCTCGCCATTCTCGGGAGACCAAACCTCCTGGGGTTTTGTTCCAAGAAACGAAAACTGAACACACGGCCGGAAACCGGCGGGCGCAAGGAAGTTCAGTGCCTGCTCGAACGAGGGATCCGACAAACCCAACGCGCGGAGGTTGGACAGGGTATTCTCAACAACCGATTCGGGCTTCTGAACGGTGTCATCAAGGTTAGACATACTTTATCTCCTTTACATATAGTCTTGTACATATAGTCTTGTACATCTAGTCTTGCTTTAGCGACCGAAGCAGTAATTTATAATTAGCATACGGCGGGCTTCCTTGTCAATACCCCTTCGGTCCCTTTGACTGCGCTGTGGAGTCCGATCTGGACCGCCAACCCCGGCACTCCACTCGGGGTCACTACGCTTTTTCCGTCTCTTTCCAACACCTTAGCCACCCGCTCGCGCACCCGCCTGCTACAACTCAAAGCGAATCTGGCCAGATTCACGTTGAACGCGCCCGCTTTTGCCATGCGGCGGGTGCGAACTGGTGTTTCCGCCGCCTCGGGCGAGCGGATAGGATGCCGGGATCCGAAAAAAGACGAATCGCGCACGCCAGGAGTGCGCCGTCCACATCGGCCGGGCGCGGCGGAGTTCATTTTTCGTCCGCCCGGCTTCAACGACTTCGACCCCCACCCGACGCCGTAGTGTCTTTCCATATGCGCCTCGCGCGCGGGATACTATCTGCAAGTGCTCCAATGTCCCGTCTGTTCGTCCGAGGTCGCGGCCGATAGCCGGTCCTGCCCATCGTGCGGCGCGTCTGTCGTGCATCAAACGATGGCCCAGCCCACCGTCGCCATGCCCCTCTCCTCCTCCGCCGCCGGCGCCGACGAGGGCCGCTTCCTCCCCGGCACGCTGCTGGCCGAGCGCTATCGCATCATTGGCCGTCTGGGCAAGGGCGGCATGGGCGAAGTCTACCGCGCCACCGACATCCGCCTCGGCCTTACCGTCGCTCTCAAATTCCTGCCCGAATCCACCGCCGGTGATCCCGCCGCGCTGGCGCGCTTCCACAACGAGGTCCGCATCGCCCGCCAGGTGACTCACCCCAACGTCTGCCGCGTCTACGACCTCGGCGAGTACCAGGGCCAGCCCTTCATCTCCATGGAGTACGTGGACGGCGAGGATCTGGCCTCGCTGCTGCGCCGCATCGGCCGTCTGCCCGTGGACAAAGCCACCGAGATCGCGCGCCGACTCTGTGCCGGTCTCGCCGCCGCGCACGCCCAGGGCGTCCTGCATCGCGACCTGAAGCCCGCCAACATCATGATTGACGGCCGCGGCCAGGTGGTGATCACCGACTTCGGTCTGGCGGGCCTCGAGAACCAGATCGGCGGCGCCGAAGTCCGCAACGGCACGCCCGCCTACATGGCGCCGGAACAGCTCAGCGGCAAAGAGGTCTCCGCGCGCAGCGACATCTACTCGCTCGGCCTCGTGCTGTACGAGATCTTCAGCGGCAAGCGCGCCTGGGAAGCCAACAGCCTTCCCGAGCTTCTGCGCCTGCGGGAGGAGAGCGCGCCTGCCAGCCTCTCCACCATGGTCCGCGAGATCGACCCGGCGGTGGAACGCATCATCCTGCGCTGCCTCGAGCCCGACCCGGCCCGCCGGCCCGCCTCCGCGCTGGCCGTCTCCGCGGCGCTTCCCGGCGGCGATCTGCTGGCGGCCGCGCTGGCCGCGGGCGAGACGCCTTCGCCCGAGATGGTGGCTGCCGGCAATGCCGGCGAGGGCGTGCGTCCGGTGGTCGCGGTGGCCTGCCTCGCCGCAACCGTCGCTGTGGTCGCCGCGCTGGTCTTCTTCAACTCGCGCCAGGAACTGGCCGGCGTCGTGAAACTGGATCTGCCCCCGGACGCACTGGCGTTTCAGGCGCACAACTACATCCGCCAGTTCGGCTACGCCGCACCCCCCGAAGACACCACCCGCGGCCTCACCTACTACGACGACTATGTCGGCTACCTGTACCGCCACCCCGGCTTCCGCACGGAGTTCGCCAGCTCCCGGCCATCGCCCATCCTGTTCTGGTATCGCGAGAGCCCCCGGCCGCTGAACGCTGCCACCTTCCCCGATCCCGGCGTGGTGACCACCGCCGACCCACCAATGGCGATCTCTGGCATGACCCTTGCGATGCTCGATATGGCCGGACGCCTGGTCGCGTTCCGCGCCGTTCCGCTCGAGATCGACGAATCGGCGCCACTCGCGAACCCGCCCGATCCATCGCCTCTGTTCGCCGCCGCCGGGCTCGACCTCGCCGCTTTCTCGCCCGCTCCACCGCAATGGACCCCGCTTGCACTCGCCGACGAACGCCGCGCGTGGACCGGCGCCTACCCGGCCAAACCCCCCACGCCCCTCCGCGTGGAAGCCGCCTGGTGGCGTGGCCGGCCTGTTTACTTCGACCTGGTCGGACCATGGACGAAGCCGGACCGCATGCCCCAGCCGGACAGCGATGACCTCTGGGATCGCATCTGGCTGGCCATCAAAACGGCGTTGCTCATTGCCGGGGCGGTGCTCGCCTGGTACAACATCCGGACCGGCCGTGGCGATCGCCGCGGCGCGCTCCGTCTGGGCGCGTTCGTGTTCACGGCATCGCTGGCCAAACTGCTTCTCCAGTCCCATCACACCGCCACCGCCTGGGAGTCCACCTTGTTTTTCGAAATAGTGGGCGCCTCGCTGTGGCAGGGCGCGCGACTCTGGCTGGCTTACCTCGCGCTGGAACCGTGGGTGCGGCGGCGCTGGCCTCGCACCATGGTGACGTGGGCGCGCCTGCTGGCCGGCGATGTTCGCGACCCTCTGCTCGGCCGCGACCTGCTGATCGGCATCCTCGTCGGCCTCGGATACGGTCTGGTGTTCGTGGTGGCCATCGCGTTCATGCACCGCCAGGGCGCTCCTCCCGCAACCAACATCGGGTTGGATGGCCTGCTCGGTCTGTTGCCGCTGGGCGGCAGCCTGCTGAATCGCGTGACCGATTCGCTCAGCGGCGCGCTCATACTGTTGCTGTTGTTCTTCCTGCTGCGTGTGTTGCTGCGCCGCGAGTGGCTGGCCGCCGTCGTCTTCACGCTGGCGTTCGCGCTCGGCCGCGGGTTTGCGAGCGGCTACCCCGCCATCCTGAGTCCAACGTACGCGGTCGTCTACGGCCTGCTCGTTTTCATCCTGCTGCGTTTTGGTCTTGTCGCCGTGGTCGCCTGTCTTTTCGTCGCCAATACCATGACCACCGCGGTGTTCACGGCCAACTTCGGCGCGTGGTACGGAACGTCCTCGCTGGTGGTCTGCCTGTGCGTCATCGGCATAGCCGTGTGGGCGTTTCGCACGTCGCTGGCGGGCAGGTCGGTAATGGAAGGCGTGCTCGGCGACTGAGGCCGCCCTCGGCAGGCGCCTGCAAACACGCGGCCGCGTTTCTGAGCCGTGCGCGTCAGCAAGCGGTCTCAGACGGGGCCGACGGCATCGGCGAGGGCGGACAGGTCGCCCGCCAGCAATCCGTCATCCGCGCAGCGCCCCGGCGAAGCCCACGGAGATGCCCGAGCTGCACCAATCCCCGCGCCTGAAGCCGAATGACGCACCTTGCGGGAAATGCCCCCGCGTGCGCGGCCCGTTCGCCACGCGCATCCTGACGTGGCGTCACGATATGCTTCAAGCTGTCATACAGAGGGGAGCCGAAGCCAAATGGGCAGAGAAATCGTGATCGTCGGCGCTGGCATAGCGGGCCTGACCGCTGCATTCCGCCTTGATAAAGCCGGCTTCGACGTGCAGGTAATCGAGGCTTCGGACCGGGTGGGTGGACGCATGAGCACGGACCGGCGGGACGGTTTCCTGATCGACCGGGGCGCGCAGTTTCTCTCCACCGGCTACGCCGTCATCAGGCAACTGGTTGCGGAACTGAACATGGAAGACCAGTGGACCAGGGCGCCACGTTGGGCTGGTATCGTTCGCGATGGCCGCGCCAGGCGCGCAAGTGCTTTCTTCCCCTGGACGGTCGCTACCGGTGGTCTGCTCCACTGGGGTGATACGTTCAAACTCGGGTGGAAAGGCCGGGCGCTTTCCAAATCTGTTCGAAACCTGCCATTAAGCGATTATTCACGGTGGGGGGCGCTGGATAATGTCTCGACGGCACATTGGGCCGTCGAGAAGTACGGCGCGGACGTCCTGGAATACATCTTCGAGCCGATGCTGGGTGGGCTGTACTTCCAATCACCAGAACAAACATCCGCGGCATTAGCGGCTCAGTTGGGGGAATTTGCGGCGAGAAGGACAGAGGTCGTTGCCCTTTGTGAGGGTATGGGGAGCTTGCCGGAACGGCTGGCGAGTCGAGTACCGGTGCGGCTAAACGCACCTGTCCAAAGAATTGAACCATTGGGCAATCGCTATCGGATCACTGCACGGAATTCGTCTCTGGAGGCCGATCACGTCGTCATCGCGACGACCGCGTCGACGGCTCGCGCGCTTTACCCCCTCTGGAACGACCTCGAGCTGCGTCTGCTGGCGACTGAGTACAGCTCCACCATCAACATCGGCTTCGCCACCAGCCAGCATGCGTCAACGGCAAAAGTGCCAGAAGATGTGTACGGAATACTCATCCCAAGACGGGAACGCACGGTAATTTCCGGCATTGCCATTGAATCGCGAAAATGTGCCGCCTATGTGCCGCGTGGTGACTTGCTGAACGTCATGCTATCGGGCGAAGCCGGCGCCCGGCTTGTCGATGCGCCGGAGGAAAATGTGCTGGCCGAAGTAATTCCCGAGCTGAATCGGTATTTCCCGGCAATTCAAAGCGATATCGAATTCGCGCATTTCTGCCGATGGCCGGAGGCCGAGCCGCTCTCACATGTCGGGCGGAGCAAAGACATCGCCGAGTACCGGGACAAGGCCACATCGGGCAAAAGCGGCGTGCTCTTAGCTGGAGACTTTATGAGTTTTCCAACGACGGAGGGCGCCGCCGAAAGCGGCGAGTGGGCGGCGAGCGTATTTACCGGAACCACCGCCGCGTGGGCGGCCGGGTGAGCGCGTACACAAAGGCCGCGGCCACCGCGACACCGGAGCCGCTTCTCAGCCAGTCGCGTGTTGCCACCAGGCCGGCGACATCGCCACAGCCATTGACGGTGAACGACGCCACCGCAAACCACCACGCCCATCTCCTGCGTCGGAGCAGCCCTCGGCCGGCGGCGGCCGTCGCAACGCCGAGCGCCAGCAGCAGCACGCCCGCAATCCTCCCCATGGCGCGAAACGCCGCCGCTCCCGGCTTGTTCAGTTCCCATAAGCGGTCCAGCAGCGCATTCGGAAAGAGCAGGGACGCGCTCACCACCGCGGCGATTGCCGTGGCCAGGAACAGGAACCCTGCCACGATGGGAACGGTCCTCGGTCTCATTCGGCCTCGTTTCAGCGGCGCGCCAGCGCCTCCAGTTCGTCCATGGTGCGCGGCCAGTCCGCTCCCAGCAGCCGGGACAGGCCGCGATCGGCGAGGACGCGTCCTCCGGTCTGGCAGCGGGCGCAGTAATTCGTTTCGTTGTCGGCGTAGCGAACGCGCAGAACCTTTTCGCCGCAGCGGGGGCAGAGCTTGCCGTAGCGTCCGTGCACCGCCATGCCGTCGCGAAAAGCGGTGACTTTCTCGGGAAAATCACGCCGCGCCTCTTCCCCCAGGCGCTCCACCCATACCGCCAGCGTGCCGCGCGCGGCCGCAAAAAACCTCTTCCACTCGTCCGCCTTCAGCTTCTGCGTTTGCGCCAGCGGCGACAGTTGCGCGGCGTGCAGGATCTCATCCGAGTAAGCGTTGCCGATGCCGCTCAGCAGACGCGGGTCGGTGAGGGCCCGCTTGAGCGTGTGGTTCCGGGCCGTGAGCGCCGCCCGGAAGGACGCGAGATCGGCCGCGAAGACGTCGATGCCTCCGGGGTCCACCGACCGCAGGCCTTCCTCACCGCTCAGGACATGCAGAGACGCCCGCCGCTTCGCACCGGCTTCGGTGAGCGTGAGACAGCCCTCGGGAAAGTCGAACGCGGCGAGGAACTGACGGCCCGCGAGCTTCGCGTGCGGCGGCCGCCAGTGCAGCCGTCCCGCGATCATCAGGTGCAGCACCAGCCACAGATCGCCCTCCACGCCGATCCCGATGCGCTTGCCGATGCGCCGCAGTTCGCGCACCATCCGGCCCTCCACGTCCGCAAGTGCCGGTTGCGTGGTTCGCAGCAGAAACGGATTGGCCAGCCGCACGCGCTCCAGAGGCTGGCCGAGAATGCGCGGCTCCAGCGCGCTGATGTACGCGGCGATATCCGGCAACTCGGGCACTAACGGACCTGCGCGGAAGGAACGGCCACCGACCAATGGGCGTTCCGAAATTGCCAGCGCCCGTCCCGATGCTCCGCGATCCCCGTAAAGAAACCCGTCTCCTCCATGCTGCGTCCCGCGGTGCTCACCAGCACCTCGCGCCACGAAGCGGCCATCACCGCGAGATCCGGCGTGAGCGGATCGACGCGCAAATCGTCGCCCCAGTGCAGCTCGATATGCTTGAAGTTGCGCGCGAGACCCTGAATTCCCGCCGTCGCGGCAGCGCTGTTCGGGAACACCAGTTGACCGTTGGCGGCCATGAAGAACGCGGGGCTGTCAGCGAAGTGCCTGCGCCAGGCGGCCGGGCCTTCCTCGGTGACGTCGTGAGCCACGGCCCGCGCGAAGGCCCGCACACTGTCCTCCACCGCAGCGGAGCGCGCCGGCGTCAGGGAGTGCGAGTGGTGTGAACCGCACCCCGCAAATGCCACCGCTGCCAGGAGAAGAGCCTGCGGCAAGGTACGCATAAGACCCGATTATGCCAGACCTCAGGCATCCCAGATGCACTTCCAACCGCGCCTTCGCTACAATTCTTTATGGAATCTTAATAGAATCCTCATGGCCTAATCCGTTCCGGAGCGGGGGAACCATCCAACGGGGCGCAGTTTCCCGCCATCGGGAGGCCGGGTACTTTCAAGCCCGAGCCCGCCAGCTAACCTCGCCGGCGTATTTGAGAGTGTCGCGGCCACGAAGCCGGACATAAGGAGCTTAGCCAGTGACATCGCTGCGCAACGCCAGTGGCGCGACGAAAGTGGTCATCGCCACTACCGTCATGCTGTCCTTCATTTCCTTCTGGAGGGCGGCGGCGATTGTCCTCAGTGACCTCGCCTCTTCCGCGTACTACGCGGGCGGCATCGCCGAGACGGCCATCGGCAAGTCGGCGCCCTGGTTCATCCTGTCCATCATGCTCTTCTCGTACGCGGTCCGCGCCGTGTACATCGAGAGCTGCAGCATGTTCGTGCGCGGCGGCGTGTACCGCGTGGTGCACGAGGCCATGGGCGGCACCCTGGCCAAGTTCTCCGTCTCCGCCCTGATGTTCGACTACGTGCTTACCGGGCCCATCAGCGCGGTGAGCGCGGGTTTGTACGTGGCCGGCCTGATCAACGACAGCGCCGACTACTTTCACCGCCCCGGCCTGCCGGTGAGGCCGGAGACGTTCGCCGCCATCTTCGCCGCGATCGTCACCGTCTACTTCTGGCGCAAGAACATCATCGGCATCCGCGAATCGAGTCTGAAAGCGCTGCGCATCATGCAGATCACCACCGTGATGGTGGTCATACTGATCGCGTGGTGCCTGGCCACCATCTTCACCCACGGGTACCAGCCCGTGCCGCTGCCCTCGGCGGCCACCATCCACTTCGGTTCCGACGCGCTGGGCTGGCTGCGGCACTCGGCGCTGCCGCAGTTCACCGTGATCGCCATCATGATCGGTCTGGGGCACTCTCTGCTGGCCATGAGCGGAGAGGAGAGCCTGGCCCAGGTGAATCGCGAGATCGCCTCGCCGAAGCTCAAGAACCTCGAGCGCGCCGGCTTCGTCATTTTCATGTACTCGATGGTGTTCACGTCGCTGGTCTCGTTCTTCGCGGTGATGCTCATCCCCGATGCGCAGCGCGGCAAGTACCTCGACAACCTCATCGGCGGCCTGTCTATGTTCCTGGCCGGCCCGGAGTGGATTCGCCTGCTCTTCCACGCCTTCGTGGTTCTGGTGGGCGCGCTGATTCTGGCGGGCGCGGTGAACACGGCCATCATCGGTTCCAACGGCGTGCTGAACCGCGTGGCCGAGGATGGCGTCCTGACCGCGTGGTTCCGCAAGCCGCACAAGAGGTTCGGGACCACCAGCCGCCTGATCAACCTGATTGTCCTGTTGCAGCTCATCACCATTGTGATCAGCCGCGGCGATGTGTACATGCTGGGCGAGGCCTACGCGTTCGGCGTGGTGTGGAGCTTCGCCATGAAGGGGCTCGCGGTGCTGGTGCTGCGCTACAAGCAGCCGGGCGCGCGGGAGTGGAGAGTCCCCCTCAACGTGCGCATCGGCCGCACGGAGTTTCCGATCGGCCTGGCGCTGATTACGCTGGCGCTGATGGCTCTGGCCGTGACCAACATCTTCACCAAGAAGGTGGCCACCATCTCCGGCATGTCCTTCACGGTAGCGTTCTTCGCCACGTTCGTGGTTTCGGAGCGGATCAACAAGCGCAAAGCCGGCGTCCACCTGGCGGAACTGGAAGAGTTCCGGCTTGCCGACAGCGACGACGTCGCCGTGGAGACGGTGAACGTGCGGCCCGGCAACGTCATCGTGGCGGTGCGGAATCCCAGGCACATCGAGCACCTGGAGGTGACCCTGGCCAGGACGGACACGCGCAAGATAGACATCGTGGTGGTCACCGTACACGTGAGCCAGCGGGGCTCCGGGGCCATCAGCCTGGGCCCCGATCAGGTGTTCGGAACCGATGAGCGCTACCTGTTTAGCCACGTGGTGACGGTCGCGGAAAAGGCCGGCAAGCACGTGGAGCTGCTGGCGGTACCCGGGGCCGACGCCTGGCTCGCCGTGGTGCAGACCGCCCAGAGGCTGCGCTCGGCGCGCGTGGTGGCGGGACTATCGCCGAAGTACGACGCGGCCGTCCTCGGCAAGATCGTCGGCGAAGCCTGGGAGAGCCTGCCGGTGCCGCGGCCATCGCTGTCGCTGGAGGTGGTGCTGGGGCGGCAGAAGTCCATCTTCTTTAATCTCGGGCCGCACCCGCCGCGGCTTTGGCCCGAGGATCTCGACCTGGTTCACCAGCTCTGGCTGCAACTGGCGGATCGCCGCTTCGGCGCGAAGTTGCATCATCGCGACGTTATTGGCGTGGCCCTGCAGCGGCTGGCGCGGGACCTCCGGGATCCGGCCGCGGCCGACGGTGTTGTCGAAGAACTGAATGCCGAGCTGAACGAGCACCACGGGGAGGAGCCTGCGGAAGTCTGAGCAACCGCTCCATCACTCTCCCGGCTCGGTCTGGTCCGGGCTGCCAGCAGATCTGCATAGCCGGGCGTGAATACCAGTTCTCACGGCGCATTGCTCCCTGCCACCACGGAAGCTGGTGCGCAGGTCGCCGGTCAACGGCCTCCGCCGTAACTCATCTCCCCGCTCCGGCGTCGTATCCGTGGGCATGACAACGTTGCTTTTCGCGCTCATGTTTCTGGCGGAGGCGTCTTCCTCCGGCCGGCTTGCGCGCTGGGTCGGTACGTGGACATGGAACCAGCCCGCGACCAGGGACTTCAAACCCGAACGGTTCGTAATATGGAAATCGCGGACCAGGCCGGGCGCGCTGCACGTCTTGGGCAACGCGTACTGGTATGGCCCCATGGTGAAGTACAACGGCAAGCTGCTCCGCGATGTGCACTTCGGCGGAGTCGACGCCGATGGCGTCCCTGCCGGCGATCGACTGGTGCTGCGCGACGGCGGCTGCGAAGTGACCCTGACGCTGGACGGCGAAGAGATCCACGCGGCCGACAACAATAAGTGCGGGGGCGCGAACGCGCGCTTCTCGGGCACATTCGTCCGCCACAAAAGCTGAGCGTTCGTACTATTGGCGTCCGCGCGGCGTCCGAATTCGTGTAGTGAGGAGCTATGACTGCAATCGTCCCTGATGGTTGGCGTGTTTTGTCCGTGGCAGTTGGGATGACGCTGGCGGCCCCGGTCTTCGCCGGACAGCTATCGCAAGGATGCGCCGTTTCTCCGGCTCCGGTGCCCGCTCAGATCCTCAGCGGCAAGAGGGTTTTTGTTTCCAATGCGGGAGGAGAGAACCTGAGTGTCCTGTTCGGGCCGGTGTTCAGCGGACCGCCCGATCGGGTTTACAACCAGTTCTACGCCGCGATGAAGGACTGGGGGCGATATGAACTGGTGTCCGCTCCCGCCGCCGCGGACCTGGTTTTCGAGATCGGGTTTACATTCAACGGCAACGGGTTGAAGGTGCCCGAGATCGGGCGTCTTCGGCTGGAAATCCGGGATCCCCGGAGCAACGTCCTGCTTTGGGCGTTCACCGACTACGTGCAGGTGGCCATTCTGAAGGGGAATCGCGACAAGAACCTGGACCAGGCGATGGGCGTGATCGTGGACGGCGTAAAGGGCCTGGCGATTCCGCCCGCCGCTACCGCAAAGCCGTAGCGCCTGGGCTTGATATGCGTTACGTAACGCGTGACGGTTTGGTCCGTTTCCGATAAGACGCGAACCCGGCCCCGGCTCCCGGCCCACGTCTGCGTGCCCCCGTCCCCGGGCCGGCCCCGTCCTCGCGCCGGCCCCGTCCCCGGGCAGTCCCCGTCCCCGGGCTGCCCCCGTCCCCGGGCTGCCCCCGTCCGCGGGCCCTACTCGTCCCCGGGCACTACTGCCGGGGAGGATGATTCTCGCGGGCGAGGCGCACGCGCGCGCCTTCCAGCTTCTTCTGCACCTTGGCCAGCTCTTCCTGGTCGAGGTCGGTGGGTGCGCCCGCCTGAAACTCCTTCACCGAGTTCTGCCATTGCAGCATGGCGTCGCGGATGCGGCCCTCGTCGAAGTAGACGTCGCCCAGGTGGTCGTGAACCGTCGCGTCGCGCGAGAGCTTCTGCAGCGCGCGCCGCAACTGCTCCTCGGCCTGCGGCAGCTTCCTCATGCGGAAGTAAACCCAGCCGAGGCTGTCCAGGTAGGCGCCGTTGTTCGGTTCCTCTTCCAGCGCCTTGCGAATCAGGTTCTCCGCTTCGTCGAGGTGGATATTCTGGTCGGCGAACATGTAGCCGAGGTAATTCAGGGCCGATGAGTTTTCGGGATCGAGCTCCAGCACCTTGCGGAACTCGGCCTCGGCCGTATCGTACTTCTTCATCCGCTCGTACATGGCCCCGCGCAGGAATTCCACTTCCACGCGGTCGTCCTTCGACGTGGAGAGCTTCTCCGCCTGGTCGAGAGCTTTCCCCGTTTCCGTGAAATTCTTCGCCTTTTCGTAGATCTGCGCCAGCGCCTTCCAGGTGCTCAGATCGTCTTTGCCGCCGAGCATCTTCTTCGTCTCGGCGATGGCCTCATCGTAGTGGCCAAGGTCGGCCAGCAACTGCGCCTGGATGCTCTGCACCAGGGGATCGTCGGGGTACTTCTTCACGGCGGCGGCGGCGGCCTGCTCGGCCTTCTGGTACTCCTTTGCCGTCCGCCAGGTTTCCACAACCTGGGCCTCCGCCCGGGGGCCGAATTCGGGATCGAGGTCCCCCAGCCACTTGTATGCTCCGGCGGCCTCGGTGTATTGCTCGTTGGTGCGGTAGAGAGTGCCCAGCGTTTCCAGCAGGCGCGCGCGGTTGCGCCGCTCGTCCGGACTGTAGATGGCGCGCTCGGTGGAAGCCAGCAACTCGTTCAGCGCCTTGATCGCCTCGGGGAGCTTGCCCTCGGCCTCCAGCAGGGTCACTTCGTTGTATGCGACCTCGATGTCGTCCGGGGCCATTTGGCGCGCTTTGGCCTCGGCCTCTTCCGCCTTCGCGAAGTTGTGCAACTGCTTATAGACCTGGGACACGCGGAGCGGCCAGCGGACTTCCTTCGGATCTTCGTCCACCAGCTCCTGGTAGACCTTCAAAGCGGCCTCGAATTGCTCGGAGAACATCAGGTCCTCGGCGAGCCCGCGCTTGAGATCCAGGTTGGTCTCCGGGGTGACCTCGATGGCCTTGCGCAGTGTTTCAGCCGCCAGCGCGTACTCCTTTATCTGCTCGTAGAAGCCGGCCAGCGTGGTCAGGCTGCGGGTGCCGGGGTCTTTTTCGACCACCTTCTTCAGCAGGTCCGTGGCTGCTTTGGTGTCGCCCACGTCCGCGTACACCTCGGCCAGACCGGTCATCGCGTCCTCGTTGTCGGGGTCCGCCGTCAGCGCCGCCTGAAATGCCTTCTGCGCGTCCGGGGTGTTCTGGGCGATCTTCTGCATGTGGCCCAGCATCACCCACGAGTCCACGTCTTTGGGATCCATCTCGGTGATCTTCTGGTATTGCTCGATGGCCTTCTTCAGCATGGTCTCGTCGACGCGCTGCTGCGGATCCCCGATCAGGCGGGAATAGATCCGCGCCAGGATGCGGCGGTCGTTGACGTCGTTCGGATTCTGCTTCAGAAGATCTTCCGCTTCAGTCACCGCGTCCCTCAGGCGGCCCGACTGGATGTACAGATCGGAAAGCTCCTCGGCAATGAATGTCGCGCTCGGATCGTCCTTCATGGCCAGCCGGAAATTCTCGGCGGCCTTGTTGAAGTACTCGCCGCGGTTCCCAAACGCGCCCGCCATCTCCGCGTAGAGATGACCCAGCGAGTAGTGATAGTAGGCCGCCGCCCTGCTGTCCCCGACGCCGCCCGCGGCAGGGGAAGCGGCGCCGGCGGCGTCCCTTGGGGGTGCGGCCGGGGGGGGCACTGCGGCCGTCTGAGCCACCGCCGCTGCCGTCGTCAACAGGCACAAAACGCGCGCGAGGTTAATTAGACGCATCAACTGAAGTTCCTCTCTCGTCGTCCCGGTCCCGTGGGACGGAGCCGCTTTTTACAAGTATACAGCGCCATTTCGGGCTACGCCCGCCGTCACTTAACGGACGTACCGCGCCGGGATGCCGTTACCCCGAGGGGCTGTCACGATACCGTCTTTGGATACCATCTTTGTAAATGCAGCCGCTGGTGGTAGTGCTCGGCCCCACCGGATCGGGGAAAACCGATCTGGCGCTCTCCGTCGCCCAGCTATTCGACGGTGAACTGGTGGGCTGCGATTCACTCCAGATCTACCGGCACTTCAATCTTGGGACAGCTAAAACACCTCCGTCGGAGCGGTGTGGGATTGCGCATCACCTGATTGACCTTATCGACCCGGATCGGACTTTCACCGCCGGCGACTACGCCCGGTCCGGCCGCGAGGCGCTGGCCGGCATCACCGCGCGCGGAAAGCTGCCGGTGGTGGCGGGCGGTACCGGGTTCTACCTCCGGGCGCTGCTGGAGGGGCTGTTCCCAGGGCCGGAGCGCGATGAAGCTCTCCGCGAGCGCCTCTTCCGGCGCGAACAAGCCCGCCCGGGCTTCCTGCACCGCCTCCTGCGGCGGCTGGACCAACCCACGGCGGCGCGGATTCACCCGCACGACGCGAAGAAGCTGATCCGGGCGATCGAGGTTTCGATGCTGCGGCGCATGCCCATGTCCGAGCAATTTCAGGCGGGCCGTGACCGGCTGACCGGCTATCGCGTCCTCAAGGTCGGCCTCGCGCCGCCGCGTGCCCTTTTGCACCAGAGGCTCGACCAGCGCCTGGCGCGCATGTTCGAGGACGGGCTGGTGGAAGAGGCGCGGAGGATCCTGGCGCTGGGATTCTCGCGAACCGCAAAGCCATTTGAATCTGTCGGTTACAAGGAGGCGCTGGCCGTGATCGCGGGGCGGATGACGCCGCCACGGGCGCTTGCCGCCGCGCAACTGGCCACGCGCCAGTACGCGAAACGCCAGATGACCTGGTTCCGGCGGGAGACGGACGTGGTCTGGCTGGAGGGATTCGGAGGGGACCAGGAGATCCGCGACACCGCCCTTAGCCTGGTGCGAGGTTTCTTAGTACAGTAGCACCACTGACAGGTGGGGCTTATCGTGCTAGGCTGAAATCGAGACCCGTTACCAGCGGGCCAGTCTACTACGGAACGTTCAGGAGTCATAACCATGATCAGGAAAGTCCTCATTACCTTCACGACGCTTGCGGTTGCGGTTGCCAGCGCGGCCACCTGGCGGGTGAAGCTGCTGGAGCCGACGGTGGTCAGCGGAACCATGCTGAAGGCCGGCGATTACAAGCTCGAGGTGCTCGACAACAAGGCCGTGTTCACGGCGGGCAAGCAGACCGCCCAGGCAAAGGTGAAGGTGGAGAGCACCAATCAGAAATTCAACACGACCAGCTTTCGGTACGACACGGCTGCCGATGGCAGGCTGAGGCTGCAGGAGCTGAAGATCGGCGGCAGCAACATGAAGCTGGTATTCACGGACTGAGGGTCCGGCGTAATTCCGCTTCTGGTTTCGAAGACGGCCCGCCGAAACGGGCCGCCTTCGTTTTTGGTGGAGCGTCAGCTCCACCGCGCCGGGCGGCACAGAAGGGGGAGAAGACCGCCCTGCATGCTTGAAGACCGCTTGTTGACACGCGCGGCTCGGAAACGCAGGCGCTTACCGAGCCGCGACGGCTACGGAGCGGAGGCCCTAGAGGTCCGTGAGAGCGGCGATCAGCGCGCCCTTGGCCGAACCGTGCAGCGGCTCGGAGGCCAGCCGCACCTCGGAGACGGGCACGGCAAGACTCTCTTCCTTCAGGATTTTCTCGAACCGCTCGCGGAAGCCGGAGGGCAGCGAGGTGCCCCCGCTCAACACCAGCGGGATGGGACGGCCCAGCTTGGGCAGCGTTTTAGCGCCCGCGAACGCTTCGCGCATGGCCTGCACCAGGGTGCGGATCATCTCGTCGTAATACACGCCCAGCACCTGATGCACTTTGTCGGTAAAGAAGCCGTTGAGGTGGAACGACTCCTCCTTTACCAGGCGGATGCGATTGGCGCGTTCGCCGGTTAACGCGGCCGCGCTGAGGTCGATGTAGTCGCCGGCGCGCGGAATGCTGAAGGAAAGCACCGGCACCGACAGGTAGGCCATGCACACGTTGCACAGACCTCCGCCGCAACTGATTCCGATGCCCGTGTAGTTGGAGGTTTCCAGCTCCGAATAAATCACCGCCAGTCCCTCGCTGACGCTGCGGACTTCGTAGCCGAGATCGGTGAGAATCTGCCGGATGGTGGCTTCGTGATAGGTGAGGCTGTCCTGGGCGCCGACAGGCGGCGCCGGAACGGTGAAGCACAGCTTCCGCGGACCGCTCTCCTCGCCCACCATATTGCCGAGGATCTGGCGCATCATGCTGAGGCTCTCCGGTTCCGACGGGCTGAGCAGCCCGTTGGTCATGGTGCGCCGGATGTCCACATTGAGCAGATCCGCGAACTTCTCCGACTCGTTGCCGTGTACGATGAGCACGCCGTCCTGCACGGTGTGCGGTATGCCCTCCCGCTTCAGGACATTCTCGGTCATCTTCGAATATGGAATGGTTACGAACGCGTTCAGTTCCGTGCGGAACTTGTACGCGCCGCCGTCTTCGCGGGCCACGCAGATGCGGCTGGTACCAACGTCCAGTCCAAGCGCACCGCTCGCTGTTTTGTCACTCTTCATTGTTCTCTCCCTTCTGTGCTGCCGCTCTTGTTGCTGCGAGAATCTTTTCATAGCGTTGCCGGAGAATCCGCTTGTAGGCTGGAACCGGCATGCCCAGTACCGACGCCTGCAGTGTTACTTGTTCGTCGGAAGCGCGCAGTCCCTGCCACAGCCGCCGCCCGGTGGACTGCACGAAAATGCTGTCGTAGTCGAAGCCGAAGGCGAACACGCTGGCCAACGGCTCCTGGTAGTTGTCGCCGAGCCCAATCTCGGAAAACGGGAAGTTGCCGGCCCAGTCCGTGTGGTAACCGATGCGCATGTTGGCGGGGTTCACCGAAACCTGCGCGTGGGTGACGCAGTTGCCCGCCGGGATGGCGTATTTGAAGCGAAGCATGTCGGTGAGGATGCGCGCCGAATGAATCTGCGCCGGGCTGATCTCGGGATTGTCTTCGCCGCGGCGGGTCTGAGTTTCGAACGATACCCCCAGGAAGCTCCCGTTCAGGTTTACATAGGCGTACCTGTCGTCGGCCCAGATGGATAGCCCGGCATGATTGGCCATGTCGCCCTCGGCGACGATCCGAAACACCCGGCCGAAGCGGTCCACCACGTAGTGATAGGAACGGTTGCGGCGAACCAGTTCGAGGACCGAGGTTTCGATCCGCCGCATCTGCCCGTTCTGCTCCGGCTCGAACGGGGCCATGTGACTCTCGGTGGTGTGGTAAACGATGCCGGCCGGTCCGGAGCGCATCTCCGAACTGGCCAGTTGCGGATCGCGGCGCCGGTACACGCGATAGGGAACCCGCTCGTTGCCGGAGGTCGCGTAGGCCTTCTCGATGCGCAGTCCGTTGCTGTAGGTTTCGTAGCCGGGGGTGACCTCCACCTGCCACACCTTGCGGGCCTCTTCGCCCGCCGGCTGAGGGGGAGGAGGAGGCATCAGGAACTGCCCCTGGTACGTCCCCACCGAGGTGGACGCCGTCGGGGAAGCCAGGAACGCAACGGCGGTTAGCAGCGCGGCCGCAGCCATCCCCGCATGGACCATTCTGTGGCGGGACTGGCGTACCGGGCGGATCGGGGCCACCGGGGGCACCAGAACGCCGGCGTCGACCGTGTTCCGCAGGAACCGCAACCTTTCGAGAGGATCCCGGATGGTCTCGGCACGCCACTCGATCACGGACATCCGAAGTTCGCCCACGCGGCCGGCGCAGTGTCCGCGCCACCATCCGCCGCGGCCCCGCCGTTGTTCTCCGGCTCGGCTCCTGGCCCCCGGCTCCGCCAGCATCACACGAATTAGGTTCCGCACCACCGTTTCCCGTCTCGTGGTTTCTATCGGCAGTAGCGCGAAAATACCTTAGGGCCGGAACAAGGTACCAGGGAAGTTCTGAGTAAAACCCCTTAGAAGCGGACAGTTGGGGGGAATTGCGCGGGCAACGCGGCCCGAAGGCCGCTTGCCGACGCGCGCGGCTCAGCAGCGTGGCCAGGTGCTTGCGAGCGGCTGCCGAGCCCCGACTGGGCGAGCGTTTGGCGGGTCGAACCGCATCAGTCAGTCTGTCCCCGTTTTTGTCCGCGCCGCGGCGCACTCAGCTCACCGAAGCGGCCATCAGCGCTCCCCTCGCCGTGGAGTTAAGCGGCTCGGCCGACACCCGGACCTCGGACAACCGTACCGGCAACTCGCACTTGCTCAGGACCTTCTTGAAGAACTCGAAGAAGCCCCTGGGCATCACCGTGCCGCCGCTCAATACCAGCGGGATCGGGTTTTCCAGGCGGGGGAGGCGCCGGGCGGCGGAGAGGTTCTCGCAAAGGGCATCCAGCAGGGTGTGCACGACCTCTTCGTAGTACACCGTGAGTGCGTTCTGCACCAGGTCGCCGCTGAAACCGTTCAGGCTGAACGAGCGCTCCTTGCGGACGCGTATCCGATTGGACACTTCTCCGGTGGCCCCGGCCGCGTGCGTGTCGATGAAGTCGCCGGCCTTGGGAACGCTGAAGCTGATTACGGGCACCGACAGCACCGCCAGGCACGCGTTGCACATTCCGCTGCCGCAGGATATCCCGATGCCGGTGTAGTTGGAGGACTCCATTTCGGCGAAAACCACCGCGAGCCCTTCGTTGATGGCGGTGGCCTGGTAACCGAGCTCGTTCAGGAGTTCCCGGCAGGACCGCTCGTGATAAGCGAGGGCCCCGACATTCACCGGATCCGGCGCCGGAACGCTGAAGAAGGCCTTCTGGCCTTCGGCGGGAGCTTTTCCCAGCATCCGGGTGATAATCCGCCGGATCACCGCCAGGCTGTGCGGCTCGTGCGGATTCAGCATCCCGTCCATCATGGGACGGCGGGTCTCCACGTGGAAGACTTCGGCGAACTTCTCCGCGTCGTTGCCGGCCACCACAATGTCCTCGCCGTGCACCTCGTGAAAGACGTTCTGCCCGGTGAGCAGTTGCTCCGCCAGTCTCGACCACGGGAGGGTAATGAAGGCGTTGAGCTGCGCCTCGCACTGACTCTCTTTATCCGCGCTTCTGGCCACCACGATCCGGCTGGTGCCGATGTCCAGCCCGATCGGCAACTGACCAATGATCTGTTCGTCGTTTTTCATGACTTCATCTCCCACGCGGCCCATGGCATCGCCAGCCGGCGGCCCCCGGCAGTCCTCCGTCCGCGGGCCGCAGCCGTCCGCGGGCGGGGGGTGAAGCCCCGCCTTCCGACCGCCGGGGCCCGACAGCGAAAAGAGCTATTCGAACGGGTGGAGTTCCTCGCGGCGTACCTTGTCGGAATACAGGGACAGCCTTACGATCTCGTCGTGCCCGAGGGGCGGTTGCTTCCGTCGCGATCGCAGGCACAGGACCATCAATGCGGCGGCGGCGATGCAGATGCCCGGAATCATTACCTTGTCCCGGCCGGCTGCTCGACCCCGCAACGCGCCAGCACGGCGGTGTAGCTGGGGTTAGTGGTGCTGACCTCGGCGCCTTTGGGGACGCAGATGGCCGCGGCCGCCGAGATGTGCTGCAGCTCCTGTTGCTTGCGCTTCTGCCACGAACGGAAACGATCCTGACCGGCCGCCACTTCGTCGACATTCGCCTGGATGCGCGCCATGTACTGCGAGGTCAGCCGTTCCAGTTCCGCCTGGAGCAGGTTGTTTTCCCGGTCCGTCGCGCTCTCGAAGTCTTTCAGCCGCAGCTCTTCGGCCTGCTCGTAGTCGTTCAGCGCACGCTGGCGCAGCATGGCATCCTGCAGCAGATCCTCTACCTGAATGCCCGCCGCTTCGATGGCCATCATGACCGAACAACGCTTGCTCTCGTGCGACATGCCCGCCAGATGCCCGCTGTTGAGCATTTCCGCCACTTTCAGGATGCCGTAGGCCATCCGCGGCGGTTGCGCCGGCGCGCCCTTGTAGATGTCCTCAAAGGTGCGCAGAGCCCCGATGGACCTGAGGCGGCTGGAGTTGAGGGTTTGGGTTGGCGGCGCATGGAAGGGCTCAGCCTCCGACCGCGGTCCCTGATTGGCGGATTGTGCGGTCGCATCAGTGGAAAGCTGGCCATTCTTCGGCGACGTCTCTTCCCCATTGGAGAGGTGAAGGATTCGTTTGAACATACTAAGCTCCGTTAGAACACTCTTTCGCTGTCGTAAACGCAACCCGTGGCGGCATCGCCCCTGACGAACCGTCCGGCCTGTGCATCGCCCGGATTTCGGTGAAGTAGTAGAGTGGCGGGGGTATTTTCTCGATAAATAATCGGAAAATGCCCCGGCTGGAGTAAAGGGAGTATGAAGCAGTAGAGCGAGTACGCTGACGTGCCCGTCATTTCCCCGCCTTCCGGAACTGCCGCGCGTCCACAAGTTCCCGGAAACAAAGGTCTACCGCATGCTGCCCGCGACCACCGAGGGCGGCCGGGGCAGCGAGAATAACGGGCGGGCCAACCCGGTGGCACCGTCGCACGTTGACGCGACCGCTTGGGCACCCTACACTGAAAGCGAATTCGACGCGTGGTGCTCACGTGGTACTAACTACGACATCGTCGGCCGCGTGGCGCTGGTGAGCTACTGCGGTCTTAGCCGTGAGGACACGTAGTAAGGGATGGCAATGACCGGCAGAAGACCCAGGTGGATGGTGAAACCCCCATTGAAGCTCCAACGGCGCCTGGCGGTGACGCGCCCGGAAGGGGGATTCGCGATCCGCGTATCTCATCGTGCCGCGCGGAGGCGTGGGACAGGATGGATCACGCCGCGATACCTGCTCCGCTGCGGGTGTTGCGACCAGAAACTTGAGATCTACTACGACGCCGAATCCCTCGAAATCAACGGCGTGCACGGGTCGCTCGAAAACTGGCGGGAGATCCTCCTTCCGCTCCTCCGGGTCACGCCATAGAGGCGCCCATGGATCTCCCCGCCCATCCCGACGATAGTGAGAAGAGGCAGAAAGGCCTGCTTGCCGGTGAGCGTGGCCGCGGCTTCGCCGAGATCCTGCCCGACGCTCCCGCGCGACTTGCGAAACTGAAAGCCCTGATCGAGCACCATCGGGAACCGCAATCGCGCCAGCGCGCGGATAAGGGGAAGGAAGCAAACGCAATGGGCCGGAAAACCTCCGCGCCGATCAATGACGATCGCCTCACCCCCGAGGAGGAACGGCAGATCGGTTTCGGTATCGCTCAAGGCGAGGCAGGACTGACCTACGGACCTTTCGAGAAGGGCGGGCTCTCGATGCCGGCGTTCATGAAAGCGTGCGAGCGAAAGCGGCGCGTGAGCATCCGCATTCCGGACGTTCTGTACGAGTATCTGCAAGCGGAGGCGGAACGACTCGGCATGAGGCCGGGGGAGCTCATGACCACCATCCTCGAAACGCACCAGTTCAAGGATCGGGATCGCCAGGCGATTCTCCTCGCGGTGGATGCGGCGCGAACGACGAGACGGAAGAGAAGCCGCCCCACTTCGCGGCGCAAGTCACAATGAGAGCTCGCCTGCGATACGATTTGCGGCAACGGATGGGTGACGGCGGATGAATCAAACGTCCCCAAGCGGCGCGGGCCGGGCTGCCCGGCCGAATGGTCTCGTCGGCGCCGCGACGCCGAATTCACTTGAGCCACGGTGCCTCCTGTTCGAAGAACCGCTTTACGTCACGCCAGTCGAGCGGAATGAGCATATGCGGCATAGGGTCCTTCTCGGCATCGGCGAAATAGGCAGGGGCTTCAGGATGTGGAGTTTGTTGTAACCGGTCTGCGCGTACTTGCGCGCGAAGAGGTTGAGGCGTTCCACAAGTCCGAAGTGCTCGCAGGCGGCGTAGTTCAGGGCAAACAAGGATGCGGTGCCCGATCCGACGGGCAACGGATGCACACGTTGAACAAAGGGAGGTACTCGTGGTGGATCTTCGGAAAAAACGATTGATGGCCGCGGTCGCGACCGTGGTTGTCGTGGCCATCGCCGGATTAGGCTACGTGTTCGGTTGGGACTCGTGGAGGGAGTTCCGCGCCAAGGGGATGTTTCGTGAGTACATGGCAGGATGCGATCTGCCATGCGCCAGCCCATCGGAACTGGGCCGGCTTGCTCACGTCTTTCAGTCACTCAGGCCGGACCGCACGTTCCCGGTTTTGTTCGCTGCCGTTACGGAGGCAACAGCCGAGCTGGAAGGGGCCCATTTCGAAGATGGACGTTTTTGGCCGGGTCGGCGAGATGTGGCGACCACTGTCGGCGTGTGGTTGAGCCGGCTGCTCGTTGAGAATGCAATCGACAAGGATGCGCTCACCTCTCGTTACACAGCGTCTCTCGAGGAGCTTTACCGAACCGCTCCCGTGGAGCTTCAATTCGTGGCGTCCGCCGCTCTGACGTTTCAGGTTCTGGCTCAACTTGGGCAGGAGGGCGAGCCGGGCACGAAAGCGCAAGCCTCTTTGGTAAAGAGAGGCCCGGAGGCGCTGCCGTGGCTGTATCAGGCCCTCAGTTTCATCTCGTCATGGGACGAAATTGGCGCGGGGCAGCAGGAGAGGCAGCTCGCCGGCGTGTTTTGGACATTGGTCAAGATCCAGGAAGGACAGAAAGCCAAGGCGCCCGAGATTGTGCAGCACCTGCTGGAAGCAGCGCTGGCTGCAAAGATGGAGAACCGCAGCAGGGATTTTATTGTGCGGAATCTCGTGAGTGCCCTGGATACACGAGCAATACCATACATCCTCTCGTTCCTCGAAAAGAAAAGGCAGGACCCCCGCGTCGAGTTCTGGCGGACGGAGGCGATCATAGTCGCGCTCGTGTCGATCGCATCCGAGGACCGTCCAGAGACTACCTCGGCGATTCTCGCCGGCCTCATCGGCGCGTCCAGGAATGACGGATCGGCCCGGAGACTGCTGCTGAGCCGCATTCAGGCCCAGGTGACGGCCAAGCCGGCATTCGCGGCGGTACTCCGGCGCGAGATTCAAACCCAGGCCGATGGCGACGTGCGCGGGGTGCTCACCGAGGCGCTCCGGCAAGCCCAATGAGTCAAGCGGGCAGGGGCGATTTGGTACCAGACCATGTACTCGCGGGCTAAACGCCTGACGTGCGCCTCGTCCGGCGCGATCAGGTGGTCGAAACAACCCCGGCGCGCGCGGCCCACCCGGCGCTCTGCCACGCCGTCTTGCCAGGGGCTGCGCACGCTCGTTCGGATGGGTCTCGTGCCAGACGAGCCGCGCGTGGCGTTGTACCTCTACCTCAGCACCTTCCAAAGGCTGGAGAAATCGTCGGTCCACACCATCGGTTTCGCTCGCGGCCGTTCCCACCCGGTGTTCTGGTCCTGGATCGCCGTGGTATCGAGCAGCGCCTCATTCCGCGAAATGAGCACCCAGTCCGAGCCGTACTCCCCCAGCTCGGTGACGTCGTCGGTGTTAATGAACATCGCCGGCCATCCCAGATGTTCGGCCATACCGCGCGCCACCGGCTGCAGGTCGAGCGATTTGTTGGAAATGTGCAGCAGGAGCGCGCCGTCAGGCTTCAGATGGCGGCGGTAGAGGTCGGCGCACTCCGCGGTGAGCAGATGAATGGGGATGGCGTCGCTGGAGAACGCGTCCACCGCCAGAACGTCGAAATCCTGCGGATGACCGGCGGCGAGTTCGCGCTCCAGTTGTACGCGCGCATCGCCCAGCACCACCTGAATCTGCGCCCGCGAGTCCTTCAGAAACGAGAACCACCCCGAGGCGATGGTCTGCACGTCCGGGTTGATGTCGTAGAAACGGAACACCTCGCCCGGCTGGCCATAAGCGGCGATGGTCCCCGTGCCCAGTCCGATGACGCCCACGCGGCGATGCGCGGGATGGTAGTTGTTCAGCACCAGGCCCAGACCGCTGTGCGGGCCATAGTAAGTGGTGGGCCAGTCGCGCTTGCCCAGCACCAGGTATTGGAAGCCATGGCGGATGCGGCCGTGCAGAAGCTGGCGGTATGGCCCGTTGATGTCGCTCTTCTGGGACACGCGCAGGATGCCGTAGAAGTTACGCCACGCCGCCAGCGCCGGCTGCCGCTCGGTCATCACCGTAGTGACCATGGCGGTACTGCCGCCCAGCAACAGCGCCATCAGCGGAACGCGGACGCGGAAATTGTCGCGGGTCCACTGGCCGAGCGCGCCCGTGCGCAGCCACCCAAGGAAACCAAACAGGCATGCCGCCGCCAGACCGATGGGATACTCCAGGTACGTGTCGAACAAACGCGGCGCGGCCAGGGCGACGAATACGCCGCCCAGCGCGCCTCCAGCCGCCACCGTCAGGTAAAACAACGTGAGGTACGCGGCCGACGGGCGCGATCGCGCCAGCTCTCCGTGGCATACCATGCACAGCGCGAACAGAGCCAGCGGATACACCGCCAGATGGATCCACAACGGCACCGATAATCCCGCCGCCATCAGGGCGCAGGACGCCGGCGCCAGCATGCCCGCCAGCGCCGCGAACACAATACGCCGGTACCAGCGCTCGCTCTCGAAACACAGGATGAACGTGAGCAGATAGATGGACAGCGGCGCCACCCACAGGAACGGGATGACCGCGATCTCCTGGCACATCTGGTTGGTGGTGGCCATCAGCAGCGTCGACCCGCACGCCGCCAGCATCAACCAGAACAGAATGGTTGCGAGCGATGGGCGCACGGCTGCGGCGTGGGCACCCGCGGGTACGGCCTGCCGCGAGCTTCCGAACCGCCACGCACAGCGCACGCATAGCGCGACAAACACCACATACACCGCCGTCCACACCAGCACCTGGGTGCGCAAACGCAACACCGGTTCCACCAGGAACGGATAGCTCAGCAGCGCCAGAAAGGATCCCACATTGGAGAGCGCGTACAAGCGATACGGCGATTCCGCCGGGCGGCTCAGGCTGAACCAGCGCTGCAGCAGGGGTCCGGTGGAAGCGAGCATCACGTAGGGGCCGCCCACCGTGGCCGTCAGCAGCAACAGGATGCGGCCCACCGGGTCGCCCGGCGAGACCGGCTTCCAGACGCTGGCCGGCGCAATCGGAAGGAACAACAGCGAAACCGCCAGCAGCGCCACGTGAATCACCGCCTGGGTGCGGGCGTTCGCGCGCGAGCCGAGCCAGTGCGCATATCCGTACCCGGCCAGCAGCGCCACCTGAAAGAACAGCAGACAGGTGCTCCAAACCGCGGGCCCGCCGCCAAACCACGGCAGCACGTAGCGGCCGATGATCGGCTGCACCTGGAACAGCAGGAACGCGCTGACGAAGATGGTGACCGGAAGAGTGAAGCGGCGCGAGCGCATCACTTCCATACAAATCGGGCCTTCTCGCGATCCTTGCACGCGTGCTCGATGGGAAACACTTCGTTGTGCATCACCACATACACGCCGGGGCCGAGGATGCGCGCCGCCAGCAGACTCTCCGTCAGGTTCTGCAGCCCGTCGCTGCCTTCGAAGCCGAGCGGCGTCATGGCGCCCGTGAGAATTATGGGCACCGGAAGATCCGGGATCTCGTTCTTCAGCACCATGCCGGTCTCCACCATGGTGTCGGTCCCGTGGGTGATGACCATGGGCGCGGGGTCCCTCAGGCGCTCGCGGACGGCATCGAGCACGCGCCGGCGGTCATCGCCGGTCATCTCCAGACTGTCCTTGTTCATCAGGCGGAAGGTCTGAACGTCGAGGTCGGGCAGGCGCAGGGCGCGCAGATAACGGTCGATCTTGCTGTCGAGATTCTGCACGGAGCCGGTCTGCTCGGAGTAGACCTTCTCGATGGTGCCGCCGGTGCAGAGAACGTAGACGCGCTGCATCCGCTCAGGCCTGCCACTGGCAATAGTAGATGACCATGGGCGTGGAGCCGGTGTTGCGCACGCCGTGCAGCTTGTTCCCCGAGCAGTACATCATCGTGCCGGGGCCCGCCGGAGTCACCTTGCCGTCGAGCAGCATCTCGCCGGTGCCTTCCACAATCACCTGGAACTCGTCCTCGGGGTGCTGGTGCGGCGGGTGCGGCTCCATGCCCGGCTTCACCCACACGCTGCCCGCCGACGCGGTGCGGCCGTTGGCGGTGGTTCCCTGGAAGTAGAGCCGGTGTTCTCCGAATGGGTGCGGGTTGATCTTTGCGTGGGCCTGGTCCACGATCGAGTCGATGAGGCGCGGCGACGTGCCCTCGGCGGCCACGAGAGGAAGGGCGCCGAACATGCCGGCCATCTGGAGAAGATCACGTCTGTTGGGTGTCATATGCCAAGTCCATTATGGCTCGCCGGGTTAACGTCCCCGGCCGCGCAGTCGTCTCTGGCAATATGAGGAGTATGCGAACTGCTGCACGAATTGCTTTCGTCTTCGCCGCCGGCACGCTGGCGTTTGGCCAGTACAAGAGCGAGCCTGCCGGCGCGCCGCCCACCGAGGCCGCACCCGCCATCCGCGAGGCTCTGCAGAAGGACGGGGTCCGCATCACCGGCCCCAAAGGCACGGTGTGCGAGATCTGGTTGCGCACCGCGGCGCCGTCGGGCCCCAGGTCGAGCGAGCCGGATCTGACGCTGCCCACCATTCCCCATGGAGCGCTGCTTGGCGTGATCCGTTTCCCGGACAAGGGCTCGGACCGCCGCGGCAGCACCGTCAAGCCCGGCGTCTACACGCTGCGCTACAGCTTTTATCCGGTGAACGGCGATCATCAGGGCGTGGCCCCGCAACGCGACTTCGCTCTGCTCTCACCGGCGGCGGCGGACACCGATCCGACCGCCACGCCGGCGTTTGATGCGCTGATCGCCATGAGCCGCAAGGCCTCCGGCACGCAGCATCCGCTGGTGCTCAGCATCTGGAATCCCGATCCGGATTTCAAGGCCGGCTTCGACAAGCAGGGCGACACCGACTGGGTGCTGCAGACGAAGCTGGGCGATACTTCGCTCGCCATCATCCTGGTGGGCACGGCCGGGTCGTAGGCGCGCCGTTGCGCCTTTCAGTCCGGATCGCGACTTTCCTGTCGTCGAGCTGATCACCGGGCGTGCCTCTGCATCCCAGGTTACTTCTGACTGCTCGCCCCTGACGGGCGATGAGTCATCACTCCCGTAGAAGCGCCCGAAACGCGGACGAGAGTATTTGCGTCAACAACCAGAGCCAATCCGGGCTATGACCACGGCGTTATTATAGACGCGGCTCCTTACTGTCGAGGCGATTGCAATCGGCGCAGCGCTTGTCGCGCGGGTTCAAAATCGGGCTGAATCAGCAGCGCCGTTTCAAACTCGGCAATCGCATCCTGCCGCCGGCCGGGGATGTCCAACAGGGCGTTCCCCAGGTTCACGTGCGCCTCCACGTAATCGGGGCGCAACCGCAGCGCCGTTTCAAACTCGGCAATCCCATCCGCGGACCGGCCGGGCGTCTGCATCAGGGCGCTCCCCAGGCTATTGTGCGCCTCCGCGTAATCGGGCTTGCTCCGCAGCGCCGTTTCAAACTCGGCAATCGCGTCCGCCACCCGGCCCGGCGTCCGCATCAGGGCGGCTCCCAGACTGTTGTGCGCCTCCGCGTTATCAGGCCGGATTCGCAGCGCCGCTTCATATTCGGCAATGGCATCGGGAAGCCGGCCCGGTCTCTCCAACAGAAGGTTTCCGAGGTTAACGTGAGCCATGTAACTGGCAGGGTTGCGCTGCAGCGTTTCGCGGTACAGGGTCTCCGCGTCGCCGTACATGCCGCACTGACGCCACGTCAATACGCCCGGAACCACCAGCAGCATCGCGGCGAAAGCGGCGCCGTGGGTCTTTATTAGCGGAATTCGCACAGCCGCTCCCGCCAGCGCGCACGCCGCCGGCACGATCACCCCAAGGCACGCCAGATACTGGAAATGATCGGCGACCCAGGAATAACGAAAAGGATAGACATTCAGAAAACCGAGAACCGGGAAGAGAGTGCCGGAGAAAATGAGGAAACCGGCCAGGGGCCCGCGATTGCGCCGGGCCAGCAGGCACAGCACCGCCACCGCCACTACGACACCCGCGGGAAACAGATATTGCCACCATTGCCCGGGGTTTATTGTCCAGCGCGGATATGTGAACGTGAGATTCACCGGCCACGCCAGTTTCGCCGCGTAGAAGCAGATGGCGCGGCCGGCCAGCAGGAAGCGCTGGGCCACGGTCAGCGTGTAGTCGGCGCCCTCGGCTCCGACGAACCTCTTCTCCACCCATGCCGTGAAGAGACCCGCGGCCGCGCCCAGCGGAAACCATCCGAGCAAAGGCAAAACGTCACGCTTCCACTCCAGCCGCCCGCGCCGCCACCACAGGACCACCAACAGCGCGGCCGGCAATGTCGCGGTCACCGTCTTGGTGAGCAGAGCCAGCACGAAAAGTCCCAACGCCAGCAGGTACCGCGACCGGCGGCGCGTCTCATCGAAGTGCAGGTACGCGAGGGCCGATCCCAGATAGAAGACCGCCGACAGAGTGCTTTTCTGCTCCGAGATCCACGCCACCGCTTCGACGCACACCGGATGCAGTGCGAAGACGAAGCCCGCCAGCCACGCCCCCGGCAGCGAAAGACGCCGCACGATCATTACTACCAGGCAGGCTGCGGCCGCATGGAGCACGACATTCACCAGGTGATACCCGGTGACCGCGTCGCCCCACAACCGGTGTTCGATCCAGAATGCGCTGTGCAACAGCGGATAGTACTGCTGGGTTGCGCCCAGTTGAAACCAGATGCGCCACAGGCCCTCGAAGGATTGCAATGCAGGTTTCGTCACATGAGCGTCGTCGTCCCAGAGGAGCCTGCCGTTGAGTGCCGGCAAGTAGGCGATCAGAGTGGCGCCAAGAAGCCACAGCGCGGTTTGGACCTGGCGCAGGTCAATCTTCCGTGAGACCGAGGGTACGCCTGTGGCTTCCTGTCTCTCGGCGCGCCGCCGCCGCTTGCGGGACTTTCCCTCCCGTGGCTCAGGTTTATTCGGCCGCGCTGCTCTTCCTCCGCGAAGTTTCTTTTCCATAGCCGGCTTAGTACGCAATCTCGGAAGTTCGGTCACGTATTACCAGACCGTTTGCTGACGCACGCGGCTCCGAATCGGAGCCACGACAGTAACCGGGTGGTTGTGCCACAATACGGGCCATATTTGCGAATCGGAGTACTTAGCCATCGTATAACGTCGCGGTTCGGCGTCAAAAGCGCCCAGGTACAAGCGGGTGTGCGGCACACAAGTGGAAAGCACCCGCAATCCGGCGGGAAGCTGGGGCTGTCCGAACGTAGCAGTACTCCAGACTCCGTGGACACGGCGGCAGCCGCGTATTCGCCTGGCGCTGTAAAAACGCGGCTATCGCTGTTGCCGCGCGGTGACGCCCACTTTCATGTTGCGCACCCGTTACCAGCAGGCCACCACACAGATCAGGGCCTTGCGGCTTCGGGCGGGGTGGTCTCGGTCCGTTTTGCGCGGGTTCCGCATACCAGATCCAGTCCGGTCAGGACAAGCAGCAGCGCCCGAACGCGCCTCTTGCACCAGTCGCGCATAGCATCATTATCGACGCGACTTCCCCTACCGTCGCGTTGATTGCAATTAGCTGCATCTCTCACGACGGCTTAAAACCGGGCTGAATCCGCAGTGCCGTTTCAAACTCAGCGATCGCATCCTGCCGCCGGCCGGGTATATCCATCAGGGCCGTACGCCGCCTTTGCGTTCACAAGCGCATCCTATAATTCGAACAGGAACAAACGATCGACATGAAGACCACCGGCAACACCATCCTGATCACGGGCGGCGGCTCCGGCATTGGCCGCGGCCTCGCGGAAGCTTTTCACGCTCTGGGAAACCACGTTGTCATCGCCGGCCGGCGCAGGCAGGCACTCGACGCGACCACTGCCGCGAACCCAGGCATGACCTCCCTCACTCTCGACATCGAAGACCCCGCCAACATCCGCTCTTTCGCGGCTGACGTGGCGGCGCGCTACCCGGCGCTGAATGTCCTGATTAACAATGCGGGTATCATGCGCGTGGAAAAGCTGCAGGCCCAACAGGAGGATCTCGCCGACGCGGAATCCATCGTCGCCACCAATCTGCTGGGTCCCATCCGTCTTACCGCGGCGCTTCTGCCTCTGCTCGGAAGGCAGCCCTGGTCCGCCATCATGAACGTCTCCTCCGGGCTCGCTTTTGTCCCTATGGCCCGAACGCCCACTTATTGCGCCACCAAGGCCGCCATCCATTCGTACACGCAATCGCTCCGCTATCAGCTTCGGGGGTCTGCGACGGAGGTTCTCGAACTCATCCCGCCTTATGTCGCCACGCACCTCCTGGACGGGGCTTCCAACCCGCGCGCGATGCCGCTGGAAAAGTTCATCGCGGAGGTGATGGAGATCCTGAAGACCCAGCCCGCGGCGGTTGAGATCTGCGTGGAAAACGTGATGGGTCTGCGCTCGGCTGCCGAGAGCGGCCGCTACGACGCCGTTTTTCAGGGCCTCAACGCGGCAATGGGAGATTAAGAGGCCCAGGAGCGCTCACTGAATCGTCAGGCCGACCACGTTCGAGGCCGCTCCGTCCGCAACCACATAAACACGCACGTCGCCTGTGCCTGCGAGACTTTTCGGAATGGAGATGTTCACCTGATCCAGCCCCGCATACGACGCCGGCCCGGCATAGAGAACCGGTACGCTCTGTCCGCCGGCAAAGCCCTGGACGGAACTGGCGCCGCGAATTCCCGTGCCATAGAGCTCGATGTACAGCGTGTCGGTGGCGCCGCCCAGGCTCAGCGGCGACGCCAGGCAACTCCGGACCGCGGGCGGGTTGCAGGTGAACACGGTCTGGTTCACCGTCTGATCGGATGCCGTCATCAGAAAAGCGTCGGCCGCCGCTACGCCCGCTCCGTCCACGTTCGCACTGTACAGCCCCGGCGCGGAAGACGCGATGGTCGTGGACCCGGTGAGCGCCGTCGTCGCGCCCGGCAGCACGGTGACCGTCGCCGGGCCCGCCGCGAGACCCGCCGGAACCAGAATGTTCGCCTGTCCGGGAGTGACCGCGAAGAGCGGTGCAGGCTGGGTGTGGCCCGCGCTGTCCGTAATCTGAACCGATGTTCCTCCCAGAACGGTGGGCAGCGGCAGCGGCGCGATGGCCGTCTGCGAGGCCATCCCCGGCCCGAACAACGCCACAATCTCCTGCGGTGCAACCGGACCCGAAGCGTAGCTTGCGCTGTTGACTACCCTCGCCACCGCGGGGGAATTCAGATCCACCCGCACCACGCTGTACGCGGGCACGGTAACCGGGTTCGCCGACACTGCTGTCTGGACCGACACGGTTCCCGGGTTCGATGCCGTGTTGACCGCGGCCGGATCGGAACCCGCGATGAACTGCACCGGCAGCGTTCCCGAAACCGGCGTTCCGTTCACGCGGATAGTGACCTGCTGGGCCGCCGCCCCCTTGTTCGTGATCACCACGCTTTGCTGGCCGATGGCGCTGGTGTACGCCTGCGCGTAGAGCGCCGGAATCTGGCCGAGACCCGTAGCAGGCACGGTTGCGCCACCGGTCACAGTTGTCGCATCCACTTGGGTCGCGTTCTGCACGACGCCGTTCAGCACCGCCAGTCCCTGCGGCTGCGCCGTTGTGTAAAAACCAAAGTTCAGGGTGAGCGTATCGATGGTGGTGCCCTCGTTGTAGGCATTCTGTACCTCGAGGTAATGAGTAGTGGCCGCGTAGACGCCCCGCGTACCCGTGAGCGCATGCATTCCGACGTGCAGCATGGATGGCACGGCCGACATCCGCATGACGTACTCGGCCGCGTAGATGGCGCCATAGAGCGTGCCATCGGTCACCGAAGTGCCTGTGCCCAGCCCGTCATTGGAGGGCAGAAACTCCGAGATGAGGAACTTCGTTCCGGGCGGATTCAGCGGCGCCAGATAGCCGGTCACATATGCCGATGACTTCGACGCCAGCACGGCGTTCTCGTCCGCCATCCACTGGCTGAAGCCGCCGCTGCTTTGCGGAGGATAGTGATGGTACGTTATCGCGTCCCAGTATTGGTCCGGATAGTTCACGATCGACTGGTCCCAGGCCGGGTTCGCAGTGGTGTCGCCGGCGTCCATGAAAAAGACAGCGACCACGGCATCGGGATCGGCCGCTTTGATGGCGTCGCGGTACGGCTTCATCATGGCGACATAGTCGGCGCCCGTCGGGAAGAACTGCTTGTACAGATAAGGCTCGTTGGCCAGCTCCCACACGGCCACGGGGATGTGATTGGCCCTGGCGAACGCAGCCATTTGTCCGGCCGATTGGGGCGTGTCCGTGAAGGCATTTACGCAGACAATCAGTTTCGCACCCAGAAAGTCCGCGCGGTTGGCCCCGTCGACAAAAGAGCCGCCTCCTTTTCCGTTGACCCAGGGGACCGCCTCGGTGAGAAGGGTGGCGATGTTGGTCCCCTGAAACTGCGCCGCCCAGGAGGGAACCATCAGGCCGGTCTGCCAGCGGAACGCGTCGCTGAAGCTGCCGCCGGGATACCTCACCCAGCCCGGCGAAAGCTGCGCCGCCAGGTTTTCCAGCCGGTAGTCGAAGAACTCGGCCGGAAAAACGACCTCGTCGTTGAATCCGCTGAAATTGGAGTGGAGCGGCGTGGTGCGGGTGGTGTCGATGTCGATGGTGGCGGGAACCTGCGCCAGCGCGCTCAATCCGCCCGCGACGAACGCCAGCGGGAGCCAGACGGGGAGCACCTTCATACAGCGCGAATCGGCAAAAAAGCAACTCTGCATTACATGGAGACAAACCCCTGGATTCACGCGAAGTTGCGCCGCCGCCCATGCTCCGGCATGGTCTGGCGCATGGGGTCCGTTTCGTGGTGCGGGATTGCCGGTGGCCTGGGCCCGACCGGTCGGCGAGCCAATTGTCTGACATTCCCTGGACCGCGTCCGACAACGCGATACAATGAGTTCATGCCGGACTCCCGAGTCACCGTCCGCATGCCTGGCGAGCTGAAGAACGCTCTCGACGCGGAAGCGTCCGCCACGGGCCACTCGCCCTCGGAGATCGTTCGTGTCGCGTTGTCGCGTCACTTGCGCAAGCGCGGGCCACCACGAACCTGTCTTGATGTCGCCAGGGAACTCGGCGTCATCGGAGCAGCGAAAGACCTGCCGCGGGACCTGAGCACGAACCTGAGGCATTTCGAGGGATTCGGTGAGAGCTGATCGCGTTCTCGTGGACACCGGTCCGCTGGTGGCGATCCTCTCCGCGAGGGATTCGAATCACCAGCGGTGCGTCGCGGAACTCCAGCGGCTGCGGCCGCCGTTGCTGACCTGCTGGCCGGTGCTTACGGAGGCGGCGTGGTTGCTCCGCGAGCGCCCTGAGTCCGTGCTCAAGCTGCTCGATTCTCTCGGCACGGCTCTGCTCCGGCTGCTTCCACTCGAGGAGTCCGATGCTTCGGCGATAAGGGCACTTCTGAAAGGATATCGGGAATTGCGGCCACAACTCGCCGACGCCGCACTGCTCCACCTCGCGGATCGGGAAGGGATCGAGGCGCTGTTCACCCTCGACGTCCGGGATTTCAGCGTACTTCGGACGCATTCGAAGCGTCGCTTGCGGCTGCTGCCGGGCAATTAGCTCCCGCAGATCCTCGCAGTTCATCGCTCATAAGCAACCGTCTCAGCCCCAGGCAGTGATCGACCAGACGCAATTGCTGGAACAACCACCGCACCCGAAAGTGCGCCGTGTTGTTCTTGAAAGACATCGTTGACCAACTGATAAGAAACCACGGAAACGCTCGATGCGGCGGCGAGAGTCAGGACATTCCCGGTTGACAGGAAAACCTGAGTCCGGCGGCCTCTCCCACGCACCCGCAGCCGCTACTCCGGCAACGGCTGGCCCATGGTCTCCGGCGCGAAGGGCAGCGTGGCCAGACCCACCAGAAACACCAGGCTCATGGTCACCCCGGCCCAGCGCATCGGCTCGGCCTGATGCACGAAGACGCGGCTTGTCAGCAGGCCCAGCGCCAGCGGCCCCAGCGCGGCCACCAGCCGGCCCACGTTATAGCAGAACGAAGTACCCGTGCTGCGCAGTCGCGTGGGGAATAGCTCGGGAAGATAAATGCTATATCCGCCGAAAAGCGTCAAATGGGTAAAGCCCATCAGCGGAATCATCCAGAAAATGTCGCTGAAACGGCGCAGGTACGCGAAGGTGAACGCGGTGGCCAGCAGCGCCGCGAGGAACGAGAACGCGAAGGCCCGGCGGCGGCCGATGCGCTGGGTCACGTGCGTGAAAGCGTAGACCCCGAAGAATGCACCGGCATTCTGCAGCAGCGACGTTATGCCGATCCAGAGCGTCTTCCGGCCGGGGCTGAGGCTGGTTTTGTCGAACACCGTGCGCAGCAGATCGTAACTGAAGTAGCCGATGCCCCACAGTCCCACTACGCCGGAGAACGCCAGCAGCAGACCCACAATGGCATGGCGACGCCAGCGCGGGTTTGAGAACAACTCGCCCATGGAACCGAGCTTCTCGCGCGACCGGGCCGCCTTGCGCCATTGCTCGGGATCTTTCAAGCGCCGCATAATCGGCAGGCACAGGAAGGCGGGCAATGCGCCAACCACGAACATCCAGCGCCACGCACTGCTCACCACTCCCGCCTGCTGGAGCCCGCCCAGGGCCATGCCGATAAGGGCCGCTGTCATGTTGCCGATGGCGGCGAAGGACTGCAGCCAGCCGAGCGCGAACGGACGGGCTCTGTCCGGCATGGTTTCGGCCACCAGGGCGACGCCCACCGCGAACATCCCGCCGACGCCCAGCCCGGTTACGAAACGGTACGCCAGGAAATCCAGGACGCCCACCGAAAGCGCGCTCAAGCCGGTGAACAGCGAGTAGAACAGGACGGTGAGCGTCATGGTCTTCACCCGGCCCAGGCGATCGCCGAGGATGCCGAAGAATACGCCCCCGGCAGCCCAGCCAACCATGAAGGCCGACGTGGCGTAGCCGGCCCACTCGGCAACCAGGCCGGCCGCCGCGGGGTCGCCAGGGCGCGCGCCCAGCAGCTCGGTGACGGCCGGCTGCCGGCCCAGCGCGAAGAACTGCTGGCCCATGCAGTCGAACATCCAGGCCAGCGAAGACACGCCCAGCACCCACCAGTGATACCGGCTCAGTTCCCTCCACCAGGGCGAGTCCGCGGGCCGGGCCGGCGCGCTCACGATTGTACGGCCGATTCCAGCGTGAAGGCCCGGCGCGTTTCGCCGGGTGTCTTATCCACGCTCGCGACCGCGCGCACGACAATCGCGGCGCCGGCCGGGATCTGCAAGCCTGCCGCATGGCGGTTGCCGCGCTTCTCGCGAGGCGGAGGCGCCGTCTGCACGCTGTCTCCCACCATCATGCGGGTCGTGCGCAGGTCCCCGCCGGCGTACTCTGCGTCTGCCGTTTTACCGTCGCGAACGCCCATAGTATCGCCTTCCGCCGCGTGATGATGTCCGCCTCCTCGGTGGCCAATTGAGAAGCACCTCAATTTACAAACCAAAATCCCAGACTTGCGTATCCACCCTCCCTTCGGTGTACTGCACCACCGCGTATTCGCCGGGATCGAGCGGCTTCATCGGCCAGAACTTGAACACGAGGTCGCCCACCTGATGCTGGAACAGCTCTACCCGGTTGAACGTCTCCACGCGCTCATCGCTCCCCGGGATCACTGCGATCTTCTCCACCACGCGATTGCCCTTGTGATCGCTCAGCTTCACGATCGCGAACTGTTCCTCCTGCGACAGGCGGATGTAGAACTCCGGCTTGTCGCTCTTGATCCTGGTTGGGGCGTGGGCGCCATCCAGCTCAACAGTTACCTTCCCGGTGAGGGGAAGCCCGGAGATCAGTTTGAGGGCTTTCCGGCTCTTGTCGGTGACCATCTTCGACTCGGCCTGTTTCACCGGGCGCACGGCCTCGCCGTCCAGATAGTAGACGCCCTCATCTTTGGGAACTTTCTCGATCTCGCGCTCCATCTCGAGCTCGGCTTTGTCCTCCGCGGCGGATTGCTGCTTTTCTTCTTTTGCGGCCTTTTCGCGCTGGTGGATCTCGCCCTCGGTCTTCTGCAGGTCGACTAGATCGACCGGGATCTCTTCCCATTCGCTTCGCTCGACGCTGTAGTAACTGACGCGATCGCCCTCCACCTTGTATTCGCGGGCCAGTTGGTAGCTGCCGTCTTTCAGATACAGACGGACATTGGCGGCATGGAGAAGCAGCGGCAGGCAGGCCAGAATGAGAGCGAGCAGGGACACGCGACGCCGGTCGCATTTCTCCCGGCCTGCGCCGGACGCGGCTGACGCCGCATGTCCGTTAACGTCCTGCATCGGCGTTGTGCGGGTCCGGTTCCATGCCGAAACGGCGCAGCAAAAGAAACTGCGACAAGTTCTCGGCCGTGAGCAAGCCGACCAGCCGTGCCCCGCCATCCATTACCAGGGCACAAGTCCCGGACTGCGCCATCAGCGGCAAAACCTCGGCCAGATCCTGATCGGGAGAGAGCGTGGGCGGATTCCGGTCCATGGCGCCGCCGACGTAGGCTTCCTGACCATCGTGCGCCAGCGCGCGCAGAAGAGCGTTTCGCCCGAGCAGGCCCAGCACCTGCTCCCCGTGCACCACCGGAAAATCCTGTTGCGATGTGGCCAGCAGGAGATTGGCGGCGTCGCGAATGGTGCTGCCGTGGGTCAGGGTATGGAACTCCCTCACCATGGCCGTGCGCACGGGTATGCCGGCGGTGAGGGTCCGGCCCATCGCCGCCGCGCTTTCCTGGGCCGCGCCTAAGTATACGAAGAACGCCACGAAAACAAGCAGAAAATGCGTGGCCAGCAGGCCGTAGAGCCCCATGCTGATGGCCAGCATGCGCCCGGCCCACGCCGCCATGCGCGTAGCCTCGTTCTCCGGTTTGAAGCGCGCCAGCACCGACCGCAGCACGCGCCCCCCGTCCATCGGGAACGCCGGGATGAAGTTGAACAGCGCCAGAATCAGGTTCCCGAAGGCGATTCGTTCAATGAGATTCGTGTCCGTGGGCTGCAACAGATCGCGCAGACCCACGATGGCGTGCCGGTAATAGAGAAGCGCGAAGAGCACGCCGGCCAGCGCCAGGTTCACCAGAGGTCCGGCCAGAGCGATCCACAACTCCTCGCGCGGCTTGGGGTCGCGCTCCATGCGGGAAACGCCGCCGATGGGAAACATCACCACCTCGAGCGTGCGAATGCCGTACCGCGAGCCCACCCACGCGTGCCCCAGCTCGTGCAGCAGAACCGAAGCGAACAGCGCGATCAGATAGGCGGCGTAGTAGCCCATGGACTGGTTGCCGCCCAGTCCGGTGACAATCAGAAACACCAGCAGCAGGACAAACGTGAAATGAAGGCGGACCGGTACGCCCAGCAACCGCAGCGACCACACCGAGCCCTGCGGCGTCCCCCGAGCTGTCCCTTTGTCCTCCGGCATCCCGTCTCTCTGCCCTAATCTACCGCAGTCGGAAGGGGTGAAGTATTCGCCGGAGCACTCCGTGACCGTCGCGGCTCGGTCCCGATGTCCCGAGTTTGCAGGATGTTTGCCCGGCTGCCTTGCCGCTGCTCGCATTACGCCGCGCGGGTGAGCATCACAGCCTAGAATTGAACAGGTGCAAAACCGTCAGCGCCGCCCAGCCGACCAGCGCGGAGGCCGGAATGGTCAGGACCCACGCCCAGACGATGTCTTTGGCCACGCCCCAGCGGACCGCCTTGAGGCTCTGGATGGATCCGACGCCGGCAATGGCCCCGGCGGTCACGTGGGTTGTGGATACCGGCAGGCGAAGCCAGGTTGCAAACAGGATGGAGACCGCGGCGGCGGACTCGGCGCAGAAACCGGTGCGGGGCTTCAGCCGGGTCAACCGTTGTCCCATGGTCTTCACAATTCTCCAGCCGCCGCTCAGGGTCCCCAGCGCAATGGCCGCATGGGCCCCCAGGATCACCGCGATCGGCACGTGAAATGTCTTGAGGTAGCCGGAGGTCACCAGCACGCCGGTGATGATGCCCATGGTCTTCTGGGCGTCGTTGGTGCCGTGCGACCAGCTCAGCGCCGCGGCGGAAACGAGCTGCAAACGCCGGAAGTACTTGTCCATCCGCCGGGGCGTCGCGTTGCGGAAGGTCCAGTACACCAGCACCATGAAGATGTACGCGAGCGCCATGCCGATCAGCGGCGCGGCCACGATGAACAGCAGCGTCATGGTCCAGCCGTTCCACAGGATGGCGTCGAAAGCCCTGGCCAATCCCTTCACATAGGCGACGTGCGCGATGGCCGCGCCGGCATACCCGCCCAGCAGCGCGTGCGAGGAACTGGTGGGCAGGCCGAACCACCACGTGCACAGATCCCAGGTGATAGCGCCAATCAGCCCGGCGAGGATCACCCATGGCGTCACGAAATGCAGGTCCACCATGCCCGAGCCGACGGTCCTGGCCACGCCGGTGCCAAAACTGAAGGCCGCGACAAAGTTGAAGAATGCCGCCCAGATCACCGCCTGCCCTGGCGTGAGCACGCGCGTGGATACCACGGTGGCGATGGAGTTCGCCGCATCGTGAAAGCCGTTGATGAAGTCGAAGGTCAGAGCGACCCCGATAATCACCACAGTCAGAACGAGGGTGGAGTCCATGACGCGCTCTAGCTGTTTTTCACGACCACGTTCTGGAGGGCATCGGCCACGTCCTCGCAGCAGTCGATGGTCGCTTCGAGCTTGTCGTAGACCTCCTTGAGCTTGATGAGCCGGATGCAGTCCTTCTCGCTTCGAAACAACTCGGCGACGGCATCGCGGCCAATCTGGTCGGCAACCTCCTCAAGGCGATTCACCTCGATGCAGTGCGCCAGCAGCGGGGCGTCCTTGCTGAGCGCGGTGAGAGCGAGCTCCAGCGTCCCGGCGCAGGAGTGGACGATGCGGCTCAGCTCCACCACGGTGGGCGGGATGGGATCGACTCGATAGGCGACAATGATGTGCGCCGACTCCTCGATGCCGTCCAGGATGTCGTCGAGGTGGGCCGACAACGATTGGATGTCCTCGGGATCGATCGGCGTGATGAACGTCTGGTTCAACCGCACGTAGATGTCGTGGATGATTTCGTCGCCCTGCTGTTCCAGGACGTTGATACGCGCCGCGGCGGTGGCCAGCGGCCCATTGCCTTTCTCGGCGCCCTGCAGTAACAGCAGGGAAGCCTCCACGGTGACGCCGATCTGACTCAAAAACAGGTCGTAGAACTGCTCGTCGCGCGGGAGCAACTTCATAAGTTTTATGATTACCGCCCTCCATTGTCACACAGTTGTAACAGCCTCCGGGCGACATGGTCAAGCGGCGCAAGGGCCGTGCCGCCGCGTGTCCATGTCGCGCACCATGCCGCTGTTACAATGAAGGCGTGTTTGCCGCGCCCGTGGCGCCGTCGAAGCTGGCCGCCCTTGAATCGTCTCTGAGCGCGGCGATTCGCGGCAAGCCCGGCGTAGTCCGGCTCTCCATCGTCTGCCTGCTGGCCCGCGGACACCTGCTCATCGAAGACGTTCCGGGCGTGGGCAAGACCACCCTCGCGCACGCTCTCTCGCGGTCGGTGCAGTGCGGCTTCCATCGCCTCCAGTTCACCAGCGACATGTTGCCCAGCGATGTCCTGGGGGTGACCGTCTACAACGCCCGCTCGGGCGAATTCGAGTTCAAGCCCGGACCCATCTTCACCAACTTCCTGCTCGCCGACGAGATCAACCGGGCCACGCCGAAAACGCAATCGGCGCTGCTGGAGGCCATGAACGAAACGCAGATCACGGTGGAGAGCCGGTCCTACGCGCTGGCCCAGCCGTTCATGGTGATCGCCACGCAGAACCCGGTGGAGCATCACGGCACCTATCCTCTGCCGGAGTCGCAGCTCGACCGCTTCCTCATGCGCATTCGCATCGGCTACCCGGACCGCGGCGCCGAGCGAGAGATCCTGCGCAACACCGATCACGCCGCCATGGACGCGGTTCGCGAGGTGCTGCCGGCCGAGGAGCTGGTGGCCATGCAAACCCAGGCCGCCCTGGTGCGGGTGGACGAGGCGCTGGTGGATTACATGCTGGAGATCGTGGAGAAGACGCGCACGCACGAGTCGCTGGCGCTGGGGGTGAGTCCGCGTGGCGCTCAGGCCCTGTTCCGCGCCGCCCAGGCGCTGGCCATGATGGAAGGGCGCCACTACGTCATCCCCGACGACATCAAGCGCCTGGTGCTGCCGGTGTGCGCGCACCGCATCATCGTGAACACGCGCGCGGCCATGTCCCAGCGCAGCGCGGAGCTGAGCGAGCGCGTGCTGGAGGACATCCTCACCCAGGTGGACGTGCCGCTGTAGGGACATCCTGCAAACTCGCGATATCGTAACCGAGCCGCGACGGTTACGGAGCGGAGATCCTGCTTATTTCAACGCAGCGCGCAAGTCCGGTAGCGTGACCATCAGGATCATAGGCTCGCGAGGGCTCGGATCGAATCCCAGCGCCAGGTAGAATCTCTTCGCCTCTTCCGAGATGGCATGAACCACAACCCCGCGAATACCGATGGCGTCCGCCGCATGCACCACGCGGTGTCCGGCATCGCGAAACAGGGCGCGTCCGATGCCCCGGCCATGCAAGGAGCGGTCCACGGCAAGGCGCGCAAGGATGGCGACAGGAATCGGATTCGGCATGTTCCGTTTGAATCTGCCGGTGGCGCTTTCCCCGACAATGGCGCCACACGCCAGCGCATAGTATCCAATCACTCGATCCGCCTCACAAGCAACGTAGGTGCGTGAGGAACAGCTCGCCTGGTTGACCCGCGCACGGCGTTTCAGCCAATCGTCCAAAGAAGTCTCGCCCGAACAGAAGCCATCGATCTGGTGTCGCTCGGCCAATAGCTCGGGCGGCGAAATCGGCACGTTCAATCCCAGGGTGCTGGCGTCCGCATGGTGCGGCGCAAACGCTCATTCGGTTTGGCGGGAGCATCCAGACGCTTCAGAAACGTCGTATACGCCCTGGGGCTGACCGTGAACACCGTGCGGTCCAGAAGCGCGTCCTCAGCCGCATGACGCGCTGCATCCAGCACGAAATCGGTTCGTGTCTTGCCGGTCATTTCTGCCGCGCGGTCAATGAGGCCCCGGACCTCCGGCTTGATCCGGATGTTCAGAGTGTTGCCCTTGGGCGCACGGCGTTGGAGAACTGGCATGAAAGCTCCGCTCTAATCAATGTACCAGTTTGTAACGACGTTGTCATTACGCGGCAGCGCGCAGGCCCTGTTCCCCGCCGCCCGGGCGCTGGCCATGATGGAAGAGTGCGGCGCGAACCCCGTAAGCGCCGGAACCCAGGCAGAATCCCTTCGGAGCGGGCTGTTCGGGCGTGATGCGGCTATCTGAGTGGATCGGCCGCGCCCGGCTCCCGGCGTCAGGCCGCGGACAGTTTCGCCACGTGGAGTGACTTCCGGTCCTTTTCCCGAACTTCTGGTGGTGGGCTATCGTATTCGCAGCAAGGCGCCTGCCACCGGATTCAGCGCGACTGGAGATAAGAATGCCGACCTTGCTCCTACTTCATGTTGGCGCTGGAACCGGCACACTGTCGCCCACCCGGAAGGCTACCGTGTAGAAACCTGCCGCACGTCCGCCATCCCGCTTTGAGCGGGCGTTTCTACCCCGACAGCCTAAGTTCCAGACTTTCCGGGCGTTACATAACGGCTTGACGGATTGCTCGTGAGATAATCCGTAATACTCCGGGTGCTCGCTCAGCGCTGACAGGGCACTGAAGCTGAGCCGGAAGACCGGAATCCACGATGGCCAGGACCGGCTTCAAGTCCGTGGACGAGTACATTGCCTCGCAACCCGAGGCCGTGCAGGGCGTACTCGAGCGTGTGCGAAGCACCATCCGCGAGGCCTTGCCCGGAGCCGGCGAGGTGATATCGTACAAGATCCCCACGTACAAACTGCACGGTGCCCCCGTGCTCTATTTCGCCGGGTGGAAGCAGCACTACTCGCTCTACCCCGCCACTGAGCGCGTCGTCGCGGCGTTCGAGGACGAGCTGGCATCGTACGACGTCAACAAGGGCACAATCCGATTCCCGCTCTCCCAGCCCGTCCCGGTGAAGTTGATCGGGCGCATCGCGAAGTTCCGCGCGGAGGAAGTCGCCGAACGCGAGAGGGCGAAGACGACCGCGCCGAAGGACCGCCGGGCCCGCGCTATGGCTGCCAGCCCGCGTGTCGCTCGATGAGATCGGCCACCGCCTCCGGCTGATCCTCGACGACGTAGTGCACGCTCCCGCGGATCAACCGGGTCTCGACATGAGTGCATCCGTTTGCACGGAGACCCTCCGCGATCTTTGGAACCAGCTTTGATAAAGGTGAACCGTCTCCGGCAGCCAGGACCAACGGCACGTCATTTGGCCCGCGTTGCGCTGCATTGAATTGCGTATTGGCAGGAAACGCGCGGTACATTTCAAACGCTGCGTGAAGCAGCGCCGGGGTGGCGTAAGCCTTCACATGCCTGTCTCTCGGCGCGCCGCCGCTTGCGTGCCTTTCCTTCCCGTAGCTCAGGTTGGTTCGGTCGGGCTGCTCTTCCTCCGCGAAGTTTCTTTTCCATAGCCGGCTCAGTACGCAATCTCGGAAGTTCGGCCACGTATTGCCAGACCGTTTGCTCGCTCGCGCGATCCCGATCCGAGCCACGAGCTTCGCCGTCCTGGTAACGTCGCGGTGCGGCTTCCAAGGCGCAGCCACAACGCGAGCCGGCAGGCTTGCGCCACGATGCTATCCTGAATACTTCCACCGGGCCCTTCACTAGCAGCCCGTGGCGAAGGTGGCCACTGGGCCAATTCGGGGCCGAAACCACTGAGAATCCACCGGTCGGCGCGGAAACTTCGTGGCTGTCCCCGAATCGGACTGGCAGGTGCTTCTACCACCGGCTGCCAGGGGGCGCGGTGTATCTTTTTCGCCTTATGCCACGCCTCGAGTACACCACCCCGCACGGAATCAACGTGCTCAGGACGTCCTCGAAAGTACCGTTCCGCAAGGGGCTGGGCCACCTGCTGCGCCAGCTCGACACCCATCGCGGAGTTTATCTTTCGTCCGGATACGAATATCCGGAGCGCTATTCGCGCTGGGACATCGCCTCGCTCTCGCCGCCGCTGGAGATCGTCGCGTGGGGAAGCCGCATCGAGTTCCGTCCGCTCAACGCGCGCGGCGAGATTCTGAATCGCATCCTGCATCCCGTGCTGGCCCCTCATCCGCACTGGGATGCGCTCGATTTCGACGGCGCCACGCTGGCCGGCCGCCTGAAGCCGCTGCCCGGTCTTTTCGCCGAAGAGGAGCGCAGCAAGCAGCCGTCCGCGTTCTCCATTCTGCGCCTGCTGGTGGAAGAATTCCGCACGCCTCAGGACGGCCGTCTCGCGCTGGTCGGCGCATTCGGTTACGATCTCCTGTTCCAGTTCGATCCCATCAGGCTGAGACTGCCGCGCGAGGGGCACAAGGACCTCCACCTGTTCCTTTGCGACGAGATCTTCTACATGGACCGCAAGAAGGAGCAGATCGAAAAGTTCTCCTACGATTTCGAACGCGAGGGCCTCTCCACGCACGGCCTCGCACGCGACGCCCGGCCGATACCTCCCGCGCCGGCGCGCGAGCTCACCGACATCGTCTCCGACCATACGCCGGAAGAGTACATGCGCAAGGTGGAGGCGGTGCGGGAGGGTATGCGCCAGGGCGAGTACTACGAGGTGGTTCTGCACCAGACCTTTCGAGCGCCCTTCACCGCGAGTCCGTCGGCGCTGTTCGAGCGCATTCAGGAAGCCAGCCCCAGTCCCTACGAGTTCTTCGTGCAGTTCGGCGAAGAGCAGTTGATCGGCGCGTCGCCGGAGATGTTCGTGCGCGTGGAAGGCGGCCGCGTGGAGACCTGCCCCATCGCCGGCACCGCGCGGCGCACCGGAGACCCGTTGCGCGACGCCGAAAGCATCCGCGAGCTGCTCAACTCCACCAAGGAGGAGTCGGAGCTGACCATGTGCAGCGACGTGGACCGCAACGACAAGTCGCGCGTCTGCATCCCCGGCTCGGTGCGCGTGATCGGACGGCGGCTGATCGAATCCTACGCCGGCCTGTTCCACACCGTGGACCACGTGGAGGGCACGCTGGCGCCGGGCTTCGATTCGCTCGACGCGTTCCTCACGCACATGTGGGCGGTCACTGTGATCGGCGCGCCCAAGAAAGCCGCGGCCCAGGCCATCGAGGATCTGGAGAAGGAGGCGCGCGGCTGGTACGGCGGCGCGGTGGGCATGCTGTCGCTCAACGGCGACATCAACACCGGCATTCTGATTCGCACCGTGCACCTGAGGGATGGCGTGGCCAGCTATCCGGCCGGCGCCACGCTGCTCTACGATTCCATCCCGGATCAGGAAGACCAGGAGTGCCGCCTCAAAGCCACCAACTTTTTCCGTGGCCTCCGCGTGCGCCCTCAGGCGGCCGAAACCGCGCCCGTGGGCCATCGCTCCGGCGTGGGCGTGAAGCTGCTGCTGGTGGACAACGACGACTGCTTCATTCACACCCTGGCGAATTACGCCCGCCAGACCGGCGCGGAGGTGGTGACGTATCGCTCCGGGATTCCGCACCCGCTCATTCGCGAGATCGCGCCCACGGTGATTCTGATTTCACCCGGCCCGGGCCGCCCCTCGGATTTCGGCGTGCCCGACCTGGTCCGCTTCGCCGCGGCCGAGGGGATTGCGGTGTTCGGCGTCTGCCTGGGCTTGCAGGGCATGGTGGAGGCGTTCGGCGGCGAGCTGGGCGTGCTCGACTATCCCATGCACGGCAAGCCGTCGCTGGTGCGGCACCGCAATCAGGGCGTCTTCGAAGGCCTGCCGGAGACGTTCAAGGTGGGCCGCTACCACTCGCTCTTCGCGAAGCGCGAGAAGCTTCCGACCTGTCTCGAAGTGACCGCGGAGACCGAGGACGGCGTCATCATGGGCGTGCGCCACCGCGAGCTGCCCATGGAGGCGGTGCAGTTCCATCCCGAGTCCATCCTGACCCTCGACGGCGGCTGCGGGCTGAAGCTGATTGAAAACATGGTGCGCCACTGTCGGGGGCAGTCAGAGGGCGCGAAGTGAGCGGCCGCGCCGCAAAGCTGCTGGCGTCCGCAGCCGTGGCCGCCAATCTGCTGCCCGCTGCGCTCCTCTTTTACTTCGTTCATCGCTTTGGCGTCGACGTGCCCTGGCGTGACGATTGGTACGGCTTCCTGACTCCGCTTCAGCAATTCGATCAGGGCACGCTGGGGTTCTCCGCCCTGTTCGCGCAACACATGGAGCACCGCCCGCTCTTTCCGCGCCTGCTGAGCCTGGCGAATGCGGTCCTCTTCCACTGGAACCGTACCGTCGAGATGTATGTCACTGCGGCGCTGCTCGTCTTCTGCGCCTGCCTTTTGTTCCGCTTTGTGCGAGCATACTGGGCGCACCCTCTCACGCCGATTCTGTTCCTTCCCATGGCCTGGACGCTGCTCAGTTGGAGGCAATGGCAGAACCTGCTGTGGGCATTTCAAACGTGTTTTGGCCTGCTCGCGGCGGGTGCCGTGCTCGCGTTTTGTCTGCTGCATCGAGCTCGGGGGGCCGACAGGGTTCTCCTGATCGCCGTGGCTGCGGCGTTTGTAGCGAGTTTTTCCCTTGCCGGGGGTCTCCTCATCTGGCCGGTCGGACTGGCTCAGCTATTGCTCCAGCGTTTGTGCGCAGAGCCTGACGACGGACCCCGCCCGGGTGCATTCGTGGTTTGGACCAGTGCCGGGACGCTGACGTGGGCTCTTTTTTTCGTCGGACACCACGAACCTCCCGAGGTCGGGGTTTGGCCAACTGGATTTGGGTACCTGATTCACAATTCCGTTGCGACCGCCCGATTCCTGGCCACGATGATCGGCAGCCCGCTCTCCTGGAACCAGCCAACGGCTCAATCGCTGGGCATCATCATGACTGCGTTGGGTGCCTGGACCGTTTTCCGTTTGCTGCGCAAAACCAGGGATCTGGCGGCGGCGGTCCCTTTGCTCTCGCTCATGGCACTCATCCTGATCAACGTCGTGTTAATCTGCGATCGGCGGATGGGGATCAACGGGACCATACAGGCCCTCAACTCCCGTTACTGTACACTCATGATGCTCGGACTCGTGGCTCTTTATGCCCTGTTGACCAGGCTTGCCCTCACCGAACGCAGTCCCGCGACTTTGCTCGCGTGTGGGGGCATGGCGGCTCTTCTAGTTTCGGGGGCGATAACGAACTTCATTTCCTGGCGCGATGACGCCATTGCCCAGTGGTATCTCCACATGGAGGTGATAGGAAAGTACGCCGTGCGGTATGCCGACGTGGTGAGCGACGAAGGCTTATCGTATCTGGAAGCCGATCCCCCGATGATGCGGGAGGCGATTCCTTTCCTCCGGGCCCACCGGTATACTCTCTTTCATCAGACCGCTCCGATGGGTGTCCCGGCAAGCTACACCGGCAGCGCCGGGGGATGCAATATCGAAGCGGTCAACCACAGGGGGGGAACTGTCATCGACGTCGATCTGCGCAAGGATAGTTCCGGACTACAAGTCGAGGGGTGGGCGCTGGATCTCGCCGAAGAACGGGTGCCCGGCCGGGTGTTCGTCAGCATCGATGGCCGGATCGACGTCCCCGCGGTGCCCGGCGGCGATCGGCCCGACGTGGCCCGGTTTTTTAAGAATCCGAATTATGGCACAGCCGGCTTCGTCAGCTTCGTTCGCACGTCTTTATTGACGGTTGGGGAGCACACTCTGGAACTGAAGATCGTCAACCAGGACGGCACTGGCTACTGGACCTGCGGCGCTTCCCGTCTCCGGGTTGCTGAGTAGTTTCTACTTACGGCTCCACCCAGATCCGCACGCGGTTGCTTCCGTGCCCGTCTGCGTCGATGTAAAGCTCGGCCGGTCCGGCGTTCACGATCGAGGGCAGCCGCATCTCCACCACGTACATCCCGGCGTAGCCGGCTGCCAGCACGGCCTCGGTGACATCCACCGGTGCGCGATCGAGCCACACATGAACGCTCGCGTTCACCCGCGGAGGACTGGACAGCGGCGCGGCCACTCCGGCCGGCCAGTCCGGCGTGACCCGGCCGAGCCCGGTAGCGAGAATCTGCACGCGCGCGTTCGGCCGGGCGGGGCTGGACGCATCCAGCACGCGGACGCGAGGGCCGCGCGGAAGCGGGTCCGTAACCGCACCATGAGTGAACTGGCCAAACGGACGGTCGTCGCGCTCGCGGTCTTCTTCGTAGTCGCGCAAAGCGTGGTCGTCGGCGCACTCCTTCTCCGCGAACTCGCCGAACCTCTCGGTGTCCAGCAGTTCGTTGACACGGTCGTAGAACGCATGCCCGGGCGCCGTCGTCAAATCGGGGTGGGTGATCGAGAGCTCTTTCTGGCGCTGCCGGTGCTTTCGGGTGCCCATGGCCATAAACCGCTTGGTTAGGTTCATGTCTTACAGGCCCGAGCCAACTGTGCCCCCCACGGGCTTTAGCCACAGGCTGGTGGTCAGGTCAAGAGATCGATCTGGCCATAGATGGTATCTTCTTTCGCGAGTTTGAGGACCAGCGCTTCCAACTCGGAGACCTGGCTCTGAAGCTCGTCCCATTGGGGGCGTGGAATTCCACCATCTAGAGCACCGACCGACGTTAGGAAGCTCCGCACGCTCTGCACAAGCCGCCAGCCAACCGGCCACCCCCCCGCAAGGCGCCGGAACGCGTCGGCGCGGTCGACGCTCTTCGCATACCAGTACTGCACGGCCTCCTGGTCGAGGACATACCAAATGAACTTGAGACCCTCAGTGCAATTCTCACTCAGTGAATCATTAAAATCCCACGGTCTCGCCGCATATTCGAGGTGGCAGTCGTTACGGACCATCGATAGGTACACCAGGGAACGCGTAAACCTGCGCAGATAGAAGTGAAGTCTACGGGTCGCGAACAGCGCCGTGTCCTCCTCGATACCCAGGCCCGCGCGACTCTCCAAAAATCCTCGTTCCAGCAACGTCTGGAGAAAGCTCAAATTCTCATTCTTGTCATAGGCAAGACACTCTAGGTCCGCGAGGACCTGCCGCGGCGTTGCCAGGCCTCGACGGTCGCAGTACTGAAGGATACGGTAGACATGAAGGAGTGGAACTCGGCCTCGATCCCGCTCAGGAATCTGGCTATCTGTCGCAAACACATTGTGAAAGAAAAAGCAGAGGTCACTGTCATAGCACAGCCACGGTCCGCAGGATGCCAAACGCACCAACTCGTCCACCGTGAAGGGTGAAAGGCTGATGGGGCGGTGAGATGCCTTCTGACCCAAGTACTCCACCACAAAGCGATCCTGAGTTAGTGCCCACGACCGTAGCGCGGCAGACACGATCTGCAACGCGGCCCTTATATTCAAGTTCGTGACGTTGTAAAGAAACACGCTCAGCCGTTGCATGCCGTCATTCATGTCCGCGGTGGGCAAATCACGCGGGCTTTCCCGTGCGTCGAAAGTCTCTGGCTCGAAAGCGTCCACGATGTGATTGAGTAGTGCTCTACAGTCGGCAAGACTAACGGTGACATTCCTGCTGATCTCAATTGGGGTGTCCGGCGCCTTCTCTTCGTCGATTCTCTTGATAGCTCCCTCGATCCTCCTTCTGAGTACGTCGCCTACGAAGGGTGTGGTTAAATGCAGTCGGTTAACGTGATAGAAGCCGGCAAACTGACGGCCAGCTTGTTCCATTGCGCCCAAGGTATACTCCCGAACGGCGATGATCCCCACGGCATTGGGAATGTCCTCCAACAGGCCCAGCAAGTGTTCAGCAAATAGACGCTGAGCCCTGACATCTGGAACCCGGTCCAGATTGTCGAGCACGAGGGTCATCGGGCTTGGAGAAGTCTCTTTGCAGAGATGCCGTCCGACACGGCGCAGGAAGGTGGCAGGGTCTTCGGAATCGTGTATGATTTTCTTAATGAGTTCCTCGCGTGCGGAGCTGAACTCGATCTCAGGCAAGAACCGCCCCTCCCGGTCGTAGATATCATCGCGTGCGATGTCCTCCCAGCCCTTCGGCGTGTTGAGGCCCGTCTGTTGTCCGATTTGTGCCATAAACTCTCCAAGGACTTTCTTCCAAATCGGTTGGATTAGTTCTCCTTCAACTACTCTGGTGTTGAGGTCAGAAAGCGCAATCGGGAGGGCGAAGGGCAGGAGCCCCCGCGAGTGGAGATCCGGCAGGGTCAGTCTGATCAGGTGGTGCAACATTGTGGACTTTCCGCAACCTATTCCTCCTTGGACAAAGAAAAGCCGAGAAGGTGCCTGACCCATCGCACGCAGGAGCCTAGTGGCATCGATCTGGGGAGTGAGCCCGTCCGCCAGCCAGAGGATTCGGTCGACAAGATGGAGCTCAGCTGGATCGCTGACTACCAGCCTCATCCGCGCCGCAGAACGTGAAAGGGGGCCAATGGTTCGCCAGGTTCCATCTTTCAAACGTTCCGAAAAAACATTGGAACCGTATTCACCAGGGTCCGATAAATCCATAACGCCGCCATCTTGCGCCGGATGGCGCTCGCTCACGTAAGCATGCCGAAGCAGTTGATCAGATGTCGTAATTTCATCCAGATAGGTTTCAATATGACCCGGCACAACGCTCATCAGGCCGTTCTCGCCGACAATCGAGTTGCTGTGGGCTGCAATCCGGTCAGCAGGCACACGCGCAACGCTAATCCCTACCCCAGGACCGCTCCTAATCTTATCCCTCGCATGCAGCCTGAGCTGTTCGACCCTTGGCTCAATCACACCCTCGGGAAGCATGATGTCAAAGAGCTTCAGGTAGTCTCTCAAGAGAACCGATTCACTGGGACTAGCGCGACCTACTCGGAGAGTCTCTCGGACTTGGAGCTGGGCTTCTGAGTGGAGGATGAATACCTCAGGGCAGGACAGTGTGTCCTGGAGGTCCTCGGCCTCCTCGTTCATTATCGCCAGGATCCGCTCTGCCTCTTTGTGTTCGGTCGAATCGTCCATTTCGGGCAGCCGGCTGAGCGCAAGAGTAACCGCCACCTCTTTGGCGCCGTTCTCTCGCCGGGACCGCCGGAGACTTCGAAGAACGGCACGTGCCCCCTTTACGTTCTCTCCCGTTGGCAGTACCAGGCAGATGACCCTATCGGCCAGCAATATGGTCGCGACGCCGCCCATCTCCGTGATCCCCGTCCGAGAGTCAATCAGGAGGAAGTCGGGACACAGTTCATCAGAGATCCGGCCCTTGAGTTCCAAGAAGAGCTCCACACCCTTGGGGTCCCTCGAATAGAAGAGCTCGTGCCAGTTAATTCGAGACAACTTCGACCAGTAGTCCGCCGAGGGTGCGGTACCGGCAGGGATTAGCCGCACCAGCGGCCCGGCAACGTCTGGCACAGCTACGTCGACGAGGAACTCCCCGATAGACCGCGGAAGCTTCCCCTCTTGAAGGAAACTATAAATGTAGTCGACTACACCTGCCCCAACGCTGAGCGGTTCGCCATCTTGGCTGTCAGAGAACTTGTAGTGCAGCCCGGGGGCCTCCAAGTCAAAGTCAAGCGCGACAACCGTGAATCCGAGCCTCGCTAAGTACCGTGCTGCGTTAGCGAGGGCGAGTGAACGTCCGGCTCCGCCCTTGTACGAGTAGAAAGTGATGGTCTGCATTCTCGGCTAAGAGCACGGAGCAAACACGCACCCTCGTCCTCTGATCGTTTGAGCTAGCAGGGCGCTTTTTTCAAGTTCGTTATGTCTCTCGAGACTCACGAAACGAGCGTCCCGCACTTTAAGACCGCCTATACCAATTTCAGCACGGGCGCGGGCGTCCTTATTTCGCTGAAGCAGCCTTGCCGCCCTGCTGCACAATTCCGGATAACGTTTCGGAATGCCGCTGGCCAGGAGCGCCATCAGAAAGTTTTCGGCGTGATCGAACAGGCGGTGCGGGATGAGCTCCCGTTCGACTCGGTCCAGGAAGGAAATGAGGACCTGCGAAGGTGCCGCGCTCAGGATATCCTCACCAGCAATGGATTCAGGGATCTCCCTTCCCATTGCGCGTCGAAAGTCAACTGCCTGCCGATTCAGAAAGTCAATCAGATCCTGCCAGCCTGAGAACTCCTGCTCTGATGCAAAGTAGCCGTACTTCAAGACCGCCTCGTGAAGTGACTCCTCGGTCAGCATAGGCGAATCATGACGCGAGTAAGGGGGCCGCAATAGTCGTAGCGCCCCTCCTACGCGTACGACGCCGATGCCCTCTGCGGGAGAAGATGCCTCCAACTTGAGTGTCATCCAACTACCTCGATTTGAATTTTGCCCTCGATTTCAGCCCGGCGCAAGTCGATGAAATCCTGCACCAACGCGCGTTCCGCATCGCCGAGCTTCCGGCCAAAGTTGCCGAACGCCAGATTCCAAAGGCGATCAAACTGTCCCTTCGACACACGAACACAGCCCACCGCATCTAATGAAACCTCACCGACAAAGACAACCTCGAAGTACTGGAGTCCGGACGAGACAAGCTCTGGCCATCGACGCTCGTCGACCCCGGAGATCTCGTTCGCTCGCTCCAGCGCAACCATGAGGTGACGGTGGGTGTGCGGAGTTGCGCGACGTTGAATAGCAGCGTCGTCGAAAATCCCATCCGCCCCGAAGCAAATCTTGAGGCTATCGCCCGGCAGATACGCGACTGCCATGAGGGCCCCCTGAAAAATGCGGGTTAGGACGACACAGAACGGATCGAACAGCTTGTCCACGCCCGTACCACCGGCATTCAGCGCGCCGTAGCGGAACAATTCGCCATCTCTGAAGCTCCGATCAAAGGTCGTGCGCCGTTCATACCATTCCCCAAGCCGCTCTCTCAATGCCTCTTCGATTCCGCGCCCCGACAGGTGCGCCTGTTCCCGCGCCCAGTCGTAGCTGTTTTGGTAGCCCCTCCCGTTCAAAAGCTCCACAATGACGAAGAGCTTCACATTGATCGCGATCAGCGCCTCTTTTTCGACCCATCGTGCGAAGTGCTCGACCTGCCCAGCCCGGTCGGCCGCCAGAGCCGCGACGAGGGCCTCAAATGCAGTTCGAACGGCGGCGCCGTTCGCTCCTGCAATGGCGAATAGATCAAGCATTACATCCAGCCCAGGCCAGAGTGTTCATTAGCAGCCTGTGGTGCAGCCCCCCCAAACTCGGCGGCGGTAACGGTGAGCCGGTGGACGCCAGTTCCTCCGAGTTTGGGGTGGTGAAGCGACGCGGTGCAGGCCACCGCGGAGGTGCCGTCGGCGGGACGTCACTTCGATTGCCGCATCGAGGCACAAAATTGCGAAAAGAAGCTCGGTCCCAGCCACTCTCCGAAGCATGAGTCGTTTTCCATCCAGCATGCATACAAGGATAGCCGAATCCAGCTTGGCTCGGTCGCGGAGGACTGGGGGATTCTGGGAGTACCCTTGGGGACAAGGATAAGGAAATTCGGGCAAGGAAGGGTAAATCCAGATTTGAGCCCCGGCGCGGCAACTGGCGCATTTTTGTACTGGGTGCGTTGAAATCAAAAGACTCAAATTGCCTCCCCAAGTAGGACTCGAACCCGCACCCATTCTGTACGCAGCCGGAAGCACGACCTGAGCCCGCAAAACGGCTCCGGCCCGCCGCCTACGGCTCCACCCAGATGCGCACGCGGTTGCTCTCGTGCCCGTCCGCGTCCATGTACAACTCGGCCGGGCCGGCGTTCACTATCGAAGGCAGCCGGATCTCCACCACGTACATCCCGGCATAGCCGGCCGCCAGCACGGCCGCGCTGACATCCACCGGCTCGCGATCGAGCCATACATGAACGCTCGCGTTCACGCGCGGAGGATTGGCCAGCGGCGCGGCCACTCCGGCCGGCCAGTCCGGCGTGACCCGGCCGAGCCCGGTAGCCAGAATCTGCACGCGCGCGTTCGGACGGGCCGGGCTGGACGCATCCAGCAACAGCCCGCTGTCGGCATCGATCAGCATGGGGGCGCCGTCGCGGTCGGTAAAGATGGCCGGCGCCACCGCCTGCAGCGGCATGCTGTGCGTAAGACGGCGGTCCGGCGCATCCAGCGCCGCGGCATCCGGAGCCCGCACATCCGGAGCCCGCACATCCAGCGACAATGCCAGCGTGGACCCTTTCACATCGAAGGGCACCTGTATCTGCGATTCCGTGCCGCTGGCCGCCAGCACCGGGACCGGGGCATCCCCCGCCCTGGCCGCGGCAATCCGCGCGCCGAGCACGGTCAGCACGGCGCCGGGCGCCGCCGGACGCACGTCGTAATCGGCCGCGCTCACCACCCGGGCATCGCGGAAGCGGTGCGGAGCGATGGTCGCGTACACCCCGTAGTTGTCCAGCAGCACGAAGAGCTGATTGCCGTTGGCGTCCAGACGAACGTCGCGGACGGGCGCGGCGGGCAGCCCCTGGGTGATGGCCGTCCAGGGCGTGGCCGGCGCTGCCGCGTTCAAATCCTCCATGGTGAAATACACGCCGGTATCGGAGGCGACGTAGACCGCGCCGCTGGCCCGGTCGGCGGCGATGCCGTGAACCGGGGCATCCGGCAGGTTCGCCGTCAGGTCGTCCCAGAACGCCCCGCTGTTGATGGTGCGGCGCACATGAACCGCTTTGGTTCCCGTTGGCGAGGCCCCGCGCGCCCCGGAAACGGCCAGCGCCAGCCGGGGGTCCCTGGCGTCCGCGTAGATGGCCTCTACCGGACCGGATTCGTCCGTGCCGCCGAAGCTCCGCCAGACCTGCCCGCGGTCGCTGGAAGCGAACAACCGTCCATCCGCCGCACCGGCGTAGAGGAAATCACCCGCCTCCGCGACAGCCGTGATGTTCGTACGCAGAGCCGCCGAATACTGCTGGTTCTTCTGCTCCTGCCGCGCCAGCAACGAGGAGGACACCGGCCGCCACGCCACCTTTTCACCGGGCATCCATTCCACATCCGTGGACAGCCCGGCCACCGCCACCGTGAACCCGTGCACGCCCGACGGAACCGCGCCGAAGCGCCGGCCCGCGAAACCCGGCAAGGATTCATTCAGGCCGGACCATGACATCCCGCCGTCCACCGAGCGCCACACGCCCGTTGCCGTGGCCATGGCCACCTCATCGCTGTCGGCCGGCGATACCGCAAGGTCGGAAACCGCGCTGCGCACCAGGGACTCGCCGTCCCACGCGGTCAGGTTGACCCACGTCGCGCCGCCGTCGTCGGACCGCCAGGCCTGCTGTCCGAAGCCGTAGAGCCGTCCCTGACTTGCGTCGCGAACCGTGGCGCGCGGCTCTGGCAACGCGCGCGCCGGAGCACTGCGCTCGGACGGCGGAACCGCATCCTGCGACACGCTCCATCGCTCCAGGTCGGAGGTGGCGAAGACGCGGCCCGACACCGTGGCGGTGAACAGTTGCGACCCGTCGGTCGAGTACCAGACGCGGGCAAAGGGTCCGGTGGCCACCCCGGCCAGGCCGAGGTAAATCGCCGAGTTGCCCACGTGCCGCCAGTCCAGGGCTGGTAGACCCGTATCGAGCCGCATCTGGGCAGACGCCGGGCCGGAGGCTGCCAGAACAGCCGCCATCGCCGCAACACCGCGCCACAGTGTGGCCCTCTGACACATATATCGAGTCTAATCTATACTCGGGCGCGCCGTCTCATCGGGCCAGCCGCCGCCTCGGCCGCCGGAGTTCTACGTCGCCCGGCCCCATTTGGGTTCGTTTTGTCGTACATTTGGACCTGGTACCGGGTGTAACCCGGTCTCCATTCTCCCTGCAGGTTAACGGTGCCTGCAAAGGAACTGTTGTTGCAAGCAATTTCGTGGTAGACTGATGATCTACCTGAGTACTCGGTAAGCTTCCAATGGTGGCATCGGCCACTTGAGGAGATTACTTTAATGCAAGGCGCAGTCTCAATGCCGGTCAGGCCTGTGGTGCTGCTGGTGGCGGCAGCGGTCTCTTTGTGCGGCGGTCAGCCCACCCCGGCCAAGCCGTGCCAAACCCCCGGTTCCCTGGAAGTTGCAGCCAAAGTGGTGTCGCTGTCGGGTCAGGTGTCGGTGCTGCATGACTCGGAGCCGTGGGCGCTCAACGTTGGCGATGCCGTCCAGGCGAAGCAGGTGATCATCAGCGGTTCGGACGGGAACGCGGTATTCTGCGTGTCCGACGGAAGCACCTTCGAGGTTTTCCCGAATTCCGAAGTGGTCTTCCGCGACAACCCCCCCAACTGGCGCGACATGCTGGACGTGCTGGTGGGCCGTATCCGCGTGCAAATCCAAAGGCTTGGCGGACCGAACCCCAACCGGGTCCAGACCCCGACCGCAACCATCTCCGTTCGCGGCACCATCTTTGACGTGACCGTCGACGATGAGGAGCGCACCACGGTTGTGGCGGTGGAAGAGGGCCAGGTGGAGGTCCGCCACCGGCTTATCCCCAGCAGCAACCCGAAGCTGGTGAACGCGGGCGAGACGCTGAAGGTATATCCGGACCAGCCGCTGTCGCAGTCGCGTTTCGACAAGGGAGCGGCCGCGCAACGCGTGCTGCGCGCCCTGATGGATGCGGTCTACACAGGTGTCGCCAATACCCGTGCGGGAACCACAGGTACTGGCACCGGCGTCGGGAGCTCGGTCCCATCCGTCACGTGCGGACCCAGTTGCGTCGCCCAGAAGGCGCCACCGCCACCGCCACCGCCACCGCCGCCCGTGCCCTAAAAGCAGGCACAGCAACGTTGACCAGGGGCTTCGCCCGGGTTACCGCTGCCCCACGGCGTCTTCAACGCTACACTAACAATCAGGGATGCGTATTATCTTTCTGCTCGTGTTCGCCGCCGGTTCTCTGTCCGCTCAGGCGTCATCCGGCGGGGTCAGCTCCGAGTGGGACATACGTGAGATGCTGGCCAGTCTGCAGGCCCGCGCGAAGCAGCTCGCCCCGGTGCTCGATCAGTTGAAGCCGGCCGAGTGGGTCAGAAACGGAGCGCCGCAGGAGTACGCTGCGCAGTGGACCACGGCGAAGAACGAGCTGAGCTACCTGCTTGGCGCGGCCCAGACACTGGCGAAGGATCCCGAAAAGCTTCCGGCGGCGCTCGATACTCTCTTCCGCATGCAGGCGTTGGACAACACTCTGCGGTCGGTGATCGAGGGCACCCGGAAATACCAGAACCCGGCCATCGCCGATCTGCTGCAGGCGATCGCCAACGAAAACGACCAGAATCGCGACCGTCTGAAACAATACGTGCTGGATCTGGCCTCCGATAAGGAACATGAGCTGCAGGTGATGGACGCCGAGGCGCAGCGTTGCCGCGCCAGCATCAGCAATCAGAAACCGCAAGGAAAGAGGTAGAGATGGGACCCACGGGAACTCTCACGTTCGCCTGCAGCATCTGCGCCGAGCCGTCGCACGACATCTGCGTGTATTGCACCAAGGACGTCTGCCGGCTGCATCGCTGCCAGCGCTGCCTGCGTTGCAGCGACTGCTGCGAGTGCGAATCGCCGCTCTGCGTGGACGAAGAACCGGTGGCGCAGCCTGCCGAAGCAGTAGTTGAGGCTGCGGCTCCCCCCGAGGAATCCGCGGTGCCGGTGCAAGTTCCCGAACCGGGTGACAGCGAACCTACGGGACCGGATCCGGAGTCCCCTGACGAACGTCTCCCCGGCACCTCGCCAGCCGGCGCAACGTAAGCGCCAGACCTCGGGGCAACCCGAACTTCTCCACCGCCTGGCGCGAATACTCCGAACAGGTGGGCCGGTAGGGGCACCGTACAAACTGCGAGGTGAGGGGGCGGCCCCAGCGCTGATAGCCGCGAACCGCCACGACGTACAGCCGCGCAGTCGCCTGGCTTTGCGCCGGGCGGAGCACATCCACCGCCGCCAGCGCCAGCAGGACGAATACAACCGCGAGGTACGGCTCGGGCCGCCGCAAGCCCCTCAGGCGCCGCAGTGCGGACACCGGACGCTGACCTGCAACCGATTGTTGTGGCAGTTCGGACACGGAATCAGATTGCCCTGGGTGCGCGCGAGGAGGTAAACAACGAGCCCGATCAGGCCGGTCAGTAACACCAGAATCATCCATAACACGGCGTTGTCCATCCCTCGGGACTTGGCGTCGCGCGCCACCCACACCAGGATGGCGATGTGCAGCGCAATGACCGCGACAATCATGATCATCGGAAGCACACCGCAGGCGAGGCAACCGGCGCAACCGGCTGCGGGGTTGTCGCGCTGGGCCATCAGCAGCGTTGCCGGCGCCAGCAGCAGCGCCAGCCGCAGGCCCCGGCCCAGCGCGGAAGAACAGCGAGGATCGCATCGTCTCATATCAAGTCACCTGGTAAAGCCGCGCGCACCGCCAGGGCAACCCGGCAGTGTGGACGGGGACGGGTTGTCTGTCCCGCTTACCAACTCGCGCAAAACGGAGCTTCGGCGGCGGGTCATTCGGAGTTCTCCCTCCGCATGGAGGCCGCCGCCGGGCCCTTGGCGCTCCTGATGCGGACTGACTACACGCCAGCCTGCTTCTGCGCCAGCGGACCAATAATCGGCAACACCAGTGGCGTGTTGTTGTAGGCCTTGAACATGAGCATGAGCCACAGAATAAGACCGCCCAGCCACACCACCAGCATTAGCAGGCTGACGATGAGATGTAGGGCCCACGGCAGGAAGATGGAAATGATGCTCACGGCGATCCACAGAATGATCAACCCAACATGGAAGAAGATCGACTGAAACGCGTGAAACCGGATCCGCGGATTCTTGCTGTAGGGTTCCAGCACCAGGAACAGAATCCCCGTAATGAAGCCAACAAGGTAGCAAAGCGCTCCAGCCACGTTCTCCTGCATGCCTGCGGCCGCAGGAGTTGGAGTGTATGCCTGGCCCGCGCCAGGGGTCGGCGCGGCCGTGATCGGCGCCCCGCATTTCGGACAGAAGTTACCCGGCGCTTCGGCGCCGCAATTCGCACAGAAAGCCATTCGTCTTGTCTTGCCTCCGTTCCGTAACTGTAGCCCAATACACGGTGCGGTTCAAGTGGAATGTTTCCCGCGAGCAAAAGCAGGCCCTACCACCAGTTCACGCGGAGCGAGATGCGGACTCCGCCTGGGCTCACGTCGGCGCGCAAGGAACGCGCCCTGGGGCGTTTCCGCCCCCCTTACCACCTGTTGTCCCGGCTCAGGTTCGAGGCGTTCGGGATCGCCCCTGTGGGCCTGCCGGGTGAACGCGGAATCGCTCGCCTGGTGCGCCGATCACGCCGCACAGATCAGCCGAGCCTCGGCCAGCACGCCAGGCCGGATGAGCGGCTTTAGCGGGCTTGACGGCCAGATCGACTCGGCGGCCGAGCAGAGCTGTCAGCTCACGCATCATCGCCGAAACACCCAGCAGGCCATGGCGCGCGCCGGACAGGAAATCCACGAGGAGGCTGACATCGCTATCCGGCCGCATGTCGCCGCGCGCGGCCGAACCGAACAAGGATAACTCGCTGACCTGATAGCGGCGGCAAATCTCGGCGATGGCGGTCTCGGGCAGTTCGATGCCAGCGGCGATGGTCATAGACTGTGTCCCCTCCGGATTATCCGCTACCCGGCAAGCGGCTACAAGCGCACGTTCCGCAACCGCAGCGCGTTGGAGATCACCGAGACGGAGCTGAAAGTCATGGCCGCGGCGGCGATCATCGGATTCAGAAGAAGGCCGAACGCCGGGTACAGCACGCCCGCCGCGATGGGGATGCCCAGCACGTTGTAGCAGAAGGCGAAAAACAGGTTCTGGCGGATGTTGCGCATAGTCGCGCGGCTAAGGTGCAGGGCCTTGGCCACGCCGCGCAGGTCGCCCTTCACCAGAGTGACTCCGGCGCTCTCGATGGCCACGTCCGCGCCGGTGCCCATGGCGATGCCCACATCGGCCTGCGCCAGCGCCGGCGCGTCGTTGATGCCGTCGCCGGCCATGGCCACCCGATGGCCCTGCCGCTGCAACTGGCGCACGATCTCGTGCTTGTTCCCGGGCCGGACCTCGGCATGAACGTCGGCGATGCCGAGCTCCCAGGCCACGCGCTCGGCCGTGGTGCGGTTGTCGCCCGTCACCATGACCACGTGAATCCGCAGCGCGGCGAGTTGCTTCAGCGCCTCGACGGTGGTGGCTTTGATGGGATCGGTGACGCCCAGCAGCCCCGCCGCCCGGCCGTCCACTGCGACGAACATTACGGTCCGGCCTTCGCTTCGTAGCTGTTCGGCCGGTCCGGCTAGCGGGCTCGCGTCCGCACCGTTCTCCGCGAGCAGCGCGGCGGTGCCAATGGCGACGGACCTCCCGCCCACCGTGCCGGTGATCCCGCGCCCGGGCAGGGAACGGAATTCCAGCGGCGGCGTCAGCTCCAGCCCACGTTCGCGAGCGGCCGTCACAATGGCGTGGGCGATGGGGTGTTCGCTGGCCTGCTCGAGGCTCGCCGCCTGGCGCAGCAGCTCGCCATCGACGTGGCCGGCCAGCACGGGGCGGCCCTCGGTGAGCGTCCCGGTCTTGTCCACCACCACCGTATCCACCTTTTCGAGGCGCTCCAGAGCCTCGCCGTTGCGGATCAGAACGCCCTCGGCCGCGCCCCGGCCCATCCCCACCATGATGGACATGGGCGTGGCCAGGCCCAGTGCGCAGGGACAGGCGATGATCAGCACCGCCACCGCGTTCACGAAGGCGTACGCCAGCCCAGGCCCCCACATCATCCACGCGGCGAAGGTAATGACGGCGGCCACCAGCACGGCGGGCACGAACCAGGCTGCGGTTACGTCGGCTACGCGCTGAATGGGCGCGCGGCTGCGCTGGGCCTCACTGACCATGCGCACGATGTGCGCCAGCAGAGTGTCGTCGCCGGCGCGGTCGGTGCGCATCAGGAACCCACCGCCGCTGCCATTGAGCGTGCCCGCGGTGAGCCGGTCTCCCACGCTCTTCTCCACGGGCACAGGCTCGCCGGTAATCATGGACTCGTCCACGAAGCCGGCGCCATCCAGCACCGTTCCGTCGGCCGGGATCTTTTCGCCCGGGCGCACGCGCAGGGCATCGCCGGCGCGCACCAGCTCCAGCGGGATGTCCGCCTCGTGGCCGTTCCACACCAGGCGCGCGGTTTTCGGCGCCAGTCCCAGCAGCGCGCGGACGGCCTGGTTGGTGCGGCTGCGCGCGCGCAACTCCAGCACCTGGCCGAGCAGCACCAGCGTGACAATCACCGCCGCGGGCTCGTAGTAAACGGCCGCGCCGGGCAGCCATGGTGCGCCCACCGTGGCGGGGAGGCTGTACAGGTACGCCGCGCCGGCGCCCATGCCGATCAGCGTGAACATGTTCGGGCTGCGGTGCGCGAGCGATGCCCGGGCGCGCTCGAAAATGGGCCAGCCACACCACAGCACCACCGGGGTCGCCAGCAGGAACTGCACCCACGCCGGCGTGTGCCAGTTGATGGCGAACATCTCGGCCATGGCGAGCGCCAGCAGGGGTGCGGTGATGACGGCGGCGATGCGGAAGCGCCGGGTCATGCCGGCGAGTTCGGGATTCCCCTCTTCCGCGAGGGTCGCCGTCTTCGGCTCCAGCGCCATGCCGCAGAGGGGGCACGGACCCGGGCCGCGCTGGGCGATTTCGGGATGCATGGGGCAGGTGTACTCGGCCGCGGCCGGCTGTGCTGGCGTGGGCGCGGCGTTCAGGTATCGCTGCGGCGCTGCGCGGAACTTCGCGAAGCAAGCGAACCCGCAGAAGTGGTAGCGATGATGATCGTACTCGAAGGCGGCCGCCGCGCGCGCGGGGTCCACCATCATGCCGCAGACGGGGTCGCGCGCCCGCGGCGTGTTGACGATCTGGAACGGGCTCACACTGTAAGGATGCACCAGGGGGTAGGGCGGCTGCGGAGGCGCCGGACCTTGTTAAACCCATCGGGTCCTCCTGGTGCGCCGAACAGAGCGCTTCGGCTGGCTGGGCGGAGCAGCCGTCTCGATGAAGCCTCTCGCGCACTGAGAAGAGCGTGCTGGCGAGCAGGCGGCCAGCAACCAGACCCGGCCGCGCGCCTGCTGCGCATCACCCGCGGACCAGCAATGGGAATCGCACGAGCCGCGCTGGCGCTTCGAGCGCAGGGGTTGAGGCGACCAGCCAGGGCGTGGCGGTGGCTGGGCTGTCTGCCCGACGGTCACGTGACCGGCTGCCGCCACGCTGACCACCGGGGAACCAGGGAAGAAATCGCTGGCCTCTGGCCCCCGATCCGTGATATAAACAACTGACAAAAGGTGGTGGAAATGTTTCCGGGGCGCGCGTTCCGGACAGTTGAGGAATGACAGTCAGGGAACGGGCTTTGTCGACGGTGGCGCACAGGGAAGAAACCTGGTGACCGCCGGGGCCCGGCCTACGTCAACGGGAGAGCGGTTACATCGGTTCGACTGCCGAACTGATTGAAAACAAACGGCGATCCGTCTGATGGCTTCCGGAAGCCATAATATATACGAGAAAAAGATAGTCCGGTCGCAACTGTGATAGAGGAAGCCGGGCGGGGTTGGGCCGCCCCGGCGTGATCGCTGACGTTGGTTCTGTATCGGGCAGCCTGGCGGGATCGGGTTTGTCGACCGGCTTCCGCCGCCGTGGTCCTGCAGCTTGACTTCGGAATGGCCGATACAGCATAGTAGTGGGAAGTAGAAGTGTAATCAGCATTACGTAGTCTTCCCGCTTTGCCGGAGACCTGTCAGGGACTAAGACAGCATGCGCCAGGCTTTTCTCAAACTCTTTTTGACGCTGTTCCTTGCGTCGTTTCTGTTCTCGATTCCGGCTTCTGCCGCCACTCCTGCGCGGAGCAAGGCGAAGAGCAGGAGCCATGCCCGTCGGCAGGCCCTTGTGCACAAGCCCGCGCGGAAGTCGGTCCGGCGCCGGAACGTGAGCTATGTCACGCCGCGTCATACCGCCTCGCGGCTCCACGCCCGCCACCACCTCTACAGCAACCCGTACACCTCGCCCACGTTCGCGGACTCCACCGCCGGCGATTCGGTGGATGGAGAAGATCTGGTGGTGCGCCGCGCTGCGGTGCAGGCGCTGGGTCCCTACAACGGTACGGTGGTGGTGGTGGATCCCGCCAACGGCCGGGTGCTCAGCATGGTGAACCAGAAGCTGGCGCTGACGGGAGGGTTCCAGCCCTGTTCCACCATCAAGCTGGTTGCCGCGGTTGCCGGCCTGAGTGAAGGAGCGATCACCCCGGAAACCAGCATCCGGCTGACCCGCCGCCGCAGCTTCGACCTCACCGATGCCCTGGCGCACTCCAACAACTTCTATTTCGCCAGCATTGGCGACCGGCTGGGGTTCGAAAAGATTGAGTATTATGCACGCCTGATGGGGCTGGGCGAGAAGGCCGGCTGGAATATCGCCGGCGAAGAGCCCGGCACGCTGCCCTCCGAAGAGCCCAAGGAAGGCATGGGGATGATGACCAGCTTCGGCTCGGGCATCTATCTGACGCCTCTGCAGCTTGCCTCGCTGGTCTCGGTGTTCGCCAACGGCGGGACGCTGTATTACCTGCAGTACCCGAAATCCGAGCAGGAGATCGCCAGTTTCCAGCCGAAGGTGAAGCGCCAGCTCGACATTGCCAGGTACCTGCCCGAGATCAAGCCGGGCATGAACGATGCGGTGGAGTTCGGGACCGCGCGGCGGGCGAACTACGACCCGGCGCAGCCGATCTACGGCAAGACCGGGACCTGTTCGGATACGCGCACGCCCACGCACCTGGGCTGGTTCGGTTCCTTCAACGAGGCGGGCGACCGGAAACTGGTGGTGGCGGTGCTGCTGACCGGCGGCCGGCCGATCAACGGCCCGGTGGCCTCCGGCATCGCCGGCCAGGTGTACAAGATCCTCGGCGAACAGAACTACTTTGGCTCACAGCAGACGGCATTGAGCGCGGCCCCGCTGCTGGCGACCATGAGCTGCTGCCAGTAGGGGGCGGGCCGGGTTCCGAGTCGGCGGCGTCACCTCGAGGTGGCTCGTGAACGCTGCGGCGTGAGGGCGGATCTGCTGTGCCATCCTGCCGGAACATCTCAGTTCAGAACCTCGTAAGGGTCAACAGAAGAGGTCTTTCAGGTGAAAGACGATTCCCCTGTTGCGGTGAACTCAGCTTCTCCGGCAAGGCTAGCGGCGCTCACCGGGCTGGCGGTTGCTTTCGGCTGGCCCTTGCTCCTCGTGATCCCCGGCGTTTCAACCCACCAGGTCACTAACGTCCATGACGACATTGTGCACCTGTGCGCCAAGTGGCTTGTTGTATCCGTCCTGTGCACAATCGCGTTCGCCGTACAACGATGGGGACCTTCGAAGCTGGGCATCCGATGGTTGGGATGGAGCGATGTCCTGGCGTGCCTCGCTGGCGTTATCGTTGCGTTTGTTATCAGCGGCGCCGCCAGTCGCTTCGTGGTCATGCCTGCTTCCCTGTCCGATCTGCAAAAACTGGCGGCCGTCCCACTGGGGTTGCGAATCGTGGTGGTGCTTACGGCGGCGATCTGCGAGGAGTTCATTTACCGGGGATTTGGAATTGAAGAACTTGCTTATTTGACAGGCAGGCGTTGGTTGGCGGGACTGCTCTCGTTGATTTTGTTCACCGTCAGTCATGCGGGACTTTACGGCATATCCGCCGCGCTGATCATTCCCGGTCTGGTGGGTGCGGTTTTGACCGGATTGTATCTGTGGCGACGCAATCTTCTGAGTTGCATGTTAATGCATGCCATCATGGACGGAATCTTCGTCATTGTTATTCCGGCGGCCATGCAAGCGAAGTGAAGGCGGTTGCCGGTCTGTCTCGAGGGCCGTCCGGTGTCAGGGCCGTCGCCAGCGGAGGCGGCATTCGACCACGGTCCGGGGCTTGTCCGGCCCCGCTAACGCCGGCACGCGTCCCGAGGCGGGCTCGGGCGACGGCTCGTTGGCGTCCCGTAGAATGGTCCCGCGTAACAGCTTCCGCCGATCTCGCGCGAGTAGTCGCCACGGGTGTAGGAACCGTTCCTGGCAGGCGACGAACCGCCTCGCGATGGCGGGTTGCCCTCAGAACAGCCCGGTCAAATCCGCGAACCTCGACACTGTAATCAGCCGCCGGCCCGGCGCGGGCGCGGCCACCTCTTCGTGCTCCAGCCGCCAGGTATGCTCGTGCGGCACCAGCACCGCGTTCAGGCCGCTTTCGAGCGCCGGGTTGATGTCCGATTTCGGCGAGTTCCCGATCATCCACGTGCGCGCCGGGTCCAGCCCGCGTTGCTCCACCAGCCGCCGGTAGGAGCGCGCGTCCTTCTCCTTCACGATGGCCGTGTGGCCGAACCAGCGCCCCAGGCCGGAACGGTCGATCTTCAGCTTCTGCTCTTCGGGATGTCCCTTGGTGAACAGCATGAGATGGTGGCGCGCGGCGAGGTATTCGAGAGTCCGAGCCACCCCGTCGATCACCTCCATGGGCGATTCCAGAATGCGCTCGGCGAAACGGGTAACGGTGTTCAGGTCCTCCTCGCACACGTCACGCTCGGCCAGATGCTGGTAGCATTGCCGCAGGTTGCGGCCGAAATTGAGAGAACCGTATCCGTGCACGCGGGCGTTGGCCAGCTCGATTTCATCCAGCGTCGCGCGCACCTGGGCTGCGTTTAACCTGGAATGATCGAGAAAGTCGCAGAAGTCCGCGAAAGCCCGCTCGAAATAGATATTGTTCTCCCAAAGCGTGTCGTCGGCGTCGATGAGCAGGTGGAGAGGATTCACAGCGCGTCGGCCGGCCGGCCGTGTCCGTTCAGCGGGGCGACGTTCCGCGCGTGGAGCGCCTGGCGATGCCGCGGCACCCATTCGCCCAGAAACCTCGCGATGCTCTCCATGCGGGCGGCCTCGGACCGGGTGGCCAGAAGCACCTGGCGGAAGTCGAGATCGGGGACAATCTGGGCGAGCTGAAAGCTGAGCTGGCGATCGCTGAACTCGGGGTTCTGGAACGAAGGCGGCTCGGCCAGCTCGCACAACTCGCGATAGCGGTTGAGCACCTGCTGCCGGACGCCCATCTCCACGGGCTCGAACTCGTCGTCGTCAAAGTACTCCACGACGCCACGGAGGAACGGGCCTTCGTCGTCGAGCGAGAGGATCTCAAACCTGCGCCGGCCCACGGTGAGGAGATCGAGCCGGCCGTCCGGATAGAGGTTGAGCACCTTCTCCACGGCCGCCGTGCAACCCATGTTGACGATGCCCTTCTCGCCGGCCTGCACCACGCCGAACTCCATCTGGTTGTCCAGCACCTCGCGCATCATGTCCTTGTAGCGCTCCTCGAAGATGTGCAGCGGCAGCGGGGTTCGCGGGAACAAGACCGCCTGCAGCGGGAACAGCGGCAACAGATCCTGTTGCATGTGTATTATTATGGCTTCTTACCGTTCAGGACGGCAATCAACCGCCGCCCGGCTGTGCCGCCCGGCTGCGCCGGTGTGTCCGCATGCAGATTCGCGACAAGGTTGTGCTCGTCACCGGCGCCTCCCAGGGGATTGGCGCGGCCACCGCCGTTGCGTTTACGAAGCGCGGCGCCAGGCTGGCGGTGACCGCGCGATCCGGGGAGCGGCTGCGATCGCTCGACACGCCGGGCGCTTTCGTTGTCCCGGGCGATCTGCTGGAACCCTCCGAGCGCCGCCGCATCGTTGAAGCTACGCTCGCTCACTACGGGCGCATCGACATTCTGATCAACAACGCGGGCATCGGGCTCTACGCGCCGGCGTACGAAGCGCCCATGGATCAGGTGCGCGGCATGTTCGAGCTGAACTTCTTCGCCGCGCTGGAAATGTGTCAACTGGCCGGCGCGGCCATGCGCGAGCGGCACAGCGGCGTCATTGTCAACGTCAGCTCCATCGCCGGCAAGGTGACGCTGCCGTGGTCCACCCTTTACTCGGCCTCGAAGTACGCGGTATGCTCGCTCACGGACGGCTTGCGAACCGAGCTGCGGCCGTTCGGGATACACGTCATGGCGGTCTGTCCAGGCTATGTCCGGACCGGATTCCAGGCGCACGTGCTGGCCGGCCGCTCGCCGACCGCTCCGGCGGGCGCAGGCGAGCGCTTCGCCATCACCCCGGCCCGGTGCGCCGAAGCGATCGCCCGCGGAGTGGAACGGAATGCCCGCACCGTGCTGACGCCGCGCGTAGGCTGGCTGCTGGTGGCGGGCGCGCGGCTGCTGCCCCGCCTGACGGACGCACAACTGGAACGCACCTATCGGCGGAACCCCGGATCCACAAACAAATGATCCACAAACTCAAACTCACGCCCGGCATTTATCTGGTTGGCTTCATGGCCAGCGGGAAGACCACCATCGGGCGCCAGCTCGCCTATGAGCTGGGCTGGTCGTTCGCATGCACCGACGAGGACGTGGAAGCGGAGCAGAAACAGACCATCGCGCAGATCTTCGAGACGAGGGGCGAGGATGAGTTCCGCAAGTTGGAGACGCGGGCCATCCAGAAGCGCGTGAAGACCGTGCGCACCGGCCGTCCCATGGTGGTGTCGCTGGGCGGCGGCGCGTTTTCGCACCAGGACAACTTCGAATTGCTGGAGAGCAACGGCATTACCATCTGGCTGGATTGCCCGCTGGCGCTGGTTCGTGCGCGGCTGGCGGCGCCCGGGGCCGTGGTCCGCCCTCTCGCGCGCGACGCCGAGACACTCGAGCACTTGTTCTTCGCCCGCCGGGCGGCGTATCAGCGCGCCGACTACCGCATTGAGGTGACCGGCGACGACGCTAACGAAACGGTGAAGAAGATTCTGGCGCTGCCGATTTTCTAATGAGCGGATACGCGGCCAGCCGCGTTTTTGTGGGGCGAGGTGAAAGCGCGGCTGCCGCCGCGTGTCCTCATGACACAAGTGAACTCCGAAGTCCAGTTGCGCCGCCACGCGTTGCGGATTTTCCGCGCGGCCTTGGACGCCGCTGACCCTGGCGAGGCCATTCTGCGACGCCTGCGGCGGTACAACCTCCGCCGCTTTCAAAGCGTGTTCGTGGTCGGGGCGGGGAAGGCGGGCGCCAGCATGGCCGCGGCGCTGGAGCGCGTGCCGGGGCTGCGCATTGCCGGCGGGCTGGTAAACGTGAAGTACGGCCACACCGCCCGGCTGCGGCGCGTCGAGCTCTGCGAGTGCGGCCATCCGGTGCCCGATGAAAACGGGCTGGCCGGGGCGAAGCGAATCGCGGAAATCGCACGCCAGGCTGGTTCGCGGGACCTGTTGCTTGGCGTGATCTCGGGCGGCGCGTCCGCGCTCCTGCCGCTGCCCGCCGACGGGATCTCGCTCGCCGACAAGCAGGCTGCCACCGAGGCGCTGCTCGCCTGTGGCGCGGACATTCACGAGCTGAACACCATCCGCAAGCACTTGTCGGCCATCAAAGGCGGCCAGCTTGCGCGTCTGGCGTGGCCGGCGACGGTGATCACGCTGGTGCTATCGGACGTGATCGGCGACGACCTCGACGTGATCGGGTCGGGGCCGACCGTGCCGGACCGGTCCACGTTCGCGCAGGCGCTGGCCATCGTGCGGCGGTACGGTCTTGTCGAGCGCGTGCCCGGACCGGTTCGCGAGCGTCTGGAGCGTGGCGCGGCGGGCGGGATTGAGGAGACGCCCCGGCCCGGCGACCCGGCGTTCGCGCGCGTTCGAAACGTCATCGTGGGGAGCAATCGCATCGCCGTGGACGCCGCGGCCCGAGCGTCGCGAGCGCTGGGCTATCGGACGCTGGTGCTCTCCACCATGGTGGAGGGTGAGACCCGGGAGGTGGCTCGCGTACATGCCGCCATCGCGCGCGAGATGCGCGCCAGCGGCCATCCCGTGAAACCGCCCGCGTGCCTCATCTCCGGCGGTGAGACCACGGTGACGCTGTGCGCCGGCCACGGCATGGGCGGACGCAATCAGGAATTCGTCCTCGCCGCCGCGCGCGCCGTCGCCGGGATGGAGAACGTGGTGGTGCTCAGCGCGGGCACCGACGGCGGCGACGGGCCCACCGACGCCGCCGGCGCGATTGCCGATGGCCGCACCGTCGCGCGGGCGAGCGAGAAGGGCCTGAACGCCGCCGAGGCCCTCGCCCGTAACGACTCGTACCATTTCTTCGAGCCGCTGGGCGATCTCATCCGCACCGGCCCCACCGGCACCAACGTCATGGACGTTCATGTCGTGATGGTGGGGTGACGGTGGTGATACGATACCCGTCGGCGGAACAACACGTGGGCACATCTCCGGCATCCGGGCAACCATCGCGCAACCGGTTCCCGCGGCGTCTGAAGTGGATGATCGCGGCTGGGCTGGGGCTTGCGTTCATCGTGTTCGCATGCGTGGTCGCAGCCTTCGCGCTTGGTGTTCTCAGGAACAGGAACTCGGAAGTGACCAGGCTGGCGCTGGAGCGGGCACGGTCGAACGCCATTGTGCTCCAGCGCCTCGGCCAGCCTCTGCAGCCCGGCTGGATCGTCTCGGGAAGCGTCGAGACGATCGGGTCCTACAGCCATGCGGAGCTGGAGATCCCGGTCCGTGGGAACAAAGGCAAAGGAACCATCTACGTAGTGGGGGACAAGCTGTGGGGGGCGTGGCTCTTCAGCACTCTCGAAGTGGCCTTTGCGGATGGAACGCCGCGCGTCGATCTTCTGGGGCCGCACCCGCCGCCCGAACCGGCCAGATAGCATCACGCTGGCCTGAACCCACTGGCGGCGTCTTCCACGGGGCGTTCTGTTATCCTGATCTCGAAGATATGCAGCCTGCCGGCGTAACGATTGATGGCGGACCGCCCCCTGACGGTCGCGGGCAGCCACCGAGCCACGACCGTAAGGGAGTGGACACCAGAGCGGCTGTGCGTCGGGCCGGCTTCGAGCGCGCATGATCCCCCTCCGCTCCTCCGAACGAACTTACTCGACGGCGGTGGTCACGCTGGTTCTGATCGCGCTCAACGTCCTGGTGTTCTTTCACGAGATCACGCTCGATCCATTCCAACTGAACCGCTTCATCGCGCATTTCGGTCTGGTGCCGGACCGCCTGCACTTCTACCAACTGTTCACCTCCATGTTCATCCACGGCGGCTGGCTGCACATCCTGGGGAACATGTGGTTCCTGTGGGTATTCGGGCGGGGCGTTGAGGACGCCATCGGCCACACCCGCTACCTGATCTTCTACCTCGCCTGCGGTGTCGCGGCCGCCCTCGCCGACGTGCTGGCCACCCCCTTCTCGCCGGTGCCGACGGTAGGGGCGAGTGGCGCGATCGCCGGCGTCATGGGCGCGTATCTGATCAAGTTTCCGCGCGCGCGCATCGTCACGCTGGTGTTCATCATCGTCTTCTTCACCACTCTCGACATTCCCGCAGCGTTTCTGCTGCTGTACTGGTTTGCCATCCAGTTCTTCAACGGCTTCGGTTCCCTCGGCGGCGGATCGCAGGTGGCCCGAGGCGGCGTGGCCTGGTTCGCGCACGTTGGCGGCTTCATTGCGGGAATGCTGCTGATCCTGGTGATGCCGTCGCGGCGGCGCTATCGCGAGTGGTCCTGAGATGTGGCAGCCCGACTTCACCGCGGCCGGCATCGATCGTCCGCTGGACGTGCTGGCCATCGCGGCCCACCCGGACGACGTGGAGCAGACCTGCGGCGGAACCCTGATCCGCATGGCCGAGGCCGGCTATCGCACCGGCGTGCTCGATCTCACCGCCGGCGACATGGGCACGCGCGGAACGCCGGAGCTGCGCATCGCGGAATCGGAGCAGGCGGGGCGCGAGATGCTGCTGGCCTGGCGCGGCAACATGCGCTGGCCCGATGCGCGGCTGGAAAACACGCTGACCGCGCGGATGACGCTGGCGGGCGAGCTGCGCATTCTGCGGCCTCGCGCGGTGATCCTGCCGTATTGGGCGGGCCGGCACCCCGATCACTACCGTGCCAGCGAAATCGGCTACGAGGCCTGCTTCCTGGCGGGTCTGACCAAGCTGGACGACCGCACCGAACCGCATCGGCCGTTCAAGATTATTTACTCGTCGCTCTACGCCAACGTGACGCCGTCCTTCGTGGTGGATATTTCGTCGCAGCTCGAGCGCCGCATGGCCGCGCTTCTGACTTACAAATCGCAGTACGGCGAGGTGGCGGAGGGCTCGGACTTATTCCCGCAACAAACCGAAATTCGCGACCGCCTGGCCGCCATCGCCCGCTTCTACGGTAACCTGATCGGCGTGAAATACGGCGAGCCATTCGTGGTGAAGGAAGCGCTGCGCGTGGACGACATCGTGGCCATGCCGGTGCGGTCGATCTGAGCCGCGAGGGTAACCGAGCGGTTTCCCGGGCCTTTTCGATAAGCTCCCGCAAGGAGGACTTGTGATGTTCACGGCAAACTACCCCGCCAGCTTCCTGCGCGAGCCCGACGGAATGGGTTTCCACGTCCGTTTCCCGGATCTGCCGGAAGCGCTCACGGGAGGAGACAACCTGGAAGATACGTTCGTGCAGGCTGTGGATTGTCTGGCCGAAGCCATTGCCGGCCGAATCGCCCGCGGTGACGCGATCCCACCGCCATCACGGCCGAAGCGTGGTCAACACCTCATTGGAGTGCCGCTCTATCTTGCGCCGAAACTGGCGCTCTATCTGGCCATGCGCGAACGCGGGATGCGCAAAGACTCGCCAGCGCGGTCCCGCGAGCCGAGGCGCAAGTTGATAAGCTGAACGCGATGATAGGGCGATTTGTCAGACGTTGTGCGTTCGCATCCGTGCTGGGTACCGGTTGGCTGGGCGCTCAGATGACGACCTCATGCGGACAGATCACCTACGAGGATCACAATCAGGTAGATAACGTCGTGCGGGTTGCAGTGGTTAACCCGACTTTCGCAGTTGAGAGGGTGAGCGAGCCCGAACCCCTTTGTTTTCAGCAAAAGGGTTCCAAAGGTCTGCACTACATTTTCAGTGCGGGCGCGGCTTCAGCAGAGCGGGCGGCAATAC